>Ga0126309_10000120_pt1 | contig 26479 bp, 21 predicted proteins | sample Plot56_FD_92541 | JGI IMG/M metagenome (GOLD analysis project Ga0126309, IMG submission 92541) | Serpentine soil microbial communities from UC McLaughlin Reserve, CA, USA - Plot56 | ecosystem: Environmental > Terrestrial > Soil > Grasslands | place: USA: UC McLaughlin Reserve, Lake County...
CATCTCCAGGTCCACCTGCGTGAACTCGGGCTGGCGGTCGGCGCGCAGGTCCTCGTCGCGGAAGCAACGGGCGATCTGGATGTACTTTTCGAAGCCCGCCACCATCAGGATTTGCTTGAAGAGCTGCGGCGACTGCGGCAGGGCGTAGAAGCTGCCGCGGTGGACCCGCGACGGGACCAGATAGTCGCGCGCGCCCTCCGGCGTCGAGCGCGTGAGGATCGGCGTCTCCACGTCCAGGAAGCCCTGCTCGTGGAAGTAGTTGCGGACCTCGTGCGTCATCCGGTCACGGAGCAGGAAGTTCTTCTGGAGCTCGGGGCGCCGCAGGTCGAGATAGCGGTAGCGCAGGCGGGTCTCTTCGGTGGTCTCGGCCTTGCCGTCCAGCATGAACGGCAGCGGCTCGGAGCGCGACAGGACCGCGGCACGGCGAGCGCTCACCTCGACCTCACCCGTGGGCATCTCCCGGTTGACGTTCCCGGGCGCGCGCAGCGCCACCTCGCCGACGATCTCGACAACCCATTCGGACCGCACCGGCTCCAGCACACGCGCCACCTCCGGCTGCTCGTCGGGATGGATCACCACCTGCGCGATGCCGCTCCGGTCGCGCAAGCTCAGGAACAGCACGCCGCCATGATCGCGGCGCCGCTGCACCCATGCCTGCAACCGCACCTGGCGGCCGACGTCCTCCCGGCCGAGCGTCCCGGCTCCGCGCCGGGCCAGAGCCTCCTGAGCTTCTTCCACACCTTCCTCGTTCGCCATCGCTTCCCCTCGTCCGAATCTCAATCTCCCGGGAGAACCCCGCGATATTTTTCTTTCAGCGCCGCGTAGCGTTCGCACGTGTCGACGATCCGCCGCGATTCCTCCTCGGTGAGCGGCCTCACCACTCGCGCCGGGATGCCGAGCGCCAGGTGCCCGGCCGGAATGCGGTGCCCCGGCGCCACTACCGCGCCGGCGCCGATCTGCGCGCCCGCCTCGACCACCGCGCCGTCCAGCACCCGGGCACCGATGCCGATCAGCGCGCCGTCCTCGATCGTGCAGCCGTGGACGACGGCCTGATGCCCCACCACCACGCCCGCACCGATCACCAGCGGGTGCGTTCCATGGTTGACGTGCAGCACCGAGCCGTCCTGGATGTTCGTGCGCGCGCCGATCTTGATCCAGTTCACGTCACCGCGGGCCACGGTGTGAAACCAGAAGGACACGTCGTCGCCGAGCTCGACGTCGCCCGTCACATACGCACCGGGCGCCACCCAGACCCGGGCGCCCAGCCGCGGCAGCTTGCCCTCGAAGGGGAGGAGCGGCACCTCAGCTCCCCGCGGCCACCCGGCGCACCGAGAAAAAGACCTTCTGATACGTCGGCAGCAGCTTCTCGAACTCCGCGCGCGGAGCGGCGCCCAGGAAGTCGACGCCGCCCCCTTCCAGGGGCAGCTTGAGCACCAGCGTGCTGCGCGCGGACGCCCCCTCGCCGCTGTCCATGCGGAGCAGCACGCCAGGAATGCCATTGACCTGCCGCGCCTCGATGAACGGTACCGACCAGGGCTGCTGCGCGTCGGCCGCGCGGATGTTGGCGACCGTCTTCTCCGGATCGGTCAGCGGGGTCGGGCTGAGGCGGACGTAGATCAGCCGTGGATCGTTCGGCGGCTGCGCGTCCGACGGCCCGAGCCAGACGCCCGGGATGCCTTCGACCTGGCGCATCTGCCAGCCGGCAGGGATCTCGACGGTGTACGGGAAGGGAGTCCCGGGCGCTCCCGGCAGCTCGATGCGTTGCGGCGCGGCGGGCGGGGCCACGGCAGGAGGTGCGGCAACCGCCATCCCGGGAACGACGGCCACGAAAACAGCTGCGATCCAACGACAAACTCTCATTCTCAACCTCGAAGTGGGATCTTGTTCCTGGAGAGCCGGCCTGCGGTCCGGCGGCGCAAGCATGACATAAGATCCGCCGGTGTCCAACGGCACAGCCCGCATCGACGTGGTCATCCCGGCCCTCAACGAGGAGGCCTCTCTGCCCCTCGTCCTGGCCGCCCTCCCCCACCCGCCGGTCCGCCGCGTCGTCGTCGCCGACAACGGCTCGAAAGACGGAACGGCCCGAGTCGCCTGGGAGGGCGGAGCGATCGTCGTCCCGGCGGAGCGCCGCGGCTACGGCAGCGCCTGCCTGGCGGGTCTCGACCACCTGCGGCACAACGATCCGCCGGAGGTGGTGGTCTTCGTCGACGCCGACTTCTCGGACCATCCCGAAGAGCTGCCGCGCGTCGTGGCTCCGATCCTGGCGGGCGAGGCCGACCTCGTCATCGGCTCCCGCGTCCTGGGCAACCGCGAGCCCGGAGCCCTCCTTCCCCAGGCCCGTGCCGGCAACCTCGTCGCCTGCCTCTTGATCCGTCTCCTCTACCGCCACCGCTTCACTGACCTGGGCCCCTTCCGGGCCATCCGCTGGGACGCCCTGGAGCGCCTCTCCATGGCCGACCCGAACTTCGGCTGGACCGCCGAGATGCAGGTGAAAGCCCTGCGCCAAGGTCTGCGCGCCACCGAGGTGCCGGTCTCCTACCGGAAACGGGTCGGGGTTTCGAAGATCACCGGCACGATCAGCGGCACGGTGCGGGCGGGGTACAAGATTTTGTGGACGGTGCTGCGGTACAGCCGGGGGTGAGGAAGTATTTGCCGACGACGGTTATACTGAAGGCTAGGAGGTCGCGGATGAAGGGTATCGACTTTGTGGTGGACGAGGCCGGCGACCGTAAGGCGGTCGTGATCGACCTGGCAGAGTACGGAGACATTTGGGAGGACTTCTACGACACGCTCGTGGCTCAGCAGCGAGAGCGCGAGCCCAGGGAAACCCTTGCGGAGGTGAAGAAGAGGCTGGACGTCTCGGGTGACTGAGTACGACATCACCTTCGCCCGCTCCGCTCGCCGGGAGTTGGAGGCGCTCGACCGTTCACTGTCGCTTCGGATTCTGGCCAAGATTGAGGAGTTGGCCACGGAACCCCGTCCCCCCGGCTGTCTCAAGCTACAGGGTCGAAGCGGTCTCTGGCGGCTCCGCGTCGGCGACTATCGAGTCGTCTACAGTGTGGACGACAGCGAGAAAGTCGTGAACATCGTTGTCATCCGCCATCGCCGAGATGTGTACCGCTGATCCACCGCACCCAGGGGCGCGGTGAGCTCAGCCGCGAAGGGCTGCGAGAACCTCGTCCATCGAGGCGGCGGTCGCCGCTCGGGGGACGAGGGGCCTGAGGATCGCCGGATCCTCGATGCTCGCGAGAGCAGCCCGGACGTCGTCGCCGGCCGCCAGGCCACGGGCCTCCAAGACGGCGACGATGGCCTCCCGAAGCCCTTGCGCTTCGCCCTCAATGCGACCCAACGCCTCTCCCTCGGCCTGGACGGCTTCGAGGCTCGCATATCCCTGGCGCTGGAGGAGATTGCGCAGGACCACCTCTTGCGCCGCCTTACGGTCATAGAGAGCTTCCACCGGCACCGGATTGGCGAGGACTCCCGGTGCGCGGAGCTCTTCGCCCGCGTGCGCGATCCGCATCTTCTTGCCCGCCTCGTGGACCTCCACCCGGCGCAGCCCGGTCATCCGTACCACCCAGACGTAGCGGGTGCCGGCGCCGAGAAGCTCCTGGATCTTGACCGCCAGATCCTTCTCGTCCTGGCCGGTATCGGCGTACTCGACGGCCAGGGCCGGCGCGCCCGCGACCCAGCCCGGCTGGTCGGGGATGTCGCCGACGGAAAGATCGGGGGCACGGAGGGTGTCAGGAGACGGGGAATAGCCGGTATCCAAGCCCATGCTCTCCACCGCCGGGTCGCTCGCCAGGACGCTGGCTCCGGCGCTCGACGCCTTCGCCCCCCGGCCGCCGGTCGGCAGGCAGCGGATGGCATGCCCCTGGGACAGCTCATATGGATCGCCCGGACGCACCTGATCGGCGCGAAATGGTCCTTGGGACGTGGGCTGGAACGAGGTCCTCTTCACAGCCAAAGAATACCATGCGCTCTCTGTAGACGACCGATTGCGCGGCTCCCCCGCCGAGGGATACGATAGCGACCGCCCGCCCACATCCCCCCAGGGAGGTTTATGGCAACGACCACGCTGAAAGTCAATGGAGAAACCCGCTCCGTCGACGTTGAGCCGCGGACTCTGCTCGTCGAGCTTCTCCGCGAGCACCTTCGGCTCACCGGTACCCACGTTGGATGCGACACCAGCCAGTGCGGCGCCTGCACGGTCTGGGTCGACGGCAAGTCAGTGAAGAGCTGCGCCATGCTGGCCCTGGAAGCCGATGGCCGCGAGGTGACGACGATCGAAGGAATGGCGACGAATGGCACGCTGCACCCGATGCAGGCGGCCTTTCATGAGTGCCACGGTCTGCAGTGCGGCTTCTGCACGCCCGGCATGGTGATGATCGCGACCGAGCTGGTGCAGCGCAACCCGGAGCCGACCGAAGGCGAGGTGCGGCACTGGCTGGAAGGCAACTACTGCCGCTGCACCGGCTATCACAACATCGTCAAGGCCGTTTTGACGGCCGCGGAGAACATCCGCTCCCAGGGAGGTGCGCAATGACCGGCCAAGGCATGGGCGCCTCCGTCAAGCGCCGCGAGGACCGGCGCTTCCTGCTCGGCAAGGGGAGGTACACCGACGACATCAATCTCCCCGGCCAGACCTGGGCCGTGTTCGTCCGCTCGCCGTACGCCCACGCGGCGATCCGCTCGATCGACGCCTCGGCCGCGCGCTCGGCGCCCGGCGTGCTCGCCGTGCTGACCGGCGAAGACGTGGCCGCCGACGGGCTCGGCGGCATCCCCTGCGGCTGGCAGGTCAAGAACAAGGACGATTCCGTGATGGTCGAGCCGCCCCACCCGGCGCTCGCGCTGGGGAAGGTGCGGCACGTCGGCGATCCGGTCGCCATGGTGATCGCCGCGACCCGCGCGCAGGCCAGGGACGCGGCGCAGCTCGTCGAGATCGATTACGATCCGCTCCCGGCGGTCGCCCATCTGCGCGACGCCGTCGCCGGCGGCGCACCCCAGGTGTGGGACGAAGCGGCCGGCAACCTCTGTTTCGACTGGCATCTGGGCGACGCCGCGGCCACCGATGCCCAGTTCTCCGGCGCGGCCCACGTCGTCTCGATCGACCTCGTGAACAACCGGATCGTTCCAAACGCGATCGAGCCGCGCGCCGCGAACGGCCACTACGACACGGCCGAGGACCGCTACACCCTCTACACCACGTCGCAGAACCCGCATCTGACCCGGCTCCTCCTTGGCGCGTTCACGCTGAAGGTCCCGGAACACCGGCTGCGCGTGGTCGCGCCGGACGTGGGCGGCGGGTTCGGCTCGAAAATCTTCCACTACGCCGAGGAGCTGCTGGTCCTCTGGGCCTCGAAGCGGGTCGGCCGGCCGGTGAAGTGGACCTCGGACCGCGCGGAGGCGTTCATCTCCGACGCGCACGGCCGGGACCACATCTCCCACGCCGAGCTCGCCCTGGACGCCGACGGCACGTTCCGCGGCTTGCGCGTTCGCACGCTCGCCAACATGGGCGCGTATCTCTCGACGTTCGCTCCGGCCATCCCGACCTATCTCTATGCCACGCTCCTCTCCGGCCCGTACGTCATCCCTGCCATCTATGCCGAGGTGAAGGCGGTCTTCACCAACACGGTCGCAGTGGATGCGGTCCGCGGTGCCGGACGCCCAGAGGCCACGTATCTGCTGGAGCGCCTGGTCGACAAGGCCGCGCGTGAGCTGGGCATCGACCGCGTGGAGATCCGCCGGAAGAATTTGATCCAACCGGACCAGTTCCCCTACCAGACGCCGGTGGCCTTGCAGTACGACATCGGCGACTACCCGGCCACGCTCGACCTCGCGCTCCAGTCGGTCGACTACCCGGGGCTCGCCGAGCGCAAGGCGGCGGCCAAGGCGCGCGGCAAGCTGCGCGGCTTCGGGATCTCCACCTACATCGAGGCGTGCGGCATCGCGCCGTCCGCACTCGTCGGCGCCCTCGGCGCGCGCGCCGGTCTCTATGAAGCGGCCTCGGTGCGCGTCCATCCGACCGGCAGCGTGACCGTGTTCACCGGCTCGCACAGCCATGGGCAGGGGCACGAGACCACGTTCGCCCAGCTCGTCGTCGAGAAGCTCGGCGTCGCGCTCGAAAACGTCGAGATCGTGCACGGCGACACCGACCGCATTCCGTTCGGCATGGGGACCTACGGCTCGCGGTCGGCCGCGGTCGGCGGCTCGGCGATCTACAAGGCGATCGACAAGATCATCGACAAGGGGAAGAAGGTCGCGGCCCATCTCCTGGAGGCGAACGTCGCGGACGTCGAGTTTTCCGACGGTAAGTACCGCGTCGTGGGGACCGATCGCGAGAAGGCGTTCGGCGAGATCGCGTTCGCCGCGTACGTGCCGCACAACTATCCGATCGATACGGTCGAGCCGGGGCTCGAAGACTCGGCCTTCTACGATCCCAAGAACTTCACCTTCCCCGGCGGCTGCCACTGCGTCGAGGTCGAGATCGATCCGGAGACGGGCGTCGTCGACGTGGTGGACGTGACGATCGCCGACGACGTGGGTGTGGTGATCAATCCGATGATCGTCGACGGACAGGCGCACGGCGGTCTGGCCCAGGGGATCGGGCAGGCGCTCCTCGAAGAGGCCGTCTACGATCCCTCCGGGCAGCTCCTGTCCGGCAGCTACATGAGCTATTGCATGCCGCGCGCGGCGGACCTGCCGATGTTCAAGGTCGGCAACCACGTGACCGCGTGCACGCACAACCCGGTCGGCATCAAAGGCGTGGGCGAGGTGGGAGCGATCGGGATTCCGCCCGCGATCATCAACGCCGTGATCGACGCCCTGGAGCCTCTCGGCGTCACGGACATCAGCATGCCGGCGACCCCGGAGAAGGTCTGGCGGGCGATCCAGGCCGCGCAAGGAGGTGTCGCATGAAGGGCTTCGACTTCCACCGTCCGCAATCGGTCGCCGACGCGGTCGCCCTTCTCCAGATAAATCTCCAGGGCAACGATACGGCCAAGCTCCTCGGCGGCGGGCAGAGCCTCCTGCCGGTGATGAAGCTCGACCTGGCGCAGCCCTCCGACCTGGTCACTCTCTCCGCGATCCCTACCCTGCGCGAGATCCGTGACGGCAATCCGCTAGTGATCGGCGCGCTCGCCACCCACGACGAGGTCGCCACCTCGCCCGTGGTGCGGCGCGCGATCCCCGGCCTCGCCGGCCTCGCCTCGGGGATCGGCGACGCGCAGGTCAGGAACCGCGGCACGATCGGCGGATCGGTGGCGCATGCCGACCCGTCGGCCGACTACCCCGCGGCCGTGCTCGCCTTGAACGCGACGATCGAGACCGACCGCCGCCAGATCGCGGCCGACGACTTCTTCCTCGGCTTCTTCACCACGGCGCTCGCGCCGGACGAGATCATCACCGCCGTCCACTTCCCCGTGCCCGAGCGCTCGGCCTACGCCAAGTTCGCCAGCCCGGCGTCGAAGTACGCGCTGGTCGGCGTGATGGTGGCGAAGACCGCGGGCGGCGTGCGCGTCGCGGTGACCGGAGCGGCCACCCAGGCGTTCCGCGTCCCCGCGTTGGAGGCGGCGCTGTCCGCCGACTTCTCGCCTGGCGCGGTCGCTCCCGGGTCCGTTGCCCCCGGAGATCTCCGCTCCGATGTCGAAGCCAGCGCGGAGTATCGCGCGCACCTCATCACGGTGATGGCCCGGCGCGCCGTGGAGGCCTGCCAGTAACTTGCAGCTCCCTCAGACCGTCGAGGAGACACGGCGGCTCCTCGCGTCGGGCCGCTACGTGGCCGACGCGAGCCTCGCCACCGCCGTCTTCCTTTCCTTGAAGCTCGGACGCCCGCTTCTCCTCGAAGGAGAGGCGGGCGTCGGCAAGACCGAGGTCGCCAAGGTCCTCGCCGAGACCCTCGGCCGCAAGCTCATCCGCCTCCAGTGCTACGAGGGGCTCGACGCCGCGGCGGCGCTCTATGAATGGAACTACCCCCGCCAGATGCTGGAGATCCGGCTGGCGGAGCTCGGCGGCGCGACCGGCGCCGAAGGGCGGGAACGCCTGGCCCACGACATCTTCGCCGAGCGCTTCCTCCTCAAGCGCCCTCTTCTCCTGGCCTTGGAGCCGGAGCCGGCGGGACCGCCCATTCTCCTCATCGACGAGATCGACCGCACCGACGAGCCTTTCGAAGCCTTTCTTCTGGAGATCCTGAGCGACTTCCAGGTCACCATCCCGGAGATGGGCACGGTGCGCGCCCCATCGCCACCGATCGTCATCCTCACCTCGAACCGCACCCGCGAGATCCACGACGCGCTCAAGCGCCGCTGCCTCTACCACTGGATCAACTATCCGGACGTGGCCCGCGAGCTCGAGATCCTCCGCCTGCGCGCCCCCGAGCTGACCGAAGCCCTCGCCGAGCAGATCGTCCGCTTCGTCCAGAAGCTCCGCACCGCCGACCTCTTCAAGCTGCCGGGAGTCGCCGAAACCATCGACTGGGCCCGCGCCCTCCTCGCCCTCGACCGGGTCTCCCTGGACCCGGAGACGGTGCATGCGACGCTGGGGGTGCTGCTCAAGTACCAGGACGACATCGAGAAGATGCTGGGCGGGCCGGTGCGGGGGATGCTGGAGGAGGAGCCGGCGGCGCGGTGACTCTCAATCTGGTATCATCCTGAATGTCAGGAGGAAGTCAACGATGCCAGCCACCGCCAGAGACCGTCAGATCAGCGTGCGCGTCGCCAGCGATACCGATGCCTGGCTCGAGATCCGTGCCGGCAACAGCAAAAACAAGGCTGGATTCATCCGCCAACTCATCGAGCGAGAGAGGGCTCGCGAGCGGGAGCAGGAGCTCCTCGCGATGTTCAATCAAGCAGCAGAGGACGTCACACAGGAAGACCTCATGGAAAGAGAGTCTCTGCTGGGCGGGTTCTCGGGCGGAGCTGGGGATTGACCCATGGACGGCCCCAAGCCTCTGCGCGGTGAAGTCTGGATGTTCGACCTGGATCCCAAGAAGGGCCGTGAGCAGAAAGGGGTACGGCCATGCTTGGTCGTTTCCACGGATGCGCTGAATCGATCGGACTTCGGCACTGTCATCATCTGCCCAATCACCACCACCGAGCGTCCGCGTTTCAAATGGCGCATCGCCGTCACGCCTGGCGACTTGCGACTGGCCGACACCGGCTGGCAGCCGGAACCCCATTGGGTGGAAACCGACCAGATCGTCACGGTAGATTCAAGACATCGAGCTCTGCGACACCTCGCGACCGTAATGGATGAGGAGAAGCTTCGGGCCGTTGATGATTCCCTTCGGATGATGCTAAATCTTTAGCAATGTGCGACGCTCACCAGGGTGAGAGCCGCAGCCCCGTGACCTCCAAGCTCGCCGAAAACGTCGTCCACTTCACCCGCCTCCTGCGCGGCGCCGGCCTGCGTCTCGGGCCGGCGAGCGGCCTCGAAGCCATCGCCGCCGCGGCCAGCGTGGACGTGCTCCACCGCGACGAGCTGTACTGGGCTCTCCACTCCGTCCTGGTCAAGCGCCCCGAGGATTTCGACCTCTACGATCAGGCCTTCCGCCTGTTCTGGCGCGATCCGACGCGATCCCAGGCTGTTCTGGAGCAGCTTCTCCAGCACGTCCGCGTACCGCCGGCTCCCGCCATCTCGCGGCGGGTCTCCGAGGCGTGGCGCAAGCCGGCGGTCTCCGGCAAGGCGCCGCCCGAGCGCCACGAGGTCGATGCCGTCCTCACCTTCTCCGCCGACGAGATCCTGCGCACGCGCGACTTCGACCAGATGAGCGCCGACGAGCTCGCCCGGGCCAAGCGCATCGTCGCGCAGATGTCCGTGGTACAGCGGCCGGTCCGCACGCGGAGGTTCACCCCCGATCCGCACGGCGAGCGCCTCGACCTAGCGCACACCGTCCGCGACAGCCGCAAGACCTTCGGCGACTTGGCGCCGCTGCGCTTCCGCACGCGCGTCCTCCAGCCGCCGCCGCTCGTCGTCCTCTGCGACATCTCCGGATCGATGGGCCGCTACTCCGAGATGCTCCTCCACTTCCTCCACGCCCTCCAGAACGCCCGCACCCGCATCCACACCTTCCTCTTCGCCACCCGTCTCACCAACGTAACGCGCACCCTCCGGCGCCGCGACGTCGACGAAGCGCTCCGGCGTTGCGGACAAGAGGTCCAGGACTGGTCGGGAGGAACCCGCCTGCGCGCCTGCCTGCGCGACTTCAACCGCACCTGGTCGCGCCGCGTCCTCGGCCAGGGAGCCATGGTGCTCCTCGTCACCGACGGGCTCGACCGGGATCCCGAGCCCGGCCTGGACGCCGAAGCCGACCGCCTCCACCGCTCCTGCCGTAGGCTGATCTGGCTCAACCCGCTCCTGCGCTGGGAGGGTTTCCAGCCGAGGGCACAAGGAGTGCGGGCACTCCTGCCTCATGTGGACGAGCACCGGCCGGTGCACAATCTGGACAGTTTGGAGGCGCTGGGGCGGGCGTTGGGGTGAAAAGCCACCGTGCTACCATGCAGCCGATGACCGAGATCGAGGATATTTGCGAGCCGGAGTGGGCTGCCTGGTACAAAATGACACCCAGGGAACGCTGGGAAGAGAGCGCCCGGCTCTGGCACCACTATGTCGCCATGGGAGGCTCCCTTGATCCCGAGCCCGATCCGCAGAGCCCTTTCTACGATCCAGAAACATCGGGTCGCCCACCTGTTGATGGGCGGTCAGGCCTGCGTGTTGTACGGCGCAGCGGAGTTTAGCCGCGGGCGGTGGCAGCCTTTCGGCCCGCTGTCTTGACGATGCCGGGGAGAAGCCGGCGGTCCCAGGGGGCGCGCGCCGGTACCTTTGTGCCCCTCAGCTCCTCTGATTCTGATAAAATCTAATCCTTGATGCCGAGCGAATTTGCGTTCGATGTCTTCCTGAGTCACCACTCAGGGGACAAACCCCGCGTGCGCCGACTGGCCGAGCGGCTCAGGGCTGCCGGCCTACGGGTGTGGTTCGACGAATGGTCGATTGCCCCGGGCGAGGACATCTACCTCGCCATTGAACGGGGCCTCGAAACCGCGCGCACCCTCGTCCTCTTCCTGTCGCCCGCCGCTCTGGCCTCGGATTGGCTCCACCTCGAACGGGGCACCGCGCTCTTCCGTGATCCGGTCAACGCCGAGCGGCGCTTCCTGCCGGTGCTGTTGGAGGATTGTGATCTCCCCGACGCGCTCCGGCGCTACCGCTACATCGACCTGCGCGAGGACGACGAAGAGGCTTTCGCCCAGCTTTTGGCCGCCTGCACGGGGGAGACGCCGCCTCCGAGATCAGCCCCGCGGCCTGCAAAGCGCAAACGCCTCGTCGGTTTGCTCAAACTCGGGGGATCGGCCGTCGTCCTCGGCCTGGTCGTCCTCGGCGGTTTCCTGCTCGTGCCATCTCAAGAGCCGTTTCCCGTGACCGTCTTCATCCACGGCGAAGGCGGCGTGCAGGACGTTCCGCTGCGTGGCCAGGGCTCCGTTGTGCTCGATCTGGGGTCGGACCGGCGCCGTGAGGCGATCGGCGACAAAGGGGAAGCTCACTTTTCCGGCATCCCCTCCAGCTTCCGCGGCCAGGAAGTGCGAGTCTGGCTGGAGGCGGAAGGTTTTGAGCCCGTCAAATCGAACGCCATGCAGCAGCTCGACGAAGCGAGCCTCTACCTGGCCGTCAAGCGCCGGCCCGTAGCGCTCCGCGGGCGGGTCCAGGACTCGGAAGGTCGACCGGTCGCCAGCGCCATCCTACGTCTGCGCGAGCTTACGACGACCTCCGACACTGACGGGGCCTTCACCTTTGAGATTCCGGGCAACCTTCTCCATGAAGACCTTTCCCTATCCGTCTCGGCTCCCGGCTACGGGCCCTGGCGCGAGGCCGTCGTGCCGGGCTCGAACGAGGTCGTAGTGCCTCTACGGAAAGCGACATCATGAAATCCGGAACCCGTGCTCTCCTGATCCTTTCCCTGGCTCTCCTCGCAGCCACAAACGCCAAAGCGGTCGATCTCTACGGCAAGATGGTGGAGAACGAGCTCGGTGGTCCTCCCATGGCGGGGGTCGAGATCGGGGCTCCCGGCGCCAATCCTACCGCCACCGGCAGCCTTGGCCTCTTCCGGCTGGCGCTCCCCCGTCGGCAACCCGGCGACGCCGTCTCCCTCATCGTCGGCAAGGAAGGGTACGAGGTCGTCAATGACGTCCAGCTCGAGGTGATCCTTCCCCTGAAGCCGGAAGATCGGCCGCTCACCCTCCTCCTCTGCCCGCCGAAGCTCTGTGAGGAGATGCGCCGCCGCTTCTACCGCCTGAAGGGAGTCGAAGCCGTCGAGGCGAGTTATCTGCACCAACTCCGGGAGCTGGAACAAAGCACTAAAGCCACGGCCGCCGAGATCGCCCGGCTGAAAGACGAACGGGACGCAGCCCTCGCCGCCGCGGAAAGGGCCGCCGAAGACTTCTCCCGCACGCGGACCGCCAAAGGCTCCGAGATGTACCAGAAGGCGCTGCGCCTCTTTCTCGACGGCCGACTCAATGAAGCGCTCGCCGTCCTCGACGAGGCCGAGCTCCAAGGCGCCCTCGCCGCCGCTCGTGCTCGCAAGAAAGAGGCCGAGCGTGACATCGAACAGGTTGTGCAGGGTTACCTGCTCCGTGCGAAGCTCCTCACGCTCCAGCTCCAATTCGCGAGGGCGGAAGAGATCTATCGGACTGCGGTCGAGATTGTGCCAGAGAGCTTCGAAGCGAGCTTTGCCCTCGCCGAATTCGCCGATAACCAAAAGCAATATGCTCAGGCCACCGCGGCTTATCAACACTGCATCGAGCTGGCAAGAAAACAGGGCGCTGAAGCCGGCGTCGCGAAGACCCTCAACAACCTGGGCCGCCTGCTGAGTGCCCAGAACCGCCACGGCGAGGCCAGAAACGCGTTTGACGAAGCTCTCACCATTCGACGGCGCCTGGCAGAGAAAGACCCCGACGTCTACCTGTCCCAAGTGGCTGCTACCCTCAACAACCTGGGCTTCCTGCTGAAAACCCAGAACCATCTCGACGAAGCCAGAAAAGCTTACGACGAAGCCCTTGCCTCTTTCCGGCAACTGGCAGAGAAGAACCCCGATGTCTATCTGCCTGACACCGCTCGGACCCTGAACAACCTGGGCAACCTGCTGAGCAGCCAGAACAGCCTCGACGAGGCGAAAAAAGCCTACGCCGAAGCCCTCGCCATTCAACGGCGGCTGGCAGAGAAAAACCTCGACGTTTACCTGCCCCAAGTGGCTGCGACCCTCAACAACCTAGGCCTCTTGCTGAGTGACCAGAACAGCCTCGACGAGGCCAGAAAAGCCTACGCCGAAGCCCTCGCCATTCGACGGCAACTGGCAGAGAAAAACCCTGACGCCTACCTACCTGATGTCGCCGGGGTCCTCAACAACCTGGGCCTGTTGCTGGCCGAACAGAACCACCTCGACGAGGCCGGAAAAGACTACGGCGAAGCTCTCGCCATCTACCGGCAACTGGCAGAGAGGAGCACCGACGCCTACCTGCCCTACGTCGCCACGACCCTCAACAACCTGGGCCTCCTGCTAAATGGCCAGAACCACCTTGACGAGGCCGAAAAGGCTTATGGTGAAGCTCTCGCCATTCGACGGCAACTGGCAGAGAAAAACCCCGACGTCTATCTGCCCTACGTCGCCACAACCATCGATAACCTGGGCCTTCCGCTCAGCGGCCAGAACCGCCTCGACGAGGCCAGAAAAGCCTACGACGAAGCGCTCGCCATTCGACGGCAATTGGCGGAGGACAACCCCGATACCTACCTGCCTCACGTCGTGGCAACCCTCAACCACCTGGGCCGTCTGCTGATACGCCAGAGCCGCCTCGGCGAAGCCAGAAAAATCTTAGCCGAAGCGATCGCAATCATCGAGCCCTTCGCCGCCAAGAACCCCGAGAAGTTTCAGGGAATAGCCGAGAACATCCAGGAGCTCCTGACGCAGATCGACGGAGAAGTCCCTTGATCCCGAACCCGATCCGCCGGCCCGCGCCCTGCTGAACGAAAGAGAAGCCGCATCGCCCCGGGAGCGGGACTCTGAGGCGTTGCACCGGGAGATCGAAGCGGTCAGGCTCGCGGAGTCGAGGATTGCTCGGGGCGACGCGGCTCGGGCTCGGGACCTTCCTTCTTCATCCTCTCCAGAAACGCCAGGATCTCCTCCCGCGACAGCTCCTGCGTGGTGCCGGCATCTGGTGCCTTGGGAGGCGCCTCTTCCTTGTTCATGGCAAAGCTCCGGAACTCCTCAAGCATGGCCCCAGTCTATCACTTCAAAGCCGGCGGACCGGTTTCCTCGAAGGTCTGCTCGGTGTCTACACAGGACAAGGAGGTCGACCATGCCACGCTACCCTAAAACTCTGCTGCTGTCCGCGCTCGTCGTCGTCGCGCTCTCCGCGACCCTATTGACCCTGCTGCTCGCCTTCTCCTGCACGGTCGCCAGGGAGGCGGAAGAGCTCGAAGAGCCTCCGGCTCCTCCGCAGGCAGTGATCCTGCCTCCGCCGCCCGGCACGGTTCCAGCACCCAAGATGGCGCAGTTGCGCACCCTTGGCTACGCGGGCGGCAACGAGGCGGGCGGGCCAACGGGAGCGGAACCGATCGCCCTGGACGCCCAGGCCGAACAGGAGATGAACACCGAGGAGTACGGGCGGATCGCGGACAATCCGTTCCTCGACACGGTGCACAATCCCTTGTCGACCTTCTCGATCGACGTGGACCGCGCGTCCTACAGTAACGTCCGCCGCTTCCTCACCGCGCAGCAGCGGCCGCCGCGCGATGCGGTGCGCATCGAGGAGATGGTCAATTATTTCTCGTATGACTATCCCGATCCTTCCGCGAGCCAGCCGTTCTCGGTCACCACGGAGATCGCGAGCTGTCCCTGGAATGACAAGAACCGTCTTCTTTTGATCGGCCTCCAGGGCCGGCGGATCGACACGGCGGATCTGCCGCCGGGCAATCTCGTCTTCCTCCTCGACGTGTCGGGATCGATGATGGAGCCCAACAAGCTGCCGCTGGTGAAAGACGCCATGCACCTGCTGGTCGATCAGCTCCGGCCGCAGGACCGCGTGGCGATCGTCACCTACGCCGGCAACGCGGGCCTCGTGCTGCCTTCGACGGACGGCGGCGAAAAGGGGCGCATTCACGCGGCGATCGAGCAGCTGGAAGCGGGCGGCTCGACCGCGGGCGGCGAGGGGATCGTGCTGGCCTACAAGGTCGCTCAGGAAAGCTTTCTGGAGGGGGGCAACAACCGGGTCATCCTGGCGACGGACGGCGATTTCAACGTCGGCGTGTCGAGCGACGGCGAGCTCGAACGGTTGATCGAAGAGAAGCGCCGCTCGCGGATCTCCCTCTCCGTCGTCGGCTTCGGCACCGGCAACCTCCAGGATTCGAAGATGGAGATGCTCGCGGACAAAGGCAACGGCAACTATGCCTACATCGATTCCATGAGCGAGGCGCGGAAGGTCTTCGGGCGCGAGCTCGGGGCGACGCTCTTCACGATCGCCAAGGACGTGAAGCTGCAGATCGAGTTCAATCCCACCAAGGTGCGCGCCTACCGCCTCATCGGCTACGAAAACCGGCTCCTGCGCGCCGAGGACTTCCACGACGACGCCAAGGACGCGGGCGAAATGGGCGCCGGCCATTCGGTGACCGCCCTCTACGAGCTCGTGCCTCCGGACAGTGACCAGGCGCTTCCCCGAGTCGATCCTCTGAAGTACCAGAAGACCACGGTGCCCGAGTCGGCGGGCACGAGCCCGGAGCTACTGACGCTCAAGCTCCGCTACAAGGAGCCGGACGAGGAGCTGAGCCGGCTCCTGACCCAGCCGGTGCTCGATGCGACGACGCCGATCGCGGCCGCCTCGGAGAACCTCCGCTTCGCCGCCGCGGTCGCCGAGCTCGGCCTGCTTCTCCGCGAGTCGCCGCACAAGGGCGCCGCGTCCTACGATCAGGTCGCGGAGATGGCCTCGCAGGCGCTCGGCGGCGACCGCGAGGGCGATCGCGCCGAGTTCCTTCAACTGGTCAACGCTGCGAGCCGGCTGGCGCCGCAGGAGCGGGAGAACTGAGGCTCGACAACAGCGAGGAGGCGGGCGCGCTCACCTCCGGGCGTCGGCGGCGATCACGTCGCTCGCCTTCTCGCTGATCATGTAGGTCGGGGCCACGATGAAAAAGCCGGGAATGCGCGGGAAGACCGAGGCGTCCACCACGCGCAACCCATGCGTTCCGAACACCCGGAAGGAGCTGTCCACCACCGCCATCCGGTCGCTTTGCCGTCCCATCTTGTTGGTGCAGGACGCGTGGTGGCCCCAGGCGTTGTCTTTCACGAACTGGCGGAGCTCGTCCCGCGTCTGCACGTCATCGCCCGGCAGCTCCTCCGCTTCGATCGACCCGCGCGCCCTCTGCGTCATCAGCCGGACGAGCTCGATGCCCCGGACCACCGACTCCAGATCGTCCTCGCTCGCGTCGTTGCCTTCGTCGAAATAACGGAAATCGATCTGCGGCACGTCCAGCGGATCCTTTGAGCGCAGAGTCACATGTCCGGCCGTGTTGTTCGTGTGCGCTTTGAGGACCGCCCAGGTGAAATAGTTTTTGTGCTCGCGGAAGAGCTTCGAATATCCGGGGAAATACCCCTTGAACAATCCCGCCACCCCGAAGAGGAAGAGGTCGGGCTCGGGCCGGCTCGCCGCCGAACGGGTGATGACGCTGATCACCGCGCCATTGGTTGTATAGACGCCGCTGCCCTTGAGCCACTGCGCGAAGATCGGATCGGGCTTGGCACCGGCGGCCGGAGCGTCGAACGTGGCATCCTTGAGGAGCGCGAAGTCGCTCCGCACCCGGTGGACCACGCCGACCTCATAGCGGTCCTGAAGGTTCTGGCCGACGCCGGGCAGGTCGACCCGCACCTGGATGCCGAGGCTCGCGAGGTGGTCCTTCGGGCCGATCCCGGACAGCATCAGGAGCTGCGGCGAGTTGAAGGCGCCGCCGGCGAGAATGACTTCCCGGGAGGCGTAGGCTTCCTTCTTCACACCTTCGCCGTGCTGGCCGGCTCCGCTGCCGGCCCGGTAGAGCTTCCTGCCGGAGAGATATTCGACGCCGATCGCCCGGTTCCCCTCGCCGAACAGCACGCGGGTGGCGAGCGCGCCGGTCTGGATGCACAGCTTGTCGGGATGGTCTTTCTCAACCTTTTTGAGGTACTCGCGGGGACCGATGCGCCGGCCTCCCCGGGTGGCGAGAGGCGTCTGCCGGATTCCCTGGGCGCTGCGCCGGATCAGACGCCAGTCGTTGGGGTCGAGGACGGTCAGCGCGTCTTCCAGCTTGTCCTCCAGCGGCAGCCCGAGCTCGCGGATGGCTGCCTTGGCCGACCTCCAGATGAGGTCCTTGAGCTTCGCGTCCGGAAAGACGAGGTCCGGATCGGCCACGTTCGTGGTCAACCAGCCGCGAAAGCCGTGGCGCGACAGGTTGAGACCCGGGATCCAGGAGAGCAGCCTGCGCAGGCGCTGATACTCACATTTCTCGATCCTCTGGAAGTACTGATGCATCTTGCCGCTGGCCCACGAGGAGTCGCCGGTGACCTCCGCGAGGTGGTCCCAATCGCTGTTGTGCGGGTACATGGTGATCATGGCGTTGTGGACGGTGCAGCCGCCCAGGGTCCCGGCCCGGGGATAGAGGACTCCGCAGCGGTCCGGGACGTATTTCGGATCGCGGAGCTGCCGCTCCTCGCTCGTGTAGTGCCGCACGAAGAAGTCCCACTTGAGCGCTTCGTCCTCGGAGGCGAAGGCGTGAAAGCACGGCACCTGACAGTTGTAATTGTCAGGTGCCGCGTCGTCGCCCGCTTCGAGCAGCAACACCTTGAAACCGGCCTTGGCAAGATTCGCGGCGAGGGGTCCGCCGCCGGCGCCGGAGCCGACGACAATGAAATCGCAGTCAGGTTGTTCTGGTCTCGTCAAGTGAGCCTCCCCAGATTTGCGGTTAGAACGTTTTTAGGAGCTCGATGAGCGCCCACTTGTCATCATCGCTCAAGCCAGGCTCTCCCTGGACGAAGGACGTTCCGAAGTAGTGCCCCCGGTTGACCACGAAGTCGGGGCACTTGCTGAGCTCGAGCAGCGGCTTCTTGAGGTTGGCGAAGACCCTGCGCGCCTGCTCGTCGCTCGCGCCCTTCCCCAGGGCCCTCAGGTCGCGCTTGATCGTGATCAGCAGCTCGAGAAGCTTCTTGTCGTGCGCGAGCCGCTCTCCCGTGCTCAGGTTCTCGATCTTGTCGGGCCGCAGGTTCACGTTGGACAGGATGTTCACCGGCGTACCGGCGGGGATCGGTCCGATCTCGATCCCGCCGTCGCCGAGGATCGCCGGGGTCAGCCGCTCCGCCAGCTCGCGCTTCTCCTTCCCTCGGAGGAAATCAGGGAGATAGCCGGCCGCCACCCGGAGATAGCTGGTCTGCGTCGTCCGGTCGATGAGGCTGGGGCCGGGAATCTTGTCGCCGAGGACTGGGTCCTTCGCGCGCTTCTCAGGCCAGAGCATCTGCTGGATCGAATCATTGAACGATGCCAGCCGCGCCTCGACCGAAGGCTCCGGGTTGAACGTCCCCACGCTGTTATTGAGCAGGAAGGGAGCGGTCGACCAGAGGCTGATCAGCGACGGTGGGCGCGTGTAGCCGCGGCCGCCGGCCGGCATCTTGTAAGGCTTCGCCTCACCCGTGAACGGGTCGTAGACGGTAATGGTGCCGACCGACGGCAGGTCCTTGTACGTCCGCGAGGAGAAGTTGTCCCAGATGTTGTTTTCGACGGCGTTGGTCGCCAGCGGGCTGCAGGCGTTGGTCTGAAGCAGCGTCACCGGCACGCGCAGCTCGGTGGAGAGATAGTTGCCGTCGAGGAAGTCGTCGGCCAGCACGATCTGCCGCATTTTCTGCTTGAACTCATCGGTCTTCGTCCAGGCCCAATACTTGTTCCAGCAGTCGAGGTACCCGGGGCCGGAGCACCCGCGGGGATCGTCGATCCCGGGCGCCGACGCGGGAATCTTGCTCGAATGGCAGCGGGCGCAACGCTCGGCGAACACCACCTTGCCGCGGGTGAGCTTGGCCGCATCCTGGGACAGATAGGCGGCGCCGCCCGGGGCGTCCGCGAGGTGATGGGGCGCGGTGCTGGCAAGGAAGAAGGCGGCCACGGCGGGCGTCTGCGCCTCCGTCGCCTGCCAGTAGCTGGAATTCGCGCGCGCGACCTTGATCTCGATCGGCGAGATCTCCTTGCCGCCCACCAGAGGCCTGAAATGCCGCTGCCACTCCTCGCTGAACAGACCGATGTTCAAGAAGACGCGGTTGAGGGCGCCCAAGGCTCCCACCGAGTCGGCGCCGTCCTTGAGAATGCGCGGCGCGAAGGAGGTGTCCGGCTTCTCGAAGAGCGCCGCGAGCGGGCCCGACTCGAACTGTGCGTTGTCCAGGCCGCCGCCCGCGAGCGTCTCCTTGCCCCAGCGCTTGGCCAACTCCAGCCGCGGGCCGAGGTGATAGAGGGCGTTCATCGTGCGCGGATTGTTGATGGAGTCGGTCGAAACGAAGGACGTGTCGAGGGCTCCGGGCCGCGAGGTGTGGAAGAGTTGGATGGCGTAGCTGCTCGGATCCGACTCCCAACTGAAGATGCGGTCGATCCAGAAGTACTGCGCCCCGACGTTCGAGCTGAGGTTCGCCCACTGCGGGTTCTCCGGGTCGGCGGGAGGGTGGACGGGGTTGGGGCCGATGTGGCAGAAGCCGCACGACATCCCGACACGGTAGGGCTTCACCAGGTCCTTGGAGAAGTAGTAGGTGGGATCCGTGTAATATCTCTCGGCATTCCATTTCTTGGCCGCCGCTTCGTCGAAGTCGGGGTTCGGGAACAGACGGAGCCCGGCGACGCCGGTGGCCCAGCCGTAGTAGGAGCCCACCGGCATGTTCTTGCCCCGCGCGCCGGTCTTGACGCCGGGGTATTTCTGCTCGTTCTCGTAGGGATCCGGCGGGCAACCGGGACCGGTGCGGCGCTTGTCGAGCCACAGGCCAAAGCGGTTGGGGTCCGGGCCGGTGGCCTTCTCGAAGCAGGGCTCGTTGACCAGGCCGAGGTAATGCCAGCGGTTGTCGCGGCTGGCCTTGAGCGCCGGGTGGGAGGAGAGCGTCTTCAGAAAGTCCAGGGTGCCGACGCTGGTCCTCGAAAGCTCGTCCCAGAAGCGGTCGTTCCCCCCAGTCCAGATGTTCCAGGTGTTGCGCCCCTTGACCTCGTCGGGCGACAGGGTGACGCCGCCGTCCATGTCGTGGAGGTAGTCCTCGTCCGCGGCGGGGAACGACGCGGCGTCCCGTTCCGCGATGCGGGCTTCATCGAGGACCTCGTCCTTGTGACGGCAACCCGGGCAGGTGATCAGGCAGAGCAGAGCCAGACTGCAAAGCGTGCGCGAGACGTTCTTGCCCATGTGCATCGCTCCTCGCTGGTTGCAAAAAATTCTATCAGGGCTGCCGCGTAACGCAAGTGCCCGCAACGACGCCTATGAAGACGATTCACGAAGCGCAGGGGGTTGACAGCCCCGCCTCGGTTCAGCTATAGTGCAAGTAAATTAACAGTTGGCTATAAGAAAGGAACTCGGGGGTGAGCACCGTTGTCCTTCTAGCCGTATTCCTCGCGATGGAAGCTCCGGCCGGCACACTTCCGACTTGCCGATCCCTAGGGCCGGAACATCCTGCAAGCCAATTTCCCATCCCGCACGATAAATACGATGGCAGCCAGTTAAGAAGGCTCACCAGACCAGGAACTATAGAGGAGCGACGCAGATGAACCGCCAAATCGCGCAGAAATCGCTGTTGGTTTGCTGCCTCATCCTTCTTCTCGGCTGCCCCAGGAAGGGCGCGGACGGGAAGCCGCAGACGGGAAACAAGGTCGTGGACGAAGCCCGCCTCGCCGGCCGGGACGCCGCGTCGTTCCCCGCCGCGGACGAGGACTACTACCGCGACATGGACGGCGGCGCGCACCTGACGCCTGCCCAGGTCGTCGGACGCAACAACTGGATCGTGTGGACCGCGGGGAACGACCGTCTGTGGGACGTCCTCACGGAAAAGAGCGCGGGATCCTTCGATCTCCTGAAGACGATCTCCTCCTACCCCTATCCAAAGGACTCGAAGCTCCCGCAGTACGGCCGCTACAACCGGTGGAAATGGCACGGCCTGGTCAACGAGCCCTGTTTCGAGCAGGCCAAGGCTCCGGACCCGGACCGCTTCGGCCTGTGGCTCGACAAGCGCCGCGGCGACTGTCCTCCCGACCCCTTCGAAAGCGAAACCAAGTACCCGGGCATCAAGCTCGGAGCGCGGGGCAAGAACCTGCCTGCCGGATCCTATTACGGCTGGGGCACCGGGATCGTGGGCCTGCGGCTGTTCCCGAATCCGGCCTTCGACGAAGCGGCAGCCAAGGCCTGGGATCCGCAGCGCTATTACACCGATCCCAGCTACTACCTGCGCAAGGATCTCGTGCGGCCGTACCGGGTCGGCATGTCGTGCGGCTTCTGCCACGTCGGGCCCAGCCCGGTCCATCCGCCCGCCGACCCGGAAAACCCGCAGTGGGCGGACCTGTCGTCGAACGTCGGCGCGCAGTACTTCTGGATCGACCGCATCTTCAGTTGGGATGCGGATGAGAGCAGCTTCCCTTATCAGCTCTTCCACACCTCCCGCCCGGGCGCCCTCGACACCTCCCTGGTCTCCACCGACTACATCAACAACCCCCGCACGATGAACGCCCTCTACAGTCTCGGCGCGCGGCTGGCCCAGGGCAAGCGCTGGGGCAAGGAGACACTGGCAGGGGGCGAGCTAGACAACAAACAATTCAACGAGTACTTCCCCACCGGGCCGCTCGCCGAGCTCTTCCAGTCGCCGAACTCTGTCTATACGACGCGCGTGCTCAAAGACGGCGCCGACTCGGTCGGAGCCCTGGGAGCGCTCAACCGGGTCTACATCAACATCGGGCTGTTCAGCGAGGAATGGCTGCGGCACTTCAATCCGCTGACGGGCGGCAAGCCCATCTCACCGATCGAAATCAAGGTCGGGCGCGCGAATTCGAGCTTCTGGCAGGCCAACGAGGAGCAGACCCCACACCTCGCCGATTTCTTCCTGGCCACCACGGCGCCGCATCTGCTCCAGGCCGCTCCCGGCGGCGCGAGCTACCTGACCAAGGACCAGGCGAAGCTCACTCGCGGCAAGGAGGTCTTCGCGGACCGCTGCGCGCGCTGCCACTCGTCGAAGCTCCCCACGTCGGTGGCGGGCTTCGACCCCGGCGGCTGCGCAGGTCCCGGCTATCTCGACTGCTGGAACAAGTACTGGGCCTCGACCAAGACCGACGAGTTCAAGAAGCAGATGCGGGAGATCGTCCTCAAGGACGATTTCCTCAAGGACAACTACCTGTCGACCGAGGCGCGCATTCCCGTGACGCTCCTGGAGACGAACGCCTGCAGCCCGCTCGCCACCAATGCGATCGCCGGGAACATCTGGGACAACTACTCATCCCAGTCGTACAAGAGCCTGCCCTCGGTGGGCACGATCACCGTCCACGACCCGTTCACCGGCGAGCCGCGGCAGTACACCATGCCTGCCGGTGGCCGCGGCTACACGCGGCCGGCCTCGCTGCTCAGCCTGTGGTCGACGGCTCCCTATCTGCTGAACAATACGGTGGGACTGTTCAACGCAGATCCTTCGGTCGCGGGCCGGATGGCCGCCTTCGAGGATGGCATCGAGAAGATGCTGTGGCCGGAGAAGCGCGACAAGGACCCGGTGCTCGGCGACAAGGTCCCCGGTCTCATCGACCGGACGACCGCGTCGAGCTATATCCGGGTACCGTCCGGCTACGTTCCCGAGTTCCTGCGGAAACAGCGCTTCCTGGCGGAACGGCTGACTCCGGCGATCCTCGGGGAAGGCGGCATCGAGATCGGGCCGATCCCCAAGGGGACGCCGGTCAACCTGCTGACGAACCTCAACCTCCTGCCGGACAACCAGACCACGCAGCAGAGGCTGGCGCACGACAAGAAGCTCCTGGATCTCCTGGTGAAGATCAAGCGGGACCTCAAGGCCCTGCCGCCAGGCGCCACCGACGAGCAGGCGCGCAAGGTCTTTGCCAACCTGGTCGGGCCGATGCTCGAGCTCAGCAAATGTCCCGATTTCGTGGTCAACCGCGGTCACTACTTCGGCACCGACCGCTTCAAGGAGGAGCCGGGGCTCAGCGATGCCGACAAGAGGGCGCTGATCGAATTCCTGAAGACCATGTGACCGGGTTGGATTCGCCGCTGCATGCCTGAATCGCTGCCGGTCCCGGTCCCAAAGCGTAGCTTGTGACCGCAAGACCGGCAGCAGACGAGGAGGGAGTAGCCTCATGCGCAGAGCCAGATTTGTATTCATCGTCCTCCTGCCGCTGCTGGCTGCGGTGCTGGGGTCCGCGCTCGGACAAGAGATCCCGAAACCGCGGCCCGAAGAATATCCAGACGCCAAGGCCTTGGCCGACATGGCCAACAAGAACTATCCGTCCGCCAAAGCCTGCGGCGAGTGTCACCCGAGCCAGTACAGGCAGTGGAGCATCTCGTCCCACGCCTATGCCAACGTCTCCCCGATGTTCAACAAGTTCGAGCAGAAGATCAACGACCTGGCGTCGGGCACCATCAACCACTTCTGCGTCCGTTGTCACGCCAGCGTTGGCACGGCCTTGGGCGAGAGGCGCGACATCGCCTGGTGGAACCGCAGCGGGGCTGCCAACGAAGGTATCACCTGCGTCACCTGCCACCGCGTCGGGAATGGCTACGGCAAGACCAACGCCGCGCGGCGGATCACGCCGGGGAGCATCCACGAGGCCATCTTCGGCCCCTTCGATACCATGGGCGGCATCAAGGCGATCAGCAATGCGAGGGGCTTGCAGCTCCTCGTCAGCTCCGACCAGCCCGACCGGCCGAACGAGCCCGATGGGACCAAATGGATCAGGATCCACCAGACGGCGGTCCAGTCCGAGTTCATCAAGCAATCGGAGTTCTGCGCCACCTGCCACCAGGTCCAGGTCCATCCCGGCATCAAGCTCGAAACCGTCTGGGAGGAGTACCGGTCGTCTCCTGCCGCCAAGGAGGGCATCACCTGCCAGCAGTGCCACATGAGCCCAAACCCGGGACTGCCCACCGTTTTCGCGAGAGGTCCGGCCGCCATCGTCAACGGACAGATCGTCAACAACGACCGGCCGCTGACCGATCACACCTTCGTCGGTCCGGGCTACCCCATCAGCCATCCCGGGCTTTTCCCGTTCCGCAGGGAGGAGTCCCCCTTCACCCCCCAGCAGTGGCTGAAGTTCGACTACCGGGACGAATGGGGAAGCGAAGCTTTCGAGAACAAGGCCGCCGCCGCGCCGGGCTCCTACAGCTTCCCGCCCGAGTGGCAGAATCCCGCCGACCGCAAGAAGGCCTGGAGCATCGTCGAGGAGAATCTCGAGCGGTGGAAAGACCGGCAGAAGCAGCGCATCAAGCTCCTGGAGACCGCCTCGCACCTCGACGGTCCGTTTTTCAAAGGTCGCCCCGAGGTCGGCAAAGAATTCTCGTTCGAGTACAAGATCTCCAATCGCAACAAGGGTCACAACCTCCCGTCCGGCTCTCTGGGGGCGCAACCCGAATTGTGGCTCAACGTCGCTCTCATCGATCCTGATGGGAAGAGGGTCTGGGAATCGGGCTACGTCGACAGTCACGGCGACGTCGCCGACCTTCAGTCCGAGGACGTCCAGAAGGGCAAGATCGAGCACGACGACCAGCTCGTCAGCATGCAGGCCAAGTTCATTACCACGAACGTGAAGGGGACCGATCGGGAGATGTATCTGCCGATCAACCTGGACTTCGACCAGCTTCCCTTCATCCGCCCGGGCGGCACCCCGACCTCGCTGCTCAACCATCCTCCTTTCGCGCGCATGGAGAAACGCAGCATCCCGCCTCTGGGCACCCGCGTCGCCAAATACAAAGTTCCGGGGGATGCGCTGAAGAAAGCCGGCACGTACCGTCTCGCCGTGCGCCTGCGCGGCCGGACCGAGCCGATCTACTTCATGAAGTTCGTCGAAGCCACGCGGGACATGATCCGGGCCGAGAATGAATGGGCGGACGACATTCATCCCTACGCCGTCGAATTCGAGGTCCGCTGAAAGAGGGCGAACATGAACGGAAAAGCATGGACTGCAAACCATTTGCTCGCCGGACTGCTCCTGCTCGTCCTGGGCGCCCCGTGCGCGCTCGCCGCCGCCGATGACGATCCCCAGGCCACCGCCGGCGAAGAAAAAGGCCCCGAGACGTCACCCGAGGTCAGAGTGCTCGGCGACCTCGAAGAGATTGATCCGCCGGCCGAGGGCTGGTTCAAACCCGACCCGTCCTACGAGAACGAGCCCTATGACGCCGAAGCCCAGTTGGCCATTTACGGCGGCAGGCACATGAACCGCAAGGCGGATCCACCTATCGAGCTGGGCCGCCGCCTCTATGACCGTGGAGCCTATGAGCCCCGCCCCACCTGGCTCGGCGAGAAAAACCCGATCAACTCCCACTTCATGGCGTATGGCGACCTTCGCGTCGGTGCCGCCTACTACGACAATGGCGTCCCTGGCAAGACCGAGCAGTCGGTCATCGCCGCCCGTCTCAATCTCGACATGGACCTCGCCCTCACCGCCACCGAGCGGATCCACGCCTTCGTGCGCCCGCTCGACAGGAACGGCTCGTTTACGCGCTACCAGATCAGCGGTGGCGCCAAAGACGATGAGTTCATCGACGAATTGGACTTCGCTCTCGACACTCTCTTCTTTGAAGGCGACCTGGGCGCGATGCTCCAGGGATTGACCAACAGGACCAACTCGCTCGACCTGCCGATCGCCTTCGGCCGCGTTCCTCTCTTCACCCAGAACGGCACCTGGCTCGACGATGCCTTCAATGGCCTGGCCTTCGGCATCACGGCCAAGAACAGCCCGGCGCACGACATCAGCAACATGGACCTCACCTTCTTCGCCGGTCTCGAGCAGGTGACGACCGCGGCGATTCCCGACAGCAACGACAACGCCAAAGTCTTCGGCCTCGCCGGATTCGCCGACGCCCGGAAAGGCTACGTGGAGCTCGGCTATGGCTACGTCGACGCCGACGACAGCGACCTGAGCTATCACAACCTCACCGCCGCGTTTACCCGGCGATATCAGGGCAGGCTGGCCAACACCGTCCGGCTGGTCGGGAACTTCGGTCAGAGTGCGACAATGAAAACGGCCGACGGGGTGCTGGTCCTGGTGGAGAATTCGCTGGTCCCGCGGCGCCCGTTGAACGCCGTCCCCAGTCCGATCAACTTCGTCCCCTACTTCAACTTCTTCGCCGGCTTCGACACCCCGCAGCCGCTGGCGCGGGCCGCCGATTCCGGCGGCGTGTTGAAGAACACCGGCATCAACTTCGAGTCCGACGGCCTGACGGCCTACCCGACGCTCGACGCCAGCGGGCGCGAGTCCTACGGCGGGGC
>Ga0126309_10000121_pt1 | contig 26188 bp, 25 predicted proteins | sample Plot56_FD_92541 | JGI IMG/M metagenome (GOLD analysis project Ga0126309, IMG submission 92541) | Serpentine soil microbial communities from UC McLaughlin Reserve, CA, USA - Plot56 | ecosystem: Environmental > Terrestrial > Soil > Grasslands | place: USA: UC McLaughlin Reserve, Lake County...
CGACCAGACTACAGGGAAGCGCATCGTGAGCCTCGAGCTGACGTCCGAGGGCGGCAGGCAGATGGGGGAGCTCACCCAGAAGATGGTGAACGACTCGCTCGCCAGCGGGGAGCCCGCGCGGCTCGCCATCGCGCTCGACCAGGACATCCAGAGCGCGCCTACCGTGCAAGAACCACTGGGGCAGAACATCTCTATCTCCAACGACGGGCTGCCTGAGGGCCTCCCCGAGGACGAGGCCAAGCAGCTGGAGACCGTGCTCAACACGGGCGCGCTTCCGGTCAACATGCAGGTGATCTCACAGACCACCGTAGGGCCGACGCTCGGCTTGAGTTCCCTGAGGAGCGGGCTCCTTGCCTCGCTCGTCGGGTTCGCGCTCGTGCTGTTGCTGCTGCTCGTCATCTACAGGGCGCTCGGCCTTGTCGCCGACCTCGCTCTTATCATCTACGCGTTTCTGTTGTGGGGTCTCATCGTAATCATACCGATCACCGTAACGCTGCCCGGGATCGCCGGCATCGTGCTCTCCATCGGGGTCGCCGCGGATGCCAACGTGGTCATCTTCGAGCGCATCAAAGAGGAGATAAGGCGCGGCAAGACGCCGCGGAGCGCGATCCAGGCCGGCTACGATAAGGGCTACAGGGCGATCCTGGACGGCAACATCACGACCTTGATCACCGCGTTCATCCTCTTCGCGCTCTCCAGCGGATCGGTCCGGGGCTTCGCCGTGCTGCTTGCCATCGGCGTCGTGCTCTCGATGTTCACGGCCATCGTGATCACCCGCGCCCTCCTCGGATTGCTCTCGGACCGCGGCGTCCACCTCTCGCCAGCCTTGATGGGGGTCTCCAAGGCGAGCATCTCTGCGACGCAACAGGCCAGGGTGAAGTAGGCATGTTCGAGAACGTAGACTTCGTCGGCGGCTGGAAGCTGTATTTCTCACTCTCCGGCGTTCTGCTGCTCGCAGGGGCCATCGCCATAGCGCTCGGCGGGCTCAACTTCGGGATAGACTTCCAGGGCGGGGCACAGTTCACCGTCACCAACGCCGGACGCCAACTCAGCGACGAGCAGGTACGTGCTGTCCTGCCCGAGAACATAGCGGGAGAATCCGTCGTCACGACCCTGGGGGAGAACGGTTACGAGGTGCGGACTCCGGTCGTGGGCTCTCAGCAGGAGCAGGCCCAGATACGCGACTCTTTGAGCCGGGCGTTCAGGGGCGAGGTCAGCGTCACGACCGTGAGCCCCGCATTCGGCCAGCAGCTCAGAAACCAGGCGCTGCAGGCCGTGGTGGCCGCTCTACTTATCATCGTGGCCTTTATCAGCTTTCGGTTCGAGTTCGCCTTCGCCCTCGCCGCGATGGCCGCGCTCGTGCACGACATACTGATGACGGTGGGTTTCTACGCCGTCGTCGGCAGGGAGGTCAGCCTCGTCACCGTCGTCGCCGTCCTTACCGTGCTCGGCTACTCCATCTACGACACCATAATCATCTTCGACAGGATCAGGGAGAACGCGCCTACGGTCGGCTACAACAGGCGCCGCTTCGACGAGATGATCAACCGCTCCATCCGTCAGGTCGTGAGGCGTTCGATCTACACCTCGGTCTTCACCCTCATCCCGATAACGGCGCTCTTGATCTTCGGGGAAGCGACCCTGAGCGACTTCGCCTTCGCCCTCCTGGTCGGGATCATCGCAGGGACCTACAGTTCCATCTTCATCGCCTCCCCGGTCCTCTCGCTCTACAAGGCCTGGCGGGCAGGGAAACTCCAGGCCGCTCGTTCCACGTAGCGCCACACCCAACATGGCCACGTGGCTCGCACCTTGGTTATCATGTAGGTAGTGCACGCGAGGATCCGGAGGTAATTATGCGCGGAACGGTTGGCGAGACGCTGGAGCGTTTGATCCTGTTGCAGATAGGGGCCGCCGCGGCGACGCGGGACAAGGTGCAGGAGATCGTGGACTCCCTAGTCGAGCAGGGCCGCGTCGAGCGCGAAGAGGGCCGTACGGTGGTCAACGACGTGATGAACCGCGCCCGCGAGCGCTCGACAGGGGCGCGTTCGCTGGTCGACGCTTCCCTACAGCAGGGCCTGAGGAGGGGCGGTGTTCCGACCAGGGAGAACTACGAGGACCTGCTGTTCCGCATCGAGCAGCTGGAGCACAGGGTAAGGATGCTCGAGGACCGTCCCGTGGCGCCTCCTCCGCCGGCCGGTGAGCCCGAGCCTCCGCCCGAGACTGGCGACACCCCCGAGACTCCGCCGGGACTGTAGCAGACACCCTGGCGTGGCGAACGGAGGGATACCCCGGTCCGGGAACCTCAGGCGCTTCTCCCAGATTAGCCGTGTCCTCGTGCGCCACGGTTTCGGCTTCGTCTTCGACGTCAGGAGGGACCGGAGGGAGAAGAAGGGCCTGCAGGAGTTCCTCGCGCCCAACTTCGGGGTCAGGTTGCGCCGCACCCTCGACGACCTCGGGCCGACCTTCGTGAAGTTCGGGCAGGTCCTCTCCACGCGCTCGGACATACTGCCGGAAGGAGTTCTCTCCGAACTCGAGAAGCTCCAGGACACGGCCAGGCCTATGCCAGCGGGGCTTGCCCAGCAGATAATCGAGGGTGAGCTCGGGGCCCCCGTCGATGAGGTGTTCGCCTCCTTCGATCCTATTCCCCTGGGCTCAGCTAGCATCGGTCAGGTCCACAGGGCCGTGCTGCGTGGCGGGGAGATCGTTGCCGTCAAGGTGCAGAGGCCCGAAGCGCCCCGCAGGGTCGCGGGAGACCTCGAGCTCATGCGGGACTTCGCTGCTTTGCTCGACCGCAGGTTCGGGCGCAGGCTCTTTGTAGACGTGCGCGGCCTCGTGGCCGAGTTCGAGGTCGTTATCAGGCGAGAGCTCGACTACGGTGCCGAGGCGGAGAACGCCCGCCGCTTCGCGGCCAACTTCGCAGGGACGCAGGTCGTCATCCCCGAGGTCTACCTCGGTCTCTCGACCTCGAGGGTGCTGACGGAGGAGTACATCGAGGGGACCAGGTTCAGAGACATCCGCCCGCTCGTGCTTACGCCCTCCGAGCGGCGACGCGTCGCCTCCATGGGGGCCGAGGCTATCTTCAAGATGGCCTTCGAGGACGGATTCTTCCACGGGGACCCCCACCCGAGCAACCTGCTCTTGACACCGGGCGGGGACCTCGCCCTGCTCGATTTCGGCATGGTCGGCTACATGAGCCAGGGCGACATCGAGGCGCTATCGAGGCTCTTTATCGCGGTGATACAGCGCGATGCTCCGGCCGCCTTGCGGGCCCTCGAACGGCTCGGCGTGCGCTACGCGACCGAGATACGCGGCGACCTCGTTAGGGACCTGCGGGAGTTCCTCAACAAGTACTCGGGGCTCTCCGTGGGTGAGGTCACGCTGGGTCAGGCGCTCTCGGAGCTCGTCGCGCTCGCGCGCCGCTACGGGCTCAGGATGCCGCCTGTCTTCCCTCTGCTTACCAAGGCGCTCGTGACCGCAGAAGGACTGGCCCGCTCCATAGACCCGACCATCAACGTCTACGAGGTTGCCAGGCCCTACGCGCAAAGGCTCCTCTCCCGGCGCTACAGTCCCGAGGCCGTGATCGAGGTCGTCGAGGAGCACGCGCTGGAGTACGCCCGCTACGCCGAGGACTATCCAGAGCAGATCAGGCTGCTCTTGACCGAGATCGCGGACGGTGAGCTCGAGGTGCAGCTCGAGCACGGCGGCCTCGACGAACTGTTCGGCAGCGTGGATGTTCTCGCAAACCGGCTGGTCTTCGCCGTCGTTACCGCCGCCCTGTTCGTCGGGTCCTCGATGCTCGGCGCTTTCTACGTCGCCGGACCGCAGGTGCCCTTTCTCGGCGCGCCCCTCGTCAGCTTCCTCGGGTTTACGCTCTCCCTCGTCCTGACCTCCATCCTCCTCACGATAATTCTCAGGTCGGGGAGGCTTTAGGTATTAGCATTTCAGGTATCACAGGGTACAGTGAACGACGTAGATCCGTGGTCTTAAGCGATGCGTGGAGGCATCGACCTACCGCAAAGCGCGCCTTTGACGTCAGGCGACCGGCTCTGGGCCGAAACGACAAGCTGACGTGCTGAAGTGCTGACTAGCTGATCGCTGATACCTTACTGGTATAATTTAGCCATGGAACCCGTTCGTACAGAGGAACGTCCCAGGGCCATACCGGCGCCGGGCGTAACCATCTCTTCTCTTATCGAGAAGGTGTCTTCCTACGGGCCTGAGGGGACGGAGGAGTTGATCGCCGACGCCTACAACGCGGCCCATGCGGCGCACAGGGGCCAGACTCGCAGGAGCGGTGAGCCCTTCGTCTACCACCCGCTTGCGGCGGCCGACATCCTCGCCGAACTGCGCCTCGACCCGACGACCATCGCCGCCGCATTGCTGCACGATGTGCTCGAGGATACCGGTGTAACCAAAGAAGAGTTGGCGGAGCGCTTCGGCGACGATGTGGCCGAGATAGTCGACGGGGTCACCAAGCTCAAGCGGCTGCCCAAAGGTAACCTGGAGGAGGCCCAGGCCGAGTCTTTGAGGAAGATGATCGTGGCCATGAGCCGCGACGTGCGCGTGATCATCATCAAGCTCGCCGACAGGCTGCACAACATGAGGACCCTCGCCTACCTCAAGCGCGAGACCCAGCTCAGGAAGGCTACGGAGACCCTGGAGATATACGCCCCCCTCGCGCACAGGCTTGGGATCTACTCGATCAAGTGGGAGCTCGAGGACCTCTCCTTCGCCACGCTCCATCCGCGGCGCTACGAGGAGATAAAGAGCTTGGTGGCGGCCAGGCGTGGGGACAGGGAGGCTTTTATCAACGGGACGGCGGCCGAGCTCCTACGGCACCTGGGGGAGTCGGGGATAGAGGCCGAGGTCCACGGGAGGGTGAAGCACTTCTACTCGATCTACAACAAGATGGTGCGCCGCAACAAAGAGTTCAACGAGATCTACGACCTCGCCGGCCTAAGGGTCGTCGTCGACGACGTGCGCGACTGCTATGGCACTCTCGGCGTCATACATTCGATCTGGAAGCCCATCCCGGGCCGGTTCAAGGACTACATAGCGATGCCCAAGTTCAACATGTACCAGTCGCTTCACACGACCGTCATGTCCAACGAGGGGAAGCTCCTGGAGATCCAGATCCGGACTTCCGAGATGGATACAACGGCGGAGTACGGCATCGCGGCCCACTGGATGTACAAGCATGGCCTCACCGACCGTCAGGTGGATCGCCTGGGCTGGCTCAAGAGCATGATGGAGTGGCAGCAGGAGACGACCGACGCCAGTGACTTCATGGAGTCTCTGAAAGGGGAGCTCGTCGCCGAGGAGGTCTTCGTCTTTACGCCGAAGGGTGACGTGGTAAGCCTTCCCAGCGGGGCGACGCCCATAGACTTCGCCTACCACGTCCACACCGAAGTCGGCCACCGCACGATAGGGGCCAGGGTCAACGACAGGATCGTGCCCCTCGACTCCGAGCTCGTCTCGGGGGACAGGGTCGAGGTCATCACGGGCAAGAACTCGGGGCCGAGCCGCGACTGGCTGGCCGTGGTCCAGAGCGGGCGCGCGCGCAACAAGATAAGGCAGTTTTTCAACAGGGCCGACCGCGAGGACAACCTGAGCCTGGGACGGGAGAAGATCCTCGCCCTCCTCAAAAAACGGAAGATCGGGAAGGTCCCCTCCGGCGTCCTCGAGGACGTGGCCCGCACGACCAACTACCCATCGCCGGACGACATGTTCGCCGCCGTCGGCGCCGGCGTGCTCTCGGCCGAGAACGTGGCGGGCCGTATAGTCGAGCAGGTACGCCCCAAGGAGGAAGAGGAACAGCCCAAGGAACAGAGCCCCGCGCTCGCCCCGCTCCCCCTCCCCGAGGGTGGAACCGACGAGCAGACCGGCGTGCGCGTCGTCGGGTCGAGCGGAATCCTGACGCGGCTGGCGCGCTGTTGCACCCCGATGCCCGGCGACGAGATCGTCGGATACGTCTCACTGGGGCGCGGCGTCGTCGTTCATTCAGCGGGCTGCGTGAACGCTAGGGCGCTTCAGTCCAGGGACCCCGACCGCTTTGTCGAGGTCGAATGGGATACGGGGTCTGACAAGCTCTTCACCGTGGAGTTGCTCGTCGAGGCCCTCGACAGGATGCATCTGTTGAAGGACATAACCGCCACGATCTCCGACGCTGGCGTCAACATCGTCTCTGCGAGGGTCGACACCATCGAGGACAGGACGGCCCTGAGCAGGTTCGCCTACAAGGCGGCGAGCGTGCAGCACGTCGAGGAGGTAATACGTAAGATCCGGAGCATCCCCGACGTCTACGACGTCTACAGGGTCTCCCGCGACGGCACACCGCTAGAGCGCTAACTTGCGCCTGCGAAGCGTCAACGTAGGCATCGAGACGCCCATCGAAGGCGCTGGAAAGTCCGGAAAGACCGCCATCTTCAAACGTGGGGTGGACGGACCCGTTGCGGTGACGCCCCTCGGTCTCGCGGGCGACACCATCAGCGACATCGAGAACCATGGCGGTGTGGACCAAGCCGTCTACGTCTACGGCGTTCCCGATTACACCTGGTGGTCGGAGCAGCTTGGTCGCGAGTTGCCGCCGGGCACCTTCGGGGAGAACCTGACCATCTCGGGCCTGGAGAGCGCGGAGTGCTGCATCGGGGATCGTTTCCTCGTCGGGCTTGCGATCCTCGAGGTCACGGCGCCGCGTATCCCGTGCTCGACGCTGAACGCGCGGATGGAGGATCGGATGTTCGTCAAGCGTTTCATGCGGGCGGAGCGGCCCGGGCTCTATTGCCGCGTCATTCGCGAAGGTGAGGTGCGGGCCGGGGAAGCCGTGGAGTTGGAGCGGTACGAGGGCGAGCAGGTACTCGCCGTCGAGGTGTTCCGGACTTTCTTCGATACCGAGACAGCGGAGAGCACGCTCCGGCGCCACCTCTCCGTCCCCATAGCGGTGCGGGCCGGGGCGCAAAAAGAGAAGCAACTCGAGCGGTTGTTGGCGCGCGACGGTTCGTCCGCGTGCGGCATGACCGTGTCCGAGGGCTAGGAGTACTTTTGGCTGAGATCGAACAGGTCACACTCTCTATGGACGGCTTCGAGGTCAACTCCTACGTCGTCCACGCCCCTGAGGGCGACGTCATCGTCGATGCCGGCGCTGAACCGGAGAAGATCCTGGGCGCGGTGCGGGCTCCTGTCGTGGCTATCCTGGTGACGCACGGCCACGCCGACCACGTGGATGCCCTGGAGTTCGTGCGACGCGAGACGGGGGCCCCTGTCTACATGCACCCCGCGGACGCCGAGGGAAAAGTCGGGGACTACGAGCCGCTCGAAGACGGGCGCGCGCTCGACGTTGCCGGCCTCGGTATCAGGGTATTTCACACGCCCGGGCATTCTCCGGGCTCGGTCACGTTCGTGGTGGGGCAGGATCAGATAGTCGGTGACCTCGTCCTGCCGGGGAGCGTAGGCAGGACGGACATCCCTGGCGCTTCCTGGGAGGAGATCGAAGCCTCCATCCGCAGGGTGATGCCGCTGTGGGAAGAGGAGACGCGCCTCTACACGGGCCACGGCCCCGTTCTCATGGCGGCCGAAGAGCTGAGAACCAATCCTTACCTGCCTCCCGGTCTCTCGTGACGGGCATCCGGGGACCGAGGGGCACCTACGACGTATTTCGAGGCGGGCGAGAACCGCACGAACGACCCGAGCTGTGGACCTTCGTCGAGGACCGGGCGCGCGAGCTTTTCACCCGCTACAACTACTCGGAGGTACGCACTCCGATCTTCGAGGAGGCGCGGCTCTTCGCCAGGTCGGCGGGGGAGGGTTCGGACATCGTGGTCCAGAAGGAGATGTTTACCTTCACGGACAAGGGCGAGCGGGAGCTGGCGCTCAGGCCCGAGGGAACACCGGGTGCGGTGCGCGCGTACATCGAGCACAACTTGTACAAACTGGCCCAGCCCATCAAGCTGTTCTACATCGGTCCTATGTTTCGTCAGGAGCGCCAGCAGAGGGGCCGATACAGGCAACACACCCAGATCGGGGTGGAGGCCCTCGGCACCTCTGACCCGCTCGTCGACGTCGAGGTGATCTCACTGCTCTACACGATCCACCAGGCCGTCGGCGTGAAGGACGAGGTCGTGTACGTCAACAACCTAGGGGATATGGAGACCAGACAGGCTTACGTCCCCGAGCTCCGGTCCTACCTCCAGCGGCACCGCGGCGAGCTCGACCCTGACTCTGTGTCCCGCATGGACACGAACCCCTTGCGAACCTTCGACTCCAAACACGAGGGGACCCAGGCGGTTCTGGCTGAAGCACCGAAGATCTCCGGGTACCTGAGTGACGAGGCCTCCTCGCACCTCGCCACCGTGCGTGAAGGACTCGAGGCGCTGGGCATCCCGCATGAGATCGACGACGGGCTCGTGCGAGGTCTCGACTACTACACGATGACGGTCTTCGAGGCCAAGAGCGGCGCCCTTGGGGCGCAGGACACCGTAGGGGCCGGCGGTCGCTACAACGCCCTGATCTCTGACCTCGGGGGACCCGACCTCGGAGGGATCGGCTTCGGCTCGGGCGTCGAGCGGATGCTCCTGGCCGCCGCGTCGCAGGAGGCACGGACCAGCCTGGATGTGTTCTTCGTGACCCTGGCGCCGGAGGCCCGCATCCTCGCTGTGAAACTCGCCGGCGCTCTCCGGGAAGAAGGGCTCTCCGCCGACCTGGACTATGGCGGGCGGAGCATGAGGGCGCAGTTCAAGCAGGCCGACCGTACGGGCGCGTCATACGCCGCCATACTGGGCGAGGACGAGCTGGCGCGTGGCGTCTGCACGGTGCGGGATATGGCTTCGGGCGAGGAGCGGGTTGTTCCTGTGGCCGACGGGACGAAGGACTTGGTCCGGGCCGTCTCCGGCGCATAGTGGTCTGTTTCACATCGAGTTCACCCGGCACTCGTATATTTCGGTCGCACCCTAGCGAGAAAGGACGCTTCTTATGCCAGTAGAAGACCTGCGCCAGAGCCCGATGATGGGCCACATGCTGGACGCCCTGGATAAGGGTGAAGACATTGGCCACTACGGCCGCCTCGTCTTTGCGATGATCGGACGTCACTTCGTCTCCAACGACGAGCTTGTAGAGCTGCTAACCAAAGACCATGAAACCGACGAGCAGGAGATGAGGGCCCTCGTGCAGCAGGTGGAGGAGAAGGGCTACAGCCCGCCCAGGCGCGAGAAGATCCTGGAGTATCAGGGCCAGCAGGACTTCCCGATCTGCCCCAACCCCGACGACCCCGACGCGTGCAACCCGTACGCGGAGCTGCAGTTCCCGGACGAAGTCTACGAGAGCATACAGGAATATAGGGAGGAGAGGACGTAGCGCCCTAGCCGTCTGCTTCTTGCTTGCTAAGGCTGAGCGCTATCCTGGCGAGGTCGTAGGAGAGGCCGCGGCTGGCTCGGCCCACCAGACGGGGGGAGGTGGTGACCCTGACCGAGAGCAGGCGTTCTATCGGGATGCGGTGCTCGAGTAGAACCCTTTCGAGGCCTTCGTCCTCCAGCGCGGTGAGTGGTTCGAGGCCGCCTATCTTCCTGTAGACGTCGGCCTTGAGGGCGAGGGAGGCGCCCGAGAACTGCCAGTGTTGTGTCTCGCCCCTGGGATTGGGGTCGGAGAGAAGGCGCTCATGACGCAGGCGGCCCTGCTCTGTGTGCCTGCGCCAGACACTCTCGGGCAACGAACCGTCGTCGGCGAGCTCGATGCGCCCGCCGATGGCTCTTGCTCCCTGCGAAACGGCCCGGAGTTGGGCGGCGAGCCAGTCAGGCGCCACCACCGTGTCGGCGTCGGTGCACGCTATGAGTCCTTCGCGGCGACCAACCTGGAGGAGCCGGGCGCAGGCAGCATCCATCCCTACGCGGCGGGCGGGGCCTGATCCCTCGCCAGGACCTTCGAGCAGGTGTAGTCTCAGTAGGGGATGTGCGGCGCCGACTTCACGGGCGCGTGCTTCCGTTTCGTCCGTACAGCGGCGAGGATCAGGATGACCTCGTACTCCAAAGGTCCAACGCCGGTCTGCGTGGCGAGCGCCTCGAGGCATTACCCTATGAGTTCCTCCTCGTCGCGGGCGGGTACGACCACGCAGGCCCTCAGGGTAGAGGCCGGCAGAAACATCATCGAGAGAAGGACTCCCCACGTTCGATCAGACGGCGTCCGCTTTCGTAGTCCTCGTCCGTTTCGTGGGAGAGTACTCCGACAAGCACACCCTCTTTGCCGTACCAGACGCTGAAGCCTTCGCCCTTCTCCTCGAAGAACTGCTCGTCCCAGCCGTCCCCCCAGGCCCAATATTTCAGAGTCTTGTCGCCGATCGTGGACCAGAACCCGGGGGCCATGCTCCAGGCAGCCTCTGAGCCGGAGATCACAGTTCCCGCGATGCGTCCATGCTCGAGGGCGTCGCCCCAGTGCTCGACGCTGAGGTGGCGCCCCGCAGACTCGTTGTAGGCCTGGGCGATGTCTCCGACCGCGAAGATCCCCGGCGCGCTCGTCCGCATGGAGGAGTCCGTGATGATCCCGTGGTCTACCTCCAGGCCGGCCTCCGAGGCGAGCCCGACACGGGGCGTGACGCCGGTTCCGAAGAGGACGGTCTCCGTGTCGACCTGGCCGCCGTCATCGAGGCTCACCGTATAGCCGCGATCCTTGCGTTGGATGCCCTCGATCCTGGCCCCCAGGCGCAGGTCCACGCCGTAGTCGCGTAGCCAGCCTTCGATGCGTTCCCCGACTTCGTGGCCGAGACGCTCCCTTTGGGGCGACTCTTCGAGGCTGATCAGGGTCACCCCAGCGCCGCGTAGCGAGAGGGACGCCGCCGCCTCGCACCCGATAAAGCCGCTCCCCACGACGACGGCCCGGTCTCCCTCCCCGACGCGGTCCTGGAGGCGGGTCGAGTTCTCGATCGTCCTCATCGTAAGGATGTCGGGGTCGTCGCCTCCCGGAACGGGCAGGCGTATGGGCTCTGAGCCCGTGGCCAGCACGCAGACGTCGTACGATAGCTCTTCGCCCTCGTCCGTGGCGACGCTCCGCCGTTCCCTGTCTATGGCATCTGCGCTGGTGACGAGCCTGAGCTCTACGCCATTTTCCTCGTACCAGTCATCCTCCTCGATGGGTAGATCCTCCCGGGATGCCTCGCCTCTGAGGTACTCCTTGGTGAGAGGAGGCCGATTGTACGGTGCGTAGGGCTCGGGGGTCAGCATCGTGACCCGGCCTCCGCCTCCATTCTCCCTGTAGGCGCGGGCCGTCGCCAGGCCGGAGGGGCCTGCGCCGACGATCACCACCTGTTCTTCCTGGCTCACGCCGGGTCCTCGAAGAGATCCAGGCGGTAATCCTGCTCGACTATGGTTTTACTGTTGTGGAGCCGCGTGTGCCCCACGAGTAGCTCGTGCACCTCGTCTCCTTGCAGCGGGTAAGTCTTTGTCTCTCTGCGCCAGTGGACGGCGAGAAGTGTTCCTCCCTGGGCCAGCTCCCGCTCGAAGGCCTGCAAGGCCGCGAGCATCTCTTCCCTCGTGAGGTAGTACAGAACCTCCGAGGCGACGATCAGGTCGAACGGGCCGTCGGGCATCTCCTCGGGGAGCGTGCGCCGCTCGAGACGGACGTGCCCGTGGTCCGAGAGGCGCTCGCGCGCCGCGGCCACGGCCCGCTCGGAGACGTCTACCGCGAGCAACTCGTCACAGCGATCTGCGAGCATCTCCGTAAAGACCCCGATAGAAGCCCCTGCTTCCAGCGCCCTCTGGAACCGGCGTTCGCCGAGAACCTCCAGCGTTCGCCCGTACTTGTTGCGCTCGTACTCGCTCGTCTCGAAGTTCCAGGGGTCGCCCGACTCCGCGTAGAGCCCCTCGAAGTACTCGCGTCCGAGTCGCCCTTTCACGGCCGCCGGCCCGAGATGGCCTGTCTGCCGTGGCGTACCAGGGCTGGCTCCAGGCGGTGCTGGAGGAGGAAGAGCTCGAGGTCTCGCCTCGCGCGGTCCAGCGGGCCGGAGACCGCAAACGGGTGGGAGCCCACGGCCCTGGCCGCCTCGTCGAGGATCTCCCGGCAAGAGTGGGCCACAGTCTGGCGCAACTGCGTCGAGATCGCCGGTAGGGAGGATGGGTCTGCGTCGGCGCGGTCTGCTGCGTAGGCGAGCCAGGTGTTGATGGTGCCCTTTGAGGTGAGCATCCGGCCGGCGGCGAGAGAGACTACGTCGTCGGGTTCACTGTTCCCGGCTTTGGCGGCGAGCACGTCGAGCGCGGCATCGACGGCTGTGTCGGAGATCCCGGCCCACGTAACGGCCGTGCGGATGGCGTCCGTGCTGAAGTAGGGTTCCCGGAGGAGTTCGCCGGGTTCCCCCAGCAGCGCGAGCGCCGGCGTTCCGTCGAAGACGACCCGATGCTCTCCGAGGCCCGCATACCCGCTCCCTTGAACCAGGTCGTGTCTACGCTCACGCCTTGGGAGAGGTCGACATACGCGAGGAGGGGCGGGGCGGGAGCCGGGCCACGCACGAGCACGAGCGCGCGATCCAGGCCCGTTGCGCCGGAACAGAAGGTCTTGACGCCGGAGAGCCTTGGTCCGTTTTTATCCTGTACCAGCCGCGCCGGCTCTCCCTCGCCTGGGATGGGATCGGCACCCCACACCCCGAGGAGCAGTTCCCCCGCGGCGATGGCCTCCAACTCGGCCGAGCGCAGGGGCTCGGGGGCCAGGAGCGAGACGCGCTCTACGCCGTTGAAGTGGCCGTCGAGTATGCGGCCGACGGAGCCGTCGGCCCTGGCGACGGCCCGCAGCACGCGCCACTCCTCGGCGAACGAGGCACGGCGGCCGTGCCTTCCGATGGGGTCGGGAACGGGGATCGCGAGTGCGCCCGTAGACGCGAGCTGCAAGAAAGCATCTTCTGGAAACGAGGGGTGCGCGTCTCGCCCGGCGGCGCCGGCGGAGATCTTCACAAGACTGGTCTCGAGGGCGCGTGTTCCTCCAAGAAGGCCCTGTTCCTCTTTACCGAGGCTGAAGGTGCTCATGGCGACAATACTCTAAGGGGGAAGTGACCGGTGCAAAGAGAACGCTCACACACCGCGTATCATTTCGGTTCTGACTCCTGTGGCCCGAAAGTCCGGGTTCCTGTCTGGCAGCGGGTGGCGGAGCTCGCCCAACGTCGCGGGCTCGAGGCCGTGGGATCTGGCCAGGGCGACGAGCGGACGTATGAGTGCAAGGGTCCCTGCGCAGCCCTCACGCGTCGCTCCAGGGCCCACGCCGTCGTGCATGAGTACGATGGCTCCCGGCGAGATGTCGTTCCTGACGCGGTCGAGCATCTCGTTTGACGGGCCTCCCCGCCAGTCCCGTGTGTCCGCGGTCCATCCGGCGAGCCTGAGGTGGTGTCTTTTGGCAACCTTCTCGCTGGCAGGTGTGACGAGGCCCCACGGCGTCCGCCAGTACCGCACAGGTTGCCCGAGAGTCAGGAGCCCTGACTCCAAGTCTGCTTCGATCTCCCCCTGTGTCATGGCGTCGTGGCGGACGTGCTCGTTGCAGTGAAAGGCGACCTCGTGTCCTCTCTCCCTCATGCTGGAGAGGAGGGAAGGGTAACGTGTGGCCCGCGGCGCGACGACGAAGAACGTGGCCCGCACGCGGGCCCTGGCCAAGGCGTCCAGTATGAGGGAGGTCCAGACGGGGTCTGGGCCGTCGTCGAAGGTGAGCGCTACGGATGCGGCGGATCGATGGTCGGTGCGCATCCTCTAGTTGTTGCCCTCACCTGGTCGGGATGCTGGATCGGAGCCCCGTTCGCCTTCCGGCCTGCGGCGGAGCGAGATGTTCAGCTCCTTCAGTTGCTCCTCCGAGACGGGACCGGGGGCGTCCATCATCTCGTCGCGGGCGGCCTGGGTCTTGGGGAAGGCCATCACCTCGCGGATGTTCGGCTCGTCCGTGAGCAGCATGACCAGGCGGTCCACCCCTGGCGCGATCCCGCCGTGAGGCGGCGCGCCGTAGCGGAAGGCGGTGAGGATGGTCCCGAACCTCCTTTGTGCCTCCTCAGGTCCTATACCGATGACGTCGAAGACCTTCTCCTGCAGGTCGGGGCTGTGGATCCTCATGCTCCCCGACGCGAGCTCGGTGCCGTTGGCCACGAGGTCGTAGAGTTGGCCGATGACCCTTAGAGGGTCGGAGTCGAGCAGCGCCACGTCCTCCTCGCGCGGCATGGTGAACATGTGGTGCATCGGCTCGATGCGCCCCTCGTCCTCATTCCACTCGAAAAGCGGGAAGTCCGTCACCCAGCTCATGCCGAGAACGTCTTGGTCGGCCAGCCCGAGCCGGTCCCTGAAATGGAGTCGCAGCCGGCTGAGGCTCTCGAATACGACGGGGTTCTTATCTGCGACGAAGAACAGCCAGTCGCCGTCCCCGGCTCCGAGCGATCCGCGCAGGGTGCCCAGCTGCTCTTCGGAGAAGAACTTCGCGATAGGACTCTTCAGGCCGTCTGCCTCTACTCTGAAGTGGGCGAGGCCCTTCGCGCCCCCCGAGGTCGCGACCTCGGTGAGCTCGTCGAGTTCCCTGCGCGTAAGGTCCCCGAGCCCCCCGACGGCGAGGCCGCGCACCGAGCCGCCAGATTCCACGGCCCCCTTGAAGACCCTGAACTCCGCATCGGCGGCGAGCTCTGAGATGTCGTGGAGTTCGAGGCCGAAGCGGATGTCCGGCTTATCCGTCCCGAAGCGGTCCATCGCCTCGGTGTAGGTGAGGCGGGGGAAGGGTTTGGCGAGGAGCCGTTTCTCGGTAAGCCGTTCGGCGATCTCGGTGTAGAGGCCCTCGACGAGGTTCAGGACTTCGTCTTGCGTCGTGTAGCTCATCTCCAGGTCGAGCTGGGTATGTTCGGGCTGGCGGTCCCCGCGCTGGTCCTCGTCGCGCAGGGCGCGGGCTATCTGAAAGTAACGTTCGAAGCCCGCCACCATGAGGAGCTGCTTGAACTGTTGGGGGGATTGGGGGAGCGCGTAGAACTGCCCCGGATACAGGCGAGCTGGAACGAGGTAGTCGCGGGCGCCCTCCGGCGTAGAGGCCGTGAGGAGTGGGGTTTCGATCTCGACGAAGCCCCGCTCGTCGAGGTAGTCGCGCATGAGTTTGACGACACGGTGGCGGAGCAGAATCTTGTCACGCATCCTCTCCCTGCGCAAGTCGAGGTAGCGGTATTTCAGGCGCAGCGTCTCGTCCACGGGCCTGTCGCGTTCGATCTCGAAAGGCGGTGTCTCGGAGGGGTTCAAGATCTCAAGCCCAGTAGCCTCGACCTCTATCGCACCCGTCGACAGGTCGGGGTTCTCGTTGCCCTCAGGACGGCGCACCACCTCGCCCTCCACGGAGATGGACCACTCGGGCCTCAGGCGCTCGGCCGAGGAGAAGATCAGGTCCCGTTCCGGATGGAACGTAACTTGAGTAATGCCCCAGCGGTCGCGCAGGTCGATGAAGATCAGACCTCCGTGGTCCCTGCGCCTGTGTACCCAGCCTGCGAGCCTGACCTTCTCCCCGGCGTCGTGTTTGCGTAGCTCACCTGCGCTGTGGGTTCTGTACGGGTTGCTCTGGTCCTGAAGGTGCAATCTCTTATCTCCTCGCGGTCGCCTGCGGTCCCCTTTGCGGGCTGATCCATGAATGTTAGCCGATATTTTCGTGAACCGAGGACCATCCTTTATCCGGGCGATGCGTTGCGGTGTTTTCGCTACCGTGCTAACTTAGCGGAAATCGGGTCGGAGGCCGTGGGGTTGCGCCGGACCTCCGGGGAGCTGCAGGGGAGAGGTCTATCCGAGGGAAGGGCAAGGGAGGGTCGCAGGCGGGGACAGGGGTGTACCTGGCCCTCATCCTCGGCTGCTTGCTCGTGATCGCGGGATGCGGAAGCGCCGAGAGCCAGGATCCTGTGACGCCCGCCCAGAGCCCTGAGGCTTCGGCCCCGGCGGGCACCCCTACCGAAAACGTTGAGGTAGGGGAGGGGCAAGCCGAGAGCACGAAGGACACGCCTTTCACGCTCAACACCGACCAACCCGTACCGCCCAACTTCGAGGAAGCGTACGGGCGGAGGGCCAGGATCGTAGTCCAATTCTACAAGCTGGACGAAGACTCGCTCTCCTATCCACAGGGCCTCTCTGTGGACCGCAAGGTCAACAAATCCATGGAACGCCTGAGCACCAAGTACCCGACCATCGAATTCTTTTCCTACGGCATCGGGGACCCTGGACCTGTCGGCGACGAAAAGAGTCTGAAGCCTGGCGAATACGGTACGCTGGCGGCGCAGCTCGGGGTCGGGATCACGCCGTTCGTGGCGATGCTCGCGCCGAGTGGGGACGAGTATGTGATCACCAACCTCTTCGAGGGATACGTGCCCCGACCCGTATTGAGCCAGGCGCTCTTCGACCTCGCGGCGGTGCAGGTCGAGGACAACACGAGCGATGCCAACGTGACCCTGGAACAAGTCCAGACAACCGAGAAAGGCGGCGGTATCGAGTACTTTAGCGTGAAAAACAGAGGTACCAAGTCCATGAATTTGCAGGGCTTTACCCTGCGGGTCCTCGACCCCGAGACCGCGCAGGTAACACCAGGCGCGCCTGGTGTTACGATCAACAGCGATATCAAGGTGAAGCGGGGCCAGAGCGTCTCCATCGGCCGCGTTCCTGACATAGTCGATGACGAGGGCAAGCGCGTGGCGGGCACGTTCGAAGGAGGTACATCGCTCGATCTTGCGCCCGGGGACCAGATCGCGCTCCTCGACCCAGGCGGCGCGGTCGCCTCGACCATCACCGTCTGATGGCACGATGTGCCATCAGCGTGTCAGCGTGTCAGCATTTCAGCTAGTCAGCTAGTCAGCATTTCAGGTTTGTTGGGCGCGGCCCGGGTTCGTTTTGCTCTGCGGTGGGTGAGTAACCGCATCGTTTGCCACGGAGCCTGGGGATATATGTTGTAGCTCCGGGCTATGAGGCACTAGCTGAAATGCTGACTAGCCGCCGTAGGCGGCGGGCTGACTAGCTGAAATGCTGACACGCTGACATTTCGGCCCTTTAGGATAAACTAGACCCGATCATGACCGAGCCTGTCTACCTGGACAACGCCGCCACAACGCCGCTCGATCCGCGCGTCCTGGAGTCGATGCTCGCGCACCTCGGCGGAAGACGCGGCAATCCTTCTTCGCTGCACTCATTAGGCGGCTCGGCGCGGGACAGGCTGGAGGAGGCCCGCGACTCTGTGGCAGCCCTGATCGGGGCCTCGCCAGGGGAGATCGTGTTTACCAGCGGCGGGACCGAATCCGACGACCTGGCCATCCTTGGTCTGGCGAGATCCGCTGGCCCGGAAAAGCGGCACGCTGTCGTCTCCTGCGTCGAGCACGCGGCGGTGCGGGAAGCCGCGAAATGCTTGCAGACGGAAGGTTTCGAGGTCTCCTGGGTCGGGGTCGACGCCGACGGTCTCGTCGATCCTGTTGAGTTCGACGCCGCGCTGCGCCCCGACACGGCGCTGGCCGCCGTCGTGTGGGCGAACAACGAGGTCGGTACCGTCGAGCCTGTTCACGAGCTCGCCGAGATCTGTGCCGTAAGGGGTGTCCCTTTCCACGCCGACGCCGTCCAGGCCACGGGCAGGGTCCCTATCGCTGTCTCCGAGACACCGGTCTCGACGCTGGCCCTCTCGGGACACAAGCTCTACGGCCCGCAGGGCATCGGCGCCCTGTACGTGCGCGAGGGCGTCTTCCTCCAACCCATACTCTACGGCGGGGGGCAAGAGAAAGGGCTCAGGAGCGGCACCCAGAACGTTGCAGGGATCGTCGGCCTGGGGTCGGCTGCGAGGCTTGCCCGCGAAGAGATGGAAGACCGCGTCGCGCACGAGAGGGCGCTACGCGAGCGCATCGTGGCCGGGACAGCGGAGATCCCGGACGTATCCGTAAACGGGCATCGCGAGCGGAGACTGTCCAACAACGTCCACCTTACGGTATCCGGCGTCGAGGCCGAGAGCCTGGTCCTCTTCCTCGATTCGCTCGGCTACGTTATCGGGAGCGGCTCTGCCTGCTCCTCGGGCGGGCATAAGGCTTCACCGGTTCTGCTCGCGATGGGGTTAGGCGAGCGAGAAGCTTTCTCCGTCGTCAGGATCACGGTCGGCAAAGACAACACCGCAGAAGAGGTTGACGGCTTTCTCGAGGCGTTCTCGACCGCGGTGGCGCAACTACGAGAGATCTCCCCGCTCTACGCGGGCTGAAGGCGGGTTATCCATGTCCGATCGTTACAGCCAGCAGGTAGTAGACCACCTTGTCAGCCCGCGCAATGCCGGTGAGATAGCCGACCCTTCCGGCAGGGGCGAGTCCGGCGACGCCGCCTGCGGCGACGTCGCCTGCTTTACGGTCGGGATCTCGGAGAACGTCCTCGAAGAGGTCCGCTACAAGGTCTACGGTTGTGCGGCGTGTATAGCCTCCGGCTCGGCCCTCGCCGAACTCGTCGAAGGCAGACACCTCCTCGATGCCGCCCACGTCTCGAAGGGCGACCTGGAGGACACCCTAGGCGGACCCCTCCCTGCTGGTAAGGAGCATGCACTCACGCTCGTCCTTGACGCGCTGCACAAGGCCTTCGAGGACTCCTGGAACCGCAAGGCGGGCGAGATGCTCATCGGGGCGCAAACAGGGCGGGAAACCGGTGGCAGGAGCGTGGTGGCGGCGATGAGCGGGGGCGTAGACTCGGCGGTCACTGCCCTGCTTCTCAAAGAGGCTGGCTACGACGTCGCCACCGTGACATTCCGGTTGCACGACGGCGAGAGGGGAAGCCGGTCGTGCTGCTCGCCCGACACGGTGCTCTTCGCCCGCGACACGGCGCACAGGATGGGCCTGCCGCACTTCACGCTCAATCTCAAGGATCTCTTCCACAGGCGCGTCATGCAGGATTTCGTCGGCTCCTACAGCGAGGGCAGGACGCCAAATCCCTGCGTCGCGTGCAACGCCCACGTGAAGTTCCAAGCTTCCTCGTTCCTCGCTGATGCGCTCGGATTCCAACACGTGGCGACGGGACACTACGCCAGGGTAGAGGAGGGCCCGACACTTGCGCGGCCCATGGACGAGAGCAAGGATCAGACCTACGTCCTCTGGCCCGTACCGCGGGATCTCCTTTCGCGTACTCTCTTCCCCCTCGGCGAGTACCGTAAGACGGAGGTGCGCGCCATCGCCGAGGAGCGGGGCCTCGCCGTCGCCTACACCCCGGAGAGCCAGGACATCTGCTTTATCCCCGATGGAGACTATCGCGGGTTCGTCCGTAAGAAGGTGGCGGCGGAGCCCGGGGACGTCGTCGATCGCGAGGGGCAGGTCCTCGGACGTCACGCCGGCGTCGTCGACTTTACGGTCGGACAGCGGCGCGGACTGGGGGTCTCGGCGCCGACGCCGCTGTACGTCACAGAGGTGCGTCCGAGTTCCGGGCAGGTCGTCGTCGGACAGAGGCAGGATCTCGAGGTGCGGGAAGTCGAGGTCAGGGATCTCAACTGGTTCCTCGACCCCGAGGAAGCTGCTTGCGTACAGGTCCGCTACAACGGCTCGCCGGTCCCCTGCGCGGTCGAAGAGGCCGCTGACGGCGGATGGGTGGCCTATCTCGACGAGCCGGCAATCGGTGTCGCGCCGGGGCAGTCCGCCGTGTTCTATACCGGGGATGGGGAGCGGGTCGTCGGGGGCGGCGTCGTGGCACGCAGGGGCTCATAAGAGCGGTGCATTTTGCGCGCGATCACAGCTATAATCCGGGTTCCCAGAGACTGCGGACGGAGGTGCGGTAAGGTTTGGAACTATTCGTAGAGCTGATGAAGGGGTTGCTCTTCGCGGGGATAGCCGTCGCGTTCTTCGTCCTGGCGTGGATGTTCTTGAGGCTGGCGAGTATCTTCTCGACCACCGAGCAGACGATCAAGGACGTCTCGGGGCAGGTCGTGCCGCTTCTCGGGAAGACCCACGTCACGGTGGACAACATAAACAGCCAGCTCACGCAGCTCGACGAGGCCGTCGGGGACGTGGCCGGCATGACGGGCGAGCTCGACCAGACGACCGCCGTGATCACGCGCGGCGTCAGGGGAGGTGTGATCAAGGTTTCCTCGGCCACGGCCGGTCTCTCGCGTGGGGTGAGCACCTTCCTGGGCGGCGATAAGCGTACCGAGAAGGAGGAGTAGCGGTGGCGAGCTGGGGCAGGGTCGTGGCGGGCGTCGTTATCGGGGTGGCTGGCACGATCTACGCGACGAACGAGGAGGTGCGCAAGAACCTGCCGAAGGCCGCCAGAGACCTCCCCGACAATGTCCGTCACCGCTACAGGAGCGCGGTAGCGGCGGCGCGCGAGGCCTCCGCCCGGCGGCGGGAGGAGATCCTGCACGACCTCGAACAACACGGCGGCGGCAACCACATCGCCCGCGGGGTGCAGCCCGACCCCGGGGAAGCGGCGAGTGCCACACCGGACGAAAGGACCACGGAAGAATCGACAGAAGAGCCAGAGCAACCATGAGGAAGGGAATGGCTTGACCGAAGATCAGCCGAAGGAGTACGCTTACCTGAGATTACCGCCCAACGACGAGCTGCGATCCTGTGTCGGCCTCGTGCTGGCGGGGATGGCGGCGCGGGCCAGGGTAGGAGTGGGGGGGTTGGAAGAGGCCGTGGAGGTTCTGGAGGGCTTCCACGCCGGCGACGCTCCAACCTGCTTCCGCTTCTCCCTGGACGGTGAGGGGGTGCTCGCCGAGGTCGAGGAGCCGGCTCCCGAAGGGAGTGCGACGACGAGCTGGCGCACCGTAGTAGAGCTGGTGTCGTGAGCCGGCGCTACAGGAGGCCAGACAAAGCGCGCACGCGGCGCCTGCTCGTGCGCTACCACAAAAGAGGCGATCAGGGCGCCAGGGAGCGGGTCATCGAGGAACAGCTCCCCCTGGCGGAGTTTTTGGCCCGCAAGTTCGCGGGCCGCGGGGAGCCTCTGGACGATCTGGTCCAGGTCGCCTCCGTCGGACTGATAAAGGCCGTAGACCGCTTCGACGTAGACAGGAATATCGAGTTCTCGACCTACGCAACCCCGAACATACTCGGTGAGATAAAACGCTACTTTCGTGACAAGGGCTGGGCCATGCGGGTCCCTCGCGGCCTGCAGGAGCTCCGCCAGTCGGCGAAGGAAGCGATCCGCAGCGAGACCGTAAGGACCGGGCGGTCGCCTACTCTGCAGGAGCTCGCCGAGGTGCTCGACGCCGACGTCGAGGGTGTGGCGGAGGCGTTGACCTTGGGGAGGGCTTACAACACGGCCAGCCTCGACGCGCCCGTAAGCCAGGATGAGCCTGAGGGGGACACGATCATGGACTTCCAGGCCGATGACAGATCCCTGATAGAAGGTTTGGAGGACAGGATCCTGCTCCAGGAGGCCATCGAGAGCCTCAAGAGTCAGCAGCAGCAGATCCTGAAGCTCCGCTTCAACGAGGGCAAGACACAGACGGAGATCGCCGACCACATAGGCGTAAGCCAGATGCACGTCTCCCGGCTTCTCAGGCGCGCACTGGAGGATCTGCGGGTCGAGCTGGAGCGCATGGAACACGACCGTGAGAGAGGCGAGTTAACCCCGGATGGGGCGCATGCAGAGTAGTGAGATACGACAGCGATTTTTGGACTTTTTCGGGGAGCGGGGGCACAGGCTCTACCCGAGCTCTTCCCTGATTCCGCACGAGGACCCGACGGTCCTCCTGACGACGGCCGGGATGCAACAGTTCATCACGTATTTCACGGGCCAGGACAGGCCGCCCACCCCGCGGGCCACGAGCGCCCAGAAGTGCTTCCGCACCCAGGATATCGAGGAGGTCGGCGATCCGAGCCACCTGACCTTCTTCGAGATGCTGGGCAACTTCTCCTTCGGGGACTACTTCAAGAAGGAGGCGATCGAGTGGGCCATGGAGTTCTGTACCCAGGAGCTTGGGATCCCGCACGAGCGACTCTGGATCACGATCTTCGAGGGTGACGAGGACGCGCCGGAGGACCTCGAGGCGAAGCAGCTGTGGATGAACGTCGGCGTGCCGGAGCACAAGATCTTCGGCCTCCCCAAGAGCGAGAACTGGTGGGGACCGCCGGGGGAGAGCGGCCCCTGCGGCCCGTGCTCGGAGATCTACTACGATTACGGCGAGGAGTTCGCGAAGGGGAACCCGGCCGAAGACCCCAAATACGGCCCTGGAGGAGGCGAGCACGACCCGCGCTTCCTGGAGATCTGGAACCTCGTCTTCAACCAGTACGAGCAGCGCAAGGATGGGAGCCTGATCCCGCTCGCCAAGACCGGCATAGACACCGGCATGGGCCTGGAGCGTACCACGGCCGCCGTGCAAGACGTCCTTTACGTCTACCAGACCGACGTCTACGCACCGATACTCGAGAAGACGAGAGAGTACACGGGCGCCACCCTGGGCGGGCCTGAGACCACCGACCGCGCCCTCTATATCCTCTCCGACCACGTGCGTGGCATGGCCTTCCTGATCGCCGACGGCGTCAGGCCGGGGAACCAGCGCCGCGAATACGTCCTCAGACGCATAATACGCCGAGCGATGTTGCAGGCGTACTCACGGCTTGGGATGACCCCGGAACAGCTCGGCGCTGTAGCCGAGGTCGTTGTCGACTACATGGGCGACTTCTACGAGGAGTTACGGTCTGCGCGGGAGGACATAGGGCGCATCGTGACCGGCGAGGCTACTAGGTTCGTCGAGATCTACGAGTCTGGGATGTCGCTCTTGACTTCCGAGATAGACCGGATGCAGGGCGGACATTTCCCTGGTGACGTTGCCTTCATGTTGCACGATACCTACGGGTTCCCCGTCGAGGTGACGAGGGAGGTACTCGCCGAGCGGGGTCTTTCGCTCGATGAGGCGGGTTTCGAGGCGGCGATGAGTGCGCAACGGGAGCGGGCCAGGGAGGCTATGCAGGGCTACGAGCGGGTCGTTGCCGCGTTCAGGGATAAGGAGATCCGGAGCCGCTTCGTCGGCTACGAGCGCGAGCAGGTAGAGACCAGGATAGTCGCCATCGAGCCCGTGCCCGACGCAGCGGGAGAGGTGTACGTCGTGTTGGCCGAGAACCCGTTCTACGCCACCGGGGGCGGGCAGGTGGCTGACGGGGGTTGGATCACCTCCGAAGACGGACAACTCGAGGTCTTCGATGCGATCCCGGCTGGCGACTATCAGGTTCTGAGGGCCAGGGTCGAAAGGGATTCTTTCGAGGTTGGCGACGCGGTAACCGCCTCCATAAACAGGGTGCGCCGCCATCAGATAGAGGCGAACCACACGGCGACGCACATCCTGCACTGGGCTCTGAGGGCGGTCCTCGGCCAGGACGTGGTGCAGGCGGGTAGCTACGTCGGGCCTGACAGGTTGCGCTTCGACTACCGTTACGCAGGAAAGGTCACGGACGAGGAGATCCGACGCGTCCAGGAGCTCTCCCTGCAGAAGATAACCGAGAATCAGCCGGTCAGGTACTTCACGACCACGCTCGAGGAGGCGCGTAACCTCGGCGCGATGATGCTCTTCGGGGAGAAGTACTCCGACCTCGTGCGCGTGGTCGAGGTCGATGGATTCTCACGCGAGCTGTGTGGCGGGACGCACGTGCGCGGCACCGCCGAGATCGGGGCTTTCAAGATACTCTCCAACAGGAAGCATGGCGCCGACCTGTATCGCATCGAGGTCATAACCGGCAGGGAGGCGCTCTACTACCTGACCGGCGCGGCCGAGAGGGCCGAAGAGGTCTCGGAGGCCCTCAAGGTCGAGATCGACGACCTCCCAGGGGCCGTGGGGCGGCTGGGCGAAGAGGTACGAAAATCTCGCGAGGTGGCCAGGGAGCAGACGTTAAAGCAGGGTCTCGAGGAGGTCGGAGACCTCGTAGAAGGTGCTCAGCAGGTCAACGGGACCAGGGTAGTAACCGGCCAGGTCGTCGCCGCCGACGTCAGGGGGTTGCGCCAGATCTCCGACGACGTCAAGAATCGTCTCGGTGGTCCATCCGCCGTGGTGCTCGCCGCCGCCCTCGGAGGCAAGGCCGTTCTCGTCGCCAACCTCCACCCCGATGTCTCCCGTAGGGTCGAAGCCGGGGAGATAGTACGCGAGGTCTCGGGCGTGCTCGGGGGTGGCGGGGGTGGTGGCGCGACGATGGCCCAGGCCGGCGGTGGCAACCTGGAGGCCATCCCCGACGCCCTCGCAAGGGTGCGCGAGATCCTCGACCAGCGTCTCGCGGGCCCGGAGTAGGCCCTGCCACCAGACGACCGCGGGCGAGTCGCCGCCGTCGACCTGGGAGAAGTACGCACCGGAGTCGCCGTCTCGGACCCAGGAGGCGTCCTAGCCAGTCCCCTCGACGTGATACCGAGCGGGGATCTCTCCGTCTACCTGCGCCGTCTGGTGGACGAAGAGGGAGTCTACGAGGTCGTAGTCGGGGTGCCTAGGACGCTCGGTGGAGAGGTCGGCTTCCAGGCCCGCAAAGTGTTGGCTAGACTAGACGCCCTAAAAACGGAGTTCCCGGGCGTACGGTTCGTGGAGTGGGACGAGCGGTTCACGACCCGTCTCGCCGGGAGGAAAGGTACCGTCAGGGTGGATCACCTGGCGGCCGCGAGGATGTTGCAGGAGTACCTCCAGGCGAGGGAGAATCGTTGAGGCCATACGACAAGAGCAAGCGCCGGGACCGTGAGGAGCTCGATGCCAGGCTCGACGCCCTCCAGCGCTCCGGCCCCAGGAGGGTCCGGCGCAAGCGCCGCTCGAACGCAGGACCGGCCGTGCTAGGCATCCTTCTCGTGCTAGCCGTTCTGGGGGCCATCTTCATCATATACTCAGCGGCAACAGGAGACGAGAACGGACGCAACCCCGAAGGACCGGTCAGGGTGGAGGTGGTCAAAGGCGATACGCTCTCGGACGTCGCCGCCAAGCTGGAAGAGGCCGGGGTCATAAAGAGCGCCTTCGTCTTCGAGCTACAGGCCAGGTATGAGGGGTATGGAACGGAGATAAAGACCGGCAAGTACACCTTCAAGCCCGGCCAACAAAGCGAGGAGATCCTCCGGAAACTGACTGTCGGCGTGGCCGCCCCTACGGTCACCCTCACGATCCCCGAGGGACTCACCCTCGGGGAGACCGCAAGGACCGTCGCCGCGGATAGCGGTGTCACCGCTTCCGAGTTCGAGAAGGCTGCGCGTAGAACCGACTACGGATACGCCTTCCTCGACAACCATGACGTCAAGACTACCGAAGGGTACCTCTTTCCCGCCAAGTACGAGTTCGAGAAGGACGTTACCGCGGGGCAGATAGTCGACAGGCTCCTCGGGCAGTATTTGCTCGAGACCCAAAGCCTCGACATCGCCGGGGCGAAAGAGCGTCTCGGCCTCACGGAGGATCAGGTAGTGACCGTGGCCTCCCTGATCGAGAAGGAGGCAGCCACCCCAGAGGAGAAGCCGCTGATAGCGTCGGTGATCTACAACCGCATGCGCAAGAACACGCCGCTCCAGATCGACGCCACGATCCAGTACGCCCTCAAGCGACCCAAGGCGAACCTCTCGCTCGCCGACCTGAAGATAGACTCCCCTTACAATACCTACGAGAACAAGGGACTACCGCCGGGACCCATCTGCAGTCCGAGCCGCGAGTCGCTTCAGGCCGCGCTCAACCCCGCTGATACCGACTATCTCTACTACGTCCTCAGGGCTGACGGTAAGAAGCATTACTTCACCAAGAACTACGATGACTTTCTCCGGGCGAAGGCGAAGGCAGGACGCTAGTTTGGGAGAGCGGTCGAGCAATGGGAGACTCGGAGCAGGAATTACACGTCGAAGATTTCTCGAAACCCTCATGGCCGGGACCGCCTTGGTCGCACTCTCCGGCTCTCTTGGGTGCGAGCCGACCGAGGGCACCCGGGCGACCGCCGCGCCCAAGGGGTCTGCAGAGGCGAGGGCTTTCCGCTCGCGTCCGGATCTCCGCCCGCCCGCCATCGAGGTAAAGACGAACATGCCGGGCACGGCCCCGGGTCACATCTTCGTCTCTCCCAAGAAGGGTCCTGGAGAGGAAGCCCCTACCCAGGATGCGCCGCTGATAGTCGACTCTAACGGCGAGCCTGTGTGGTTCCATCCGCTGCAAGACAAGGAGGCCGACGCCTTCAACTTCGAGGTCCAGACCTACAAGGGGGAGACGGTGCTCACCTGGTGGGAGGGACGCCACACCGGCTACGGCCAGGGTGAGTACGTCATCTGCGACCACTCCTACAAGGAGATAAAGAGGTTCGGGGCCG
>Ga0126309_10000122_pt1 | contig 26169 bp, 7 predicted proteins | sample Plot56_FD_92541 | JGI IMG/M metagenome (GOLD analysis project Ga0126309, IMG submission 92541) | Serpentine soil microbial communities from UC McLaughlin Reserve, CA, USA - Plot56 | ecosystem: Environmental > Terrestrial > Soil > Grasslands | place: USA: UC McLaughlin Reserve, Lake County...
GTCGATGGTGCGCGGGTAGGCGGTCGTGCCGCAGACGATCAGCCGCGGGCGGTGCTCCAGCGCCAGCTCCCGCACCCGGTCGTAGTCGATCGCGCCGTCGGGCAGGATGCCGTAACCGATCGAGTTGAACGCGCGGCCCGAGACCGAGACCTTGGCGCCGTGCGTCAGATGCCCGCCCGCGGAGAGGTCCATGCCGAGCAGGGTGTCGCCCGGCCGCAGCAGGCTGAACATCACCACCTCGTTGGCGGTGGTCGCCGAGTGCGCCTGGACGTTGGCGTAGCGCGCGCCGAAGGCGGTCTTGGCGCGCTCGATGGCCAGCGACTCGATCTCGTCGATCACGGCGCAGCCGGCGTGGAAGCGGGCGCCGGGATAGCCTTCGGCCGTGACGTTGCCCGCCACGCTCGCGGTCGCGGCGAGCACCGAGGGGTCCATGATGCTGGAGGCGGCGACCAGGGTGAGCACCTCGCTCTGCCGCTGCATCTCGCGCTCCAGCAGCCCGGCGAGCAGAGGATCGTCCCGCATCAGGAGGTCGACCCCGTTGGCGAGGAACGCGCCCAGCAGAGTGTCGCTCATGCCGTTCCCTCCCGTTCTGCCAGGAGTCTCTGCACGTCGTCCTCCGACAGCTCGCTGAGCTGCAATACGGTCGCGGCGATCTCTTCGAGCTCCATCCCATCGGCGCGCGCGAGCGCCTCGGCCGCGGCGGCCGAGCCGGCGACGGTGGGGGATTCGAGCAGCGCACGCAGCGGCAGCTCGATCCGGAAGAGCGAGCACAGCCGCGAAACCGCCTGGGTGGCGAGCAGGGAGTGCCCCCCCAGCTCGAAGAAGTTATCCTCCGCCCCCACCCGCTCGACGCCGAGAAGGTCGCTCCACACGCCCGCGATCACCGTCTCGACCGCGGTGCGCGGCTCCACCCAGGCGCGCGCGCCGCGCCCCGCCTCGGGCGCCGGATCGGGCAGAGCCGGCCGGCGCGGGATGGCTGGCAGGCCTCCCTCCTCCGGAGCCTTCTGCGCCGCCTTCTTGCGCAGGCGCAGCATGAGCAGGGCGCGCTGCTCGGGCGTGAGCGCCGACAGATCGTCGGGCACCGCCGCGGGAACGGCCTGGTGGGAGGCCGTGGACGCGTTGGTGTCCATCCTCCGCATCAGCTCCTCGAACGGCTCGACGCCGAGCCCCGCCACGAAGCGGTGGGCCGCCGCGCGCGCCGCGGCCGACTGGCGCGCGTACAGGCCGCGGTCGCCGAGCAGGCGAACGAGAGCGTCGCGCCAGGGGCCGACGTCCTGCTCCGGCACCACGGGCTCGGTGACCGCGTTGGCGTCCTGCCGGTCGGTGAAGCGCTCGATGGGGCGCACGGGGAGGACGAAATCCGTCCCCAGCTTGGCCTCGGGCAACCCGCCCACGGCGCTCGCCAGCACGGGGATGCCGCGCAGCATCGCCTCGACCGCGGTGACGCCGAAGGCTTCTTCCCACAGCGAGGGCAGGAGCAGGATGCGGGTGCGTTCATAGATCCGGTCGACGTCGTCCGCCGGCGGCAGCAGGGTCACGTTGGGAAGCGCGGCGAGCGCCTCGCGGTCGGCCGGCGTGGTCCCCCAGGTGGGCACCGCCGCAAAGCGGACGTCCGGAAGGCTCCGCGCCAGCTCCACGAAGATCGCGATCCCCTTCACCGCGCACGGGTTGATCAGAGTAACGAAGCCTTCTTGATCATTCCCTCCAAAGTCGGGAAACGGTCCGGGGCCGTAGATGGGGAACGGGAAGACCGCGGCCTCCAGCCCTCCCCAGCGCCGGATGTAGTCCGCCACGAAGCGGCTCACGGCGACGATCCCCGCCACCTGGCCGAGCCTGCGGGCGCGCCGCTCGCTCGGATAGAACGCCTGCGGGCCGAACGGCAGGAACGCCGGGGTGTGCGAGAGATAGATCACGGGAGCCGCCTGAGCTTTCAGTGCGGCATCGAGCAGGTTCTGGGACGGGTCCTCGGATGACACCAGGACCCGGCCGGGAGCGAAAGAGCGGAGGCGCTCGGCCAGCTCGCCCCGCAGCCGCGCCGGATCGGCGACGGCGACGACCTCGACGCCCCCGGAGCGGAAGAGATCGGCCCCCCCCTCCGCGCGCACCTCGATCCCCCGCGCCCGCAGCTCGGACCGCACCTCGTCGAGCGTCCAGCGGGACGGCACGGCCAGCGCGGGGACCACGACCTGCACGTCGTGCCCGCGCGCCGCCAGCCCCTCGGCCAGAGCGCGGTTGCATTTGTTGGCTCCCCCGACAGCGGGGAACCAGGGCAGGTTCATGGTCAGCAGGATCTTCACCGGTGGCCGCCTCACGCAGGGCGGAAGAGGGTACCACGGCGCAGGAGACCAGGTACCATCCTCCCAACCGTGCGCGAGATCCAACAGGCCTGCCGCAGCCTCGCGAGAGCCCCCGGGCTGACCCTGGCGGTCGTGCTCTGCCTGGCGGTGGGCGCCGCTGCCGTCGGGATCACGTTCGGCGCGGTCGATGCGGTGCTCCTGCGCCCCCTCCCCTACCCCGAAGAAGGCCGCCTGGTGCTGCTCTGGGGGCGCCTGCTCGACGGCAGCCGCGACCGGATGGTCAGCTCGTATCCCGACTTCCTCGACTGGCGCGAGCGGAGCCGGAGCTTCCGCCAGCTCGCCACGTTCAACGTCTGGTTCCCGACCCTGACGGGCACGGACGAGCCGGAGAAGCTCCTCGGCGCCATTGTCTCGCAGGATTTCTTCCCCGCTCTGGGCACGCGCCCGGCGCGAGGCCGACTGTTCCTGCCGGAGGACTTCCCGTCCGACAGCGAGCCGGTCGTGGTGCTCGGCCATGGCTTGTGGCGGCGGCGCTTCGGCGGAGATCCCGGAGTGATCGGCCGGCGGATCGAGCTCGACGGCCGGCCGGTGACGGTGGCCGGGGTCCTCCCACCCGAGTTTCGCCATCCGGAGCCGCTCTATCTCGACGAGGCCACCGAGATCTGGAGCCCTTTGGCCTTCAAGCCGGACGCGCTCCCGCGAGGCCAGCGCTTCCTGCGCGTGCTCGGCCGCCTGGCGCCCGGCGTGCCGCTGGAGCGCGCCCAGACGGAGATGGACGGGATCGCGCAAGCCCTGGCGCGCGAGCATCCGGAGGAGAACGAGGGACGGGGCATTCAGCTCGTGCCGCTCCGCGAGCAGATGGTGGGCGACCTGCAGCGGCCGCTGATTCTGTCCCTCGGCGCGGCCGGTTTCCTCCTGCTGATCGCCTGCGCCAACGTCTCCAGCCTGCTGCTCGCCCGCGCCACCGGCCGCGCGCGGGAGACCGCCGTGCGCGCGGCGCTCGGAGCCGGCCGGGGCCGGCTCGCGCGCACGGCCCTGCTGGAGAGCCTCGTGCTCGCGCTGGCGGGCGGTGCGCTGGGGCTCGCTCTCGCGGCCTGGGCGCTCCCGGCGCTGGTGGCAGCCAGTCCGCGCGGTCTATCTGGTCTGGGGCCCGGTCTGGGCGAGATCGGCCTGGGGGCCCGCTCCTTCGCGGTCGCCTTCGCGGCCTGCGCCGGCGCCGCTGTGCTGGCCGGCCTCGTTCCGGCGCTGCGCGCGGCGCGGAGCGCGCCGGCCGAGGTCCTCCAGGAGGGATCTCCGGGCGGCGGCAGCCTGCGCGGGAGCCGCCTCCTGGCCACCTGGGTGATGGCGGAGGTGGCGCTCTGCCTTCCCCTCCTCGCCGGCGCCCTCCTCCTCGCGAAGAGCCTGGCCGGCTTGTCCGCCGTCCCCCTCGGTCTCGATCCCCAGGGCGTGCTCACGCTACGGATCGAGCTCTCCGGCAAGAAGACCGAGCAGGTCCTCGCGTTCCACGAGCGTTTTCTGGCGGACCTGCGCGCCTCCTCCGAAGTCCAGGCCGTGGGGATCACCTCCAGCCTCCCCCTCACCGGGCTGTTCGATCTGCAGATGGGGATGACGGCGGAGCACGCCGGTGCTCCGGAGGACGTGACCGCCGGAGCACGCCTGGTGAGCCCGGGATATTTCGAGGTCCTGCGGATTCCGCGCATCGCCGGGCGCGCCCTCGGACCTGCCGACCGGGACGGCGCGCCGGCCGTGGCGCTGGTCAACCAGACGTTCGCCCGCACCGTCTGGCCCGGCGAGAGCCCCCTGGGCAAGCGGCTGACGCTGGAGGGGTCCGGCGACTCTCTGGAGGTGGTGGGGGTCGTCGGCGACGTACGCCACGAGGGGCCGGCGGCGGAGAGCGGCCCGGAGGTGTTCCTCCCGATCGCACAGAGCCCCGTCCCCTTCGCGACGGTGGTGATTCGAGGCCGGGGAGCGCCGGAGGCTCTGGTCGACCGGGTCCGCGCCGTGCTGCGGGAGATCGATCCGAACGTCGCGGCCAAATCGGTCCGGCCGATGGAGGCGGTGACGCGCCTGGCCCTTGCGGGACCGCGCTTCCACGCGGTGCTCGCCGGGGTGCTGGCGCTCGCGGCGCTGGTGCTCGCCGCGGCGGGTCTCTACGGAGTCACGGCGTATGCGGTGAGCCGGCGGACGCGCGAGATCGGGCTCCGCATGGCGCTCGGGGCAAGTCGGCCCGCGGTCCTCGGGCTCGTCCTCCGCCGCGCTCTCCTCCCGGTCCTGGCTGGAGCGTTCATCGGCCTGGCCGCCGCGGTCCCCCTGACCCGCCTCCTCGCCGGCCTCCTCGTGCAGGTCTCCCCCGCCGATCCGGTGGTCCTTACGGTCGCCGCGCTCGTCCCGCTCGCCGTCGCCCTCCTCGCCGCCTGGCTCCCGGCGCGCCGGGCCGCGGCGGTGGAGCCCATGGCGGCGCTGCGGCGGGATTGAAGCGACCGTCTGCTACCATCCCCATGAGAAGACGCGACTTTCCCGTGTCTTCCAGGAGGTATTTCGAAGATGAGACAGGCTCTGATCTACCCCGGAGAAGACGGCTTCTGGGTTGCTGAATGCCCGAGTCTTCCCGGCTGCATCAGTCAGGGTACAACCCGGGAAGAGGCCATCGAGAACATCCGGGAAGCCATCCAGGCGTACGTCGCGGCGCTGGAGGAAGACGGCTTGCGGCCTCCCGACGATCCCCTGGAAGCTCTCTTGGTGGCGGTTTGAGCTCGACCGTGGGACGCTGCACGCCATCCTCCGGCAAGCAGGGATCAGCATCGAGCGCTTTCTCGAATTGCTTTGAATTCGGGCTCTGGCGCCGTTTCAGACCAGCCACCCCGCGGCTACCAGCTCCGCGAAGACCCGGCCCGGCAGGTCGAGCTCCGCGCAGAGGTCCCCCACCGTCCGCGTCCCATCCGCGGCGAGAAGGGCCCGCCGCTCCGCCGTCCCGAACGTCTTCGTGATGAGCTTCCCGGCTCCCGCCGCGGCGAGCAGGAGGCAGTGCTCTCCTTCTTCAAACCCCTCCAGCGGCCGGCCGGCGTCGAGCGCGGCGAGGACCGCATCGGGATCGTGGCGCCAGGGGATGACCCGGCAGGCGGGGTGAAGGCGCGGCGTGCGGAAGGCGAGATCGTCGGGCACGGCCCGCTCCCCCGCTTCCCAGGCGGCTCCCGAGCGGTCGAGCGTCAGGGCCGCCATCTCGGTCTCCAGAAGCTCCTCCAGAAAATCGTGCTGGAAGCTGCCGTCGCGCAGCCGTCCCAGGGCGTAGCCGCCGAAGCGGAGCGCCTCCTTGACGAACTGCATGGTCCGCGGCGGCCCCTCCCCCCAGTAGGCGTGGGTCAGCTCGCGCAGGCCGCGCGGCCCGAGCGCCTTGCAGGAGCGCGGCAGGGTGTTCGCGATCATGCTCAGCCGGAAGGAGCGATGCAGGAGGGTCGGGGTGCGAACCCGTGGGTCCCGGGCGAGGGCCTCGAGCCGCCGGCGCTCCAGATCCGAGAGGTCATATCCGGCCAGGCAGGCCGACGGATCCTCGGCGACGCGGGCGCGCAGCGCCGGGGACATCACCAGATCGGTCAGAGCCTGCTGGAACCCCTGGAGCGACATCGGCCCTTCCTCTTCAGGAGAGTTCAGGCCGCGCGGCGCTCCAGCATCCGGCGCGCGCGGCGGAGCTCGCCGAGCATGGGATCGAGGCCGAGCTGCGGGTAATAGTTGCCGAACATCTCGAAGACCACCCCGCACAGGTTCGGCGCGCGCGGCAGGATCTCGTCCAGCATGGCCCACACCTCGTCCGGGCACGGTCCCGAATGAGCGTCCAGCCAGACCCCGTCCACCTCCATCCCGCCACCCAGATGGACCTCCACCACCCGCGTCAGATCGAGCCCGCCGAGCAGCGACCAGGGGTCGAAGCCGAGGTTGCGCGCGTTCGTGTAGACGTTGTGCAGGTCGAGCAGCAGGCCGCAGCCGGTGCGGGCGGCGAGGCGGTTCAGGAACTCCGCTTCGCTCAGGTCCTGCTCGGGGATCTGGAAGTAGTAGACGTTGTTCTCCAGCAGGAACGGCACCGGCACCCGCGCCTGGACGCGGGCCACCCGCTCGCAGAGGAGATCGAGGACCTCGCCGTCGAACGGGACCGGCAGGGTCACGCCCGTGTCGATGAAGTGCCCGGAAGCGTGCTCCAGACGGTTGAACGACAGGTGGTCGCTGTGCCAGGGGAAGCCGTAGCGCTCCTGCCAGGCGGCGAGCTGCTCCACGTGCTCGGTGTCGAAGGGGTCTCCGCTGCCGATGGAGAGCCCGACGCTGTGGGAGATCATGGGCTTCGCCGCGGCCACCTGGGCAAGGAACGCCGCGGCCTCGGCGCTCTCGCGGTAGCGTCCCGGGGTGCCCCGCCCCTGGTCGGTCCAGAAAATGTCGGGGATGATCTCGAGGAAGTCGAAGGTGTCCAGGTTCTCCAGCACGAACTGCCGGAGGACACCCTGATAGGAGAGCCCCACCCCGAGCTTGGGGAGACCCGCCAGACGATCAGCCGGCGCGGGAGACGTCATGGACTACAGCCTCTCTGGAGATGGAGGCGCGCACGCCAGATCGATCGGATCGGGGCGTGCGCGCCGGATTCGGATGGTTGCTACACGGACTCGTGCAGGGCTTCCTGGAACAGGGCGCTGGCGCCGACGTTCGGGTCGAAGCCCGAGGCGCAGACCTGGCACTCTTCGGTGGGAACGAACACCGCGCGCTCCGGGGCGCCCTGCTGAGTCTCTTGGATCGTGGTCTCCATGTACATCCTCCTTTGAAGGTAAGGTGCCTGTGCTTCGTATCAGCGGGACACGGCCGCGCGTCAGGCCTGGCCGAAGTAGTCGATGAGCTTCTTGAGCGCGGCCGCCCGCTCGGAGCCGTAGCCGGTCTCGCGCAGCTCGTCGCTCAGCACGCCTTTGATGCTGTCCCGCTGTGCGGGCGTGAGGGGCTTCTGGTCCATGGAGCTGACCACCCAGAGGCTGGAGGGCTGGCGCTTCCGGAGGACGGTGCGGAGGAGGGCCTGGTCTTCTGCGTCTAGCTTTTGGGTCTCGGACATAGGATTCAAATCTGATCGTAATCAGGGGACTGCATCAAAAAGACGACTCCAACGTCGGCGACCCATCCACAATATCACGGTCCCTCGTGCGGAAAGCCCAGGTGCTCTGTCCTTTTGTTGGACACCGACAGCTTACTTCTTTACTTTGCGGTCGATTTAAATTTACATCCGCTGTGAGGAGCCGTCAATACAGAGGCGGAATCATCCTTCCGCTTCCAGGAGCGCGCGGATCTCCTCGGGGGAGAGCCCCTTGAGCTCGTCGAGCATGGCCGCCATTTCGGACTGATCCACCTGCTGGGCCTGCTGCGCGGCGATGGCCTCGGTCATCTCCACGACGTTCGCCACGTCGAAGAGGACGCGCAGCGGCAGCTCGACCTGGAAGGCTGTGCGGATGCGCGAGGCGAGCTGGGTCAGCAGCAGGGAGTGGCCGCCCAGCTCGAAGAAGTTGTCGTAGATGCTGATGCGGCCGACGCCCAGCAGCTCGCGCCAGATCGCCACCAGCTCGCGCTCGACCGGCGTGCGCGGCTCGACGACCGGCCGCTCGGCGCCGCGGGCCGCCTCGCGCGGCGCCGGCAGCGCCCGGCGGTCCACCTTGCCGTGCGCGGTCAGCGGCAGCGCGTCCAACATCACCCAGGCGGCCGGCACCATGTGCTCGGGCAGACGCTCGGCGGCAAAGCGGCGGACGTCGTCGACCAGCCTCGAAGGGCTTCCCCAAACCGCCGCTACTGTCTCCCCTCCCCCGTTCGTCGCCGCGCCCAGCCCCTCGGGCCGCCGCGCGTAGACGTTGTAGAGCTCGGTCCCTTCGAGGTAGACGTCCTGCTCCACGACCGTCTGGTAGCCGCGCGCGGCCAGAACCTCCAGCACCCGGTCGCGGATGCCGGCGTCGTGGACCTCGACGACCATCTGGCGGATCTTCGGCCAGTCCTCCTCCGCGATGCCCGCCAACGCGTCCAGCTCGCTCCGCTCGGCGTCGAGCTTCAGCAGGTCGATCCGCGCGAGGCCGTGCTCGCGGATCACCGCCGAGATCGTGGTGAGCCGGCAGGCCACCTTCTCGCTCTTCATGTGCTCGTCGAGCCACTGGTCGAGCGCCGTCTCCCGCTCGCGCCGCCAAGTCTCGAACGCCGAGGCTCCCTGGTCGGAGAGCTGCGCGCCGAGCACGCGCTGCTCGTTCAGGATGTGCGCCTTGATGTCCGCCCGGTCCTTGCCCAGGTCCGGAAAGCGGCCCGAGGTGGACGAGAAGAACGGGTAGTAGGTGAAGACCTCGGTGCGCTCGGCGTCCGCGACGCCGGCGGCGTAGACCGTGGCGTCGAGGCCGTGCAGCTCGGCATTCAGGCGCAGCACCTCGGCCGTGGCGGGGATCGGCTCGAAGGAGAAGATCCGCGCGCCCGGCACGGTGCACCCCACCCAGAGCGTGAACAGGCCCATGTTGGCCCCCACGTCGAAGACGCAGGCGCCCGGCGGCAGCTCCAGGCCGTGCCGGCGGTAGACCTCCCCTTCGAAGATCTCGCGGTAGATGCCGAGGGTCACGCCCTCGTGCTGGTGGACGACCGCGAGACCGTTCGGCAGCTCGAACGTCGCGTTGCCGCCGAGCCGCCCCTCGCGCTCGAAGCGCAGGAGGTTGCGCACCGGTGCCGCGGTCCGCGCGTCCGGCACCAGGTAGGCCACCAGGCGGCGGTCTCCCCTTTCTTCGCGCGCGGTCACCACCGCCTCGGCCACGCCAGGGTGGCGCGCCAGCGCGGCCTCGATCTCCCCGGGCTCGATGCGGAAGCCGCGGATCTTCACCTGGTCGTCCACCCGGCCGAGGAACTCGAGCTGGCCGTCCGGCAGCCGGCGGGCCAGGTCGCCGGTCCGGTAAAGGCGGGCGCCAGATCGATCGGACGGATCAGTCGGATCGGACCGATCGGTCAGATCAGAAAACGGGTCGGGCACGAAGCGCTCGGCCGTGAGGTCCGGCCGGCCGAGGTAGCCCCGCGACAGCCCCGCACCCCCCACGTAGAGCTCCCCCGGCACGCCCGCGGGCACCGGCTCCAGCCGCTCGTCGAGCACGTAGACCCGCAGGTCGGGGATCTGCTCGCCGATCACGCTCCCCGCCTCCAGGTCGGCCGCGGCGAGCGGCCGGAAGGTGACGTGGACCGTGGTCTCGGTGATGCCGTACATGTTGACCAGCCGCGGCTTCTGGCGCGCCGGATCGCCATAGCGGTCCACCCAGGGCTTGAGAGTCGCGGGGTTTAGGGCCTCGCCGCCGAAGATCACCCAGCGTAGCGCGCGCAGCGGCAGATCGCGCCGGTTCGCCGGCGCTTCCTTCGCCCGCTCCACGTGCAGGAGGGCGGCGAAGGCGGATGGCGTCTGGTTGAGCACCGTGACCTTCTCGCGTTGCAGCAGCTCGTGGAAGTCCTCGGGCGAGCGCGCCACGTCGCGCGGCACGACGACCAGCCGGCCGCCGTGGAGCAATGCCCCCCAGATCTCCCAGACCGAGAAGTCGAAGGCATAGGAGTGGAAGAGCGTCCACGTGTCCCGCTCGTCGAAGCGGAACCAGTCGTCCGTCGACTCGAAGAGGCGGAGGACGTTGGCGTGCGTGACCTGCACCCCCTTGGGGCGCCCCGTCGATCCCGACGTGTAGATCACGTAGGCCAGGCTGGACGGCACAGCTCCGGACGGAGCGAGGCGGTCGTCGCTCTCCTCGACGGCGGCAGGCTCATCGTCGGTGACGAGCACCTGCGCTCCGGAGTCGGCGAGGAGGAAGGCCAGGCGCTCCTCCGGATAGGCCGGATCGATGGGCACGTAGGCGCCGCCGGCCTTGAGCACGGCGAGCACCGCTTCGACGAGGCGCGGCGAGCGCTCCAGGCAGAGGCCGACACGGACCTCGGGCCCCACCCCGAGCTTCCGCAGACGGCGGGCCAGCCGGTTGGCGGCGCGGTCCAGGTCCTCGTAGGTGGTCTCCTCGCCCTGCCAGACCAGGGCGACGGCGTCGGGGTCGGCGTCGACTCGGGCTTCGAACAACGTATGCAGCAAATCGCCTTCCGAGGCGGCGGCGACAGAGTGTGCGGCGGACATTTCGGTGCGGCCCTCCAGGAGCTGACGGCGCTCCGCCTCGGTCAAGAGGGGGAGCTCGGACAGACGGCGGTCCGGGCCGGCCGCGGCACCCGCGAGCAGGACCCGGAAACGTTCGAGCAGATGGGCGACCGCCGCGGGCTCCAGCAGGTCGCGGTTGTACCAGAGCCAGCCGCCGAGCCCTCCCGCCTCTTCGGCGAGCACCAGGGTGAGGTCGAAGGTGGCGAGCGGCGTCTCGCGGTCGATGGGGACGAGCGCAAGCCCCGGCAGCTCGATCGTCGGCACCGGGGTGTTCTGCAGCAGGAGCATGACCTGGAAGAGCGGCGTGCGGCCGGCCGCGCGGTCCGGTTGGAGCTCCTCGACGAGACGGGTGAACGGCAGGTCCTGGTGCGCCCAGGCGCCCAGCGCGGTCTCCCGCGCCCGGCCCAGGAGATCGCGGAACGCCGGGTCGCCCCCGAGGTCGGTGCGCATCACCAGGGTGTTGACGAAGTAGCCGATCAGCCCTTCCAGCTCCGGCCGGTTGCGCCCCGCGACCGGCGCGCCGACCCGGATGTCGGTCTCCCGCGTGGTGCGGTGCAGCAGGCTCTGCCAGGCGGCGAGGAGCGCCACGAACAGGGTCACCCCCTCACGCCGCGCCAGGCCGTGGACGGCGGCCGAGAGGTCGTTCCCCAGATCCACCCGCAGGCGCGCGCCGCGCAGGGTCGTCACCGGTCCGCGCCGGGCACCCGGCAGATCGAGCTGCGGCGTCGCCCCGGCGAGCCTCTCCTTCCACCAGGCGAGGAGCGACGCGAGCGCCTCCCCTTGCAGCCAGCCGCGCTGCCAGACCGCGTGGTCCGCGACCTGGATCGGCAGCTCGGGAAGCGGCGAGGCTTCGCCGGACGCGAACGCGCGGTAGAGCGTCGCCAGCTCGCGCAGGAGCACGCCGCCCGACCAGCCGTCGAACAGGATGTGGTGGAGATTGAGGACCAGCGTGTGCTCCTCCGGCCCCAGGCGCAGCAGGAGCGCGCGCACGAGCGGTCCCGCGGCCAGGTCGAGCGGCTCGCGCAGAGCCTCGTCGATCCACTGCTCCTCCGTGTCTGGATGGGCGGAGAGGTCGATCAGCGGCAGGGTCACGGTCAGCTCCGGGGCAATCCGCTGCACGGGTGGGCCCGCGACCACCGGGAACGTGGTGCGCAAGGCCTCGTGCCGCCGCACCACCTCCTGGAGCGCCCGGCCGAAGGCGCCGGCGTCCAGCGCGCCGCGCAGGCGCACGGCGAGCGGCACGCCGAAGGCCGAGCGCGTGGGATCGAGCTGGTCGAGGAGCCACATCCACTCCTGGGCGTAGGAGAGCGGCAGCGGGCTCTCCAAACCGCGCGGGACCCGGCGGAGCGGCGGCGCGGCGATCCCTTCGCCCTGGCGGGACAGCTCCTCGACGGCCTGGGCGAGACCGGCCACCGTCGGCGCCTCGAACAGGGCGCGCAGCGGCACCTCCACGCCGAACGCCTCGCGCAGACGGGAGACGACCTGCGTGGCGAGCAGCGAGTGGCCGCCCGACTCGAAGAAGTTGTCGTGGACCCCCACGCGCTCGATCCCCAGGACCTCGCTCCAGGCCGCGGCCACGATCTCCTCGGCCGGCGTGCGCGGCGCCTGGACCTCCCCCGCCGCCAGCTCAGCGCCCGCGGGCTCGATCTTCGCCAGGGCGCGGCGGTCGAGCTTGCCGGTCGGGGTCAGCGGCAGCTCGGGGAGGAGGACGAACGCCGAGGGCACCATGTAGGACGGGAGCCGCGCGCCGAGGCGAGCGCGCAGCTCGGCCGCCGCGACCTCTTCCGCCGCGCCGAGATAGGCCACCAGCCGCTGGTCGCGCAGCAGCACCACGGCCTGCCGCACCCCGGGCTGCCCGGCGAGCGCAGCCTCGATCTCCTTGAGCTCGACGCGAAAGCCGCGGACCTTGACCTGGAAGTCGATGCGGCCCACAAACTCCAGGCGTCCGTCCGGTCTCCGCCTCCCGAGATCGCCCGTCCTGTACATGCGAGCTCCCGGGATTCCGGCGAAGGGATCGGGGACGAAGCGCTCGGCGGTCAAGGCCGGCTGGCTCGCATATCCCCGCGCAACGCCGAAGCCGCCGATGCACACCTCGCCGTTGACGCCGAACGGAGTCGGGTGCAGGGCCGCGTCGAGCACGTAGACGCGCGCGTCGGGGATCGGCCGGCCGAGCGGGATCGCGCCACGCCGCAGGTCGTCCGCACCGACTGGATGCATCGTGCCCCACACCGTGACCTCGGTCGGCCCGTAGAGGTTCCAGATCTCCAGCTCCGGACCGAGCAGGGCGGCGAGCTGCTCAGCCAGCGGACCGGGGAAGGCTTCGCCTCCACAGGCGACGCGACGGAGGCGGAGCGCGGCGGGATCCCGCACGCCGTCCTCCCAGACGCGGACGAGCTGCCGCAGGGCGCCGGGGGTCTGGTGAAGGACGGTCACCTTCTCGCGGGCCAGCAGGTCGTGGAAGGCGACCGGGTCCTGCGCTGTCTCCAGAGGCACCAGCACGAGCGTGCCGCCGTGGGCGAAGCAGACCCACATCTCCCAGACCGAGAAGTCGAAGGCATAGGAGTGGAACATGGTCCACACCTCGCGGCCCTCGTGCGCCAGGAGCCGGCCCGCAGTCTCGGCGAGGTGGACGGCCGAGCGGTGCGGGATCTGCACCCCCTTCGGGCGGCCGGTCGAGCCGGAGGTGAAGATCGAGTAGGCGAGGGCGCCGTCGTCGCGGAGGGCGGGGGCCAGGTTGGCGAAATCAAGGACTTCAAGGACTTCAAGGTCACCAAGGTCTTCAAGGAGAACAAACCGGACCGATCCGTCCGATCCGACCGATCGGTCCGATGCCAGGCCCCGGTGGGTAACCACGAGCGCAGCTTGGGCGTCTTCCAGAATGGCGGCCAGGCGCTCGGCCGGATAGGCCGGGTCGAGCGGCACGAAAACGCCGCCGGCCTTGAGCACTCCGAGGATCGCCACCGCCATGTCGAGCGAGCGCTCCAGCAGGAGACCCACCCGCACCTCGGGGCCGACGCCGAGGCTCTGCAGATGGCTCGCGAGGCGGGCGGCCCGGACAGTGACCTCGCCGTAGGAGAGAGACTCGCTCCCGCAGACCACGGCGGGGACCTCGGGCTCTCCGGCGGCCTGGCGCTCGACGAGCTGGTGCAGCCAGAGGGGGGACTGCTCTCTGCCCTCGACGGCGTTCGGCCTGCGATTCGGATCGACGACGATCTGCTCGCGCTCGGCGGCGGAGAGCAGAGGGAGATCGAAGACGCGCGCTTCGGGGTCCGCTGCGAGGCCGGCGAAGAGGGTCCGCAGATGGCCGGCGAGGCGCTCGATCGTCGACCGGTCGAACAGATCGGTGCTCGACTCGAAGGCTCCAACGAGCGTACCGCCCTCCTCCGCCAGGGCGAGGAGGAGATCGACCTTGGCGGTTCGGTTGTGGATCTCCACCGGGCGGAGCTCGACGCCGGGCAGACCGCGGCGTCCGCGGGGCACGTTCTGGAAGAGGAGCATCGCCTGGAAGAACGGGTTGTGGGCGAGATCGCGCTCCAGGTGCAGCTCCTCGACGAGCCGGTCGAACGGCAGATCCTGGTGCGCCTGGGCCTCGACGACCACGTCGCGGACGCGCCGCACGAGGGCGGGGAACAGCGGATCGCCGGAGACGTCCGCACAGAGGACGAGGGTGTTCACGAAGAAGCCGATCAGCCCTTCGATCTCCAGGCGGTTCCGCCCGGCCACGGCCGTGCCGAGGGCGAAGCCCTCCTGCATGGTGAGGCGGGCGAGGAACGCCTCGTAGCCGGCGAGGACGACGGTGAACAGGCTGACGCCGTGCTTCCGCGCCAGGGCGGCCAGGGCGGCGGCGGTCTCCGGAGGCAGCGCGAACGGGAGGATCTCTCCGCGCCCGGAGAGGACCGCCGGCCGCGGCCGGTCGAACGGCAGCTCCAGGTCCTCCCGGACTCCGTCGAGGCGGCGGCGCCAGAACGCGAGCTGCTCATCCAACACCTGCCCGCGCTGCCAAACGGCATAGTCGGCGTACTGGACCGGCAGCTCGGGCAGGGGCTCTCCCGTGTAGAGGGTGGCCAGCTCGTCCTGGAAGATCGACTGGGACCAGCCGTCCGAGACGATGTGGTGGACGTTGAAGAGGAGGATGTGCTCCTCCGCGGCGAGGCGGATCAGCCCCAGGGCGAGGAGCGGGCCGGCGGCGAGATCGAAGACGAGGGCGGCGTGTTCCATCGCGAGGCGCAGGGCCTCGGCCTCGCGCCGGTCTGCGGGCAGGGCGGACAGATCGGTCGACGGGATCTCGATCCGGGCCCGCGGGTCATCCGCCGGAAGGATCGTCTGGACCGGCCAGCCTCCCTCCGCGGGGAAGACGGTGCGCAGCGTCTCGTGGCGGCGGACCACACCGCGGGCCGCTGCGATGAGGGCGGGCACTTCGAGGCGGCCGGCGAGGCGCCAGGCCGCGCCGATGTCCCACTGCGCGCTCCCAGGCTGGAGCTGGTCCAGGAACCAGAGGCGCTGCTGCGACCAGGAGAGCGGCAGGCTCCGGCTCCGATCCGCGGGAACGATCGAGACGGAAGCCGAATGCGACGGCTCGACCGCCGCGGCGAGATCCGCGAGGACGGGGTTCTCGAAGATCGCCCGCACGGGGAGCTCGATTGCCAGCGCCGTGCGGAGGCGCGAGACGACCCGCGCCGCCATCAGCGAATGGCCGCCGAGGTCGAAGAAGTTGTCGCGCGCGCCGACCCGCGGCACGCCGAGCACGTCGCTCCAGACCGCGGCCAGGGCCTCCTCCACCGGTCCGGAGGGCGGAACGAAGCCCGTCGTCTCCGTCGAAGACAGCTCCAGGCGGGCGAGGGCGGCGCGGTCCACCTTGTCGTTGGGATTGACCGGCAGGGCCTCGAACATCCGGAAGGAGCTCGGGATCATCGCCAGCGGCAGGCGGTCGCGCAGCCAGGCGCGCAGGCCGGCCACGGAGAGATCCTCGCTCGCGGGCACCACGCAGGCGACCAGCCGGACCTCGTCCGGCCGGTCCCGGCGGGCCACCACCACGGCCTCACGGACGCCCGGGTGGGATTCGAGGACGGCCTCGATCTCGCCGAGCTCGATCCGCACGCCGCGCACCTTCACCTGGTGGTCCAGCCGGCCGAGGAACTCCACGACCCCGTCCGGCCGCAGGCGCGTCAGGTCGCCCGAGCGGTAGAGGCGGGTGCCGGGCTCGCCTCCGAACGGATCGGGCCCGTAGCGGTCGGCCGTGAGATCGGGCCGGTTCAGATAGCCGCGGCCGACCTGGACGCCGCCGACATGGAGGTCGCCCGGAACACCGGGAGGCAGGAGATTGCCGTTCCGGTCGAGCACGTAGAGGCGCACGTTGTCCAGCGGGCGGCCGAGGGGAAGAGGGCTCCGCGTCTCGCCCGGCTCTGCGATGTGGAAGGCGGACTCCACCGCCGCCTCGGCCGGGCCGTAGGTGTTCCAGAGCTCGGCGTCGAGGCAGGCGGAGGCGCGTTGCGCCAGCTCGAGGGTCAGCGCCTCGCCGCCGAAGATGATCCGGCGCAAGGAGCGGCAGCTCGCCGCGAAGGTCTCCTGCTCCAGCAGGGCGAACAGATGCGAGGGGACGAGCTGCAGGATCGTGACGCCGTGGCGCTCGATCATCTCCAGCAGGTAGTCGTTCTCGCGGTGGCCCCCCGGCGCGGCGATGGCCAGGCGGGCGCCCATGCTCAGCGTGTTGAAGATCTCGGCGACGGACACGTCGAAGCCCATCGGCGTCTTCTGGAGGAGGAGGTCGTTCCGGTCGAACGGACAGACGCGCTGCATCCACCGCATCTGGTTGACCAGGCCACGATGGGTGTTCATGGCTCCCTTCGGGCGCCCGGTCGAGCCCGAGGTGTGGATGACATAGGCCAGGCTCTCGGGGAAGATACGGCCCGAGGGTGGCGAGTCGAGACCGGACGGATCGATCGGATCGGCCGGATCGATCCGCTCCAGCGCGACCACGCGCCCTTCATAAGGCGGCAGCTTGCCCGCGTGCTTCTCCTGGATCAGCAGGAGCGGCACCTGCGAGCTCTCGAACAGCCAGGCGAGCCGCTCGGCCGGGTACTCGGGATCGAGAGGAACGTAGGCGCCGCCGGCCTTGAGGATCGCGAGAGCCGCCACGACCAGCTCGGGCGAGCGCTCGGCGCAGACGCCGACGCGGGTGTCCAGGGTGACGCCGAGCCGGCGCAGGCGGTGCGCCCACCGGTTGGCCCGGCGGTCGAGCTCGCCGTAGGTCAGCGTCCCGCCGTCGAACACGAGGGCCACGTCCCCGGGGGCCTGCGCGGCCTGCCATTCGATGAGGCCGTGCGCGCCGCGGTCCGGGTCCGGGCCGGGAGAATACGGGATCGCCGTCTGGTTCCAGAGGACGGAGACCTGGACCTCCTCCTTCGGCGTGAGGAGGCGCAGGCTGGAGATGCGCTCCCCGGGCCTCTTCACCGCCGCGGCCAGCAGAGTGCTCAGCCAGCCGAGCAGGCGGTCCACCGTGGTGGGCTCGAAGAGATCGGTGCTGAAGCGGGATTCGAGGAGGATCCCCTCCGGCGTCTCGGTCGCTTCGAGGTCGAGATCGAGCTGCGCCGCTCCGGCGTCGACCGGCACCTGCCGCAGGGTGAGGCCAGGGAGCCGCAGCTCGGCGTCCGGCAGGTTCTGGAGCGCGAAGGAGATCTGGAAGACCGGCTGGCGCGAGAGGTCGCGCACCGGCCGCAGCTCCTCGACGAGGCGCTCGAACGGCAGGTCCTGGTGGGCGTAGGCGCCGAGCGCGGTCTCGCGGGCGCGGGCCAGCAGCTCGACGAACGGCGGATCGTCCGCGGCGTCGAGGCGGAGCGCCAGCTCGTTGACGAAGAAGCCGATCAGCCCTTCGGTCTCGGCCCGGTTGCGGTTGGCCACGTGCGTGCCGATCACCAGGTCGTCGCGGCCGGTGATCCGCGCCACGACGGTGGCGAAGCCGGCGAGGAGGGTCATGAAGAGGGTGGCTCCCTGTCGACGACCGAGCGCCCCGAGGGCCTCTTCCAGAGCGGGGGTGAGGAGCGACCGGCGCGAGGCGCCGCGGCCGGAGAGCGCCGCCGGGCGCGGGTGGTCCGCGGGCAGCTCCAGCGCGGGTGGCGCGCCGGCGAGCCGCTCCCGCCACCAGGAGAGCTCGGCCTCCAGCGCCGCGCCCTGCATCCAGGCGCGCTGCCAGACGGCGAAGTCGGCATACTGGACGGGCAGCGGCGCGAGCGGCTCGCCCGCGTAGAGCGCCGCCACCTCGCGCACGAGGACGCTGATCGACCAGCCGTCGCCCGCGATGTGGTGGAGGGCGAAGAGGAGCACGTGCTCGCGCGGAGACAGGCGGAGCAACGTGGCCCGCAGGAGCGGACCGCGGGAGAGATCGAACGGCTGCCGCGCGGCCTGGAGCGCCAGAGACTGGACCGCCTCCTCGGGATCGGGCGTCCCGGTGAGATCGACGACCGGCAGCGGAAGCGGCTCGCCGAATGGTTGGGACGATGGCGCGATGCGCTGCACCGGCTCGTCCCGCTCGGCGCCGAACGTGGTCCGGAGCACCTCGTGCCGTGCCACGATCGCGCCGAGGCTCGCTGCGAGCGCTTCCCGGTCGAGCCGTCCGGAGAGGCGCAGCGCAGCGTGGATGTTGTAGGCGGGATTGCCCGGCGCGAGCTGGTCGAGGAACCAGAGCCGCTGCTGGGCGAACGAGAGCGGCAGCCGGCCGCGGTCGGCCACGGGCACGATCGCTGGAGCCGTGGGAGCGCGTTCGTCTTTGCCGATGGACTCCCGGACCACCGCCGCGAGATCGGCCAGGACTGGATGCTCGAAGAGCGCCCGCACCGGCAGCTCGATCCCCAGCGCCTGGCGCAACCTCGAGACGACGCGGGTCGCGAGGAGCGAATGTCCTCCCAGATCGAAGAAGCTGTCGCGCGCGCCGACCTCGGCGAGCCCCAGCACGTCGCGCCAGACCGCCGCCACCGTCTCCTCCGCGGGGGTCGACAGCGGCGCGGCGCCGGCCGAATGCGGGGCGGACGGCTCCATCCGGAGCAGTGCCGCGCGGTCCACCTTGCCGTTCGGCGACATCGGCAGCTCGGGGAGGACGATCCACCCCGCCGGCACCATGGCCTCGGGCAGGCGCTCGCGCAGCCACGCCCGCACAGCGGCGACGTCCGGCGGCGCATCCTCCGCCACCAGGCAGGCGGCCAGGCGGACCTCGCCGCGTTCTGGGCGCGCTACGACCACGGCGCGGCGGATCTCCGGATGCGACTCCAGCACCGACTCGATCTCCCCCAGCTCGATCCGCACGCCGCGCAGCTTGATCTGGTGGTCGAGCCGCCCGAGGAACTCCAGCTCGCCGTCGGTCCGCCAGCTCGCCAGGTCGCCCGTGCGGTACAGGCGCTCGCCCGGCGCCGCGGCGAACGGATCCGGCACGAACCGCTCCGCCGTCAGGTCGGGCCGGTTCAGGTAGCCGCGGCCGACCTGCGTGCCGCCGATGAACACCTCGCCCGGAACGCCTGCCGGCACGAGCCGGCCGGCGCGGTCGAGCAGACGGATGCGGAGGTTGTCGAACGGCCGGCCGATCGGCACCACGCCCCGCCCCTCGCCCGGCCAGACCCGGCGCCAGGTCGATTCGATCGTGATCTCGGTCGGCCCGTAGGAATTGACCAGCGGCACTCCGGTGCGCTCCAGGAAGCGCTGCGCCAGCTCGCTGCCCAGCGCCTCGCCCCCCAAGGTCGCGAAACGCAGGTTGCGGCAGGCGGCCAGGAATCTCTCCTGGTCCAGGAGCACGGCGATCTGCGAGGGGACGAAGTGGAAGGTCGTCACCCCATGCCGCTCGATGACTTCGGCGAGCACGTCGTCCTCGCGGTGGCTCCCCGGCGGCGGCAGCACCAGCCGCGCACCCGTCGAGAGGCTGATCAGGATCTCCGCGACCGACAGGTCGAATCCGATCGAGGCTTTCTGCAGGAACGCGTCCTCAGGGCCGAGCGGCCAGTGGTGCTGGCGGTGCCGGAGGAAGCTGACCAGCCCGCGGTGCGTGATCATGCACCCCTTGGGACGGCCGGTGGAGCCCGAGGTGTAGAGGACATAGGCGAGCTGCTCGGGAAGCACCCGGGCGGCAGGGGAATCCGACGGATCGGACCGATCGGACCGATCGGACCCATCGGTCGGATCGTCGAGCAGCACCACGCGCCCGGCGAACGGGGGCAGGACGCCGGCGAGCCGCTCCTGGGTGAGCAGCAAAGGCACCGCCGAGCTTGCGACGATCCAGGCGAGGCGCTCCGCCGGATAGAACGGGTCCAGGGGGACGTAGACGCCGCCGGCCTTGAGCACGCCCAGGAAGGCCACCACCAGCTCCGGCGCGCGCTCGGCGTGCACTCCCACCGGCACCTCGGGCCCCACCCCCAGGCGGCGCAGGCGGCGCGCCAGCCGGCTCGACTGCCGCTCCAGCTCTTCGTACGTCAGGGTCTCCTCGCCCCAGACCACCGCCACCGCCGTGGGCGTCCGCGCCGCCTGCTCCTCGAACAGCGCATGCGCGCCCGCACCGAGCGCCGGAGGCGGGAAGTCCACCCGCGAGTCGTTCCACTCCTCCAGGATCTGGAGGCGCTCGGGCGCGGTGAGCAGCGGGAGAGCCGAGACGCGTGCGCCCGGATCGGCGACGGCCGCGGCGAGCAGCATGCACAGATGCCCCGCCAGCCGCCGCATCGTCGCCGCGTCGAACAGGTCGGTGGCGTATTCGAGCGTAGCCGCGAGCCCATCTCCCGAGGGCCCATCATCCGGTTGAAATCCGAGCGACAGGTCGAGCTTCGCCGTGCCGCTGCCGCTCCCGGCGGGCCGCAGGCGCAGGTCCGCAGCGGCAAGCTCCGTAGACGGCGTGTTCAGCAGCTCGCACATCACCTGGAAGAGGGGTGCGTGCGCCAGGCTCCGTTCCGGCCGCAGCTCCTCCACCAGCCGCTCCAGCGGCACGTCCTGGTGGGCGTAGGCGCCAAGCGCAGCCTCGCGGGTCCGGGCAAGGAGCGTCCGCACGTCCGGATCGCCCGACAGATCGCCACGCAGCGCGAGGCTGTTCACGAAAAGGCCGATCAGCCGCTCGGTCTCCAGCCGTGTGCGGCCGGCGATCGCCGTGCCCACGACCAGGTCGTCCTGCGCGCTCCACCGCGAGAGGAGCGCCTGGAAGCCGGCGAGGAGGGTCATGTAGAGCGTCGCCCCTTCGCGCCGCGCCAGCGCCTCCAGCCCGCGGACCAGAGCAGGTTCCACGGCGAAGGTCAGAGAGGCCCCGCGATGGCTGACCACCGGCGGGCGCGGCCGGTCGCTGGGGAGATCGAGCACGGCCGGCGCCACGGCCAGCCGCTCGCGCCACCAGCCGAGCTGCCGCGCGAGCACGTCCCCGATGAGCCAGCCGCGCTGCCAGACCGCGAAGTCGGCGTACTGCACCGGCAGAGGCGGCAGAGCGGCCGGTCGTCCCTCGGCCGCCGCGGCATACAGCGCCGCGACCTCACGCACCAGCAGGCCCACGGACCAGCCGTCGGAGACGATGTGGTGCATGGTGACCAGAAACTGGTAGAGCTTCACGTCAAGCCGGACCAGTGCCGAGGCGAGGAGAGGTCCGCGCGCCAGATCGAAGGCGATGCGTGCGTGCTCCCGCGCCAGCCGCTCCGCCTCGACTCGGCGTGCCTCCTCCGGCACCGCTGAGACATCGATCAGCGGCAGCGGGATGTCCAATGCCGGAGCGATCCGCTGCCGCGGCTCCTCCCCCACCGTCTCGAAGGTTGTCCGTAGCGATTCGTGACGCGCCACGACACCAGCGAGAGCGACGGCCAGAGCGGCGGGCTGGAGGTACCCTTCGATCTCCACCGCCCCCGGCATGTCGTACACGGCGCTCCCGGGCTGGAGCTGGTCGAGAAACCAGAGGCGCTCCTGCGCGAAGGAGAGTGGCGGCAGGCTCGTCCGAGCCGCCGGGCGGAGCGGCGGCGCCGGCTCCTCGGTGGCTCGCAGGGCCTCGACGCGCGCCGCCAGCTCGGAGACCCGCGGCGCCTCGAACAGCGTGCGCAGAGCGAGCTCGACGCCAAACGCCGAGCGCACGCGGGAGACCACCTGCGTGGCGAGCAGCGAGTGGCCGCCCAGCTCGAAGAAGTCAGCCGAGGCGCTCACCCGCTCGCGACGCAGCACCTCCGCCCAGATCCCCGCGATCATCTCCTCGGCCGCGTTGCGCGGCGCCACGTAGATCGCCTCGGAGCGCTCCTCGGGCTCCGGCAGCGCCGCCTGGTCGAGCTTGCCGTTCGCGTTGAGCGGCAGCTTCTCCATCTGGACGAAGGCGGTGGGCACCATGTACTCGGGAAGGGTCTTCTTGAGGTACGAACGCAGCTCCTCGAAGTCGACCGTCTCACCTGCCGGAACGACATAGGCGACGAGGCGCTTACTGTCTCCACTCGACGCCCGCGCCACCACCGCGGTATCGCGCACCGCCGGATGCCGCGCCAGCACCGTGTCGATCTCCCCCAGCTCGACGCGGAAGCCGCGGATCTTCACCTGCGTATCGAGCCGCCCGTGGTACTCGATGCGCCCATCGGCCAGATAGCGCGCCGCGTCTCCGGTGCGGTACATGCGGGCGCCTGGCACCACGCTGAATGGATCGGGAATCATCTTCTGCGCCGTGAGCACCGGATCGTCGAGATAGCAGCGCGCCACGCAAGCGCCCGCGGCCCACAGCTCGCCGGCCACGCCGATCGAGACCGGCTGGAGATCCTCGTCCAGCAGGTAGATACGAACGTTGGCGATCGGCCGCCCCACCGGCGGAATGGCCATCCATGCCGCCGGATCTCCGGCGAGCGTCAACGCGCTGATCACGTGCGTCTCCGAAGCGCCGTACTGGTTCGACAGAGTGCACCCCGGCAGGCGCTCGAACAGGCTCCGCACCGCGGGCGTCACCTGGAGCTGCTCGCCCGCCGTGATCACCTCCTGGAGCCGCGCCGGCAGCACGTCCTGCCCCGCCGTGGCCTCGGCCAGGTTCTTGAGCGCGGCGAAGGGCAGGTGCAGGCGCTCGACCCGGGTCTCCTCCAGGAACCGGGTGAGCCCCGGAATGTCCCGCCGCGTCATCTCGTCCGCCAGCACCAGTGCGCCGCCCGAGCCCCAGGACGAGAACATCTCCTGGAACGAGACGCAGAAGCCGAACGTGGCGAACTGCACCGTCCGCGCCTCGGGCACCAGCGCGGGGTCCGCGAGCTGCCACGCGAGGAGGTTCGAGAACGCCCGGTGGGTGACCAGGATCCCCTTCGGCTGCCCCGTCGAGCCCGACGTGTAGATGCCGTAGATCGGGTTGTCGAGAGATACCCCGCTGTCGGGGTTCTCCGCGCTCTCCTCCGGGAAGAGATCGACGTCCGGATCGAGCAGGAGGCGGACGGCGCAGCCCTCGGGGAAGTGCCCGACGAGCGGCGTCTGCGTCAGCAGCACGCGCAGCCCGGCCTCGCGGATGATGAAGGCGAGCCGCTCCCGCGGATACGCCGGATCGAGCGCCACCCCCGCGCCCCCCGCCTTGAGCACGCCGAGCATCGCCACCACCATCTCGATGCCACGCTCCACGCAGATCCCCACCAGCGACTCGGGTCCGACACCGAGCCGGCGGAGGCCATGCGCCAGCCGGTTGGCCCGGGAGTTCAGCTCCGCGTACGTCAGCGAACGGCCGCCGTGGAACACCGCAACCGCCCGCGGCGTGCGGGCGACCTGGTCTTCCACCAGGCGATGGATGCAGCGTCCCTCTTCGAATTCGGTCCACGCGCCGTTCCACTCGACGAGGATCTGATGATGCTCGGCCTCATCGAGGAGAGGCAGCGCGGCCACCGGGCGATCGAGATCCGCCAGGGCCGCGCGCAGCAACGCCTCGTAGTGGCGGACGAAGCGGGCGACGGTCGCATCGTCGTAGAGATCGGTGTTGTGCTCGATGAGGCCGACGAGCCGGCCGTCCTGCTCGCGCCAGAACAGGGTGAGGTCGAACTTGGCCGTGCCGCTGTTCACGTCGAACGGCTCGAGGGTGATGTCGCCGATGCGGAACGCCGGCCAGGGCTGGTTCTGGAGCACCAGCATCACCTGGAACAACGGGTTGCGGCTCATGTCGCGCTCGGGCTGGATCTCCTCGACCAGCTTCTCGAACGGGATCTCGTCGTGCGCCGAGGCGGCGAGCGTGACCTCGCGGACCCGCTGGAGCAGCTCGCGGAACGTCGGCCGTCCGGCGAGGTCGGTGCGCAGGACCAGGGTGTTGGCGAAGAAGCCGATGAGCCCCTCGACCTCGGAGCGCCCGCGGTTGGCGACCGGCGATCCGACCGGGACGTCGGTCTGTCCGGTCGAACGCGCCAGCAGCCCCTGGAACGCCGCCAGGAGGACCATGAACAGCGTCGCGCGCTCCCCACGGGCGAGAGCGGTCAGGTCGCGCGACAGGTCCGCCGGCCAGACGGTCGCGCGCTGCGTTCCCTCAAACCGCTCGACCGCCGGGCGCGGCCGGTCCGTGGGGAGCGTCAGCCCCGGCACCCCGGCCAGCCGCTCGCGCCACCACGCCACGTCGGTCTCGAATCCCGGCCCGTGCAGGCGCTTGCGCTGCCAGACCGCGAAGTCCGCGTACTGGATCGGCAGCGGCGGCAGCGGCGGCAGCGGCGAGGGTTGGCCCGCGGCGAGGGACTGATAGAGCGCCGAGATCTCGCGGATGAGGACGCCCAACGACCAGCCGTCCGCGATGATGTGGTGGAGGGTCAGGATGGCGATGTGCCCCTCACCACCCATCCGGAACAGGATGGCGCGGAACAGCGGCCCCCGCACCAGATCGAACGGCCGGCGGATCTCCTCACCTGCCTGCGCCCGCATCTCGGCCTCCGCCGCCTCGGCCGGCAGACCCGAGAGATCGAGGAGAGGCAGCTCGACCGGAACGTCCGGCGCGATGACCTGCACGGGCCGCCCCTGCACGTCCGTGAACGTCGTGCGCAGCGCCTCGTGCCGCCGCACGACCTCCTGGAGAGCCCCGCGGAACAGCTCCGGCCGGAGCGGACCGCGCAGACGGACCGCCGTGGGAATGTTGTAGAACGCCGTGCCCGATTCGAGCTGGTCGAGGAACCACAGGCGCTCCTGGGCGAAGGAGAGCGGCAGATCCCGCCCGTCGCGAGGCATCGCCGCCGCCGGAGCCTCCACCGTCCGCCCCTCCGCCGCGGCCAGCTCGTCGATCAGAGAAGCGAACGCCGCCAGCGTGGCCCGCTCGAACACCGCCCGCACCGGCATCTCGATCCCGAACACGTCGCGCACCCGCGCCGTGAGGCGCGCCGCCTGGAGCGAGTGCCCGCCGAGGGCGAAGAACGAATCCTCCCGCCCCACCCGCCCGACGCCCAGCAGCTCGCCCCAGACCGACGCAACTCGCATTTCGGCCGCCGTTCGCGGAGCCTCCGTCTCGGCGGCCGCTGGCTGCACCGCCCGTGTTGCCAGAGCCTGCCGGTCCACCTTGCCGTTCGGCGTCCGCGGCATCGCCTCGATCGACATGATCAGGGACGGCACCATGTGCGACGGCAGCCGTCGCGCCAGATGCTCGCGCACGCTCTCCGCGTCGAGCTCCCCGGCCGGGACGATCCAAGCGATCAGCCGGCGCACGCCATCCGCCCCTTCCGGAGCGACCACCGCCGCCGCCGCCACGCCCGGATACGCTCCCAAAGCCGCCTCGATCTCGCCCAGCTCCACGCGGAACCCGCGCACCTTGACCTGTTGATCGAGCCGGCCGAGGTAGTCGAGAGCGCCATCCACCCGCCGCCGCACCAGGTCGCCCGTCCGGTACAGCCGTCCCCCGGGCTCCGTGTCAAATGGGTCCGGCCGGAACCGGTCCGCCGTCAAATCCGGCCGCCCGAGATACCCGCGAGCCACCCCTGCCCCGCCCAGCCACAGCTCCCCGGGCACTCCCACCGGAGCGATCTGTCCATACCCGTCGAGAACGTACGCCCGGCTGTTCGGCAGAGGCCGCCCGATCGGAGGAGCCTCGGTCCCGCGCTCGATGCGAGCCCCGGTCGAGTAGGTCGTATCCTCGGAAGGCCCATACAGGTTCCACAGCTCCGGCCCCTGCGGCAACGCGAGCACCGCCTCCGCCAGCTCCCGCCGCAGAGCCTCGCCCGCCAGGTTCACCACCCGTGCTCCAGCCGGCACCGCCCCCAGCCGCAGCAGCTCCGCCATGGCCGAAGGCACCGTATTGATCAACGTCACCTCGCCCGCCGCCGGAAGCCCCTGAAGCGCCAACGCGTCGTCCGCCAGGATCACCGTCCCGCCAAGCGACAGCGGCACGAAGATCTCGAACACCGACAGGTCGAAGTTGACCGACGTCGCCGCCAGCACCCCGCGCCACACCTCCGCCGGATACGCCGAAGCCGCCCAGGCCACGCGGGCCACCGCGCTCGCATGGCGGACGCCGACGCCTTTGGGGGTGCCGGTGGATCCGGAGGTGTAGATGAGGTAGGCGAGGGAGGAGGAGCTTCGGACACGGACGGACACGGACGACCACGGACTTTCACGGACAGCCGGAGCGGCTTCCGGAACGTCCGTGTCGTGTCGGTGTTCGTCCGTGTCCGTCCGTGTCAGCACCACCCGCACCCCGCTATCCCGCACCAGAAACTCGATCCGCTCCCGCGGATACCCCGGATCGATCGGCACATACGCCCCGCCCGACTTGAGCACCCCAAGCAGCGCCGCGATCAGATCAGGAGTCCGCGGCATCGA
>Ga0126309_10000123_pt1 | contig 26074 bp, 25 predicted proteins | sample Plot56_FD_92541 | JGI IMG/M metagenome (GOLD analysis project Ga0126309, IMG submission 92541) | Serpentine soil microbial communities from UC McLaughlin Reserve, CA, USA - Plot56 | ecosystem: Environmental > Terrestrial > Soil > Grasslands | place: USA: UC McLaughlin Reserve, Lake County...
AGGCGGTCCGGCCACTGACCGAGAGCGAGCGGCAGGCCGCCGCGGCCATGCCGGCCGTGGAGGCGGACCTGCAGCGCGAGCTGGGCCTGGCGTGGACCGAGGGAAGCGGCGCGCGCCTCCAGGACCTCATCATGCGCCCGGCGCTCAACCTGCGCGGTCTCGCGGCGGCGGGCGTGGGGGAGAAGGCGCGCAACGCCATCCCGACCGAGGCCGCGGCGTCGATCGACTTCCGCCTGGTCCCCGACCTGACGCCCGAGATCGTCCAGGAGAAGCTGGAGGCCCACCTGCGCCAGAAGGGCTTCTGGGTCGTCCACGAGGAGCCCGACCTGGAGACCCGCCGCGCCCATGCCCGCATCGTCCGCCTGGTCTGGGAGGGCGGCTATGCCGGAGCCCGCACGTCCATGGACCTGCCGGTCTCCCGCGCCGTGGCGCAGGTGGCCGGCGAGGCGGTCGACGGACCGCTGATCCGGGTCCCCATGCTGGGAGGGAGCGTCCCGATCTCCCTCTTCACCGAGGCGTTGCCGGTGCCGATGATCATCGTGCCGATCGTGAACCACGACAACAACCAGCACGCCGCCAACGAGAACCTGCGCCTGCGGAACCTGTGGGACGGCATCGAGGTCTTCGCGCAGCTGTTCGCCCGGCTGGGGCCGGCCTGGCGGTAGGCCTTCACCCCCGGCTCAGCCGGCGCTTGTGCCCGCGCCGAGAAGATCGACCGGAGGAAGCCCGTCCTGCTGTGCCTTCCTGGCAAGTTTCGCCAATGTACGGTCGAAGGTGGCAAAGCGCTCGGCGTCGGCGCTGGAGGCGAGATGCAAGGAGTCGGCGAAGTCCATCCCGGCCTCGACGAGGGAGAATGCCTGAAGGACGGCGCCGCGGTCCTCCACCTGGAGATTTCGATAGCCGAGAAGGCGGCGCAGTGTTTCGAGGATCACGTCGGGCGAAAGCTCATAGCTGTAGCGGAGGACCCACTCGGTCTCCAGGAGGACCGTCTTGCTGACCCACAGCTCACCCGATTGGAGGACTTCGAGGGCGAGCGCCAGTTGCTCCGGATGGTCGGCGGTGACGACCCGCACGAGAACGTTCGTATCCAGGGCGATCATCGTTCGCGATGCCGGCGCGCGCCTTCGGCGACGCCGTCGTCCATGTCCTGAAGCGTCTTGGCCGGCCCCCGATAACCGGTGCAGCCGATCAGCTCCTCCAGCCGGGTCTCCGGGAATTCCCGGACCTCGCGCAGGACCACCCGGTCTCCGAAGTCCTCGAGCGTTAGCTCGGCCCCGGCCGACCAGCCATGGCGCAGGCGAACTTCCTTGGGAACCACGAGCTGCCCTTTGGTCGAAATCCGGACGGTGATCGCGGCGGGTTTCGGTGGCTTTGGTTTCATCGCAGGCCTCCGGGGCAAAGTAAGACTCAGGTAAGATAGCATGGCCCGACAGGCGCGGCCATCCGCTCGTCGTCTCCGGGGCTCGGCTCGCTCCGACCCCCTCCGAGCGTCCCTTTCTGTAAGATGAAGCCTCGTATGCAGCGGCCCGATTCCAATCTCGCCGAGAAGCGGCGCATTCTCCAGCTCGAGACCCTGTACGACCTGGCGCTGACGCTCCATGCGCAGCGGGCGGAGGGGGAGCTGGTGGAGGAGCTGCTGCAGCGGGTGTGCGCGGTGCTCGATCCGGCGGCGGCGGCGGCGGTGACGCGCGATGGCTATGGCGGCGCTCGCGGCGTTGCCACGGTGGGCTGGCTGGAGGATGCGCCTTCCGGCGAGGCGCTGCTCGCGGCTCCGATCTGGCGCGAGCTGCTGGCCGAGGGGCACATGCTCTCCCGCGATCGCGGGGAGCTGGCCGGCCGGCCCTATGAGCAGCTCCTGGCCGCGCCGCTCTCGTATCGCGGCGTCTTCCTCGGCTATGTGGCCGTGCTCGACAAGGAGGTCCGCGGCAGCTCGGGCTCGGCGTTCACGCCGGACGACCGGCGCTTCCTCGACTCGGTCGCCACGCTCGCCGGCGTGGCCCTGGATGCGGCGCGCCAGGTCGAGCGCCTGGAGGCGCAGCGCGAGCGCCTCCAGGAGGAGAACAAGGCTCTCAAGGGGACCCTCACCGGCGAAGTGGCCGGCCGCCGCATCGTCGCCCACTCACCGGCCATGCGGCGTGTGCTGGAGCTGGTGGAGCGCGTGGCGCCACGCAGCGTCAACGTCCTGGTGCGTGGCGAGAGCGGCACGGGCAAGGAGCTGGTGTCGAAGCTTCTCCATCTGCTCTCCGGCCGCGAAGGGGCACTGATCGCCGTCAACTGCGCGGCCCTCCCCGAGTCGCTCCTCGAAAGCGAGCTGTTCGGCATCGAGGGGGGCGTCGCCACCGGCGTCCAGGCGCGCCCCGGCAAGTTCGAGCTGGCGGACCACGGCACGCTCTTCCTCGACGAGATCGGCGACATGCAGACGTCCCTCCAGGTGAAGCTCCTGCGTACCTTGCAGGAACGGGAGGTGACGCGCATCGGCGGCCGGCGGCCGATCCCTGTGGACGTGCGGCTGATCGCCGCGACGCACCAGGATCTCGAAGCCATGGTGCGGGAGGCCCGGTTCCGCGAGGACCTCTACTACCGCCTCAAGGGGGTCGAGATCGAGCTGCAGCCTCTGCGCGAGCGCCGGGAGGAGATCCCGCATCTCGTCCGCACCTTCGTCGAGGAGTTCTGCCGCCGCGAGGGGATCCCGGTCCCCCAGTTCCGGTCCGAGGCGCTCGCGCTGCTCCTCGCCCACGAGTTCCCGGGCAACGTCCGCGAGCTCCAGAACCTCGTCGAAGGGGCCGTCTCCCTGGCCGAGAAGGAAATCGACGCGGAGCTCGTCCGCTCCCTCCTCGGCACACCGGCCCACGCCTCCCCCGAGCCGCTCGACCTGGAGAGCCTGGAGAAGCGCCACATCTCCCGCATCCTCAAGCTGACCGGCGGCAACAAGAGCGAGGCGGCGAAGATCCTGGGGCTCGACCGCAAGACCTTGCAGCGCAAGGGTTTCTGAGGATTCTTCTGATGATCGGGGCAGAGCGGCGGGGAGGGTGGGGCAATTTGACGCGCGTGGGTCAATTTGTCTCAAATGCCCGATGGAGCGCGACGGAATGGGCGCTTGGGCCCTGGGCGGGGCATGAAGGGTCGTCAATCTGTGGCAAAATGTCTCAGGACGGTGTGGGGCGGATTGCCACGCGGATTTCGTCAGAGCTGACAAGACACGTAGAATCAAAGAGTTGGGACACCCAGGACGGGACGGGCCCAAGTTGGCAGCGGGCTTGCGATTTAGGGAGGGCGAGGATGAGGAGAAAAATCCAATGCTCGAATCTGTCCGCAAGCATGCCGTCCCATACATTCCGGGGAAAGTCCTGCTCTCCGCTACGACGATCGCCAGCTTCGGGTGGCTGCTGGCGCAAGACCGGATCCATCCGCTGGTGGTCTGGGCGCTCCAGCTCTACCTCTCCTTCTGATCCTGGGATTGAGCTCCGCCCGGCCCTCAAAGACCCATGACTGGTGATACCGTCATGAGGAAAGTCACGCTGGCACTCCCGATGGTGCCCGAAATGGAGATCGAGGCCAGCAAGACGGCCACTGCCATCGCTGAGTCCATGAGGATGAGTCCGGATAGAATTGACGAGGTCCGGATGGCAGTGGTGGAGGCTTGCATCAACGCGCTCGAGCACAGCCGCTCCTCGGAGAAGGAAGTCTTCGTGACCTTCGAGGTCGTCGGGGAGCGGGACCCGGAGAAGCTTCGCATCACCGTCCGGGACACGGGCGTCGGCTTCTCTCCGGAGGAGATCGAGGAGCCGACGATCCAGGAGAAGCTCAAGTCGCGGCGCAAGCGCGGCTGGGGTTTGAAGATCATCCGGGGGCTCATGGACGAGGTCGAGATCCTTTCCGGCACGGAGGGGACCACCGTCGTGATGAGCAAGATGCGATGAAAGGCGGGGACGCGCTGATGACCGAGAGCTTGAACGTGACTGTGGACCGGAGGGATGGTCTGGCCGTGGTCTACACCGAGGGGTACATCAACAACCAGGGCGGTGAAGAGATCGCCAAGGTGGCCTACAAGCTCATCGACGAGGGCTACAAGGTGCTCCTCCTCAACCTCGGCGGCACCAAGATCGTCAACTCGATCGGCATTTCGATCCTCATCGAGATCATCGAGAAGATGATCGAGATCGAGGGCAAGCTCGGCTTCTGCTGCCTGACCCACACCATTGAGAAGACCTTCCACATCATGGGGCTCGCGCAGTATGCACCCATCTTCCCCGACGAGCCCACCGCCGTCGCCCAGCTCAGGGGCTGAGCCGGAGGCGGAAGCGGGGCCGCGGTTGACCCCGCAGCTCTGGCGCGAGCTGCTGGCTCTCTTACAGGACGAGGCGGGCGAGCGGACCGCCATGGAGCGGCTGCTGGAGCTCTGGCGCCAGTCGCGGGGAGCCCGCGCGGCCGGCCTCTACCTGGAGCGCCAGGGGGTGCTCGAGCAGCAGGCCGCTGCGGGGGATCACCTGCCGGAGATGATCGACGCCGAGGCGTTCGAGCGCGGCGCGCTCGCCGAGCTGGAGATGGAGAGCTTGCGTCTGCCCGCCGGCCTCCTGCTGTGGTCGCCCGCCGGTTCCTCGGCCGTCTCTCTCGACGGGACGAGCGATCCCCTGCCGGTCCTCCTCGCCTCCGCGCTCAAGAGCTGCCGTCTCAAGCAGGTGCTCAAGGAGCAGCAGTTCCAGGTCAACTACCGGATCGTCGAGCTGGAGAACCTCTATGACGTGGGGCTCGCCGTGGCCGGCACCCTCGACCTCAACCGGCTGTCGGAGGAGATCCTGCTGCGCGCCGTCTCCCTTCTCGATGCGCGGCGCGGCGCCCTGTACGTCCTGGAGGATGGCCGCTACCGCCTGGAGCGCACCTTCGGCGGCGACGCGGGGCGCTGGTTTTCAGAGGAGGATCTCAATCTGGCGTCCTTCCTCTCCGGCGACGCCGAGGGTCCGTCCGACCTGCTGCCCGGCGTGCAGTATCTGATGAGCGTTCCGATCCTCTTCGAGAACAGCCCGCGGGGAATGCTGGTGGTCGGCGACAAGGAGAGCCGCCGCGGGGTCGGGCCGTTCCTCCCCGGCGACCGCCGCACCCTGGGGCTGTTCGCCAACCAGGCGGCCATCGCCCTGGAGAACGCGCGGCTCCACTTGCGCGCCCTGGAGCAGGAGCGCCTCGAACGCGAGATGCACCTGGCGGCCGAGATCCAGCGCCAGATCCTGCCCAAGGGGGCGCCGCAGGTCCCCGGCTATCAGCTCGCCGGCTGGAACCGTCCGGCCCGCGAGGTGGGGGGCGACTATTACGACATGTTCCCCACACGGAGCGGCCGGATGGGCCTGGTGGTCGGCGACGTCTCGGGCAAGGGGATTCCGGCGGCCCTGATGGTGTCGACGCTCCATTCGGCGCTGCGGCTGCTGCTCGATCAGACCGGGATCGGTCCGCCGCTCCTGGAGAAGCTGAACAAGCACATTCTCGAATCGAGCATGCCCAACAAGTTCATCACCATGTTCCTGGCCGAGCTCGATCCGGATACGGGGCACCTGCTCTACGCCAACGCCGGACACAATCCGGGGCTGCTGCTGCGCACCGACGGCCGGGTCGAGGAGCTCGGCTCCGGAGGCGTGCCCCTGGGCCTCCTGCCCGGCAGCCGCTATCAGGCGCGCGAGGTGGCCGTCGGGCCGGGCGACCTCCTCTGTCTCTACAGCGACGGCATCACCGAGGCCGAGTCGGTCGAGGAGGAGGAGCACGGGATGGAGCGGCTCTGCGACGTCCTGCGCACCCACCGCGAAGATCCGGCGATCCAGTCGGTGCTGGAGGCGATCCAGGAGTCGGTGGAGACGTTCACCCGCGGCCGACCGCAGGGTGACGACCAGACGCTGCTGGTGCTGCGGCGGGACGGGTAGGGGATTACAATCCCCGGCATGAAACCCGCGCTGGTTCTTCTCGCTCTCCTCTGTTGCGCCCTCCCTCTCTTCGCCGCCGTGCAGCTCCCGACTCCGGAAGGGGGCAAGGCGGAGATCGTCCTCCGCTCGGACAAGGCCGGGGCTCCGCGGTGGTCGCTCGCGATCCATGGCGGTGCAGGCACGATTCCCAAAGACATTCCGGCGAGCGAGCGCGATGCGTATCTCGCCTCTCTGCAAAAAGCCCTGGAGATCGGCCGCGACGTGCTGGCCGGCGGCGGCACGAGCCTCGACGCGGTCGAGAAGATCGTCCGCTTCCTGGAAGATGACCCGCTGTTCAACGCGGGCAAGGGCGCGGTCTACACGCATGACGGCACCCATGAGCTCGATGCCGCGATCATGGATGGCCGCGACCTCACCTGCGGCTCGGTGGCGGGTCTGAAAACGGTGAAGAACCCGATCTCGCTGGCGCGGCTGGTCAAGGAGCGCTCGCCGCACGTCTTCCTGGTCGGCGACGGGGCGGAGGTCTTCGCCGCCGAGATGGGGGTCGAGCGCGTGCCGAACAGCTCCTTCGATACGCCGCAGCGCTATGCGCAGTGGCAGGAGGCGCTGCGCAAGGAGAAGGAGGCGAAGCCGAAGGGAACGGTGGGAGCGGTGGCGCTCGACCAGCACGGCAACCTGGCCGCGGCCACCTCGACCGGCGGCATGACCAACAAGCGCTGGGGCCGCCTCGGCGACGTACCGGTGATCGGCGCGGGGACCTACGCCAACAACAAGACCTGCGCCATCTCGGCCACCGGCTGGGGCGAGAAGTTCATCCGCAACACCGTGGCGCACGACATCTCGGCGCTCATGGAGTACGCGGGCCTGACGCTCCAGCAGGCGGCGGACCGGGTGATCCACCAGAAGCTGGAGAAAGACGACGGCGGGGTGATCGGCGTGGCCCAGGACGGCTCCATCGCCCTCGTGTTCAACTCCGAGGGGATGTACCGGGGCGCCGCCGACTCCAACGGCCGCTTCGAGGTGAAGATCTGGGAGTGAGCCCGGGCCGGACGGCGGAAAGCGGTCTCCGGGCGGTGCTCACGAGCTCACCCTGCGGGCTCAGACAGTTGCGCTCCGTCCTCGCCCGCTTCCGCCGTCCGGCCTCAGGTCGACCGCAGCCCGCTGACCGCGTCGAGCCCCAGCATCGGCGCGGTCGTGGCGCCGAAGAGGGGGTCTCCGGCCGCGACCGCGGTCACCGTGGTCCGGCCCACGCCCAGGACGCGCTCCAGCAGGGCGGGCAGACGGTCCTCCCAGAGGAGGTCGGGGACCGGGGCGCCGAGCGCTCCACCTTCCAGGCGGCGGACGCCACGCAGGTGCGCGCGGAAGCGCAGCGCGGCCGGATCGAACGACTGGGGCGCGTCGAGCCAGGTCACCCAGAGACCGCCTTCGGCGCGGCGGAGGAGCTCGGCGTCGGGCTCCTCTCCGGGCTGCAAGAACAGGTGGGTGGCCAGCGCTTCGTCCGGGGCGATCAGGTGCGGTGTGCGGGGGCAGCCGGTCGCAGCGGCGAGCCGCTCGTCCACCGCCGGCGTGCGCAGGATGCCCGCCTCGATCAGGGGGATCGGGCGCTTGGCCGCTCCCAGGAAGTCGAACGGGAACGGGAGCCCGCGCGGATCGGTGCCGTCGTCGCGCAGGGTGATGTCCGGCGGGCCGACCGGCTCGTTGAGGCGGCCGCTCAGGGCGCCGTCGCCGAAGGTGCGGGAGCCGAGGGCCTCGCGGTTCAGCAGCTCGACCAGGGCGGCGGCGGCTTCCGGGGAGAGGGCCAGCGGCACAGGCCGGTCCGGCGGCTCGGCCACCGGGCCGCCCCCGGGAGCGTGGCGCTGCCGGGCCCGCTCGAACACGGCGGCCGGGTCGAGGTCCTCCAGAGAGCGCGCGGCGGCCGCGGCGCGTCCGGCGCCGGCTCCCCGGCCGCAGCTCGCCACCAGCCAGGCGGCGGTGACCTCGGTGGCACGCCGCAGGCCCCGGCTGTTGACCACGGCCATGCGTCCCTCGGCCCAGCCGAGCCAGCCGATCTCGCCGCGGTCGGCGTGCCGCTGGAGCAGGTCGCGCGCCCGGCCCTGGCTCATGCGCGCGATCTCTGGGTCCGCCAGCTCGGGGAGATCGGGGAGCGGGTCCGCGCCGGAGGTGGTGGCGGGGAGCTCCGCGGGCTGCGCCAGGCGGGCCTGGCCGAGAGCGTCCCGAATGGCGTTTTCCAGGTCGGACAGCCCGGAGGCGTTCGTGCGGTGCAGGCCGAGCCGGCCCGACTCGCGGACGCGGACCAGCAGGTTGCGTTCCGGAATCTCGTAACTGTCGCGCCGGCGTTTGCCGTTGCTCTCCTGGCTGCGCCGGGCCTCGATCCAAACCAGCTCCGTCTCGTCCGCCGGCGAGCTCGCCAGCGCGCGTTCGAGACGGGCCAACATCTCTTCCACGGGCACCAGGGGGAGCGGCATGGGGCGGGAGTGTAGCAGGCGGAGGTGGTCCACCCTTTGCAGTCTGACCCCAGGGACCTTGGGAGAATGCAGCGGAGACAAGGACTCATGACACTCGGGCGAACGCCTCTCTTTGTGCTCGCGGCGCTGGTTGCCGCCTCGGCCGGACCCTCCTTTGCAGAGGACGGTGCCGACCTCCTGCTGCAACATGGGGTCTTCTACCCGGTCCAGCCGTCCGGCCGGGTCGAGGGGAGCCTCGCCGTGCGCGGCGGCCGGATCGTCTATCTCGGCCCCGACGCCGGCGCCGAGCGGTTCCGCGGCCCGCGGACGCGCGTCGTCGACCTGGCCGGCCGCACGGCCGTTCCCGGTCTCATCGACGCCCACTCCCATCTGCTCGGCCTCGGCCGGGCTCTCGCCGAGGTCGACCTGACCGCCGCGCCCACCTATGACGAGGTGATCCGCCGGGTGCGCGAGGCCGCGGCCAAGGCGCCGCAGGGGACCTGGGTCTTCGGCCGCGGCTGGGACCAGAACCTCTGGCCGGGGCAGCAGTTCCCCACCCACGAGGCGCTCTCCGCGGCGGTGCCCGGCCATCCCGTCTGGCTGACCCGCGTCGACGGCCACGCCGCGCTGGTCAACGCCCGGGCCCTGCAGGCTCTGAAGATCGACGCGTCGACGAAGGACCCCTCCGGCGGACGCCTCCTGCGCGACGCCGCCGGCCGCCCGTCGGGCGTGCTGGTCGACAACGCCATGAACGTGTCCGGCGGCCTGCCCGGAGCCACCCGAGAGGAGAACATGCGCTGGCTGGGTGACGGGGCGCGCCACTGCCTGGCTCTCGGCCTGACCACCGTCACCGACATGGGAGTCGACGCCGGCGAGATCGCGGCCTATCACGACCTGCGCCGGGCGGGCGGGCTGCCGATCCGCGCCGCCGTCTTCCTGACCGACAGCGAGCCCCTCCTCGCTGACTGGTTCCGCCGCGGACCGGAGATCGATCCCGAGGCGCGGCTCCTCATCCGGAGCGTCAAGATGTACGCCGACGGCGCTCTCGGGAGCCGTGGAGCGGCCCTGATCGAGCCCTATAGCGACGATCCCGGCAACATCGGCCTCTTGGTCACGCCGGGCGCCCACATGGAAGACGTGGCGCGCCGCGCGCTGGCCGCCGGGTTCCAGGTGGGCATCCACGCGATCGGCGACCGCGGGTCTCTGGTGGCCATCGACGCGATGGAGAAGGCGCTGGGCGGGCCGCGCCCCGAGGCGCGCTTCCGCCTGGAGCACACCCAGGTGGTGCGCGTCCAGGATCTGGAGCGCATGGCGCGCCTGGGGATCATCGCCTCCATGCAGCCGACCCATGCCACCTCGGACATGCCCTGGGCGGACGAGCGCCTGGGCGAGGCGCGTCTGGAGCGGGCGTACGCCTGGCGCAAGGTGCTGAACGACGGCGGCCGCCTGGCGCTGGGGAGCGACTTCCCGGTGGAGTCGGCCGATCCGCGGCTGGGCCTCTATGCCGCCGTGACCCGGCAGGACCTCAAGGGCAACCCGGCCGGGGGCTGGCTGCCGGAGGAGCGGCTGACCCGCGAGGAGGCGCTGCGCGGCTTCACCCTCGACGCCGCGTGGTCGCTCTTCCTCGAAAAGGAGGTAGGCTCTCTGGAGGTGGGGAAGCGGGCCGACCTGGTCGTCTTCGCCCGCGACATCATGACCGTCCCTGAGGCGGAGATCCCGCGCGTCGAGATCGACATGACCGTGGTGGACGGCCAGATCGTCCATGAGAGGGGGCGCACGCCTTGAAACGGTGGCTCCGGCCTGGGCCGCTCCTGGCCTGGCTCGCGTTGCTCTTCGTCCTCGGCGGGGTCTTCCCCTCCGGGGCCGAGGATCTCTGGGGCGCCCAGCGCCGCGCCATGGTGGAGAAGCTGCGCCAGCGCGGCAAGATCCAGCCGGAGGTGTTGTTGGCCATGGAGAAGGTGCCGCGCCACCTCTTTGTGCCGGCGTCCGTGCAGGCCCGCGCCTACGAGGACGAGCCGCTCCCCCTCGGGTCCGGCCGGACGATCTACGAGCCGTACGTGGTGGCGCTGATGACCTCGCTGCTCGATCTCCAGAAGGGAGACAAGGTCCTGGAGGTCGGCACCGGCTCCGGATACCACGCGGCCGTGCTCGCCCGCATGGCCCGCGAGGTCTATTCCGTCGAGATCGTGCCGCCGGTGGCGAGCCAGGCGCGCCAGCGCCTGCAGACGCTGGGCTACCACAACATCGAGATCCGGGTGGGCGACGGCTATCAGGGGTGGCCCGACAAGGGACCCTTCGACGCCATTCTGCTGTCGGCCGCGCCGCCGCACATCCCCAAGCCGCTGATCGACCAGCTCCGCGTCGGCGGCCGGATGGTGGTGCCGGTCGGCGGGCTCCTCCAGGACCTGCTGGTGATCACCAAGACCGCGGACGGGATCGAGAAGCGCACGGTGATCCCCGTCCGCCTGACGCCCATGACGGGCAAGGTGCGCGATGGCGAGTGAGCGGGTGATCGCCCGCCTGCTGCTGGCGCTCCTCCTGGCGGCCCTGCCGGGGGACGTGCGCGGAGCGGACCGCGAGAGCGAGATGCGCCACCTGATGGTGGAGCAGCAGATCCGCGAGCGCGGCGTCACCGACACCCGGGTGCTCGCGGCCATGGAGAAGGTGCCGCGCCACCTGTTCGTGCCCGCGCCGCAGCGCGCTGCGGCGTACAAGGATACGCCGCTCCCCATCGGCCAGGGGCAGACCATCTCCCAGCCCTACATGGTGGCGCGGATGACCGAGCTCCTCGGCATCGGTCCGGGCGACAAGGTGCTCGAGATCGGCACCGGATCGGGATATCAGTCCGCGGTCCTCTCCGAGATCGTCGGCCCGAACGGCCAGGTCTATAGCGTGGAGATCATCGCGCCGCTCGGTGCGCAGGCGCGCTCCACCCTCGGAGAGCAGGGCTATCGCAACGTCCAGGTCCGCATCGGCGACGGCTACAAGGGGTGGCCGGAGCATGCTCCGTTCGACGCCATCATCGTCACCGCGGCACCGCCGGACGTGCCTGAGCCTCTCCTCAGCCAGGTCAAACCCGGCGGCCGGCTCGTGCTGCCGGTGGGGGAGGTCTGGCAAGACCTCCAGGTCCTCACCAAGCGCGCCGACGGGACCTTCGACCGCCAGAAAGTGCTGCCCGTCCGCTTCGTGCCGATGACCGGTGAAGCGCAGCACGTCCACCGCTGAAGCCTCCGTGTAACACTCCGCCGTCCTCAGTCGCCTGTGAGAGCGGGACAGTGCAGCGTCCGATAGAATAGATTCTTGCAGATAGGTCCTTGCGCTGTCGGTCGGTTTAACAGTTCGTTCAAATGGGTTAGGGAGGTCACGATGCGACGCATGATCTTTGGGGTGCTGTTCGTCTGTCTCGGTCTCGTTCTGGGAGTGGGGAGCGCGCAAGCGGCTGCTCCGTTCGGCTCCTGGCTGGTCCTTTCTCCTGGATATCCGACGTCTCACGGCTACGTCGAGGTCGCCAGCCATCCTGCGCTCAACCCGACGAGCGGCTTCACCTTCGAAGCCTGGGTCGCCATTTCGAACAGCACCACCGGCGAGGATTGCCGGACCATCGCCGGCAAGAACTATATCCAGGCCTGGTGGATCGGCCAGTGTAACGTCTCCGGCCAACCCACTCTCCGGTCCTACCTGAGGGGGGGCGGCTCGGCGAAGAACGGTGGCATCATCCCGCGGGGCGTCTGGACACACGTCGCCGTGACGTCTGATGGCGTCACGCGGAACCACTACATCAACGGCGTGCTCGCCGCCTCCTTCCCCGAGACGGGTCCGCCGACCACGAGCACCAGCCCGCTCCGGATCGGCAGCGACGTTTCCTGGGAGCGCACGCCGACCGGCGCCATCGACGAAGTGCGCCTGTGGAGCGTGGCCCGCACGGCGGCGCAGATCAACAGCCTGCGGGGCGTCCCCCTCACCACGGCGCAGCCGGGCCTGGTAGCGGTCTGGTCGCTGGACAGCACCGGCGAGGACGTGGTGGGAGGATTCGACGGTTCCGTCCTGGGAGTCTTCTCGTTCGCGAGCCATCCCGCCCCGCCGGGCGGTCCGTGGCTGACCTCCTCGTCCGTCCCCGGCTTCCAGTTCAAGGTGCGGATCACCTCCGGCGCCAACATCATCACGGGGGTGAAGGAGAACGGCTGCATCGCCGAGACGCTCTGCGTGAGCGGCGCGCTCCCCGGACGCACCGAGGTCTTCCTCCGCGTCATCGGTCCCCGGCCGAACGGCTACCTGTGGCCCACCATCGTCCGCTTCACAATCTCCCAGGTCGAGGTCTGGGTCGAGCAGACGGACACGGGCCTGATCAACTACTACCTGCTCGACGCGGTGCCCGCCGACAGCGACGAGCTCAACGGCCTGGTCGACCGGCTCGGTTACCTGCCGTAGGCGCCGAGGCGCGGCTTGGTATAATTGAAGTTGTCGATGCCTTGAACCATTGGAACGCGGCCCAACAGGAGACTCATCCATGAGACGTAGCGTCCATCTGGCGTTCGGAGTCATCGTGCTGTTGTTGGTTGGATCGGCGAGCTCGCGGGCGCAGCCATTCACCGCCTGGCTTCTCTCGTCGCCGGGGTATCCGACCTCCAACGGATACATCCAGATTCCGCATTCCGCGGCGCTCAACCCGACCGTCCTCTTCACCTTCGAGGCGTGGGTGTCGGTCACCAACTCCACCACCACGGAGGATTGCCGCAGCATCGCGGGAAAGAACTACCTCCAGTCCTGGTGGATCGGAGTCTGCACCGTCTCCGGCCAACCGACCCTGCGGTCGTACCTGAAAGGTGGGAGCTCGCTGCGGAACGGCGGCATCGTCCCGCGCAACGTGCTGACCCACATCGCCGTCACCTTTGACGGCGCCAAGCGGCGTCACTACATCAACGGCGAGCTCGCGGCGGAGTTCAACGACCCCGCACCGCTGACCACCAGCGCCAGCCCGATGCGCATCGGCAGCGACATCTCCTGGGAGCACTCGCCGACCGGTATCATCGACGAGGTGCGGCTCTGGAACATAGCGCGCACGATCAGCCAGATCCGGGCCAACCTGAACGAGCGGGTCACCACCGACCAGCTTGGCCTGGTGGCCGTCTGGTCGCTCGATGCCAACGCCAACGACATCATCGACACGCACGACGGCGCGCTCGTCGGCACAGGGGTGAACTACTTCACCTCCGCGGTTGCGGTGAGCTGCGGGGCTTCCACCGCGACCACTCTCTGCCTGAACGACCGGTTCATCGCGCGGGCCTTCTGGCGGACCAACCCGATCCCGGGCTCGCCGACCGACGGCCAGGCTCAGGTCGCCGGCTGCCCGAACGCCGGCTCGGGCCTGTTCTGGTTCTTCTCCTCCACCAACTGGGAGGTGATGGTCAAGGTGCTCAACGGCTGCGGCCTGAACAACCGGTGGTGGGTCTTCTCGGCCGCCACGACCAACGTCTTCTACCGCCTGGAAGTCACGGACGTCACCTCAGGCGAGACCAAGATCTACTTCAACTACCCCGGCCCACCGGCGCCCGCCGTCACGGATACGGACGCGCTCGCGGTCTGCTTCTAGGCCCTCCTCCGCCCGGGGCTCGCCACTCCGGGCGCAAGGTGTAGAATCCGGCGCCTATGGAACCCTCAGCCTCTCCGCTGCCAGCTCCTGAGACCATCCCGGACCAGACCCAAGCACCGGGGAGGCTGTGGAACCGCAACTTCATCCTGCTCTGGGCAGGCCAGACGATCAGCCAGCTCGGCAATCCGGCCTTCAACATCGGCGCCATGTTCTGGCTGATGGAGAGGACCGGCTCGGCGAGCCTCATGGGGCTCGTGATGACCGCGGCCTCGGTTCCGGCCATCCTCCTCGCGCCCTTCGGCGGGACCTTCGCGGACCGTCACTCCCGGGTCCGCATCATCCTCTGGAGCGACCTGATCTCCGGGCTCGCCCTTCTCGTCTTCGTCGCGGCTGTCCGGCTGCGGCCTGAGGACACGGGGCTGGTCATTCCGCTCCTCTTCGTGATCGCCGTGACACTCGGCATCGTCCGGGCCTTCTTCGGGCCGGCCGTGTCCGCGCTCATTCCGGACCTGGTTCCCAGAGAGAAGCTGCCGGCGGCGAACTCGATGAACCAGCTTTCGGTCCAGGCTTCGATCTTCTCGGGGCAGGCGGTGGGCGGAATCCTGTACAAGCTCTTCGGCGCGTCGCTGCTCTTTTTCATCGACGGCATCAGCTACCTGGTCGCCGCGGTGTGCACGCTGTTCATCCCGCGCGACCCCCGCCCGGCCCGTGCCCCGGCCGCGGCCGGAGGCCATCCGTTCCGTCAATTCCTGGCGGAGACGGCGGAGGGTTTCCGGTACGTCTGGGCGCAGAAAGGGCAGCGCGACTTCCTGTTCACGGCGGCGCTCATCAATTTTCTGGCCACGCCGGGAATGGTCCTGTTCCCCTTCTACGTCGCCCGCTTTCTGAATGCGGGGCCGCAATGGTACGGGTTCCTGATCTCGGGTTTGAGCGCTGGAGTGGTCGTGGGCTTCCTGGGAGCCGGGGCGTTGCGGCTGACCGGCGCGGCGCGGGCGCAAGGGATTCTCACCGCCATGGTGCTGTACCCGATCTTCTTCGGCTCTCTCGCGCTCTGGCGGCAGCCGCTCATGGCACTCGTGGCGGTCTTCCTGGGAGGGCTGACCACCGGTTTCATCAACGTCTACCTGATCACCTTGATTCAGGCCTCCACGCCCGCCGAGCTGCGGGGACGGGTGATGGCGTTCCTGGGTCTTCTGACCGGCGGCCTGATGCCGCTGGGCATGGCCATCGGCGGCTTCGTGGGCGACCTCACGAACAAAAACGTGCCGCTGGTCATCTCGGTCTGCGCGGTGCTGGCGCTCGTCGTGGTGTTTCTGCTGGGCTTCCGGCGCAGCAGCCGGGAGTACCTGGCTTCGTAAACCGTCTCGGAAAGCGCTGGAAGAATCGGCCCATGGCGGAGGTTCTGATCTCTCGATGAACGCCGCCCGCCGCACCCTCGGCTGCTGGATCCTCTCGGCCTTCCTGGAGCGGGGCTGCGACCCGACGACGGCCCGCCTGCCGCGCCCGGTGCGCCGGGTGCGGTCCCTGAGCCCGGCCGAGCTCGCCGAGCTCTGCCCCCTGGCCGGCCGCCTGGTCCCCCAGACCAACCTGCGGCGGCTGCGCCGCCCCCGGCGGGCGGCGGCCACCTAGCAACTCAGATCAAAAGGCCTCCTTGTCCGAGGCTCCGCACAGGAGGCCGGCTTTGTGGTGATAGGTGCGGACGGTCCCGGTGGACCGGTCGGTCACCTTGATCGAGGTTTCCAGGCTGCTCGACAAGGGAGCGTAGGTGACCCAGAACCGGCCGTTGATCGGGCGGCCGTCGACGATCCGGACGGTCAGCTCGACGTTGCCGGGGTCGGTCAGCCAGAAGGCCCCCCAATCCTCAGCGCCGGAGAGACTCAGGGTCCGGCCGATGCCGGACTTTCCGGAGCGAGGGTCTCGCCAATCCACGTCGACGGTGAAGCGTCCTCCCTGCAGACACAGATAGAGGTCTCCGCGCGTGCAGGGGCTCTGGATCAACTGGTCGTCCTGCCACTCCTCGGAAGAGTCCGAGGCACCCGGAGCGGACGACGAGCCATCGATCTCCAAAAGGTCCGCGGAGAGCTCTCCGGAGGCCGGGATGGCCCTTGTGTCTTCGAAGCCGCACCGGTTGCCTGGAGGGTTGTAGTAGCTTCGTATCCGGCCTTGTTGAAGATCGCGGACTTCGATCCAGTATTCGAGGTCGGATCCTCCTCCCGCCACGAGCCAGAAGTGGTCATTCACGGCTCGTCCATCCGTCACCTGGACGGCGAGATCGACGCTCTGGCTGGGGGCGGCCGAGAAGCGGAACAGAGCGGTCTCCGGGGGCAGCTCGGCATCGGCGATGCTGACAGATGTCGCGGGCTTTTTCTCGCCGCTCCGGGGGGCGCGCCACTGGACGCGGATCGAGTATCGCTGGTCCAGCACGCAACGCGAGCCGGTGTCCGCACAGCCGGGCTTGGGGGCGGCGATGAGACCGGAGACGCCATTGCGCCGGAAGTCGTCGAAGCTCGGAAGCTCCGGATGGCCTTCCACCTCGTCGAGCCGAGGGAGCCTGGCCTCGCCCTGAGCAAAGTAGGCCGCCTGCCCGGGAGCGTTCCGGCTGCGGAAGCTGAAGCCTGCCAGGCGTTGCCCAGGCGCGATGGCATGGCGTGCCGGCGGGATGCCGCCATCGTCGCCCCAGCCTTCTTCGTCGGCTTCGGTCGCCGTCCAGTTGAGCAGGGCACCATCTTCAAGTGGCGCATGCGACCAGCCGCGTGGCGAGGTAACGCCGGAGACCTCTCCGTTCACGACGATGGTGAACGAGCTCAGTTTCTGGCGAGAGCCGGCGGCATTCTGCAGCACATATTGATAGACGTACTCGCCAGAGGCCGGATCGAATCGTACCGACGAGGTGGCGCGGACCTGGACGAGATCGCGCTGGCCGGGAAACGGCCGGCTTCCTTGTGCTTCTTGAGGCAGCGCGGCGGACGACAGGAACGTCGCGAAGCCCAGGGCCGCCAAGAGGCGGGTGATCTGCCGATGATTCATCTGTGCTCCTCCGGGACGAGAGCGTTCCCGCTAGTTCAGGTTGGTCAAGTGCCAGTGCTCGGCGTCTTCTTGCAGGACCTTGATCTTCAGGCTCTTGGCGAGCTGCCCGACGCGGGCGCGGCGCGCGGCAGGAAAGTAACGCAGCGGAAGGTCGACATTGACGCCGATCCGGTGCTCGCTGTGGGGAGACTTCCAGGTGGCTTTCCAGTCGAAGAGCCCCCCCAGGGGCAGGCTCATGTCGTTGTAGCCCAGCTTGCCGCCAGGAAACTCCCCTGTGTAGAGATTGGCGAGTTGGGCGAGCTTGGCATTGAACCCGGAGATTCCGAAATGATTGCTCGTGTGCGACTTGGTCTGGCCGACCAGAAGATAGTTCGTCCCTTGCGCGAGAGACTGCAGCCCCGGCAACTCGATCCGGAGTCGAAAAACTCCCGGGGTGATGTTGTAGCCGGGAGCGCTTCCGGAGACCTTGACATCGATGAATCCGGAGATCTCGGGCGAGGTGAACGAGGATCGAAAAACGTCGGATCCCGTATTGCCGGATTTCGGCGAGAAGCTGCCGAGGGGCTGGCCGGCGTTGGTGTGATCGTGACCGCCCGACTTGGAAACGGCTTTGGAGGCCAGGCTGATCTGGCAGTTCGGAATGCGATCTCCATTGGACTTGAAGCACCAGAAGGTGAACGGGTTCGTCTCCTTCTTTCCGGGGAAGCTGGGCCGGACGCTGGCCTCTGAAGCCTTCGATGGGTCCGCAGACCAGGACCTGCTGAAAGCCACGGTGCCCTGCTCGGCAACTACTCCGCGAGCCTCCCCACTGATCAGGGCGATGAGACAGACGGTGAAAAACACAACATGCAGCTTCACGATGCTGACCCCCCTTCGAGCCCTGGATCGGGACAGGTGCGCCCGTTTGGCTCTCTCTTGAGTCGCCAGCCCGAGGAAAATTGTTGAGTGGCTCACACCGGGAAGGCGTAAGTCAGGCGCATGTCTGGCATGCTTCCTGCTCTCTCGTTTGCAGAGGCGGCCCACCCAAGCTGAGGACCGCCGGACTCAACGAGGAATGACTTCATGGCGCAAAACGACGACACGCGGAATCAGAGCCAGCAGGCGCCCCGTCCGCAGGGGAACGCCCTCAAAGATCCCGACGACTGGACGACCGGCGACGAGCCGATGACCGGCGCCCAGCGCTCCTATCTCCACACCCTGGCGACCGAGGCTGGCGAGGAGGTGGACGACAACCTCACCAAGGCCGAGGCGTCCAAGAAGATCGACGAGCTGCAGGAGAAGACGGGCCGGGGCGTGACGAAGTAGAGCGGTGGGTGGAATGCCCAGATCCGGCATCCGGGTGGGCTGTGCGGGCTGGAGCCTGCCTCGTTCCGAGCAAGCGGAGTTTCGGGAAGCGGGGAGTCATCTGGAGCGCTATGCTTCCCGGTTCGAGTTCACCGTCCGCACCGTCCGGCGATCTCCTCGACACGTTCTCGCGGAGGTGACGGGCCTCGGGGACAAGCTCGGATGCCTTCTCGTCCAGCTCCCCCCGAGCCTGAGCTTCGAGCCCGCGGTTGCCGCCAGCACGCTCGGCGCCGCCACGCGGAACACTTGGATCTCCGCTCGCGGTTGGCCGCCCGGGCTACTCCCCCTCGTCTTTGACCAGCGATTCGAAGCGCGCTTTGTTGTGGGCTTTCATGAAGGCCTCGCGGGCGGTGATGCGCTTCTTGTCGACGAGCTCCATGAGGGCGTCGTCCATGAGCTGCATGCCGGCGGTCTTGCCGCTCTGGATGATGGTGGTGATCATCGGCGTGTTGCCTTCGCGGATCACGTTCGGCAGGCCGGGGGTCTTCAAGAGGATCTCGTTGACCGCGCAGCGGCCCTGGCCGTCGGCGGTGCGCAGGAGGAGCTGCGAGACGATGCCGGCCACGGACTCCGACAAGGTCGTGCGGATCTGCGCCTGCTCGTCCGCGGGGAAGGCGTCGATCAGGCGGTCGATGGTGTTCGCCGCGCCGTTGGTGTGCAGGGTGCCGAAGACCAGGGCGCCCATCTCGGCGGCGGTGACCGCGAGCGCGATGGTTTCGAGGTCGCGCATCTCGCCGACCAGGATCACGTCCGCGTCCTGCCGGATGGCGGCGCGCAGGGCGGAGCCGAAGCTCTCGGTGTCGTCGCCCACCTCGCGCTGGGAGAAGATCGATTTCTTGCTCTTGTGCACGAACTCGACCGGGTCTTCGATCGTGACGATGTGCTTGGCGTAGTGGCTGTTGATCCGGTCGATGATCGCGGCGAGGGTGGTCGACTTGCCTGAGCCGGTGGGGCCGGTGACCAGCACGAGCCCCTGCTGGAGATGGGCGAGGGCCTCGATCGCCTTGGGAAGGTTCAGCTGCTCCAGGGGGACGATCTCTTCCGGAATGATGCGGAAGACCGCGCCCGCGCCGTTCTCCTGGCGCAGGTAGTTGGCGCGGAAGCGGGCGACCCCTTCGAAGCCGTAGGCGAAGTCGAGATCGCCGCAGCTTTCATACTCCTCCCACTGCTCGTCGCTGGCGATCTCGCGCAGGATCTCGCAGAGCGTCTCGTGGGTGAGGACGGGCCAGCCGCCGATCGGCTCGAGCGAGCCGTGCTTGCGGATGCGGGGCTCGAGACCCGCGGCGAGGTGGAGGTCCGAGCCCTTGTTGTCGCGCAGGTAATGGAACAGCTCATGCAACCGGGGCATGCGGGACTCCGGGGGCGGCGGCCGGCTTCGGGCTCAGGAACTTGGCCGGCTCGTCGGCGTGGCGCGCCGCCTCTTCGTTGGTGATGATCCCCTTCTTGACCAGGTCGCCGAGGGAAGCGTCGAGCAGGCACATGCCCTGCGCGCCTCCGGTCTGCAACACCGAGCGGATCTGGAACGTCTTGTTCTCGCGGATCAGGTTGCCCACGGCCTTGTTGCAGACCAGGACCTCGAGGGCGACGACGCGCCCCTGGCCGTCGGCGCGGTTGACCAGGCGCTGCGAGACGACGGCGCGCAGCGACTCGGAGACCATGGTGCGGATCTGGTCCTGCTGCTCCGGCGGAAAGACGCCGAGGACGCGGTTGATGGTGCGGATGGCGTTGCTCGTGTGGAGCGTGGCGATCACCAGGTGGCCGGTCTCGGCGGCGGTCAGGGCGAGCGAGATGGTCTCCAGGTCGCGCAGCTCGCCGAGCGCGATGACGTCCGGGTCTTCGCGCAGGGCGGCGCGCAGGGCGCGGGCGAAGGTGCCGGTGTGGCGGCCGACCTGGCGCTGGTTGACCACGCACTGTTTGGAGTGGTGGATGTACTCGATCGGGTCCTCGACGGTGATGATGTGGTCGCGCCGTTCCTCGTTGATGATGCGCAGCAGGGCGGCGAGAGTCGAGGATTTGCCGCAGCCCGCCGGGCCGGTGAGCAGCACCATCCCCTGGTGATAGTTGCAGAAGCGGGCCAGGGTCGTGGGGAGGCCGAGATCGGTGAGGCTCGGCGGCTCCGGCGGGATGGCGCGGAAGACGGCGTCGACGCCGCGCTGCTGCCGGTAGGCGTTGCCGCGGAAACGGCCGACGCCGGGGAGGGTGTAGGAGAAGTCGATCTGGCCGCGCTCGTCGAGGGCGGTGCGCTGCTCGGGGGTGAGGATCTCGCGGATGATCTCGCCGGCCGTCCGCGGATCGAGCGGCTCGCTCTCGAGCTCCTGCAACTGGCCGCTGATACGGACCTTGAGGGGCGCGAGGCTGTGGACGTGCACGTCGCTCGCCCGTCGATAGACCGCCACGGTGAGCAGCGCGTCGCGGCGGCGCTCGCTCTGGCGCCAGCCGATCCCCGCCCCCTTCCCCCTGTCCTCACCCACGTCCGCCGTCACCGAGACAGGGGGCGCCTCCGGGGTGATCGCGAGCGGGGGAGGCTCCACGGCCGGCTCCACGAGGAGCGCCGGCGCCGCCGCTTCGACGAGCCCGGGCACTTGGGTCTCGACCAGGACCGGCGTGGTGGCCGGAGGGGAGGATGGTGCGGGCGCGGCGGCCGCGGCCATCTGGGCCTGCTGCTTGGCGACGTAATCGCGCTGCACGGCGAGGAGCTTGTCGAGCTGACCCGGGGTGAGAATCCCGAGGCGCACCAGGATCTCGCCCAACCGCCCTCCCTCCTGGCCCTGCTTCGCGGCCGCCTGGGTGAGCTGGTCCTGGGTGACGAGCTTATAGTGCAGGGCGATCCGCCCCAGGAGGAGATCCTCTTGACCGAAAGACATGGTGGACCGAGGGTAGTTGAGCGAAGGCGGATGCGTCAACCACCCCGGGGATGAGGGCCCGCTGCTAGAATCCTCCCGCTTGCCATCCGTAGATCGTTCCCTTTGGGAGGAGGTCGTGCCATGGCGGACCGGATCGAGATGAGGAGCATGGGAGAGGAGAGGCGGGGCGGTTGGGGGTTGGTGCTGGCTCTGATCTTGTTGCTGTTGGTGTTGTGGGTTGTGTCGGTGCGCCGGCAGCCGCCCGCGCCGAAGCCGGCGTCCGCGCCGGCCACGGAGTTCTCCGGAGCGCGGGCGCTCGACGTCCTGCGCGAGATCGTCGGGGACGGCCGTCCGCATCCGATCGGGTCGCCGGCCAATGCGGCCGTGCGCGACCGCATCCTGGCGCGGCTCCGGCAGTCCGGCTACACCCCCGAGGTCCAGCCGAGCGTCGCCTGCTCCCCCCTCTACGCCAACTGCGCCCGGACCGAGAACATCGTGGCGCGCCTCGAAGGGACGGCGCGCGACGGCGCCATCCTGCTCATGGCGCACTATGACTCGGTGCCGGCCGGACCGGGCATCTCGGACGACCTCTCCGGCACCGCCGCCGTGCTGGAGACCGCCCGCGCTCTCAAGGCCGGACCGCCGCCGAAGAATCCGGTGATCTTCCTGCTGAACGACGGCGAGGAGGCGGGGCTCGTGGGAGCCCAGGCGTTCGCCGAGTCGCCGCTCTCCCGCGAGGTGAAGGTCATCCTCAACCTGGAGGCGCGCGGCACGCGGGGCCCCAGCCTCATGTTCGAAACGATCGGCAATGACGGCTGGCTCGTCCCGCTCTTCGCGGCGGGCGCCTCGCGGCCGATCACCAGCTCGGTGTTCGTGGCCATCTACCAGATGATGCCCAACAACACCGACCTGACCGTCTTCAAGAAGCGGCAGGACATCGACGGGATGAACTTCGCCTACGTGGAGAACCCGACCCACTATCACACCGCGGCGGACGACCTGCGGAGCCTCGACCCCGCCAGCCTGCAGCATCACGGCGACAACGCGCTCGGCGCGGTACGGAACCTTGCGCAGGCCGATCTCGCCCATCCGCCGCAGGGTGACGCGGTCTTCTTCGACGTCCTCGGCTGGTCGGTGGTGCGCTGGCCGAAAGCCTGGACCCTGCCGCTCGCGGTCCTGGTCCTGGTGCTGGTCCTCGCGGTCTTCTGGGGAGGACGGTCCGGCCGGACGGTCACGGTGGGCGGGATGCTGATCGGGCTCCTGGCCTTCCTGGCGGTCGTGGTGGTGACCGGCCTCCTGGCGCTCGGGCTGAACATGGTGCTGCGCGGCCTGCTGCCGGTGCCGTGGATCTCCCGGCCGGTGCCGCTGGTAGCCGCGTTCTGGGCTTTGCCGCTGGTCGTGGCGGGCCTCCTGTTTCCCTGGTTCGGGCGGCGCGCCGGTCTGATCGGGCTGTTCACCGGCGTCTGGCTCGGCTGGGCGCTCTTCGGGCTGGCCCTGGCAGTGGCGGCGCCCGGGATCAGCTATCTCTTCCTGGTGCCTGCCCTGATCGCGGGCTTCGCGGGCCTGGCGCTCGTCCGGGGAAGCTCTCCCGCGACGGGAGCCGTGTCGGTGATGTTGCCCGTGCTGATCGGCGGCATCCTCTGGTTCCCGATCCTGCTGCCGCTCTACGACGGGTTGGGCTCGGGCGCGCTGCTGCCGATCGCGGTGCTGCGGGCGATCCTGGTGGCCGGCCTGGCGCCGCTGTTCCTGGCAGCGCGGCCGTTGGCGCGGCGGCTGGTGATCGCAGTCGCCCTGCTCGTGGTGCTGATCGGAGCCGGCCTCGCGGCCACCTCGCCGCTCTACTCGGAAAGCTCGCCGCAGCCGGCGGATGTGCAGCTCCTCCAGGATGGCGACACGGGGGTGAGCCGTTGGGTCGTGCTCAGTTCGCCGCCATTCCCGCAGGCGTTCCGGCAGGCCGCGGAGTTCGGGGCGCAGCCGGAGAACCCCTTCCCCTGGGTCCCGCGGCAGCGCGCCTTCGTGGCCCCGGCCCCGCCTCTGGGAGCGCCACCGCCGGAGCTGACCGTAGTGCAGCAGACCACCACGCCCGATGGCAAGCGGCGGCTGCGTCTCCGGCTGACCTCGCCCCGGGGAGCGGCGCGGGGAACGCTCTACATTCCGAAGGAGGCGCAGGTCGAGTCCGCGACCTTCGACGGCCGTCCGGTCGAAGTGAAGAAGGGGCAGATCGGTGCCTACACGTTCCTCTCGACTCCGACGCTGCCGCCGCAGGGCGTCGAGATCGAGGTGGTGCTCGGTCAGAGCGCTCCGCAGGACTGCTATGTGGTGGACCTGAGCCCCGGCCTGCCGCCGGGAGGGGAGGCCCTTCAGAAGGCGCGGCCGGCCACGGCAGTCGCGTTCCAGGATGGCGACGTCACGCTGGTGAGCCGGAAGGTGCGGATCTGAGCTGCTGGTAGGGGCAGCATAGGCGCTAACTTTGCCGCTATCGGGCCGGGCGGACATTCTGGTCAAAGTTAGTGTAGATGGGGAAGGAAAAGGGTCCGGGGCGGAGCCGTTCCGCCATAAGATCAGCCCTCCCCCGCGGAGCGGGAGAGGGGGAAGACGAACCTGGGATGAGGAGGGGGAGATCAGTGGTGGGCGTGGTCAGCGGCGGCGGCGGGCTCGATCGCGGCGACTTTGATCGCCGTGCCGTCGACCTCGCCGGTCACCTTGACCTGGTGGCCGATATGCTCGGCCGCGAGCTTCTGGTTGTCGAGGGTATAGAGCTTCTCGTCGCCGGTGTTATAGAAGACCAGCTTCGCGCCGTTCTCGAGGCACTTCTTGGCGCAGTCCACGTGCTCGGCCTTGGCGCCCTTGGCGGCGCACTGCTCGTCGGTGATCCAGCCGGTCCACTCGCCGGCCGAAGCGAGGGTCGGGACCAACAGCGCGGACAGCAGCATCGCAGTCATCATTTTTTCATCGATTTCTCCTTGATCGGCAGCATCTTAGCATAGGGGATCGAGCATGCCGACCTATCGTCTCACCCTGGAATACGAAGGCACCCGCTACAGCGGATGGCAGGAGCAGAAGAACGCCCGGACCGTCGCGGGGGAGCTGCGGCGCGCGGTGGAGGAGGCGGGCGCGGAGGTCCGCGAGATCGGCGGGGCGGGGCGCACCGATGCGGGGGTCCATGCCCTGGCCCAGGCGGCCCACCTCCGCCTGGCGCGGGCGGTGGACCCCGAGAAGCTCCGCCGCGAGGTGAACGACCTGCTGCCGCCGGACATCCACGTCCTGGCGCTCGCGCCGGTGCCGAACGCCTTCCATGCCCGGCACTCGGCCGTCTTGCGCTCCTACGTCTACCAGATCTCCCGGCGCCGCACGGCGCTCGCCAAGCGCTGGGTCTGGTGGGTCAAGCGCCCTCTCGATGCGACGAAAATGGGGGAGATGGCCGCGCTCCTACCGGGCCGGCACGACTTCCGCCTGTTCTGCGAAAAGCCGGGCGAGCAGCCGAGCACGATCGTGGTCGTGGAGAGCGTCGAGGTGGCCACGGCCGGCGCGCTGATCCTCGTCCGCATCACGGCGTCCCATTTCCTCTGGAAGATGGTCCGCCGCGTCGTCGGCACCCTGGTCCAGGTGGGCGCCGGAGAGCTCGACCGCGCCGGCTTCGAGACCCTGCTCGCCGCCAAGCCGCCCAAACCCGGCAAGGGGCTCCCGGCAGAGTGGACGGCGCCTCCATCGGGGCTGTTCCTGGAGCGGGTGATCTATCAGGGAGATCAGCCGTTGGGACCGCTCGTACCGGCCGTTCCGGTGGCGGCTGAAGGGATAGTCTAATTTAAAGTCGTGCTTGCATTCTCGTGAGTGGCGGGGTATCCTTCCTTCGTTGCGAAGTTGAAGGATCACGATGCAAGATTGTTCCGCCGTACCGCTTGAAACGCCCCTCCGAGCCTCGGAGATCCCCTCTAACGGATCTGTACGAGTTGCCTGCCGAGCCATTGCGGATACGATCCTGGAGCAGGCCTCCTGGGCTCGAGACGGAGGAGTCTACTGGCGCCAACCCTCTCATCCCGCTGGTTTGAAGCCAGGTCTCGTTGGGCCTCACCTCTTCCCCGGCACTATCGGGATTGCCCTCTTCTTGGCCGCCGCCGGTCGGATCTTGGACGCGGACGACCTGTGCGCTTTAGCGCTGCACGCCTTGGAGCCATTACGACGTGAGATCCGTGAAATCGTCGCTGATCCGGTCCGTGCTGGCGCCGTGAGTCATCCGATCGGTGGCTTGACAGGGCTGGGGTCGCTCGTCTATGGCCTCACTCGACTCGGAGATCTGCTCGAGGATTCCTCGCTCCTGGACGACGCTCATACAGCCACCGCTCTGATCACGCCGGAGCGAATCTCGGCGGATATCCGACTCGACGTGATGCTCGGGTCCGCCGGAACCCTCCTCGCTCTCTTGGCGATCAATGAACGGCGGCCAGAAACGAATGCGAACGGCTCGACACCTTTGGACTTAGCACTCGCTTGCGCAGGCCATCTTCGAGAACATATTGGCCCGACCCTCTCGTCTGGCTTCTGTCATGGCGCAGCCGGTATCGCCACCTCGTTCGCCCGCCTTCATGAGAAAACCGGCGAGTCCTGGCTGGTGGAGGCGGTCGAATTGACCATTGTCTCGGAGCGCGCTCTCTATGTGTCTGAGGCTCGAAACTGGAAAGTTTCGGCACTCGGTGAGCCTCGCATCTTTAACAGTTGGTGCAAAGGGGCTCCCGGTATAGCTCTGGGACGCCTCTCGCTGCTCGGCCTGATCGCTGATGCTTACCTGGAAGAGGAACTGTATCTGTTTACCGCCTCGTTCCTCCTGTAAAGCATGATGTGGCGACCGGAGGCACGTCATGAGGGGTCTTGTTCTCTCTCCAGGAATGGCCTAAGATCCTTCTTGCATGCCTGCTTACGAGG
>Ga0126309_10000124_pt1 | contig 25943 bp, 24 predicted proteins | sample Plot56_FD_92541 | JGI IMG/M metagenome (GOLD analysis project Ga0126309, IMG submission 92541) | Serpentine soil microbial communities from UC McLaughlin Reserve, CA, USA - Plot56 | ecosystem: Environmental > Terrestrial > Soil > Grasslands | place: USA: UC McLaughlin Reserve, Lake County...
GAACCCGCATTTCGGGACCGTTCCGAATCCGCTCGCAGCCGACCGGATCGCCGGTGGATCGAGCGGCGGGTCCGCAGCGGCGCTCGCCACGGGCGCCGCCGACGCTGCGCTCGGAAGCGACTCCGGCGGCTCGATCCGGATCCCTGCGGCCTGCTGCGGCGTCGTCGGCCTGAAACCCACCTACGGCCTCGTCCCGCTCGAGGGGTGCTTTCCGCTCGCACCGACCTTCGACCATGCGGGGCCCATGGCGCGGACTGTCGCGGAGTGCACGGCGATGCTCGAGGCGCTCGCACCCGGCTTCCGTCCGGCGGAGCCGCCGAAGCTGGACGAGCTGAGGATCGGCGTCGCCTGGCTGGATCGGTGCGATCCGCTGGTCCGCAAGAGGCTCCAAGCCGCCGCCGATCTGCTGCCTGGAGCGCGCTCCGTCGAGTTTCCGCTCGCCGAGGGAATCGGCCCGCTCTTCATGCGCGAGGTCGCCGACGTCCACCGCGACCTCTTCGCCGAGCACCCAGAGAGCTATGGGGCCAGCGTGCGGGCCAAGGTCGAGCTCTGCCTGGCGGTCACGGACGCCGAGGCCCGAGAGGCCGCGCAGAGGCGGGATCACTACCGCGAGACAGCCGAGTCCGTGCTCGCCGGCCTCGACCTCCTGCTCGTTCCGACGCTCGCCTTCGTCGCACCGCTCATCCCGGACGACGAGCGGGAGGTCCGCGAGAAGATCCTCCAGTTCACCTTCCCGTTCAATGCGCTGGGCTGGCCGGCACTCGCCCTTCCGGCCGGACCAGCTGAAGACGGGCTGCCCGCCTCGCTCCAGCTCGTGGGCAGGCCGGGCGACGACGCGGTCGTCCTCGCAGCGGGCGAGTTGCTCGAGTCCTCCCTCGATCGAGGGAGGCCCTGGTGACCGCGGCTGCCGACAACCCTTCTGAATGCCTGCGGTCCGACTTGCTGCCCTCTGTCTCGCGATGCTCGCAGTCGCGCCTGCGGCCGATGCCGCCGTCCGCGCCCCCTCCGGCCTGAGGCCTTTCCTCCTTCGCGCCGACGAGTCGCCCGCCCGAACCTTCCCCCGAACACCTTCCTTCGCCTGGCGACCGGTGCGCGCCGCAAAGAGCTACGAGTTCGAGCTGGCAACGCAGAAGAACTTCACCGACAGCTCGATCGTCTGGACCGGCTCCGCCAAGATCCCGACCGTCGCGGTTCCGATCTCACTCCCCTGGATGACCGGTACTCCATACGCACTCTGGGCCCGCGTCCGCGCGGTGACCGCCAGGAGCACATCGCGCTGGACGAACCCGTACGGGTTCAACACCCGGTGGGTGCAGACACCACAAGCACAGCCAAGCAACCCCGGCCTCGTCCGCTGGGCACCAGTCGAAGGAGCGACCGGCTACAACGTCTGGTTCCTCGGGCCGAACAAGGTCATCGCCACACGCACGAACGTGGCGGATGAGCGGGAGTACTGGACGTTCCACCAAAACCCGGCGGTGACCGGCGTCGTGCGCTGGCGCGTGCGCGCCGTCCGAACCCGGGTCGGCACCGCCGCCAACGGGATCCCGAGCGTCTCGTACGGACCGTGGAGCCCGGTCTACGCGGAGCTGAATCCCCCGCTCTCAGCCTCGACCCTCTCAACCTCGACGATGGCCTCCGACGCAGTCTCCAACTCGCCGGCCCCCTTCCGGCTCATGCCCTCCCTCAGCTACGGCGGCTCGGCCTCGGGCGAGGGAACGGCACGCGAGCTCTACCGTGTCTACATCTCCACCGACGTCGACTGCGTCAACATCGTCTACCGCGGCTCGGTCGTCGGATCGCCGGCCTGGGCGCCCCGGTCGACCGGGGCCCTGGCGCTCCCGGCCAACCTCGATGAGCTGAGCAAGGCCCGCGGCGGCTACATCATCACGGACGGAAAGCAGGGCAAGACCTTCGCGATGGACAACTCGTCCGCGCTCGAGAACGAGTCGATCGCAGTCTCCACCACGCCCAGCGAAGGCGGCATCGGCAGTGGATCCGAAACCGAGGCCGACAAGGTCGAGTCCGCCGCCTTGACCCCGCCGAAGATCGACCTCTGGGACAGCGGCTGGCCCGACAACCGGTACTACTGGACCGTCGTCGGAGTCACGATGCGCGCCGGGACGGCAGACGCGGCTTCGATCGAGTACGTCGACGCGGAGGTGCCGCAGGACGTCTGCGCCGCCGGCCGCATGTCGACCTTCGGGAAGGTGAGCGAGGCGGCCGTCACGGTCTCCGGCGCTCCCTACATCACCGGTCTGAGCCCGACCGGGACGCTGTTTTCCGCCAATCGGTCACGCCCGGTCGTCTACGGAACCCCGCTCGTCGCCTGGAAGCCGGCGCTCGGCGCAGACCGATACGAGGTTCAGTGGAGCAGGAGGGCCTATCCCTGGAAGACGGTAGGCAAGATCGAGACACCCGCGACGTCGGCGCTGCTGCCGCTCGCGAGTGGAGCCTGGCATTACCGCGTTCGCGGGATCTCGCTCGCGCTCCCCCTGGGTGGCCGGCAGATGTCATGGTCGAGCCCGGTGGCGATGCGCGTTTCGAGCCCGCGCTTCCGCATCATCAGTCGCTAGAGCGACGCGAGTTTCGGCTCGGACGCGGTCGCAGCGTAAAGGCCGCCCACAGCTTCGCCGAGACGGCGCTCGATCCTGAAGATCCGGTCGAGGCCGGTGATCTCAAGCGTCCGCAGGATGCGCCGGTCGTCGGACACCAGCACGAGATCGCCGCCCAGAGCCTCGAACTTCGGCTTGAACCGGAGGAGCAACCCGAGGGCAGTCGAGTCGATGAATCCGACCTCGACGAGGTCGACGGCGACCGACCGGCCGCCGAGCCTCAGCACGTCCTGTAGCTCGCGCTCGATGTCCTGCGCGGTCTGCATGTCCGCCTCGCCCGTCACGGACACCACGAAGGTGTCGCCACCGAGCTGCGCGGTCTTGACGTCGAAGGCGGGCTCCACAAGGCCAGGGTAGCCACGGCTGTCTGAGCGTTCAGCCGCGAGCGAGTGTGAATTCGCTCACACGGGAGCCAGCTTGTAGCCGATGCCGCGCACGGTGAGGACCCGAAGCGGATTCGCCGGATCCGGCTCGATCTTCTGGCGCAGGTTGGAAATGTGGATGTCGCAGGCGCGCTGGTCGCCGACGTAACTGGAGTCCCAGAGGTGCTGCATGATCTCGCGCCGGCTGTACACACGCTCCGGCTCCTGCGCCAGCAGCATCAGGAGCTTGAACTCGGACGGCGTGAGCCGCTTCGGCTCGCCGTCGACCTTGGCCACGTGCCTGATCGGATCGAGCTCGAGCTTGCCCACGCTGATGACGCTCGCGCCTCCCGAGCGGTCGAGCTCCCGGCGTCTAATGATCGCCCTGATGCGTCCGACGAGCTCCGCCATCGAGAACGGCTTGGCGACGTAGTCGTCCGCACCGATCTCGAGTCCGAGCACACGGTCGAGCTCGGCGCCCTTCGCGGTGAGCATGATGACCGGCACGGCGCTCTCGGTTCGCAAGCGACGGCAGACCTCCATGCCCGACATGCGCGGGAGCATCAGATCGAGCACGACGACGTCGAACGCTTGCTCGAGCGCGGCGCGTAGACCGGCCTCCCCGTCCGCCGCCGCTTCGACCTCGAATCCCTCGTTCCGGAGTGCGTAGCCGACCGCGTCCCGGATCGCAGGCTCGTCGTCGATGACGAGGACGCGGCTCATGGGCTCGTCAGGCTCGCGGCGTGCGGCAGCCGCAGTCGCACGACCGTCCCACTTTCCACGCTCGACTCGAGCTCGACCTCGCCGCCGAGGGCATCGGTCGCCGCCCCGACGATTGCGAGGCCCAGTCCGAACCCGGCGCCGGTCCCCACCGGGCCGCTGTAGAAGCGGTCGAAGACTCTCGAACGTTCGGCCTCTGCGATCCCGCTACCCGTGTCGGAAACCGTGATCTCGACGGTTCCGTCCTGCTGTCGCGCGCCCAGCACGATGCGTCCGGCGCTCGTGTGCTTGGCGGCGTTCTCCGCAAGGTTCGCCACGGCCTGCTCCAGAAGCTCTCGGTTCGTGAGCACGCCGACCTCCGGCTCGCAGGCAACCTCGACTCGCACGTCCGGCGCCAGGCGGAGCCGCGCGGCCGTCTCCGCGAGCAGGTTTGCGAGCGAGACGACCTCGTCCCGCGGAGCCTCCGCGCCGGTCTGGGCACGGGCAAGGATCAGGAGCGCCCGTGTCAGGCGGGCCAGCCGCGCCGACTCGCGCTCGATGTGCGCCAGGAACACGTCTCGTTCGTCACTGTCCTTCGCACCTGCCTGGAGGACTTCGATCGCGCTGACGATCGCCGCGAGCGGGCTCTGGAGCTCGTGGGCGGCGTTCGTGACGAACTCCCGCTCGACCCGCTCCTGATGCTGCTGTGCCGTGACGTCCTGCAGCAACGCCAGCGCTCCGATGGCCTGCCCGCCGGAGTCCAGGACCGGCGTGCTCGAAACATCGACGAAGACCGTCGATCCGTCGGCCGCGGTCACCGAGATCCGCTCGCCACTCACCACCTCCCCGGTTCGTAGTGAACGGGCGAGCGGATAGTCCTCCGGAAGGTATCGGCGCCCATTGGGGTCGTAGACCCCCCGCTCCCAATCCGAGATCTCGCCCCCGACGCCCAGGATTCTCAGCGCCGGCTGGTTTGCCAGCTGAACCTTTCCCTCCAGATCGACGATGACGAGACCGACCGGCATGGTCTCGACGACCGCGGCGAGCCGCGCACGCTCCGCCTCCAGCTCGGCCGTGCGCTCGACGACGCGCTCCTCCAGCGCTGCGGTGAAGAGATGGATCGGGGCGGACCCTGCCGGCATGCCTAGAGCCTTGTCGGACACGTCCTGATCTCTTACCACTTCTTCCATCGTCACACTCACGGCGCGATAATCGAATCGTGGACGAGCGGGGTCGGCGGATCGGGCAGAACGAGGTCATCTTCCGCGAGGTCAACGAGCGCCTCCGAGAGCTCGGGGAGACCTTCAGCCTCATCACAGAGGTCGGTGAGTTCATCTGCGAATGCGGGGACACCGGTTGCGCCGAGCGGATTCAGATGCCGCTCGCGGCCTACGAGCGCACCCGTTCCGATCCGAAGTGGTTCGTCATCGTCCCAGGGCACGAAGAACCGGCCTACGAACGCGTCATCGAGGAGACGGACGCCTACTCGGTGGTGGAGAAGCTGCCGGGAGGGCCTTCGGAGATCGCGATCAGCGACGATCCTCGAGGCGAGCGGCGCTGACTGCCGCCTCATAGACCGGGCTCCGCACGAAGACGTCGAGCTCGTCCGAGAGAAGGTCGCTCGCCTCGCCTTTCTCGCCGACCGGCAGCGCGTCCGCCCGCTCGATCTCGACCTTGATCCCGGCGCGCGAGCGCAGCCAGCCGGCCACGAGCGACGTCTCCGCCGGTGGGCCGGTGATGCGATCGGGCAGGTCGGGCCAGGCCAGCGCAAGGGCGCGGCGCCAGGGAAGCGTCCGCCGCCAGGCGATGTCGGAAACAGCGACCAGGTCGAAGAGCGTCACGAGCTCTCCGTACGCCTCCGGGACGTCGGGCCACTCCGCGGAGTCGACGACGAGCCGGTCGACGACATCAACCATTTGCTCGAGAACGGGCGAGCCGAAGCCGGGCCGCCCGCGCCAGCGGAGGAAGACGGGGAGATCCGGCAGGAGCAGGGGGAGCACGATGCTGGCGGGCGCCGAGGCCCGGATCCCGCCCAGGCGTAACTCCGCAACCTCGCTGCAGAGGTGCCGATTCGTGCCGGACGCCTCGTAACACTCGAGGAGGACCCTGGCCTGGAGACCGTCCTCGGCCTCCGGTTCAGGGAAGAGCAACAGGGTGCGCGAGGGGTGCCGCTCTGCCAGCCCGGCGAGGGTTTCGGTGGCCGCTTCCTGCCACTCCAGCGGCACCCACGCGATATGGGTGAGCACGCTGGTCCGGAGGTTCCGAGTCCCCTCGAAGCCCCGCCGCAGGCGCAGCTCGACGAACGCGCGCTCGATCTCGCCGACGGTGGCGCAAGCGTCCGTCCATTCGTCGATGTGGGCTAGCGGTGCCACTGGACGAGCTCCTGCGCCGCCTGCGGGCCCCACGTCCCTGCGGCGTAGTTGGGAAAGGAAGGACGGTCCCGCCGCCAGGCCCCGACGACGGCGTCCACGAGCGCCCACTGCTCCTCGATCTCGTCTGCGCGGGTGAAGAGGGTTGCGTCGCCGAGCATGGCGTCGAGGATCAACCGCTCGTAGGCCTCGGGCAGGCCGGTGCGGAAGGCGCCGCCGTAGAGGAAGTCCATGTGGACCGTCCTCACCCGCATCCCCTCGCCGGGAACCTTCGCGCCGATGGCGAGCGACACGCCCTCGTTCGGCTGGATGTGGATGATCAGGAGGTTGGGTCGGAGCTCGCTGGCGTTCTCGAAGAGCGCGTGGGGAACTCGCTTGAACTGGATCGCGATCGTCGTCTCCCGGCGCGGGAGCCGCTTGCCGGTACGGATATAGAAGGGCGTGTCCGCCCAGCGCCAGTTGTCCACCAGCAGCTTCGCGGCGACGAAGGTCTCTGTTTCGGAGTCGGGGGCGACACCTTCCTCCTCGCGGTAGCCCGGCACCGGCTCGCCCTCGATGAACCCGGGCCCGTACTGCCCGCGTACGACGTCAGCCGGTGCCGGTGTCCTGAGCGACTTCAGGACCTTGAGCTTCTCGTTCCGGACCGAGTCGGCGGTGAAGTCGATCGGCGGTTCCATCCCCGTGAGGGCCACGAGCTGAAGCAGGTGGTTCTGGAAGACGTCGCGGATCGCACCGGCCTGCTCGTAGAACGCGGCGCGGTTCTCGATCCCGATCGACTCGGCGACCATGATCTGCACGTGGTCGATGAACTGACGGTTCCAGACCGGCTCGAAGATGCCGTTCGCGAACCGCAGAGCCAGGAGGTTCTGGACCGTGTCCTTGCCGAGGTAGTGGTCGATGCGGAAGGTCTCCTCCTCGGTGAAGTGCTGCACGAGCTGCGCATTGAGCTCGCGGGCCGACTCGAGGTCGTGGCCGAACGGCTTCTCGACGATCAAGCGTGTCCACCCGGACGTGGAGCGCCGAGCACCGAGCTCGTCGACGAGCTTCGGCATTGCGTCGGGCGGAATCGCGAGGTAGTAGACGCGATTTCCGTGCGTGCCGAACTCCTTGTCGAGCTCGGCCAGGGAGCGCGAGATGGTGTCTTCGTCGTCCTCCTCGTCCGCGAACTCGGTCGCGACATAGCGGGTCCGGCTCGCCAGGCGCTCCCAGACCTCCTGCCGGAACTCGTCCCGGCCGTACTCGCGCACGGAGGCTTCCATCTTGGCGAGGAAATCTTCGGTCGTGTGTTCGGTTCGGGCGACGCCGAGGACCGCGAACTGCTCCGGCAGCAGATCGCGAAAGGCGAGCGCGTAGAGCGCCGGGAAGATCTTGCGGCGAGTCAGGTCTCCCGAGGCCCCGAAGATCGTCAGGACGCAGGGCTCAGGGCGGCGCCGCTGCTCGAGCCCTTCGAGCAGCGGGTTCTCGCTCGTCTTCGTCTCAGTCGCGCTTGACTGCATGACCGCCGAACTGCTCGCGGAGCGCCGCATTTACTTTTGCCGCAAAGGACTCGTCCTGCCGGGACGCGAACCGCGCGTAGAGCGCCGCGGTGATCGCCGGCAGCGGGACTGCGGTGCGAACCGCCTCGTCCACGGTCCACCTGCCCTCGCCCGAGTCGTCGACGTAGCCCCGGATCCCGTCGAGCTTCGGGTTCTGCTCGAAGGCGCGGGCAAGGAGGTCGAGGAGCCAGCTGCGGACGACGGAACCGTGTCGCCAGAGCTCGGCGACGGAGCCGAGGTCGAGCTCGAACTCGGAGGCACTCATGAGCTCGAAGCCCTCGGCGTAGCTCTGCATCAGTCCGTACTCGATCCCGTTGTGAACCATCTTCACGAAGTGTCCGGCTCCGGAGGGGCCGACATGGCCGAAACCGCCGTCGGGCGCCAGCGCCTCGAAGACCGGCTCGAGGCGCCCGATGGGCTCCGGATTGCCGCCGACCATGAGCGCGAAACCTTCGCGCAGGCCCCAGATCCCACCCGAGACCCCGGCGTCCAGGAAGTGGATGCCGTGCTCGGCCGCCTTCCTCGCCCGTCGCTGCGAATCCCGGAAGTTCGAATTCCCGCCATCGACGATCGCATCGCCTTCCTCGAGGATCACGAGCAGCTCGCGGAGGGCGTTCTCCGTCACCTCCCCGGCAGGGATCATCAGCCAGACGTGGCGCGGCGGGTCGAGCTGCTGCGCGAGCTCGGTGAGCGAGCCCGCCGTCGAATCAACGTTGGGGTCGTACGTCTTGACGTCGTGGCCGGCCTGGCGAAGCCGCTGGGTCATCCCGGAGCCCATCCGGCCCAGCCCGACCATCCCGAGCTGCATTAGTGCTCCTCCTGGTGATGCTGCCGAGTTTCTGGGTCGCGAACACCAAGCCAGAGTGCGCACTCCGACGAGTCAAGGCTGTTCAGCCTTGTCGAGGAGGAGGGTGCGCTCTGGCGCGGCGTGATCGCGGGCCAGAAGCCGACGAGCATTGCCCGGAGGGGCACTAAAGGTCCTCCAGGCTGACTCTGACGATCCGCCGGCCGCGCTCGCTCAGTGCCTCGAAGTCGCCCGCCGCCTGGGCGGCGATCAGCTTCCGGAAGCCGAACTTGCGCCCCGGAATCGGAAGCTCCTCGCCGAAACCGTCCACGACCTGGACGAACAGTCCGAAGTCCGGGCCGCCCTTGTGGAGCTGGCCGGTCGAATGGAGGTAACGCGGTCCCAGCCCGACGGAGACTGCCGCGCCGGTCTCGCGGGCCCGGCGCTGAAGCGGCTCGAGCTCCGACTCGCGGGCCGGATCGATGAACGCCTGGATCGCGACGTACCGGCCGGGTCCGGCCTCGGCCAGCAGCTCCTCGAGTGAACCCTCCGGACCGGTCCCGGGGTCTGACCCCGAGCCACGGCTGGAGAGGACAGCCTCGGTCTTGTCTTTGGCGGCCTGCACGTTGGGCTGGTCGAACGGGTTGATGCCGAGGATCGAGCCTGCCACGGCGGTCGCGAACTCCCAGCGGAAGAACTCCTGCCCGAGCTCGTAGGGATCCGGGAGACGAACGTCGGCGGCCTCGCCGCCCTCCCGCACCGGGATGATGCCCTTGCCTTCCTTTCCGGTTGACTCGGCGACGAGCTGCTCGATCCAGAGCCCGAAGTCGTCGTCCACCTCGAGAAACTGCTGTTCCGCGAGCTGCAGGCCGAGATCGAGCCCGGGGTTGCCCTCAGAGAGCCGGCACGCCTCTCGCATCTCCTCGGCCCGGTCGAGGAGACGGACGATGTCGATGCCCATCAGCGCCGCCGGCAGCAGGCCGAAGACCGAGAGTGCGGAGTAGCGGCCCCCGATCGTCGGCTCGCCGTAGAAGACGTCCTGCGAGAGCTCGGCCAGCGGGGAGCCGGGGTCGGTGATGACCGCGAAGCGCCCGCCCTTCTTGCGGAAGTAGTCCGCATGCGAGCGCGTCTCCAGCGTCGTCCCGGACTTCGAGGCCGCGACGCAGAGCGTCCGGCCGACGTCGATCGACTCCTCGAGCCGCCGGATGGCCGTCGGATGCGTCGTGTCGAGGACGTGGAACCGCGGAGCCTGGAAGGTGCGGCGCATCACCTCCGGCGCGAGACTGGAGCCGCCCATCCCCATCAGGACGATCTCCTCCGTCTCGGCCTCGAGGCGGGCCGCGAACTCCAGCAGCTCGTGAGCGCGCTCGCGCATCCGCGCCGGCTCGTCCAGCCAACCGAGCCAATGCGGCTCGTCGCGGCCGGTCCAGACCGACGGATCCCGCTCCCAGATCCGCTCGACGAGCTCGGCGGGAGCGAGTGTGCTCACGCGGCTACGAGTTCGTCCTTCTTGGAGCGGATGCCCTCGAGCAGCTCCTCGAAAGAGTCGGCGAACTTCTGCACGCCCTCTTCCTCGAGCACCCGGGTGACGTCGTCGTAGTCGACGCCGGCCCCGGCGAGGTCCGCGAACAGCTGCTCGGCCTCCTCGACGCCCTCCTCGAGCGTGTCGCCGCGCACCTCGCCGTGATCCTGGAACGCCTCGATCGTCTCCCTCGGCATCGTGTTCACGGTCTGCGGCCCGATCAGCTCCTCGACGTACATGACGTCGCGGTAGGCGGGGTTCTTCGTGGACGTCGAGGCCCAGAGGCAGCGCTGCGCCGACGCCCCGTGCTGGCGGAGCGCATCCCAGCGCTCGCCGGAGAAGATCTCCCTGTAGCGCCGGTAGGCGAGCTTGGCGTTGGCGATCGCCAGCTTCCCCTTCAGCTCCTCGTGGCCGCCGATCCCGTCCAGCCGCTTGTCCGCCTCGGTATCGACCCGCGAGACGAAGAAGCTGGCCACGGAGGTGACGGTCGTCGGGTCGCCGCCGCTCTCGACCAGCCGCTCGAGTCCGCGGACGTACGCCTCGGCGACCGCCGCATAACGGTCGAGCCCGAAGATCAAGGTGACGTTGATGCTCTTGCCGCGGGCGATCATCTCCTCGATCGCCGGCAGGCCCGCCTCTGTAGCCGGAATCTTCACGTAGAGGTTCGACCGCTGGATCTCCTCGTGGAACCGCTGCGCCTGCTCGATCGTCCCCTGCGTGTCGTAGGCCAGGCCCGGGTCGACCTCGAGCGAGACGTAGCCGTCCTGACCTTCGGTGACGTCCCAGACCTGCCTCATCAGGTCGCACGCCTCGCGGATGTCGTCGAACGCGAGCCGGAAGAAGATCTCCTTGAGATCGTCTCCTTCCGCGATCACCTCGCGTAGCTGCTCGTCGTACCAGCCGCCCTCTGACATGGCCTTTTGGAAGATCGTCGGGTTGGACGTGACCCCGACGACGGCGTCCTCGTCCATGAGGCGCTTCAACTCCCCGGTTCGCAGCCATTCGCGCGAGAGGGAGTCGATCCAGACGCTCTGGCCGAGGTCGCTCAGCTGGTGCAGTCTCGATTTAGACACCTGAAGCCTCTCCTTCCATCGCTTCGATCTTCTCAAGCCTTCTGCGGTAGCGCTCGCCTCCGTCGAACCTCGCCGCGAGAAACGCGCGGATCAGCTCCGCGGCCAGGTCGGCGCCGACCACGCCCGAGCCGAGGCAAAGGACGTTCATGTCGTCGTGCTCGACTCCCTGGTGCGCGGAGTAGGTGTCGTGGCAGATCGCCGCACGGATCCCGGGCAGCTTGCAGGCGGCGACCGCGGCGCCCACGCCGGAGCCGCAAACGAGGATCGCCCGCTCCGCCTCGCCCGAGCTGATCGCATCGCCGATCTCCCGGGCCTTGTCCGGGTAGTCGACGGGCGGCTCGGTCGCGTCCGTCCCGAGGTCGAGCGGCTCGTGGCCGAGCCCCTGCACCTCCTGGAGGACGCGGTCCCGGAGCTTCACGCCTCTGTGGTCGAAGGCCAGCGCGACACGCATCGCTCGTCTACGTTACCCCTACATGGAAGGGGCAGAGCTCTGGCGCGAATTGGGACAGCAACTCCGCGTCGACGCGGTGCGCGCGAGCGCGAAGGCCGGCTCGGGCCATCCGACCTCCTCGATGTCCGCAGCCGACCTCGCGGCCGTCCTCCTGGCGGAGCACTTCCGATACGACTACGACGAGCCGAAGAGCCCGGCGAACGACCGCCTGATCTTCTCGAAGGGCCACGCCTCGCCGCTCGTCTACGGCCTCTTCCGCGCCGCGGGAGCCCTCTCCGAGGAGGAGTTCGGCACCTACCGGCAGCTCGGCAGCCGCCTCGAGGGCCACCCGACGCCGGTGCTCCCGTGGGTGGACGTCGCAACCGGCTCGCTCGGCCAGGGGTTGCCGATCGGCGTCGGCGTCGGAATCGCCGGGAAGCGGCTCGATCAGCTTCCCTTCCGGGTCTGGGTCATCTGCGGTGACAGCGAGATGGCCGAGGGCTCGATGTGGGAGGCCGCCGAGCACGCCGCCTTCTATGAGCTCGACAACCTGACGGCGATCATCGACGTGAACCGGCTCGGCCAGCGGGGCGAGACGATGCACGGCTGGGACCTCTCCTCCTACTCCGACCGCTTCCGCGCCTTCGGCTGGCACACGATCGAGATCGACGGCCACGACGTCGAGCAGATCGACGCCGCGTACCGCGAGGCCGAGTCGACCACGGGGAAGCCGACCGCCGTCGTCGCGAAGACGATCAAGGGCAAGGGCTACTCGAAGGTGGAGGATCAGGGCGGCTGGCACGGCAAGGCCGTAGCCGAGGACGCGATCGAGGAGCTGGGCGGCATCCGCAACATCACGATCGACGTCCCCAAGCCGGACGCTCGGGACCGCCATCGCTTCGATCCGCCGGGCACCCCGGAGTGGCCGAGCTACGAGGTCGGCTCGAAGGTCGCGACCCGCAAGGCGTACGGCGAGGCGCTCGCCGCGCTGGGCGGCGTCGACGGCGAGGTGGTGGCACTCGACGGGGAGGTCTCGAACTCGACGTTCGCCGAGATCTTCCGCGACGCGCATCCGGAGCGCTACTTCGAGATGTACATCGCCGAGCAGCAGCTGGTCGCCGCCGCAGTCGGGATGCAGGTGCTGGGCTGGAAGCCGTTCGCCTCGACCTTCGCGGCGTTCATGAGCCGCGCCTACGACTTCGTCCGGATGGCGGCGATCAGCCGGGCGACGATCAAGCTTTGCGGCTCTCACGCAGGCGTCTCCATCGGCGAGGACGGTCCGTCGCAGATGGCGCTCGAGGATCTGGCCGCCTTCCGCGCCGTCCACGGCTCGACCGTCCTCTACCCGTGCGACGGGAACCAGACGACGAAGCTCGTGCAGGCGATGGCCGACATCGAGGGGATCTCGTTTCTCCGAACGACCCGGGCGGACACGGCCGTGCTGTACGGACCGGGCGAGGAGTTCCCGGTCGGCGGCAGCAAGACGGTCCGCTCATCGGAGGACGACGACGTCACGATCGTCGCCGCCGGGATCACGGTCCACGAGGCGCTCGCCGCGGCCGAGCGACTCGCCGGGGAAGGCGTGTCGGCCAGGGTGATCGACCTCTACTCGGTGAAGCCGCTCGACGCAGAGACGCTGCGCTCGATTCGAACGCCGATAGTGACCGTCGAGGACCACTGGGCCGAGGGCGGGCTCGGGGAAGCCGTCCTCTCGGCGCTCTCGGAGGCGGAGGACCGGCCGCAGGTCAGGATCCTCGCGGTCAGGGAGCTGCCGCACTCCGGCAAGCCCGCCGAGCTCCTGGCGGCCGCCGGAATCGACGCCGAGCACATCGCCGCCGCGGCCAGAGAGCTCGCCGCAACCCGCGCCGCGGTCTAGCTCAGGCGACTCGGCGCAGCTGCTCGTCGAGCGGGACGAGCGGAATCTGGAACGTACGAACCGCTGAGTCGTTCGAAACGACGTTGTCGCCCGCCTCCAGCATCGTCAGCAGGTCACGCGTGAGCGGGATGTTCCCCGGAAGGCGCTCGGTCAGCGTCGCCGGGATCTTCATCAGCCCGGTCGGGAGATGCATCGTCGGCCGGCGGCGGATGCCGAGCGTCTGGCGGATCCGCTGCCAGAGCTCGTCCCAGGTGACCTTGTCCGGGCCGCCGAGCTCCAAGAGCCGGTTGGCGGCCTCGGGCTTGTCGACGGCGGCCGCGAAGTAGGCGCCGACGTCGTCGACCCAGATCGGCTGGATCCGCTGCTTTCCGCTGCCGACGATCCCCGTCACCGGCGCCAGCCTGGCGAGCCTCATAAACGTCGGGAGGATGCCGCCGTCGCGGCCGAAGACGAAGCTCGGCCGAAAGATCACGTGCTCGAGCCCCGACGCCTTCAGGTCCTGCTCCTGCTGCCACTTCGCGTTGAAATAGGGGACGAGATCCTTCGTCTCTTCGCTCGTTCCGAGGGCGCTCATGAGGACGAAGCGGCCGACCCCCGCCGCCTTGCTCGCCGCGATCAGGCTCCGGGTGCCCTCCATCATCACCTGCTGGAACCGCTCCGGCCGGCCCTGCCGGATCGCGACGAGGTGGACGACGACCTCCCGCCCATCGACCGCCGAACGCAGGCCGGCCGAGTCGGTCATCTCGCCCTGCACGGCCTCCTGGCAACGGACACCGGCCTTCTTCCAGGACCCTGGCTTGCGCTCCAGCACGCGCACCTCGTGCCCGCCGTCGACGATGGCATTGGCAACCTTGGGCCCGACGAAACCCGTCGCACCGGTCACCAGGACCTTCATGTCACCCGCTCGCGGAAGTTTTCGTAGTACCGACTCGGAGTCGGCCCCTTCTGGCCCTGGTATTTCGAGCCGAGCTGTCCCGACCCGTACGGCGTCTCGGCCGGCTCAGTCAGCTGGACGAAGGAGAGCTGCCCGATCTTCATCTCGTAGTAGATCGTGATCGGAAGGTTGGCGACATTCGACAGCTCGAGGGTCACGTGTCCGTCCCAGCCGGGGTCGATGAAGCCGGCGGTCGAGTGGATGAGGAGCCCGAGGCGGCCCAGCGAGCTCTTCCCCTCCAGGCGCGCAACGGGATCGTCCGGAAGCCGGATCCGCTCCAGCGTCGACGCCAGGACGAACTCCCCGGGATGGAGCATGAATGGCCGCTCCCCGTCGATCTCGACGAGCTCCGTCAGGTCCTCCTGTGGCTCCTTGACGTCGATGTACGGGTAGCGGGCGTTGTGGAAGACGCGGAAGAAGCGGTCCACGCGAACGTCGACGCTCGAAGGCTGGAGCTGGGACGGGTCGTACGGTTCGATCTCGATGCGCCCCTCGTCGAGCAGCCGGCGGATGGTTCGGTCGGAGAGGACCATCAGAGCGACGCCTCGGCTGTGCGGCTCAGGTCCGCGAGCTCGGCGTCGGTCAGCTCGAGCGAGGCCGCGGCCACGTTCTCCTCGAGATGCGCGACGGAGGCGGTGCCGGGGATGGGCGTCATCACCGGCGACCGGCGGAGGAGCCAGGCGAGCGCCACCTGGGCGGCCGTTGCGCCGCGGCCGCGCGCGACCTGGGCAAGCCGTCCCTGTGCTCTGGCGAGCTCGCCAAGAGCGAGCGGAAACCAGGGCAGAAACGCGATGTCGCTGCGCTCGCACGTCTCGAGCACGCCTTCCGAATGGCGGTCGGCCAGGTTGTAGCGGTTCTGCACCGAAACCACCGTGACGAGGTCGCGGGCGGCTGCGAGCTGGCGGGCGTCCACGTTCGAGAGTCCGATGTGGCGGATCTTCCCTTGCTGCTGGAGCTCGGCGAGGGCGCCGACCGACTCCTCGACCGGCACCCGCGGGTCGACGGCATGGAGCTGGTAGACGTCGATCCGGTCGACGCGGAGGCGGCGGAGGCTGCCTTCGAGCGCCTCCCGCAGGGACTCCGGCCGGCCGTCCCGTTGCCACTCGCCCGGGCCGGGTCTCGTCAGTCCCCCCTTTGTCGCAATCACGAGGTCGTCGGGATACGGGTGAAGCACCTCGGCGATCAGGCGCTCGCTCACCTCCGGCCCGTACGCATTCGAGGTGTCGATCAGGTTCACGCCGAGCTCGACGGCGCGCCGAAGCACCGCCTCGGCCTCCCTGCGGTCGGCCGGCTCGCCCCAGATTCCCTGGCCAGTGAGGCGCATGGCCCCGAAGGCCATCCGGTTGACCGTGAGGTCGCCGAGAGCGACGGTTCCCGCGGACGCCGCAGGATGGGTCGTCGGCTCGGCTGCCATCGGCCGGAACCTAGCGTAGAGTCACGCGGTCAAGCGACCCAAGGAGCCCCCCGAGACATGAATGCATTTCGCACGATCCTCCGCTACTGGCTGTGGCTGATGCTTGCACTCGTCATCCTGCAGATCGGCTTCGCCGGCTACGGCGCCTTCGACACGGCCGACAAGGTCAGCAACGGCTCGGTCGACGAGACGGCCTTCGAAGACAGTTTCGGACTCCACATCGGCTTCGGCTACCTCGTCGTGCTCGCCGGGCTGATCACGCTGTTGATCGCTCTGGCCGCGCGACCCGGACGTCAGAGGGTGCTGCATGCGCTCGGGATCTTCGTCCTGCTCATCGTCCAGGTGCTGCTCGCATGGACAGGCGGAGCGGTCCCGGCGATCTTCGGCGCACTCCATCCGATCAACGCATTCCTGATCCTCGGCGCCGTGGCCTCGCTGGGCTATCGGCTGCGGAAGGACGAGGAGGCGGGCCGGACGACCAGCGCCATGATCGCGCCGCCGCCCTCGGCGGCCGCCTAGCTACCTGGCGTCATTCCGGGTGGTTGTGGGCGTGCCCACCCACCCGGAACGGCGTCGTGACTCCGTCGTAGGTCAGATGGGTCACGAGGCCCGCGCCGGCGTGCGGGAGGTTGTGGCAATGGAGCATCCAGATCCCGGTGTTCGACGCGCGGAAGACGACGTCGTACCGCTCGTCGGCTCCGACATCGAGGATGTCGACCCACCACGGCGTCTTCACGGCCTCGCCGTTCCGGCTGACCACCAGGACGTGATGCCCATGAAGGTGCATCGGGTGGAGTGCACCGGAGTGGTTGACGAACGTGATCTTGACCAGCTCGCCTTTTCGCACCACGGGCATCGGTACGTCAGGGAAGAGCTTGCCGTTCAGCGACCAGTGGTAACCGGGTCTGCCGTTCAGGAAGCCGAGCTTGCGTCCGATTTCGATGGTGAAGTGGCGGTCGAACCGGTCGAGCGGCTCGCCGTTGGTCCAGCCCGCGCCGTACGCCGCCGGGTCGAACTGGGTCGCCGGATCGACCGGGGGTGACTCGACCCCCGCCGGCGGGCCGAAGACAATCCCGGCTCTCGAACCGAGGTCGCCCAGCGACACCGCGCTCGACGGCATCGTGAAGCCGAGGTCATAGCGTCCGCCCGCCCCGAGCGGGAGCTTGACCGCCTCGAGAAGCCCGGGGTCCTTCAGGTCGACTCCGTCGATCGCTAGGACACGGAATGGGGTTCCGCGGAGAAACAGGTCACGCCGTACGTCGTCCGTGTTGACGACCCTTAGACGCACCTCTCGGCCGGCGGCCACCGGCCTCCGGACGAGGCCGTCGCTCGTCCCGAACACGCGCTTTCCGCCGAAGGTGTGGACCGGGACCGAGAGGTCGAGCGTTGCAGGCCGTGCTCGCGGCTCGATCACGAAGACGCCGTAGAGACCCCGTGCGACCTGTGAAGCGGAGTCCTGATGCGAGTGGTACCAGAAGGTTCCGAGCTGATCCGCGCGGAATCGGTACGTGTAGCGCCCGCCGGGGAGCACCGCGTCCTGCGTGACTCCCGCGACACCGTCCTCGCGGTTGGGGACGTCGACTCCGTGCCAGTGGATTGCGACGCCCCGGTCGATGTCCTCGTTGAGCAGCGTCACCTCGACGAGGTCGCGCCGCTTCACCCGGATCTCCGGCCCGGGGACCTGGCCGTTGAAGGTGAGCGCGTCGACCTTCTCGCCCGAGTCGAGCCGGATCTCGGCCTTCCTCGCCGTCAGTTCGATGCGAACGTCCGCGACACCGGTGGGGCCACCAAGGTCGCGAACGCTCGTCCTGCCGCGCTCATGGTCGTGGCTCGGCGCAGGGCCGCCGCCGTAGTCGGGCGCCCCGTACTCCATGACGTTGTAGGTCTCGGGCAGCCTGCTGTCGTACCAGGCCTTGCCGACGAAGACGAGGACCGCCAGCAGGAGGAGGGTCCCGGCAGCGACGAGCGCACGGATGAGTTGGCGGTTCATGGTGGGCAACGCTAGACCAGGCTGAGTTGGCGGTGCTCCTCCAGACCGGACAGGCCCACGCCGACCAGCCTCAGTGCCCCGGGCCGATCCGCGAGAGCGCGGTCCAGGAGGCCGCAGGCCAGGTCGGCGATCCGGCCGGCATCGTCGGTGCCCACGGGAAGCGACGTCGAGCGGCTCCGGATCGCGAAGTCCGGGTAGCGCACTTTCGTCGTCACCGTCCTCGCCGTCTCGCCCTTGCGCACGAGATGCTCGGCCAGCGCCGCCGACATCCGGCGGAGCTCGGCGCGCAGTTGCTCCACGTCGGCGACGTCCCGCTCGAACGTCTCCTCCTGACTGATCGAGACCCGCTGAGCCTGTGTCTCCAGCCCACGGGGGTCGATGCCACGCGCGCGGTCGCGCAGCAGGCCGCCGATCTTGCCGTGAAGCAGCTGCCGTAGCTGCTCGTCGTCGAGGGCGGCGAGGTCGCCGGCGGTCTCGATCCCGGCTGCAAGCAGGCGAGCTTCTGCGCGAGGCCCCACTCCCGGCAGCCGCCGGATCTCGAACGGCGCGAGAAATTCCGCTTCGCGGCCCGGGAGGACGACGACCAGGCCTCCGGGCTTTCGGTAGTCGCTGGCGACCTTGGCGACGACCTTACTGGTGGCGACGCCGATCGAGCAGGTGAGGCTCGTCGCGCCGCGGACGGCCGTCTGCACCGCCTCCGCCACGATTCGCGCCTCGCCGAAGTCCCGCGCGACCTGGTCGAGATCGAGGTAGCCCTCGTCGAGACCGGTGCGCTCGACGGTCGGCACGACCTGGCGCACGGCGCTCCACACCTCCTTCGAGTACTCGGAGTAGGTCCTGTGCCGCGGCCGGACGAAGACGGCGTGCGGACAGCGGCGCCGGGCCTCGGCACAGCTCATCGCCGAGTGGATCCCGAACTGGCGCGCGACGTAGTTGGCGGTCGCGACGACACCGCGTCCCTGGGGGTCGCCGCCGACGACGAGCGGCTTCGACTTGAGCTCGGGGCTCTCGAGCTCCTCCACCGCGGCGAAGAAGGCGTCGAGGTCGAGGTGGGCCAGGATCAGGGTGCTAGACGCTCGATCGTCCATTCGCCTCCATTTTGGAGGCGGTATCGGAAGCGATCGTGGAGACGGCTGTCGCGGTGCTGCCAGAACTCCCACGTCTCGGGGACGAGCCGGTACCCGCCCCAGTGTGGCGGCAACGGAACTTCGCCGCCCTCGAACTCGCGCTCGTACTCCCGGACCCGGGCATCGAGCTCGTCGCGGGAGCCCAGGACTTCGCTCTGCGACGAAGCCCACGCCGCGAGCTGGCCGCCGCGGGGCCGGGTCCGGAAGTACTCCCCCGACTCGGCGTCGGGGACGCGCTCGACGGGTCCCTCGATCCGGACCTGCCGGCCGAGCGGCGCCCAGTAGAAGAGCAGCGCGGCCCGCGGGTTTGCCGCCAACTCGAGCGCCTTTCGGCTCCCGTGGCCGGTGTGGAACTTGAAGCCGGCGTCGTCGAGGCCCTTGGCGAGCACCATCCGGAGGGATGGACGGCCCTCGGCGTCCGCGGTGGCCAGCGCAACGGCCTCGGGCAGCTCGACCTCGTCTTCGGCCTCCCCGTACCAGCGCCGGAACTGCGCGACCGGATCGGGGTCCAGGTCGGCCCGCCGCAACGACCCCTCAGGCTCCCGCATGAATACGCATTATCCAGTATGCACAGCGACCGGCCACTGCGCTATCGTCGGCCGCATGGCGACGACCAGGACGATCGAGCTCCGCACCGAGATCCCCGGCCCCCGCTCCCGCGAGATCCTCGAGCGCAAAGAGCGCGTCGTGGCCGGCCCACTCAGCCTGTACCTCAACCTCGTAATCGAGCGAGGCCAGGGCTCGACGATCACCGACGTCGACGGGAACACATTCATCGACTTCACCGGCGGCGTCGGCTGCCTGAACGTCGGCCACTCACACCCCAGGGTCGTCGAGGCGGCGCAGGAGCAGCTCGAGCGCTTCAGCCACACGGATTTCACGATCGTTCCCTACGAGGTCTACGTCCGGCTCGCCGAGCGGCTCTGCGAGCTGGCGCCGATCGCAAACGCGAAAGCGGCCTTCTTCAACGCGGGCACCGAGGCGGTCGAGAACGCGATCAAGTTCGCACGCTCGCATACCGGACGCCCCGCGGTGATCGGCTTCGAGGGCGGCTTCCACGGCCGCACTCTCCTCAGCCTGACGCTGACCTCGAAGACGCACCCGTACAAGGCCGGGCTCGGCCCGTTCGCGCCCGAGGTCTATCGCGTCCCCTTCCCGAACGACTACCGCGGCCCCGACGCCGGCGCGGCGCTGGAGGCACTCGAGCACGCGCTCGTCACACAGGTCGCCGCCGAGACGGTTGCCGCGATCGTGATCGAGCCGGTGCAAGGCGAGGGCGGCTTCGTGGTGGCGCCGAAGGAGTACATGGAGGGCGTCCGGGGGATCTGCGACGAGCACGGAATCGTCATGGTCGTGGACGAGGTCCAGACCGGCTTCGGTCGCACCGGGAAGCTCTTCGCGATCGAGCACTACGGCGTCGAGCCCGACCTGATCACGGTCGCGAAGTCGATCGCGATGGGCCTTCCACTCTCGGGCGTCATCGGCAAGGCCGAGATCATGGACGCGCCGGACGACTCGGCGATCGGAGGCACCTACGTCGGCAACCCGGTCGCGCAGGCCGCCGCGCTCGCCGTCCTCGACGTCATCGGCGAGGAGGATCTTTGCGCCCGCGCTTCCGTCCTCGGCGACACGATGCGCGCCCGCATGGAGGCCTGGCGCCAGCGCTTCCCGCAGATCGGCGACGTCCGCGGCCTCGGCGCGATGCTCGCGATCGAGCTCGTCGAGGATCCTGCAACGAAGGAGCCGGACGCGGACCTCGCCACGGCGGTCGTGGAGGAGGCAGCGCGTAACGGCCTGCTGCTCCTGAAGTCCGGCATCTACTCGAACTGCATCCGGGTGCTCTCGCCGCTCACGCTCTCCGACGCCGAGCTCGACGAGGCTCTCGCCGTCTGGGAGCAGGCGCTCGAGACCGCGACAACCGCATAGCTGCAGACACTCCGCACTAACCTTCCTCCCATGCAAGGGGAGGTCATCGCAGGCCGATTCGAGATCGTCGAGCTGATCGGCAAAGGCGGTATGTCGAGCGTCTTCAAGGCGCACGATCGTCTGCTCGACCGCATCGTCGCCCTCAAGATCCTCCACCCGCACTTCACAGAGGACGAGGAGTACGTCGAGCGATTCCGCCGGGAGGCCCGCTCCGTCGCCCAGCTCAGCCACCCGAACATCGTCACCGTCATCGATCGCGGCGAGGACGAGGGGCGCCAGTACATCGTCTTCGAGTACGTCGAGGGCGAGAACCTCAAGCAGCTGCTCGAACGGATCGGGCCGATGCCGGTGCGCGACGCGCTGATCATGGCGCTGCAGATGGCCCGCGCGCTCTCCTTCGCGCACGGGCGGGGGCTGATCCACAGGGACGTGAAGCCGCAGAACGTCCTGCTGAACGCCGACGGCCAGGCGAAGATGACCGACTTCGGGATCGCACGCTCGCTCGACGTCCAGGGCGTCACGATCACGGGGACCGTTCTGGGGACGAGCGAGTACATCGCGCCGGAGCAGGCGCGCGGCAACCAGGTCGACGCGCAGACGGACGTCTACTCGCTCGGCGTCGTCCTCTACGAGCTGCTGACTGGCCGCGTGCCGTACGACGGCGACAACTTCGTCACGGTGGCTTTGCGGCACGTGAACGAGCCGGTGCCGAGCCTGCTGGAGCGCCGGCCGGACGCTCCGCCTCGACTCGCGCTGGCCGTCGAACGCGCGATGGCGAAATCGCCCGACGAGCGCTACGAGTCGATGGATCACCTCGTCGAGGAGCTCGAGGCGTGTCTCGCCGAGCTCGACCCGGTCTCCGAGGAGGCGACGATGATCGCCCGGCGGCCCGTGTCGGGCCCTCAGCGATCGCGCCCTCAACGACGGCGGCGGCGACTGGGCGTCCTCTGGCCGATTCTGGCCGTCCTCGCGGTGCTCGCCGTCGCCGCACTGGCCGCGTTCGGCGCGCTCGCGCTGCGGGACGACGGCACGAACAGTCCTCAGGCGGCGCCGAATCAGCCGATCAAACTTGTCGGCACCGACTCGTACGACCCGGAGGGTGACAACAAGGAGGAACACGACGACCGGGTCGCGGATGCCACCGACGGCAATCCAGCGACCTACTGGACCACCGAGGGCTACCGAGGTGAGTTCACGAAGTCGGGCGTCGGGCTCGTCCTCGATGCCCAACGGGAGGTCTCGCCCACGCAGCTCGTCGTCACGACCGACAAGCCGGGCTTCGTTGCGGAGATTCGGGCGGGCGACTCGCCCCTCGGGCCGTTCGACCCACAGGTGTCCGCATCGAGGACGGTCGAGGAGAAGACGACGTTCCCCATCAACGACGGGACGAAGGCCCGCTTCTTCATGGTCTGGATCACCGCTCTGGACGGCTCAGCGCACGTGAACGAAGTCCGCGCCCGCTAACCGTGGGACAAGCGCTCGATCTCCTCCATCGCGCGATCCAGGTTTCGCACCTGAGTTCCGCTCCGCGATCCATCCGGATAAATCGTGCACTCGATGTTGGCCACCTTGAACAGCGCCTTTTCGCCGGAGAAGATCGGCGAGTCCGGCGGCGCGTCGAACTCCTTGTTGAGCTTCGGGCCCCAAATCGGACCTCGCCGAGCTCCGCAGATGACATGGCCTTCGCGCTTAGTGATCTCGTCGTGTGACGCGATGTTCTCGTGCGGACCATCGAAAAGGACATTGGTGACCGAGAGCGGCATGTCCTCTTCAGGGTCGGACGGGGCAACCGGGTCGGACGAAGAGCAGACGACGTCACTTGGATCGGCGTAGACGGTGAAGTGATTCCGCCTGAGAGTCCGCACCAGCACAGCCGCGGAGATCGGTAGGGTCGGCTCACCGGCGCAGTCGGTTTTGCCGGCTGAACTCGGCGGAAGAGCAACGCAACCCGACATGAGGACCGATCCGCCGAACCAGACCGACAGGACGAGCAACCACCTCGCCATCGGTATGGCTCCTACCCGGCCGACGAGCGTTTAGAACTCGAGGCCGCTGCGCCGCTCGTGGCGCTCCAGGGCCAGCTCGACGAGCCGGTCGAGCAGCTCGGGGTAGGAGATGCCCGAGGCCTCGAAGAGCTTCGCGTACACGCTCGTCGCCGTGAAGCCCGGGATCGTGTTCAGCTCGTTGACGAGCACCTCGCCGTCCTCACGCACGAAGCAGTCGGCCCGCGCCATGCCTTCGCAATCGGACGCGATGAACGCCTCGACGGAGAGTTGCTGCACCCGCTCGGCCGCCTCTTCGGAGATCCGCTCGGGCGGGACGATCAGATCCATTCCGCCCTCGTCGTACTTTGCCGAGTAGTCGTACCAATCGACGCCGGAGAACCCGTGCGCGACGATCTCGCCCGGCAGGGACGCGATCGGCTCGCGGTTGCCGAGGACGCCGCACTCGACCTCCACTCCCGGCACGAACTCCTCGATGAGCACCTTCTCGTCGTGACGCCGTGCAAGCGCGACGGCGTCCTCGAGCTCCTCTTGTGCTCCGACCTTCGTGATCCCCACCGACGAGCCGAGGCGCGCGGGCTTGACGAAGACGGGGTAGCCGAACGGGTTCTGCGGCCGGTCGCCGTTTCGCACGGTGACGCTCTGCGTGACCGGGATGCCCTTGTCCCTGCAGACGGCCTTGAAGAGATCCTTGTCCATGCAGAGGGCCGAGGCGGTCACCCCGGCGCCCACGTACGGCACACCGGCCAGCTCCAACAGGCCCTGAACCGTCCCGTCCTCGCCGAACGGCCCGTGGAGGATCGGCAGGACGACGTCCACCTGCCCCAGCGTCTCCGGCGGAGAGCCGGTCGGGACCGGAAGGGTCTCCGCGACCGGCTTGCCCAGCTCGCGCGTCTCACCGGACCCGAGAGCCCAGCGTCCGTCCCGGTGGATCTCAATCGTGTGGACGTCGTAGCGATCCGGGTCGAGTGCCTCGATCACGGAGCGAGCCGAGGCGACGGAGATGTCGTGCTCGCTCGACCGCCCTCCGGCGATGACCGCGACGCGAACGCGCTTGCTCACGGCGACGGTGCCGGCGGGGGCGCCGGGTCGGCCGACTCGAGCCGCGCCACGTAGATCACGACCCTCGACCCCGGCTCAGCCTGCTCGCCGGGCGCCGGATCCTGGGTGATGACGATCCCGTCCTCGTCCGGGTTCGCGGTCGTCGTGTCGCGAACCTCGACCTTCCAACCCGCATTCTCGAGCGTGGCCCGAGCGTTGGCCTCGTCGAGACCGGTCACCTCCGGCACGGCGGTCGTCGTCGAGCCGAGCGAGACGTTCAGCGTCACCTTCGTGCCGGGAGGAGCGAGGGTGCGGGCGGCCGGATCCATCCCGACCACGGTTCCCTTCGGATCCTCGGCCTCGACGTCCTGTCGAACCGGCGTGAACCCTGCCTCCCTGAGCGTTCGCGCCGCACTGTCGTAGGACTGTCCGATGACGTCGGGAATCCCCGTCTGCTGCGGCCCCTTGGAGACGTTCAGCCGCACCTCGCTGCCCTCGACGTGGCTCGTGCCGCCCTTCGGGTCCTGCGCGATGACCTCCCCGGCCGGTTTCTCGGAGAAGATGTTGACGACCTTGGGCACAAGCCCTGCGTTCCGTAAGGTCGCGACGGCTTCCGACTCACGCGCGCCGACCACGTCGGGCACGTCCACCCTCGGTTTCCCGGTCGAGACGAAGTAGCGGACGACGTTGCCCTTCTGGATCCGCTCGCCCGCGTCGGGGGACTGCCGGATGACGATGCCGCGCGGGACGCTGTCGCTGGACTCGTCCACCCGCCGCGGCTTGAGACCCGCGTCCAGGATCCTCCTCCTCGCCTGAGGCGCGCGAACCCCCTCGACGAGCGGCACGGCGACCGGCTTCGTCTGGCTGATCTCGTCCTGGATCTGCTGCCAGACGTAGACGCCGGCGACGAGCGCGGCGACCAGGAGGAGTGACGTCAGGATCCACGGCCACACCGTCCTCCGCCGCCGATGCGGCTCGTACCCGTAGTACTCCTGCTCCCGGTACTGGGGCGGCTGCACCCGCGGCGCGACGACCGGGCGCCTCGAGATCATCGTCGACGCCGCCTCGGCGATTCCCGCTCCTGCGAGGACCGCGGTCGCCGCATCCGCGGTCTCAGCGGTCACGGCGCTCCCGGAGGCGACCCGCGCCAGCTCCGCGTCCATGTCCGCGGCGCTGTCGAAGCGCTCTGCGGGATCCTTCGCCAGAGCTCGGAGGACGACCATGTCGAGGTCGGGCGGAACCTCCGGTCGCAGCGCCGAGGGCGGCTTTGGGATCTCGGAGAGATGCTTCATCGCGATCTCGAGCGGCGTCTCGCCCGTGAACGGAAGCTGGCCCGTCAGCAGCTCGTAGAGGACGATGCCGACCGAGTAGATGTCCGAACGCTGGTCGACCGGCGCGCCGCGGGCCTGCTCCGGCGAGAGGTACTGCGCGGTTCCGACGATCGAGCCGGCCTCGGTCATCTGGCTCGCCGAGGTCCGCGAGATCCCGAAATCGGTGACCTTGTACCGGCGCTCGGCGCTGTCCTGAGCCAAAAGCACGTTGTGCGGCTTGACGTCCCGGTGGACGATCCCGCCTCGGTGCGCAAAGCCGAGCGCGCGAAGGATCTGCCGGGTCGCCTCGATCGCGGCCGGAATCGGGAGCGGCCCCTCTGCGACGATCCGGTCCTTGAGGCTCCGGCCCTCGAGGTACTCCATCGCGATGTAGTAGGTGCCCTCGGCCTCGCCGCGGTCGTAGATCGAGACGATGTTGGGATGCGAGAGGCCGGCGGCGTTCTTCGCCTCCCGGCGGAAGCGCTCGACGAACGAGTCGTCGCTCGCGTGACGGTCGTTCAGGATCTTGATCGCCACGCGGCGGCCGAGCTCCTCGTCCTCGGCGAGGTAGACGTTCGCCATCCCTCCCGTGCCGAGTCGCCGGAGAATCCGGTAGCGGCCATCGAAGAGGGTGTTGATCAGGGTGTCGGTAACGGCCATGTGGATCAGGAGGAATTCGACGGCACGCGCAGGAGCGCCTGCATGATCTGCTTTGCGACCGGGGCAGCGACGGTTCCACCCGTCGCGGTCTGGTTCTGGAGGACGACGGCGATCGCGACCCGCGGCCGGTCGACCGGCGCGAAGGCTACGAACCAGGCGGTGTTTCGGCCGGTGCGGCCCGTCTCGGCAGTCCCGGTCTTGCCCGCGACGCGGACGCCGGGGATCTGCGCGGCCGTCCCCGTCCCGCCGGAGACGACGGACTCCATCATCCCC
>Ga0126309_10000125_pt1 | contig 25932 bp, 18 predicted proteins | sample Plot56_FD_92541 | JGI IMG/M metagenome (GOLD analysis project Ga0126309, IMG submission 92541) | Serpentine soil microbial communities from UC McLaughlin Reserve, CA, USA - Plot56 | ecosystem: Environmental > Terrestrial > Soil > Grasslands | place: USA: UC McLaughlin Reserve, Lake County...
GGGCCGGAAAGGGAGTCGCGCCGCGGCGGGAGCTTCGGGCGCTGCGCCGGCGCCTCGGCCCGATCCCGCCCGGGCAGCCGGACGGGGAGGCTCTGGCCGAGGCGCTGGGGGAGTATCTCGAAACTCGGATTGTGCCGCCTGGAGCCCCGAGGGAACCGCTCGCTTCCGCAAACGACCTCGGGAGGTGAGGGATGGCCGTCAGAGAGCCCTGAGGTGGAAAGCACAGAGACGAATCCGTCCTTGATGAAGGACCCCTCCGCGGCCTCCGCCGCAAGGAGCAGTGAACCACAAGATCTCACGCTATAATTCCGGCACACAATCCAAGTTGGGAGATCTCACCCATGGTGAACGTCGAATTCGTCCATTCAGGCGCTCAGATCCCCGATCCCGACGGCGAGGGCTTCTTCGATCGCTCGGCCCGCCAGGGCTTCCGGAGGCAGATGGAGAGCCTGGCCCGACAGAGGAACAGCCTGCTTTTCGTGGCGAAGGAGGAGGAGAGCCTTGTAGCGGTCGGTCTCGCCAAAGTGCGCCAGGTCCTCGCGGTCGAGGACGGCCAGGTCCGGATCTCCGAGAGCCATGCGAGGCACCGGAGGAGCCCGGACGTTCCCCTGACCGTAGGACGCTGGTACAAGCTGGCCATCGATCCCGGAACCAACGTCATCCTGGGAGCTGAAGAGGAGCCTCAGGCGCCGCCAGCTCTTCCGCCGACGGAGAGGTTCCCGGTCGATCTCGATCAGTTACCTTCCGTGACCGCAAGCGAGGCCGCGGCTTTCTTTTCCAGGCTGCGGCGCCAGCCGCACATCCCGTTCCAATACCCCTTGAACGGTTGCTGGGCCAGGGCCCATGAGATGTGCCGGCTCATCGAGCGCCACTTCGACGGCGATCCGCAGCAGGACGTGGTGGCCAAGATCTGGAACCAAGGACAACTGATCGTCCCGACCGACAACAGCCCCGATTGCCGGGTGGAATGGAGCTACCACGTCGCGCCCGTCGTCCGGGTCGGCGAGGAGCTGCTGGTCCTCGATCCTGCTCTCTTCGAGCGGCCGGTTTCGGTCGAGAGCTGGCGGCAGCGCCAGTCGGATCTCTCGAATCCTCCTGTCTTCACGACCCGGCGCGCCTACGACCTGGTCGAGGGGGAGTCCTTCGTGGCAGAGGGCCCCGGCGCGACCCAGGAGCTCCTTCAGCTCCTTTGGGTGGACCTCATCGCCCAGGTGTACCAAAACGGTCCCCTTCCCTACCAATGCGGCGGTTGATGGCTCGCCCTCTGTTACGTGCCAAGGCCTATGGGTTCAACCTGGGCCGAGTGCCGTCAAAGCCGCCTGCAGTTGGTTTCTCAAGGCCTCGCGATTCCCGGCGTCCAACGTCTGCACGAGCGTTTGAGCTGTTCTTTGCCCACAAATGAGGACACGATCCGTCGCTCCACAGTTCACGACGAACTCCGTCCCAGTGACCTGGAACGTGAGCTCCGCGGCTTGGAACCTGCCGTTACTGAAGGTGGCCATAAGCTCTCCCATGAGTCTGAGGCTGTTTGATCCATTATGCCACCGGGATGCCACTAACGGAGCAGGTTCTCGAAGGCAGGGTCTCCATGCAGGGGCTTCCAGACGGGATCGAGCCGCAGGTCTGTGGTGGTGAGCGAGCCCCGATAGGGGGTCGCGAGCAGCCGGGCTAGCCGGTCGATCGCCTCGCGGCGACGCCCCAGGATCAGATCCACGAGGGCTTGGATCTCACCGATCCGGGGGCCCGAGAACGCGTCGGACTGGCCCACGCGAGCTGCCTGCTGGATCTGTGCGAGAGCCTCCTGCGATCGTCCGAGTTGGGCGAGCGCGACGGCCAAACAGGCGTGAAGGAATCCTCGCTGCTGATACTTCTCGATCTTCTTCACCAGGTCGGCCCGGTTCGCCTCGGCGGCAGTGAGGGCCCCCGCGCGATCGCCCAGGCGCTCGCGGGCCAGGGCCGCCAGCATTGCGATCCTGGCCTGCGTCTCCGGCACCAGTCGCCGGACCCAGTCTGGAGAAAGCCGGGCCAGGGCGCGCTCGTCCTCGCCTTCATCGAGATCGAGCCGGAAGGCGGCCGCCTCTATCATCGGATCGCCGGAGAGACCGGACTCGTCGAGTAGGCTGCGGGCCTGTCGCGGATCGCCCGTCCAGGCGAGCCTGTTGAGGGCCCATTGTTCCCAGAAGAACGGCTCGTCCGGGGCCTGCGAAATGGCCTGGGCAAAGCCGCGGTCCGCGGCCTCGAAATTCCGCAGGGCTCTGTGGGTCTCCGGCAGGATCCAGACCAGCTCGCCGGTTTTCGGGTCCAGCCATTCAGCGTGCTTAAGCGCCGCGATTGCTTCGCCGAGCCGGCCCTTGCGCCGCAGCAGGAGGCCGAGCGCCTTGAAGACCTCGGCATCGTTGGGAAAGAGCCGGGCGGCGGCCTGGAGCTGAGCGAGAGCGCCGTCGAAGTCCTCCCGGCAGCGGTAGGCGTAATAGGCCCGCGCGAGCCTCACCTCGGGAAGATCCGGATCGAGTGCCATCGCCCGTTCGAGAGACTCGCGCGCCCGCCGGACCCGATCACGAGTGGAATCGGTGTTGTAGGCCAGGTAGGAATGTGCCAGCGAGAGTTCGGCCCAGGCCGCGGCGAATCCCGGGTCGAGCTCCACCGCCCGCTCGAACGTCAGTGCGGCTTTCCGCAGATTCTCTTCGGAGTAGAAGGGCTGGTCCTTGAGGCTGAGCCCGCGCATATAGGCCCGGAGGGCGTCCAGGTTCTTCGTCGACGGCTTCCGCAGAACCCGGTCCTGCTCCGGCAACAGGTTGATCCCCAGGGAGGCGATCACCCGGCGGGAGATCTCGGCCTGAACCTCGAAGACGTCCCTCACCTCGCTCGCGAAGGAATCGGCCCAGACTTGGACGCCATCCACCCGGACGAGCTGAGGCCAGATGCGCACACGCGGCCGACCTTTCGACTGCGCCCACTGCACCGTCCCCGTCAGCACATAGTCCACCCCCAACTTGCTCGCGATCTCGTGCAGCGACTTTGCCTCCTTCTGCAGGGAGATCGTGCGATAGATCACCTCCAGGGAGGGCAGCGAGCCCAGATCCTTGGTCAATTCCTGAGTGAGCCCCAGCGCGAAGAAAGGATCTCCGGAGCGGCCGAGATCTTCGAACGGGAGGACGACGATCCGTATCCCTCGCGTCGCCAGATCGATCCCGGGGCCGGCTGCTGGCGGTGCGACGGGCACGTTGCGCGCTTCCCGGACACGTCCACGGTCGAGCAGCACGAGGCCTAGGACGATCGCCAGACCGGTGATCGCCACCAGGAGCCATGCCCAGGTGCGCGGACGAAGCCGAGGGCCTGGAACCTGGGTGAGCAGGGCTTCGGAGGGGTCCGGCGGCACTTCAGCCGTTTGCTCGCGCCCGAACTCGACCGACGCGACCAGACGGTAACCCCGTTTCGGGATCGTCTGGATATAGCGCGGCTGCCGAGCATCATCCCGGAGAGCCTTCCGGAGACTGTGGATCGCCTGCGACAGGGCTCCCTCCTCCACGAACATCCCGAACCACACGGCTTCCAGCAACTCTTCCTTGGAGACCACCCTCCCAGGGTTGGCCGCCAGATGGACGAGCACGTCCATGACTCGGGGTTCCAGGCGGACTGTGCGCCCACCCGCGGAGAGGATCCCTTCGTTCCTCCGGACCTCCCACTCTCCAAGGCGGAACCTGGTCAACTCCGGAGTGGGGGTAGCTGGTTCTTGAGATTGGCTCATGCCGGGCCGGGCTCTGGAGAGGAGCCCCCGCACCTCTTTCATTCTAATACGCTTCTGGTTCCTGAAGTTTCCCAAATCTTTTCTTGAGGACGGCCGGAGCCTATCCGGACGAAGCTAGTTCAGACCCGCGGACCTCTCACCGCGGTCCTTCTCCCGGAGGTATGAGATGAGCTCCGAGCTCAAGGTCTCTCCTCGACAACGCGGCCGCACCGCCGACCCTGAAAGCCGGTCACTTCCCCGTCCCGTCCCGCACCGGGTCACGCCCCCCTCGCGCGGGCGAGCGCTCCTCGAAGAGCACTTCGGTCTCGTCCAGAAGAGACTCGACCATCTGAGCCGGAGCAGCGGTCTACCCGAAAACGAGGCCGAGGAGTTCCGCTCCTGGGCCCTGTTCAGGCTCGTCGAGAACGACTACCGAATCCTCGGGAGCTGGGAGGGCCGCAGCTCCTTCTCCACCTATCTGACCGTCGCCCTGGTCAACCTCATGCGCGACTACCGCATGCACGTCTGGGGCAAATGGAGACCGTCTGCGGCGGCCCGCCGCCAGGGTCGAGAGGGCGTGCTTCTTGAGCGACTCCGCTTCCGCGACCATCTCCCCTGGAGCGAGGCGATCGACTGGGTACGGACCGAGCTCGGCTCCTCCCTTTCCCGAGAGGAGCTGGAGCGGATCGCTGACACTCTCCCCGAGAGGAGAGAACGCAGGATCGTCGGCGAAGAGGAGCTCCTGCGTATCGCCGTCGACGGAAATGTCGAGGAGCGGGTGAGAGAAGGCGAGGGTGCCCGGCGCGCGGTCTGCTTCCGCGAGAGGCTTTTCGCTCTCCTGCGGACTTTGCCGGACGAGGATCGCCTCCTCCTCAAGCTCCATTTCCAGGACGACCTCACCATCGCCGCTATCTCTCACGCGCTGAAGCTTCCGCAAAAGCAGCTTTACTCCCGGCGCGACCGATGCCTAAAGGAGCTTCGCCAGGCTCTCCTGGAAGACAAACCGGGCGCTGAGTGGGTGAATGAACTCCTCGACTCTTCATTGAGCTCTCTCTTCATCTGCGAGATCATGTGGGAATGACTTGGTAGCTCATGGTTCAGCTCTACTTCTTCTTCCACTCCTCGAACGTCTTCAGCGGTACCGGGTCGAGCTTGCGCGCGGTCAGGGCCTTGTTGATCGCGGCCAGCTCTCCCTTGCCGATCCCTTCGAGGCGCGCGACGGCCTGGTCGAGCTCTCCGCCCAGCACTTTCACCTGGTCGAGCTGCGACTTCGTCGGACGGCCGTCGTAGCCGTTGACGCCGCCGTAGAGGCCTCCCAGCTTCTCGCGGAGCTGCTCCTCTCCCGAGAGGAAACCGCCCTCGCCGGTCGCCACCAGGGTGGCGTGGAAGCGGTCGAGGTCGGTCGCCAGCTTTTCGATCTGCCCGCGCAGCTTTTCGCCTTTGGGCAGGCCGGCGGCGCGCTGCCGCAGACCGTCGCGGACGGCCACCGCCGAGTCGTCGACCCAGGTGAGCCGTTCGAGCATGTCATAGAGGGTGGTCACCGTCTCGTGCTGCAGCGCCCGGTCCTCGGCCGTGTGGGTCGCCCGCGGGTCGGGCACCAGCTCCACCTGGCTTTCGAGGGTCTGATCCCCCTTGATCAGCTTGACCTTGTAGGTCCCGGCGCGCGCGCGGGGTCCGTAGAAGGCCCCCTGTGACGTGATCACCGAGTTGCCGCCAGGCATCTTCGGCGGATTCGTGCGCATGGGCCAGACGACGCGGTTGATCCCCTTGCGCTTGCCGCCGGGCAGGGAGGCGACGAGCGCGCCCTGATCGTCGTAGACCTCCACCTTGAGGTCGCCGAACATGTGCCGCTTCTTGAGCCAGTACGTGATGGAGGCTGCCTCTTGCGGGTTCGTGCCGACGAACTCGTCGTCGCCCGGGAAGTCCTGGATCGACGTGGGGATGATCATCACCGCCTGCTTCGAGGGGAGGAACGCCACCTCCTGCTCCATCACCTCGCGGGTGAGGCTGCGCAGCGCGGTGAGGTCCTCCAGGATGTAGATGCCGCGGCCGTGGGTGGCGATGATCAGGTCCTGGTCGCGGGGGTGGATGGCGAGGTCGCGCACCGCCACCTTTTCGGGGAAGTTGCCGGTGAAGCGGGCCCAGTGCGCACCGCCGTCCACCGAGATGAACAGGCCGAGCTCGGTGCCCAGGAAGAGCAGGTCGCGGCTCTTCGGGTCCTGGCGGATGACATGGGCGTACCCCTCCAGCCCCTCGGTCGCGAGCGGCGTCCAGGTCGTGCCGAAGTCGGCCGTCTTGAAGACCCAGGTCTTCATGTCGCCGCGGGTGTGGCCGTCGAGCGTCGCGAAGGCCGTGGCCTCGTCATGGGCGCTGGCTTCGACGCTGGATACCCAGGTGCCGCGCGGCACGCCGGGCAGGTGGGCCGCCACGTTCGTCCAGCTCTTGCCGCCGTCGCGCGTCACCTGCACGTTGCCGTCGTCGGTGCCGGCCCAGATCACGTCCCGGTTCTTGGGCGACTCGCTGATCGAAAAGATGGTCGTGTGGTTCTCGGCGCTCGAGTTGTCGACCGTGAGACCGCCCGATTTGAGCTGCTGTTGCAGCTCGGGGTCGTTGGTCGAGAGGTCAGGAGAGATCTTCTCCCACGACTCGCCCTTGTCCCGCGTGCGGAAGAGGAACTGCGAGCCGAGGTAGAGCGTGCCCGGATCGTTCGGGCTGATATGGACCGGCGTGTTCCAGTTGAAACGGTACGCCGGCTCGCCGGCGCCGGGCAGCGGCTGGATCTCGCGGTTCTCCCCGGTGGAGAGCCGCAGACGCGAGATCTCACCGCCCTGGAACTCCGCGTAGACCACGTCCGGATCCGTCGGATCGCGGAAGGCATAGAACCCGTCGCCGGTGCCGATGTTGCGCCAGTCGCTGTTCGTGACGCCGGAGCTCCCGCGCGACGGTCCCTGCCAGGAGCCGTTGTCCTGGAGCCCGCCGTAGACGTTGTAGGGGTACTCCATGTCATAGCTGACGTGGTAGAGCTGCGAGACCGGCAACGATTTGACGTGCCGCCAGCTGATGCTGCGGTCCTGCGAGATGTAGGCGCCGCCGTCGGTGCCCAGGATCATCTCGTACGGGTTCTTCGGGTTGATCCACAGGGCGTGGTGGTCGCCGTGCGGGCCGCTGAAGCTGGGGATGAGGGAGCTGTTGAAGGTGCGGCCGCCGTCCTCGCTCATCGTCAGGGTCAGGCCCGGCTTGTAGATCCGGTTGTGGTCCGTGGGGTCGACCGTCAGGGTGGCGAAGTAGAACGGGCGCACCTGGACGTTGAACGAGCTGTTGACCCTCTCCCAGCTCTCGCCGAGATCTTCCGAGCGGTAGAGGGCGGTGTCGTCGGATTCCACCAGAGCGTAGACGACGCTGGGCCGGGACGGCGCGACGGCCACGGCGATGCGCCCCTTCTCCTCCGCCGGCAGGCCCTTCTCGATCTTGCGCCAGGTCTCGCCGCCGTCCGTGCTCTTCCACAGGCTGCTCCCCTTGCCGCCGGAGCGGAAGTAGTGCGGGCCGCGGCGGAAGGTCCAGAAGCCGGCATAGAGGATGCGCGGCTCCTGCGGATCGATCGCCAGGTCGGAGCAGCCGGTGTCGGCGTCGACGGAGAGGACGCGCTTCCAGGTCTTGCCGCCGTCGGCCGTCTTGTAGACGCCGCGGTCCTCGCCGGAGCTCCAGAGCGGGCCGGTGGCGCAGACCCAGGCCGTGTCGGAATTCGCGGAGCTCACCTGGATGCGGGCGATGCGCTCGGTCTTTTCGAGGCCGAGGTGGGTCCAGCTCTCGCCGCCGTCGGTGCTCCGGTAGACGCCGTCGCCGATCGACACGCTGTTGCGCGTCCAGGACTCGCCGGTGCCGACCCAGAGGTTCTGGGGGTTGCGGGGATCGACCCGGATGGCGCCGATCGACTGGGCCTGGTCATCGAAGACCGATTTGAACGTGGTCCCTCCGTCCCTGGACTTCCAGAGGCCGCCGCCGGCCGCGCCGACATAGAGGGTGAGCGGGTCGTCGGCCACGCCGTCGATCGCGGAGATGCGGCCGCTCATGACCGCGGGGCCGATGGGGCGGGCTTCGAGCCCGCCGAAGGTGTACGAGTCGATCTCGACCTGCGCGGCGGCCGGCGCTGTGATTGGCGCGCTCATCGCGAGCGCCAGGCCGGCGGTCAGCAGGCCGAAAAACATCCGCGGGATGCCCTTCATTGCGCTTTCTTCGCCGCCTGCGGCTTGCCGAAGCGCTCGGCCGGCAGATCGGGGTTGACCTCGATCTTGTCGATCGTGATCGTCATGCTCCCCGGGGTGCCGACGGCCTTGTTCTCGACGGAGTGGGCGAACAGCACGCCGCCGGTCTCCTTGTAATCGCCGAAGTAGGTCTCGCCCTGGATCTCCTGGCCGTTGACGTTGGCCTTGCCCGATGCTTTGACCTCGAGGAAGCTGTCGGCGTCGAGCCAGTAGTATCCGATGTCGCCGTTCTTCTTGGTCACCTTGAGCTTGTAGGCCGGAGAGCCTTCCAGATCCTCCTTGCCGACGAGCTCGACCTTGTGCCCCTTGTCTTTGTAGTCCATCAGCAGCCCGTCGAAGTCGGCCTGCTCCTGAATCACCTCGAGCTGCTTGCCGGCCATGGCTTCAGGCTCGGTCTTGCCCATGAAGGGCATCAGGGTCCAACCCTCCTTGCCGTCGTAGGTCTGGACGCCGGTCATGCCCTGGACGGTGAACTCCATGCGCATCTTGTTGGGCCGGGCCAGCTCCATCGTGACCGGCGCCTCCATCCCCTGTCCCATGCTCATCTTGCCGGTCAGGCGCAGGGTCTTGATCGCCTTGATCTTCTCCCGGCCGCCCTTCGCCTGGATGTTCTTCTCGATCAGCTCGTCCGTGGTCTGGGCCCAGGCCGCGGTGCAAACAAGGCCAGCCACGAACAGGCCGGCCAGGCTCTTGCGGATCATGCTTGCCTCCTCGTCAATGCTTTGTTCCCATGAAACGATGGTCCCTGCTTGCCAGGATAGCCGATATTGATACGCCGGCGGCGGCCGGAAGTTGCCCCGACAGCGTCGGGGCCGTTAGGCTTCCCGCCGTCTGGTCTACTCGTGGAGGTTTTACATGAAGGTAAGATCCTGTTTCGTTTCCGCGACAGCCCGCGCCCGGGTCCTCGGACTGACGCTGCTCGCCGGTGTCTCAGTGACTGCGGCGGCCGCGGACGTCGATCCGTCGCTCCTGGCCGGAATGAAGGCCCGGGCCATCGGCCCTGCGGCCATGAGCGGGCGCATCGCGGTCGTCGAGGGATGGGCGAAGGACCCGGACCTGGTCTGGGTCGGCTCGGCCAGCGGCGGCGTCTGGAAATCGGTCAACGGCGGCCTCACCTGGGAGCCGGTCTTCGACGACCAGCCGGTGGCGTCGATCGGCGCCCTGGCGATCGATCCCAACAACCCCGACGTGGTCTGGGTGGGCAGCGGCGAAGCCAACCCGCGCAACAGCGTCTCGATCGGCGAGGGCGTCTTCAAGACTCTCGACGGCGGGCGCACCTGGCAGCGCCTCGGGCTGGAGAAGACGGAGCGGGTCAGCCGCATCATCCTCCACCCCACCGACCCGCGCGTGGCCTGGGTGGCGGCGATGGGCCAGGTCTGGGGCGAGAACCCCGAGCGCGGCGTTTATAAGACGGAGGACGGCGGCAAGACCTGGCGGCGGGTGCTCTACGTCGACGAGCGGACCGGCGCGGCGGATCTGACAGTCGACCCGGGAAACCCGAACAAGCTCTTCGCCGCGATGTGGGACTACCGGCGCTGGCCCTGGTCCTTCCGCTCCGGCGGTCCGGGCTCCGGCCTGTTCGTCACCTACGACGGCGGCGACACCTGGCGGCGGTTCACCGAATCGGACGGTCTCCCCAAGGGGAATCTGGGACGGATCGGCGTCGCCGTGTCCCGCTCCGACTCCCAGATCGTCTACGCCCTCGTCGAGGCGGAGAAGAGCGCCCTCCTGCGCTCCACCGACGGCGGCGCGACCTGGAAGGCGGTGAATACGGACGCCAGCGTTTCCCCGCGCCCCTTCTACTATGCGGACCTGCGGATCGACCCCGCGGACCCGAACCGGATCTATCGCCTGGCGTCCTCGCTGGACATCTCGACCGACGGCGGCAAGAGCTTCTCGACCCTCGCCGGGTTCCGCTCCGTCCACCCGGACCACCACGCGATGTGGATCGATCCGAACGAGCCGCGCCGGATGATCGAGGGGAACGACGGCGGCCTCTTCATCAGCGGCGATCGCGGCGCCAACTGGCGCTTCGTGGGGAACTTGCCGGTGGGCCAGCTCTACCACGTGCGGATCGACATGGACCGGCCGTACAACGTCTACGGCGGCATGCAGGACAACGGCTCGTGGAAGGGCCCGAACACCGCCTGGGAGTCGGGCGGCATCCGCAATCATCACTGGAGCGAGGTCGGCTTCGGGGACGGCTTCGACACGGCGCCCGATCCGCGCGACCCGATGCGCGGCTACGCCATGAGCCAGGAGGGGTTCCTGATCCGCTGGGACCTGCGGACCGGCGAGCGCAAGGACGTCCGTCCGGCCCCGCCCGAAGGGGAGGAGCTGCGCTTCAACTGGAACGCCGGCCTGGCGATGGACCCCTTCGAGCCGGACACCCTCTATTTCGGCAGCCAGCACGTCCACAAGTCGACCGACCGCGGCGACTCCTGGACCGTCATCAGCCCCGACCTGACCACCAACAAGCGCGAGTGGCAGAGCAAGCAGACCGGCGGGATCACGCTGGACGTCTCCGGCGCCGAGAACTTCACCACCGTCATCGCCCTGGCGCCGAGCCCGGTGGAGCGCGGCGTGCTCTGGGCCGGCACCGACGACGGCCGGCTGCACGTCACGCGCGACGGCGGCAAGAATTGGACGAGCGTCGAAAAGAACGTGCGCTGCGTGCCGGAGAACACCTGGGTCGCCCACGTCGAGCCCTCGCCGCACGACGCCGGGACCGCCTTCGCGGTGTTCGACAACCACCGGCGCTCCGACTTCACTCCCTACGTCTACAAGACGACCGACTACGGCCGCACCTGGACGAGCCTGGCGACCAAAAACCTGCGGGGCTATGCCCTGAAAGTCGTTCAGGACCCCAAGGCCCCCAACCTGTTGTTCCTCGGCACCGAATTCGGCCTCTGGGTGTCGCTCGACGGCGGCAAGGAGTGGATGCAGTGGACGCAGGGGGTGCCCACCGTCTCGGTGATGGACATGGTGATCCACCCGCGGGAAGAGGACCTGGTGCTCGCCACGCACGGGCGGGCGTTCTTCGTGATCGACGACATCCGCCCGCTGCGGGAGCTCTCGGAGGACCTGCAGAAGAAGCCGCTCCACCTCTTTCCGATTCCTGAGGCGCAGCAGTACCGGGTAGCCCAGGGAGCCGGCGAGCGGTTCCCCGGCAACGGCGAGTTCCGCGGGGAAAGCCGGCCCTATGGCGCGCTGATCACCTTCTCGCTGAACGCGCCGGGCCTGCCGCATCCGGACGTGGACAAGGAGCGGGAGCGCAAGGAGAAGGAGGCCCGGGAGAAGGCGGGCGCTCCGGCAAAGGAGAAGACGCCTGTGGTGGGCCAGCCCCAGGGAGGCAAGCCGCTGGAAGGGACGCCGCCGCCGGACGAGCCGGCCGCGGAGGAGGGGGACCGGAAGAAGGGACCGCAGGCCAAGATCGAAGTCCTCGACGAGTCCGGCGCGGTGATCCGCACGTTCGATGCGCCGGCCAAGCTGGGGATCAACCGCGCCGCCTGGGACCTGCGGTCGAATCCGCCGAAGCGCATCCCGCGCAAGACCGAGGACGAGGGTTTCTCCGAATTCCGGAGCACCCGCGGTCCCGCGGTCCTGCCCGGCACCTACACAGTCCGGGTGAGCTACGGAGGCCAAACGGCGGAGGGGAAAGTGCAGGTGCTCGGCGATCCGCGGTTCCAGGTGCCCCGCGAGCAGCGCGAGGCGAACGTGGCCGCGATCCGGCGGGCCAACAAGCTCCTGGACGTGGTGGCGGATGGCGTGGAGCGCCTCCGGCGCACGCGCGGCGACGTCGAAGCGATCACGGCGCAGCTCCGCCGCGATCAGGAGACGGCGAAGAAGCAGGGCGGCGCGGCGGACGATCCGGCGCGCAAGGCCGTGCTCGACGCGGCCCGCGACCTGCAGCGCAAGCTCGGCGATCTCGAGAGGCGCTTCTGGCAGACGGAGGACGTGAGCGGGCTCACGGAAGACACCGATCTGGAGCAGCGGATCGGCACCGCGGCACGCTCCCTCGGCTCCTCCTGGGATGCGCCGACCCCGGCCCAACTCGCCTCGCTCGACCGGGTCGAGAAGGATGCGCGGAAGACCATCGACGATCTCAACCGCTTCTTCGCCGAGGACGTGGCCGCCTTCCGGGCCAAGGTCCAGGCGACGAAGTTCCAGTTGCTTCCGCAGTGGGAGCCGCTGAAGGTGGGGGAGTAGGAGCTCAAGGACAACAAGGACTTCAAGGACTCCAAGGTCTGCGGCTTTGGTCCTTGGAGTCCCCCGCGATCTCCGCCACCACCGGCGCGTGGTCGCTGGTGCCCACGTCGACGAGCACCCGCGAGGCGGTGGCGCGGTGGGCCAGGGGGGTGCTGGCCAGGATGTAGTCGATCCGCCAGCCGATGTTGCGCTGGCGCATGTTCCGCCACGGAGCCCACCAGGTGAAGAGGCCGTCGTTGTCGGGATCGAGCGCGCGGGCCACGTCCACCAGGTCGCCTTGCGCCAGCAACTCGGCGAAGAGCTCCCGCTCTTCCCGCCGCTGGCCGATGATTCCCGGCTTGCGCTCCTTCGGATGGACGTCCTGGTCGGTGCGCGTCACGTTGAGGTCGCCGCAGAGCAGCAGGCGCTTTCCCTGCCGTTGGACCTCGCCGGCCCAGTCCCGCATCTTTTCCAGGAAGGTCAGCTTGGCCGCGAAGTCCTTGCCGCCGTTCGGCACGTAGACGGAGGCGACCAGCAGGTCGCCCATCTCGGCGGTGACGATCCGCGTCTCGTGATCGAAATCGGGATGACGGAAGACCGGCTCTTCCGGGAAGAGGTCGCGGCGGAGGTTGAGCCCCACGCCCGAGTACCCCCCGGCGCCATGCCAGTAGCACCAGTACCCCTCCAGCGAGCAGATCTCTTCGGAGAGCTGGGAGGGGGAGGCCTTGATCTCCTGCGTGCAGACGATCGACGGGCGGTCCTGCGCCAGCCAGGCGAGGAACTGCTCGCTCCGGGCGCGGATGCCGTTGACGTTCCAGGTGGCGATGGTGATCGGCATGGCTTCAATGGTGATCATCATGGTTTTAGGGAACGCGCCAGGGCGTCCGGCACGGAATTCTAGTACAGCTCAGCCTAGTAGAGCTCAGAATACTGCGCGCGGCTGGTGAGCACGCGGCGCACGTAGCTGCGCGTCTCGCGGAAGCCGATCTTCGAGAAGTACTCCTCCATCTCCGGGCTGTAGGAGTAGCTCCGCCAGAGCCGTGCCTGGGGCTCACCCGCGTTGTAGGCGGCCACCGCCAGAAAATCAGTCCCCTGAAACTCCTTGAGCAGGGTGCCCAGGTAGGCGGCGCCGAGGGCCGCCGACACCTCCGGGCGGTAGAGGTCCTCCGGGGCGATCTTACCCACGTCGATCTGGGCCGCCACGCGCAGCGCCGTCGGCAGCGTGAGCTGCGCCAGGCCGCGGGCGGCCGCCGGCGAGAGGGCGTTGCGGTCGAAGCGGCTCTCCTCCCGGATCACCGCGGCGAGCAGGTCCGGATCGACGCCGCGCAGCCGCCCCTGGGCCAGGATGGCGCTCTGGTAGGGGAGCGGATAGAGCAGCTGGCGGAAGCTCCGCGACAGCATCTCCAGCGGGAGGCGTTGGGGGAGGCGCAGGCGCAGGGCTTCGGCCTGGAGGATCGAGCGCTCGTATTCGCCATGGCGCGCGAGGAGCAGGCTCCCGGTGTAGGCGAGCGCCGGCTCGGTCGCCGGGAAGTGCGTGCGCACCGCCGTCGAGCCTTCGAACCAGAGGCCCAGGGCCAGGAGCGTCTCCTCGGGACGGGTCAGGTTCTTCTTCCAGATCGGCCAGCTTTCCGCCGGGACCTGGTACAGCCGCAGGAACGGCTTCGTGGTCCGGTCCGCCAGCAGGACCTGGCGGAGCCTGCGCCGCGCGGCGAGCCCCGTCGGCTTGGAGCTCCCCAGGAGGAGCCAGGCGCCATAGAGCGATCCCGGATCGCTCATCACCGCGAGGCGCCGGCCCGCGGTTTCGGCGGCCCGCGCCAAGGGAGGCGCGGCAAGGCGCTGAAGAGCAGACTGCGAGAGCGGGTGCCAGAGGTCGAGGCGGATCGCGTCGAGATAGGCGGACACGGCCGCGGAGCCATCCCGGTCGAGCTCGGCGAGCCGGCCGCGCCAATAGGCGAGCTCGATGCGGTCCTCGGGCGTTTCGGGAACGGCTTGGTTGAGCCAGCCCCGGACGCGGTCGCGGCGGCCGCGGACGATGTCGGACGAGGCGAGGAAGAGCGCCGCCCGCAACGCCGAATCCCGCCACTCGCGCCGGCCGATGAGGAGCTCGTAGAGAGCCGCGGCGTCCGCCTCCCGGCCGCTGCGCCAATCCAGGCGCAACGCGGAGAGAAGCGACGGGGCGGCCCACTCCCCCCGCGGATCGGAGAGATAGGCGAGACGGAAGCTCTTCGAGGCGAGGCCCCACTGCGCGAGAAGCTCATAGGAGCGCCCCTGCTGATGGAGAGCCCGCGCCCGCTCCGCCGGGCTGCCGGCGGTCTCGGCGATCTCGCCGAAGAGGAGGGCCGCCGGCCCGTAGCGCTCCTGCCAGAAGTGGGCGCGCGCCTGGGCGTAGTGAGCTTCCAGGGCCTCTTTTTCGGAGAGGCTGCCCCGCCCGCCGAGAGCCAGCCGCAGGTGGCGCAGGGCCCGCTCGAAATCCCGGTGGCGCTGGAAGGCGATGCCGAGGAGCATGGGCATGCGCCCGCGCTCTCCATCTGAGACCAGGACCGAGAGGCGCTCGGCGGCGATCCGGCCCAGGTCGTCCTCCTGATTCTCTTGCAGGAGCCGCACGTACAGATTGCGGGCGAGCTCGCGCAGGCCGCCGCGCAGCGCGCAGTCGCCCTCGGCCAGAAGCAGCACGCGGCGCTCCAGGGTCGGGAAGCGATCCGGCTCGAGGCCGCGGAGCAGGCGGCAGTCGCCGCCGTGGTCGAGCGTGCGGGCGAGCAGCCGCACCGCATGGCTCAACAGGGGGGGCGGGGGCTGGGCATCAACGACCGAGGCGACCAGGCCCGCCGCCACCTCGGGGTGGCGCATCCGCTCCTGATCCAGGGCCATGCGATAGCGGGCGTGGAGGGCGAGAGAGGGGGTGGAGCTGATCGCCGCGCCGAAGGCCTCGGTCGCCAGGGCCGGCTCGCCCAGGAGGTCGAGCAGGTGCCCGCGCAGATAGTCCAGCCCCCAGCGGCGCGCGGTGTCCGGATGCTCCGACAACTCGCGGCTCACCTGGGCGAGCGCCTCCTGCACCTGGCCGGAGAGCTGCAGCTCCACCAGAGCGGGCCGCGGATCGGCGACAGTGACCGCGAGGGCGAGGGTGAGTGTGGTGAGCATCCCGGCGCGAGGGCGGCCGGGACCGGCACGGCTCTGAGGAGGTGGGAAACCTCAGGCTGCGGGAACTACCCAGCGGGCCACTCGTGCCCCTAAACTCTGCAATTTCAGTTCCATGTGCTCATAGCCACGTTCCAGGTGATAGATGCGGTCCACCACCGTCTCCCCTTCGGCGGCAACGCCGGCCAGGACGAGGCACGCCGAGGCCCGCAGGTCCGTGGCCATGACCCCGGCGCCGGTCAGCGGCGTCGGCCCGTGAATGCGGGCGCTCCCGCCGTCCATGCGGATGTCGGCACCCATTCGCATCAGCTCCGGCGCATGCTGGAAACGGTTTTCGAAGATGGTTTCGCGGATCGCGGCAACGCCGTGCGCCTGGGTCATCAGCGCCATGTACTGCGCCTGGAGATCGGTCGGGAAGCCAGGGTGTGGCGCCGTCTCCAGATCGGCGGCCTTCAGATCTCCATCGGCGCGGACGCGGATACCCTCGGGACCCGTCTCGACCGAGGCGCCCACCTCCGCCAGTTTGTCCAGCAGCGGCGCCAGATCGGCGGGATTCGCTCCCTCCAGCAGCACGTCCCCCCGGGTCATGGCGGCGCCGATCAGATAGGTCCCGCCCTCGATGCGGTCGGCGATGATCGAGTGGTGGGCGCCGCCGAGCTCGCGGACGCCCTCGACGACGATCGTCTCCTCGCCGGCCCCGGAGATGCGCGCGCCCATCGCGTTCAGGAGGTCGGCCAGGTCGACCACCTCGGGTTCGCGGGCAGAGTTTTCGAGCACCGTGGTGCCCTGGGCGAGCGCAGCCGCCATGAGGACGTTTTCGGTGCCGGTGACCGTCGGCATGTCGAACCGGAAGCGCGCGCCCACGAGGCGGTTGGCGGTGGCCTCCACGTACCCGTGGCTCAGGCGGACGCTGGCGCCGAGAGCCTCCAGCCCCCTGAGGTGCTGGTCGATCGGGCGGACGCCGATCGCGCAGCCTCCGGGAAGGGAGACGCGGGCACGGCCATAGCGGGCGAGCAGCGGGCCGAGGACCAGAACGCTGGCGCGCATGGTCTTGACCAGATCGTACGGCGCGTTGTCGGCCGACGCTTCGATCGGCTGCACGCGCTGGAGCACCAGGGAGCCATCCGCTTCCACCTTGTGCTCCATCCCGAGGTGCTCGAGCAGCCGGCAGAGCGTCCGGATGTCGCGCACCCGGGGCACCCGGTGGAGGGTCGTGGTCTCCTCCGTGAGCAGGGTTGCGGCGAGCGCTGGGAGCGCCGCGTTCTTCGCGCCGCTCGCTTGCACGCGGCCCGCGAGCCGCGTCGGTCCGACGATGTGGAACTTGTCCATTCCCCCTACCTTATCTAGAAGAGGATCTATCGTGAGGCTCAACGGCGCCGGAGGATCAACACGCGGGGAATCCCGGAGTAATCGGGCCGTGCCTCCTCCAGAAGCAAGGCCGATGCCTCGGCGTGCCGCTGTGCGATCGCGAGCTGTCCGTCGCCGATCTCGACGATGAGTCTAACGCCGGCCCGCAGCCCGGCGCACAAGTCGAAGAGGCGCGCGAGGATCGAGTCCCCGGTGCCGGGCGCGAAGAGTGCCAGGTGCGGCTCGAAATTGCAAACCTCGAGGGAGAGAGTCGGCGCGTCGGCTGGATCGATGTATGGCGGATTGCTGACCACCAGGTCGAAACGGGCAAGGTCGAGCCCGGCCGCCAGGTCGGTCCGGACCGGCAAGAGCCGGCCGGCCGCGCCGAGCCGCTGCGCATTGCCGGCCGCCACCACCAGGGCTTCGGGCGACAGGTCGGTGGCCACGGCCCGGGAGCCGGGGACCTCCAGGGCCAGGGTCACGGCCAGGATGCCCGAGCCGGTGCCTACGTCGAGAATCCATGGCCGGGGCGGCAGCGGCTCGGCGAGCGCCGCCTCGACGACGTGCTCGGTCTCGGGACGGGGGATGAGGACGCGGCCGTCGACGTGGAACGTGCGGCCGTAAAACTCCCGTTCTTCAAAAAGGTAGGCGACGGGCTCGCCGGTCAGGCGGCGTTCGAGCAGAGCACGGAACCGCCCGGCCGCCGCCGCGGAGACCTCCTCGCCGTCGCGGGCGAGGATCTGGGCTTCCGTGAGGCCGAGGACCCGGCCCAGCAGGAGGACCGCCTCGCGCGGCGGCGCCTCGAACGGGGTGGCCGCCAGGCGGGCGCGCGCATCGGCGAGGAGGGCGCGGACTGTCGGCAGGCTCACCGGGAGGAGCCGCCGGCGATCTCGATGAGCAGCTCCCCCTTTTGCGGGACCTCCACCGGCTGGACGTGCTTCACGCCGCCCGCGAGCACCAGGAGATGGTAGCTCCCCGGCTCCACCGCGGAGATCGCGAAGCTCCCGTCGGCGCGGGTCGACGTCTGGCGCGCCTGGCGGCCGTCGGTGCGGGCGTTGCCGAGAGCGACCATGGCCCCGGCCAGGGGCTCGCCATCCAGCAGGACGCGGCCGGAGACAGCCACGCCCTCGGGGAAGCTCAAGTCCAGGGTGACCTCCTCTCCCGGAGCTTTCAGTTGGACGGTCCTCTCCACCAGGAACGCCGCCGTCCGCCGCGCGGTGATCCGCCACTCCCCGATGGGAAGGCCGCTGATCCGATACCGCCCGTCGGTGCCGGCGAGAGCGCGGAGCGGGAGGAGGGTCTCCATCCCGTCGCGCCAGGCGGTGACCTGGACGCGGGGGAGCTCGTGCTCGGCGAGCCCCAGGATCCGGCCGGTGACCGTCCCGCCCGGCTCCAGGCGCAGGGCCAGGCCGGTGACCGGCGCGCCAGCCAACCGCACCTCCGCGGCCGGCGTGTCGGCGAACCCCGACGCCCGGGCGACGAGCCGGTACGAACCGTCGGGCACCTGTGGGAAGAAGAAGGAGCCGTCCGCGGCGCTGGAGCCGCGCAGGATCCGTCCCGCGGCGAACGAGTGGAGCAGGAGGTCCGCTCCCGTCACAGGGGCGCCCTGCGGATCAGTGACCCGGCCAGAGACCGCCAGACCCGGAGCGGGCGGCGGCTCGGGAGCGGACGCCCAGTCCGACGGTGATGACGAGCCGGCGTTGACCCCCGTGGCCGTCCATTCTTCCTCCCGGGGAGCCGGCCGGAGCCGCAGGTCTCCGAGATCGAGGGCGCCCGGCCGGTCCGGGATCTCGACCTCCGGCAGGGCGGACGGCGCGGCGCCGGGGAGACCGGCGCGCAGGTGGCGGACGCCGCCGGCCAGGTGCTCGAAGCGGAACCGTCCCGTGGGATCGGAGACGGCGCGATGTTCCTCAGGGTTGGCGGCCAGGCCCGCATCCAGGGCGGCGATGTCCCGCAGAAGGATCTCCGCTCCGGCGATGGGCTGGCCGTCCAGATCGACGAGGCGTCCGGTCAGGGACGAGCCCGGCCCCAGGGCGATGCGGAGCGGAGCCGGATTCCGGCCGGGCTCCCCGGTGCTCGCCACCTGCTCGGCCGGAGCGAAGCCCTCGGCCTCAGCCCCGACCTGCAGCATGGAGCGGGCCGGCACGCCGCGCAGCCGGAACGTCCCGTCCTCCCGTGTGAAGCCGCTCACCAGATCGCGGAGACCACGGTAGTAGGGATATGGATCAGTCGGCACGACCCGCACCGCCGCTCCTGCCACCGGCCGCCCCTCGGAGTCCGCCACGCGGCCGGTCAGGACGACGGCGGGTTTGAGCGCGAGAGAGACCGGAGCGTCGGGCGGCACCTCGGGCCGGACCGCCCGCGCGTATCCCGGGGCTGCGGCGGCAATCGGCCGTCCGGCCTCGGCCGGAATCCGGAAGCTCCCGTCGGCACCGCTCCGGGTCCAGGAGAAGATCGCGCCAAATTGCTGCCAGACCAGGGCGCCGGCCACCGGCTGCCGTGAGACCGCATCGAGCACACGGCCGGTCCGCAGAGTGGCCGGCGGCGCGGAGGGCGTCCGCGCCTGCACCCGTCCCCACCCCGGGAACCGCTCGATCCGCCCGGGCGTCTCCTTAAGCCGGACCGGCGGCAGCTCCACCTCGTCGACGAGAGGCACGAGCGGATGCTCCAGGTCCGGGACCCCGTCGGCCCGGATGAGCACCCGGTAGAAGCCGCTGTCGGGCGCGGTGAGCGCGAACGAGCCGTCCGCCGCCGGCCGGTCGGTGGCGAGCGCCTCGCCGGCTTCAAGATAGGAATGGAGCTCGACGCGGGCGCCGGGAGCGCCAGCCGGCTCGATCCGTCCGCTGATGCGGATCGGCTCCGGCCAGGCGGGAGCGGCGAGCAGGGCGAGAAGGAGAGGGAGGGCGGCGGTTCCGGGGATATGGCGCATTGGAGGCCTCACGGTTTTAATGGATTGTACGTGAATGCCCGCGAGAGGTTTTCGGTTAGTCCGGCTTGAGCACCACGAAACCGATTGCTCGCTCCTTCTGCCCCGCCACCGTGGGTGACAAAGTGCCTTCAGACGTGCTGAAGCTCGGGATCCTCGTCAATGTACGCGAGTCGCTGCCCCAGATAAGGAAGGTCGGGCAGGTGGTGCCAGGAGCGCAGAAGATGGTAGACCGGGGACGTCAGGAGGTTCGTCTCGTCCACAGCCTCCTGCCATTCGGGCCGGCGGACCTCCTCGACGGTCTCCCAATCCGGCAGGATCCCGAAATCCCAGGCTCCGCAGAGGCGTACGAGAAAGTCGACCCGGTCGGCCAGGGTGGGAAGATCCTCGGGGATCTTGGTGTCAGGGTAGAGAGAGCCGTCAATCTGGAAGGGTGGCATCGAGAAGGACCTCCGCGAACCAGGTTCGTACGCGAGCTGCTTCGTCACGCTGAGCGGCTTCCGAGATCGCCTCCAGGGGACGGTGTCTCGCGATCCGGGCGAGGTGTGTCTGTACCGCCAGCCGGGCGCGGTGCCGGTCTGCGTCACTCCCGGCTTTTCGCTGGCGTTCTTCCCAAAGACTCCAACAGTCGCGGGCCGACGTCAGCCCACTGTCACAGAGAGTGTAGATGTCTCGGAAGTCCCGGGGAGCCCCTCTCTCGACCAAGGCAGCCATCTTGCTGGCGATGAGGTCTGTGAGGCTGTCCAGAGAAACGTCGGCCCAGGGAAGCTGTTCAGGAGCCGCCAATTGCGCCGACCGAGAAGCGATCTGGAAGCTGAAGACCGTCTTGCCGGCAACCTTGAGGAGCCCGAGGGCTCTCCCCAGAGAAATCTGGTGGCCGAGCCCTTCCGCGGCCAAGGCCTCAAGGGTCCGGGCAGCGTAGTCGGAGAGTTGGCGCGGGCGCTTCGGTGCCGGCATGCAAGGCCAAGGATAGCCCCACCCTCGTGATAGAACTAGCCGTTCTTTCAGGAGACCTCCGCTCATGACCAAGACTGCCCTCCTGCTCTCCTCGATCCTTCTTCTGTTGCCAACTCTCGCCGCGGCCGCTCCTCGCTGTAACGATCTCCAGGTACCGGCGGCTCCGGCCTCGTTCGAAGCCTTCCGCGCGGCGGTGGCAGGCTCTCTCCGCCAGGCGGGAGACGAGGCCACGGCAGCGCAGGTCGAGGCGCTCGCTCCCGAACGCGCTGTTCCCGCGAAGGATGCGGCCCTCGCCTCCTGCCTCCTCCGCCGCTACACCGTAGCCCGTTACGGCGGGCGGATCGTCGCGGATCTCCAGCAGATGGTCGGCTTCCGCACGTTCGAGGAAGAGGGGAAGGAGAACTGGGGTTTGCCGGAGTTCCTCCGCCAGCGGGAGTGGCTCCAGCGCAAGGCCGAGGAGCTCGGCCTCGCCTTCAAGAGCTACGACGGCCGGGTCGAGGAGATCACCCTCTCGGGTGCCCCTGCGCCGATCCTCGCGGTTCTCACCCATGGCGACGTCCAGGGCGTGCAGGGGCAGCAGTGGGCGTCGCCGCCCTGGGAGGCGAAGATCGTGGACGGCCGCATCATCGGGCGCGGCACCGAGGACGACAAGGGGCCGATCGTCGCCTCCCTCTACTCCCTGGCGGCCCTGCGCGACACCGGCTGGCCTCTCAGCATGACGGTGCGCCTCCTGGTCGCCAACGGCGAGGAGTCGAGCTGGGCCGAGATCCCCTACTACCTGGAGCGCGCGCCCAAGCCGGACATGACCTTCGGCATCGACGCGGCCTATCCGGTCGTCCACGCGCAAAAGGGCTTCGGCGTGCTGACGCTGCGCGGCAAGGGCGCCGACAAGCCGAAGAAGGCCGAGTGGTGGATCGTCGAGATGTCCGGCGGCAGCGGCATGTCGATCATTCCCGAGCGGGGGGAGGCGGTGCTGGAGACCTCGCGCTACCCCGAGGGGGCGCTGACGGACCTGAAGCGCCGGGCCGCGGAGTGGTCTGCGGCGCATCCGCCGGCCCGCCTGACCGTCACGCACGAGCCGGGGGACCGCTTCCGCGTGGCCGCCGAGGGGAAGGGCGGCCACTCCTCGGAGCCGAAGAGCGGGCACAACGCCCTCGCCGACCTGGCGGCGTTCCTCTCCACCTTGAACCTGCGCATGGACGCCCGCGGAGCCCTCGTCTCGTTCGTCGCGTCCACCGTCAGCACCGAGACGAACGGCCGCTCCCTGGGAGTTGCCACGCACGACGAGGGGATCGGCGACCTCACGGTCAACCTCTCTTTCCTGCGCGAGCAGGAGGGGGTGCCGCTGGCGGAGATCAACCTGCGGGTGCCGCGGGGGATCTCGAACGAGGAGATCCAGCGCCGCGTGGCCGAGAAGGCCGCCGCCTTCCGGCAGCGCACCGGCGCCGCGATCGAGGTCGAGTCGAAGCTGATGAGCGAGCCTCACTGGGCACCGCCCGAGGGGAAGCTGGTGGCGAGCCTCCTCGGCGTCTGGGAGGAGGTGACCGGCGCGCCCGGCAAGCCGATCGCGATCGGCGGCGGCACCCAGGCCCGCCTCTTTCCGGGAGGGGTCGATTTCGGCCCGGCCCTGGAGATGGACCACTACCGCGGTCATGGGACGGATGAGTACCTGACGGTGGACGAGCTCCATCGCATCGCGGAGCTGACGGTGGCGGCTTTCTGGAGACTGGCGGCGCCGGGCGGAACTTTTTGAGGGGATCCGCCGTCCTAGGGGGAGGAGGAAGTCACTCCTCGTCTGATGATCATAAGGAGCGCTGCATGACCTCTCATCCATTGCGCGCGCGCCCTCTCGCCCGGCGCGCGGTTCTTTCAGCTCTCTCTCGTCCTCTCTCTCGCCGTTCTGGCCGCTCCGGCGGCCCGGGCGGCCGTCTCCAACGACGAGCTCGCCCGGTACGCGGACCAGCTCTTCACCCAGTCCTATCCGGCCGGCGAGCCCGGCGCCGCCGTCCTCGTGATGAAGGGCGGCCAGGTCATGCTCCGCAAGGGGTATGGCATGGCCAACCTGGAGCTCGGCGTGCCGATCCAGCCGGACATGGTCTTCGAGCTCGGCTCGATCACCAAGCAGTTCACCGCGACGGCCGTCCTGATGCTCCAGGAGCGCGGCAAGCTGTCGATCGAGGACGACGTCACCAAGTACCTGCCCGACTATCCGACCCAGGGGCAGAAGATCACCATCGACCACCTGCTGACCCACGTCTCGGGCATCCCCAGCTACACCGGGCTCCCCGAGTGGCTGCCGCGGGTGCGCGAGGACCTGACCGTCCAGCAGCTCATCGACATCTTCAAGGACAAGCCCCTGGAGTTCAATCCGGGCGAGAAGTGGTCCTATAACAACTCGGCGTACATCCTGCTGGGCGCCGTCATCGAGAAGGTTTCGGGGAAGAGCTACGAGGATTTCATCGAGCAGGAGATCTTCGCTCCACTGGGGATGAAGCGGTCCTATTACGGGCACCAGAATGAGGTCATCCCGGGCCGGGTGTCGGGCTACGACAAGCTCCGGCCACGCTCGATGAGTACGTGGGGGTCTACCGGTTCGACAAGGAGCTCACCCGGAGCATCCTCCGCGAAGGGAACAAGCTCTTCGCCCGCCGCAACGGCGGAGAGAAGCAGGAGATCGTGGCCGCCTCCCGCGACGACTTCTACTATCCGGAATCGGACAACCGGCTCCACTTCCAGCGGGACGCCCAGGGAAAGGTCACCGGCATGGATTTAGTGGTCCGCTTCGGCCCCGACTCCTCGGCAGTCAAGACGGACGAGCCGTTCCCGGCCGAGCGCCAGGCGGCGCAGGTGGACCCGGCGCTGTTCGACGCCTACGCCGGAGTCTACGAGTTGGGGCCGGGTTTCCAGATCACGGTGACCCGCGAGGGGGATCACCTGATGGGGCAGCCGACGGGCCAGCCGAAGCTGGAGATCTTCCCCGAGTCGGAGACCCGGTTCTTCCTGAAGGTCGTGGACGCGCAGATCGAGTTCCAGCGCGGCGCCGACGGCAAGGCAACCGAGCTCACGCTGTTCCAGGGCGGGCGGGAGATTCCGGGGAAGAAGGTCAAGTAAAACGTAACGGGAGGCGCAGATCGAGGGCCGCCTCCCGTTGATCCTTCTGCGAATCCGCGCGAGCGCGGGGGGAGCTTACGCCAGACCCTGGCGCCTCTCCTCCTGGAGCTTGCGCATGATCTTTTTGCGAGCCTGCACGGCTTTGCGCTTGCGCTTGACCGAGGGCTTCTCATAGTGCTGCCGCTTCCGGAGCTCCGTCAGGATTCCGGACTTCTCGACTTTGCGCTTGAAGCGACGGAGCGCGTTCTCGAAGCTCTCTTCTTCGCGCACGTGCACAACGGGCATTCTAAACTCACCTCTCTCTCATGCAGGATGTGCCCCGAACAGGGGCCGGGACCATCCAATTTGACGCAGACGGGCCGAAAAGTCAAGAAGGCCGGGCTCACCGCGGTCTCACTGCGGCGGGGGGAGCGCGTCGAAGTCGAGCTCGTAGACGGCTTGTCCCTGGCCCTTCTTCTCAAACCAGACCGCGGCGGCTCCACCCTTGCCGTCCTTGGCGTAGAACCAGCCGGTCACGCCGCGCTCCGGGTACTCGCGGATGTCGTTGACGTTCGGCGGTCCGAGGAGGGCGCGGATCTGCTCGGGGGTCATTCCCTCCTGCGCCTGGGCGAAGCGCTCCTGCGTCATGTAGCGGTGCGCCTGGGCGGCTTCCAGCTCCTGCTTCAGGCGGGCGTTGTCCGGATCGACGGCGAGGGCGGCCTCATAGATGTCGATCGCCATGCGGTAGTCGCCCCCCTCGTTGATGTGCTCGCGGGCGACCAGGATGTCCTCGTCGCTCTTCAGGCGGATCGCCTCGAGGGCGCGGCCCGACGGCTTCTCGCCGGCCAGGGGCGGGTTGGCGTTGACGAAGCCGAGGAGGCGGCGGCGGAATTCGTCGGTGCGGGCGCGGACGTCGCGGGCGAGGGGGTCGGCGCCGGGTCCATGAGCGCGGGCGACGCGGGCGAGCTCCCGGCGTTTGGCGTCGAGCTCCTGCCTGGCCCGCTGCAGCCAGGCCCATTCGGCGTCGGCGGCGACGGAGTGGGTCTCGGCCTCGCGGTCGTCCTCGGCCGGGCCGCCGCAGGCGGTGAGAGAGGCGAGCCCGAGGAGGCAACAGCAGAGAGCGACCGGTCCGAGCTTGGCCCGCATGGCGGGCGAACCTACCACAGCCGGCGCGCTCCCCGCCAGAAGTGGAACCCAAGTGCTTGTCCCGGCGGGATTTCTCGTCCCCTTGCTCCTTGACAGGCCTGGAACGCTTCCAGAATAATGAGCTGCCTTCAGAGGAGCCTTGTCTAAAGGATTGGCCGCGGAGAGCTAGGATGCCCCTTTCGGAAAAGATCCAGCAAATCAATCGGGAAATCAGTGCCACGGTCGAGCGCACGATCTCCGATCTCCGGCAGGAGGTGGCGCAACGCCTCCGTGCCGGACACGACGAGATCCTGCGGCGCCTGGACGAGATCAGCCCCGAGCTGCCGAGCGCTTTCATCCCCGAAGATCTCGGCGCCGAAGCCGAGGAGCTCGCCCGTGCGACGGCGCGGCAAGTGGCGGAGAAGACCGAGGAGGTGGCGTCCGAGCGCGCCGCCGGAGCGCGGCGCGCCGCGTTCACCGAGGTCCGCGACGCGCTGGCCGGCATCGACCGGGCCCGCTCCCAGGCCGAGATCCTCGTGGCGTTGCTCCGCGAGACGAGCCGCTTCGCGTCGCGCGCCGTGGTCCTCCTGCTGCGCGGCTCCGAGCTGCGCGGCTGGGGCGGTCAAGGCTTCGGCGACGCCGAGCCCGCCATCCGCGATCTCGCCTTTGCGCCCTCCGCCGGCAGCGGCTGGGGACGGATCGGCGAAGGGCAGTCCGCGGTCTACCTGAGCGCTGCCGAGTGCGCCGAGCTGTGCAGCCGCATCGAGGCGCCGCTGCCGCACGACGGGGTCCTCATCCCTCTCGTCCTGCGCGACCGCGTCGCCGCCGGCCTCTACGCCGACCGGCTCAGCGACGAGCTGGCCGCCGAGGCGATCCAGGTTCTTTGCTACACCGCGGCCATGGCGATCGAGCTGCTGCCGTTCCGGGAGCGGCCGTTCACGCCGACCCTGGCGCTCACCGGCGCGCCGTCCAGCAGCGCGGTGGAGACGGCTCCGGCACCGTCCGCCCCCGATCAGCCCGTCCAGCCCGTCCAGCCCGTCCAGGAGACCGCGCCCGTTCCGGTGATGTCCGAGCCGGAGCCGGTCTCCGCGGAGTCCGAGCCGGAGCCGGACCGGAGCTATCCGGTGGCCGTGCCGATGCCGGAGCCGGAGCCCTGGGGCGTCGCCACGGCGCCC
>Ga0126309_10000126_pt1 | contig 25923 bp, 25 predicted proteins | sample Plot56_FD_92541 | JGI IMG/M metagenome (GOLD analysis project Ga0126309, IMG submission 92541) | Serpentine soil microbial communities from UC McLaughlin Reserve, CA, USA - Plot56 | ecosystem: Environmental > Terrestrial > Soil > Grasslands | place: USA: UC McLaughlin Reserve, Lake County...
CCGACGATCAGGGCGCGGAGGTAGGCCTGGGTGTCGGCGTCGAGCGCCTCGAGGATCTGGTCCAGGTTGACCTGCGGCTCGGTGTTGGACATCGGGATCGTGCCGCCCTCGTCGAACTCGCCGGCCCCCTTGGAGCCCGGGTCGAGCTCGACGAACATGTCCTGCAGCCCGGTGCGCGGGCGGACCAGCGCGGTGGCGTTCTCGTAGATCGGCAGGAACTTCCGCTCGACGTCCATGGTCACGACGGCCTTGCCGTCCTCGAGCTCGACCTTGGAGATGTCGCCGATCTTCACGCCCGCGACGACGACGGTCTGTCCCTGGCCGGGCGTGATCGCCTGGGCGCTCTCGAACTCGGCCTTGAGCTGGAACGGCTTCTCTTCGAGGATGGGGAGCCGCAGCCGCTGGTTCTGGATCAGGTAGTAGGTGATCCCGAGGGCCAGGATGGCCAGGCCGGCGACGGCCAGGAAGTCGCGCAGGTGCTTGCGGATCGTGGTGGCCATCAGCCGCCGCCTCCCAGCAGCTCGAGGTAGCGGGGCATCTGCTCGTCGTCGAACTCCTCGAACTCCTTGACCAGGTCGGCGTAGTCCTCGCGGCTCTTGCGGGCGCTGACCCGGCCCTCGGCCACCTGCGTCTCCTGGAGGCGCTGGTAGAGGTCGACGTACTCGCGGACGATGTCGCCCAGCTCTTCATCGGCGAGCGGCGTGTCGAAGATCGTCATCCCGGCGCCGGGCAGCCTCGTCTGGGTCGGACCGGGACCGGTCTCGGCCCGCAGGTCGGGTGGCTCCTGCGTCTCACACGGCACCTTGGGCTTGAACGGGGTCTTCCGGGAGGAGCTGATCGTCGGCTCGGCGCCGAGGATCTCGAACGGCGTGACGCCGAAGGTCTGGCCGAGACCGGGGACGGCCCCGCCGATGATGGTGTTCTCGCCGCCGCCGGCGCCGACCCGGATGTACTGGCCGTTGGCGTCCCCCGATCGGCTCTCGCCCGCGATCCCGACCAGGCCATAGGCGGTCTCCTTGTAGACCTGGCTGATCGGGTCCCCGGCGGAGTCCTCCTCGCCGTTGCCGACCTTGTCGTTGCCCCAGGGGATGACCACGTGCGTGAAGCAGGAGGAAAGCGCCCGCGCCTGCTCGTTGAACGGGATCTGGCGCCGCGTGAGCTTGGCGAGCTGGGGCACCGTGGGACGCAGATCGGCGGTGAGGCCACGCAGCTCGGACGGTGAGACCAGCGCGCGAAGCTGGCGGATGAAGGGCAGCGAGACGTCAATCGTCGGGCCGGTCGACTGGACGCCGGGCAGCGCCTCGCGCGCGAACGCCCGGAGCGCGGGGAAGGAGGCGTTGAGGTTGTCGAAGACCGGCCGGGCGGCATCCAGCACGCCGGGCAACTCGGCCACGGACGTGCGCAGGGCGGCGCTCTCGGCCGCGAACGAGCCGGTGACGGTCCGCAGGTTCGTGACGAGGTCCTGGAGCTGGGGCTGGTTCCGGTTCAGCGCAACGAACACGCGGTCGAAGTTCTTGACGAGGCCGCGAAGGTCCCCCTCCTTCGTCCCCAGCAGCGCCTCGTTGACCAGCGCGGTGTTCTTGTAGGCCGGCCCGCCGCTGCGGTAGAGCTCGCGCAGGCCCTCGGCGCCGCCGTACTTGGTCAGCCCGTTGCCGAGCTCCTGGAGCAGGAGCTGGAGGTTGCCGCGGACGTCCGCCTGGAACGTGGTCAGCACCTGGTCCAGCTGGACCGAGTTCGACGTCTGCTGGATCGGAATCGTGCCGCCGTCAGGCAGCTCCGGCGCGCTCGGGCTGCCCGGGCGCATGTCGACGAAGAGGTTTCCCTCGAGGAAGAGACGCGGGCGGATCTGGATGCGGGCGTCCTCGTGGACCGGGCGCCCCTCGTCCTTGATCACCATGGTGACCTCGGCCGCGTTCGACTCCGGCACCGGCTCGACCTTTGCGACCTCGCCGACGTTGATGCCGGCGATCCGGACCGGGCTCTTCTCGGCGAGGTTCTGGGCGTCCCTGACGACTGCGGTCAGCTCGTAGCCGGGGTCGGTGAACGGGATCCGCTTGGTGAACGCGAGGAACAGCCCGATGACGATCAGCAGGATCGCCAGGACGCCGATCGCCCAGTTCGGCAGCCGTCGCTTGCCAGAGCGTGCCCGCGTTGTCACGGAATCCTCCTCGGCTGGAGCTTGCCGGGCAGCCGGTTGCGGCCGGCGAAGGTCGGCCCGCGGCTGCCGGAGATGTTGGAGACGGCGAAGGCGGGGCTCTCGGCGGCCTGGCCGGGCAGGCGGTAGGCCTCGGCGCCGCTGAGGACGTAGCCGGTCTGGCCGCTCTGGCAGTCGGCGGTGCCGTTCTTGTTCAGCGCCGGCGAGTAGGGGTTTCCATGGAGGATCGGGAACTCGCGCGGGGCGAACTCGCCGGGAGGGTGGCCGGCGAGGATTCCGAGCGGTCCGGCGCGGCCGTTCGCCTGCAGGCCGCTGTATCCGGCCAGGTTGGTCTCGGACGACTGCGGCTCGCCGAAGCCGATGACGGTGACGCGCTGGGTGTAGCCGATCGAGTCGCGCTCGGTCAGGTGCTCGGGCAGGAACGTGAACCAGTAGTTCCAGTAGTTGCAGACCGTCTGGTAGGGGGCGACGAACCGGGCCAGCGGCGCGGCCGTGTTGAACGTCTCGCGGAGCCGCAACAGGCTCGTCTTCGTCTGCGGCAGTTCGGCCAGGTTCTCGATCGCGGCGAGCGTGCGGCCGAGCTGGGCATTCACCGGCGGCGTCCGGGCGAGGACCGGAGCGCCGGCGATCAGGGCCTCGTTGAGGGTCGGCAGGGCCGCGCTCAGGGCTTGGACGCCGGGTCGCAGGTCGGCCGAGAGGTCGGCGAAGTCGTTCAGGAACGGCGTCTGGACGGCCAGCGCGTCAGCTCCTTCGTCGAGCGTCGGCGGGCCCGAGGAGATCGTCGCCTTGAGCGCCTCCGGGTCAGCCGCCAGAGCGCCGAACGTGTCGGCCATGTTGCCGAACAGCGCCGCCTGCTCCTCGGCGACCGGAGCGACGATCGCCGCCGTCCTGCCGAGCGCCGGGAAGAAGCGCTCGAGCCTGGTGTCCTCGTCGATCAGCGTCTCCGCGACCGGCTTGAGGTTCGCGAACAGCGGGTTGAGGTTCTGGATCGTCTCGTTGAGCGAGGCGCCGCGGGCGGCGAAGGCGGTGCCGTAGCCGGCGAGGTTCTGGCGGACCGCGGTCCGCGTCTGCTCGTCGAACGTGTTCGCGATGTCGTCGAACTCGGTCTGGACCGAGGATTGGTCGACCGGGAGCGTGCCGCCCTCCTGCAGGCCCTTCCCGTTGCCGCGGACCAGCTCGACGTACTTGAGGCCGAACGAGGACTTGTAACGGATCCTCACCTCGGTGTCCTCGGGCAGGGGCTCGACGGTCTTGTCGAGCTTCAGGTCGAGCTTGGCGACCGTCCGGCCCTGCTGGTCGCGGGTCGGTGTGATGTCCTCGACGATCCCGATCCGGCTGCCACCGATCCGCACCTCGTTGTTGACCTGCACCCGCTGGGCGTTGGGGAGCTCGACCGACACGCGGTAGACCGGCACGAACGGCAGCCCGTTCGAGGCGTTGTAGGCAAGGAAGACGGCGACGACCACGATCAGGGTCGTGATCGCCCCGACGAGGGTCGGCGATGCGGCCAGGCTCTGTACTCGTCCGCCGCGTCCCATCAGTTCCCGAACAGGTAGTCGAGGAGGTCGCCGGTGGCGGCCGGGTCGGCAGCGCCCTGGTCGCGCCGGCCGTCGCCCGGGAGGGAGGGGATCCCGTCGCCGCCGGCGGCGTTGTCGACGCCGAGCAGGCCACCGAGACCGCTGTCGTCGACCGGGGATTGCGGCGTCCCCGGCAGGTCGGGCAGATCAGGCGGGGTGATCCCGGGCAGACCGGCGGACGGGTCGCCGGAGTCGCCGGTCGCGAGCGACGCCTGGGACTGGTCGCCTCGCGCGCGCCGGGCGGCGAGCAGCTGGCGCGCGTTGGCGGGGCGGCAGAGCTCGGGGTTGGCGGAGCCGTCGGGGCAGACGGATGGGTCGTAGCGCCGCTGGATGACGCCCTGGTTGATGCCGGGCTGGTTCGGCCCGACCCAGGAGACGCAGCGGTGCTTGTTGGCGGCGCTCGTCGTCTCGCCGCCGCCGCGGGCCGGCACGTGGTCCTCGGCGTTGTAGCTGCCGCAGGGACCGGCCTCGAACTCGAAGATGATGAAGTGCAGGAGGTGGCCGATCTCGTCGAACTGGTTGATCGCACCGGTCTGGTAGTAGACGTAGTTGAGTAGGCCCTCGAGGCCGGTGTACCCGGTGCCCTGCGGCCGCCCAGTCTCCTCCGCCGCCCGCCGGTCGGATTCGACCGCGCGCCGCGGGTCGTCGAGGTCGATCACGAAGTTGGCGAGCTGGTTGGCCGCGGTGTAGGAGTTCTGGGACGCGGCTCGCAGCGCCCGGATCTCGTCGGCGCTCTTCGTTAGCGCGCGGCGGCCGATCACCGACGCGTCGCCGAGGGTGCGGATCGCCGGCTCGCTGGCGTCGTTGAACGGCGGCAGGGTCTGGGTCAGGCGGTTGAGTTGGGGAGCCGCGACGCGGAGGTCCGTGAGCAGCGGGGTCTGCTGCTCGGCCAGGTTGCCGAGGCCGGCGAGGCTGGGCCTCAGCTCGGACAGGAAGCCCGGCAGCAGCTCGAAGTTGCGGGCGAGGTCGGCGCGCCGCTCGGCCGAGGCGGTCGAGGCGGCGTTGGCGTTGCGGATGAAGTCGACGACGTCCCCGCGGCGCTCGGTCAGGCGGCCGATGACCCGGTCGGAGTTGACGTTCAGGTCGCGGATGACGCGGTTCTGACGGGCGAGGATCGCGAGCGCCTGGCGCAGCGCCTGGAGGGCCGGCGCGCCCCGGCGGATCGCGGCGTTGAGGTTCTCCGCGTTGCCGGCGAGGGCGGTGCCGAACTCGTTGAAGATCAGCGCGAAGCGCTCCTTGTAGGGCTGGCGCAGCGTGTTGTTGACCAGGTCGTTCTGAACCGTGGTGAAGGTCTGGTCGCCGTACTTCTCGCTGTGGACCGGGACCAGCCCGTCGTCGGGGAGGTCCTTGCCCTTGTGGCCGGGCTGGCAGTCGAGGAAGTACTCGGCGATCAGCGACTGGGGCTGGGAGGTGCAGGTCGCCGACTCTTTGAAGGTCGAGAGGGGGCCGCTGACCTCGACCGTGACGACCGCGCGCTTGGCCTCGTTGACGTCGAGATCCTTGACGACGCCCGCCAGCACTCCGGCGACCCGGACCTCAGAGTCCTGGACCAGGCCGAAGGCGTTGTCGAGCTCGACCCGGTAGGTGTGGGAGTCCTCGGCGCCTGCCGACGTGACCAGCAGCGAGGCGCCGGTCGCGAGGAGCGCGAGGATTGCGATCGCGATCCTCCTCATGGGCCGGGGGGCACCTGGCTCGGATCGCAGTCGAGCGTGCCGTTGTCGGTGAACGGGGTCGAGCCGTCACCCGGGTTGCGCTCGTTGGCGCCCGGGCAGCGGGCCATCTGGTCCTGAGTCAGGCCGTTGCTGATCTCCTCGGGGGTCAGGTCGCCCCCGGGGAAGAGGTTGGGGATCCCGGTGACCGGCGATACCGAGAACGCGTTGAATGTGGTCGAGATGCGGCCGATACCGCCGTTGGCGTCATAGACGCCGGAGGTGCCGAAGTCGTTGAACCAGCCGACCAGCTCGACCGTGTAGGGGCGGAAGAAGGCGAGCTGGGGCAGCGAGCGCCGCAGTGCCCGCACCGAGACCGGGAAGGAGCCGGGGCGGCGCTGCCCGTTGCGCCGGACCGGGCCCACGGTGATCCGGGCCAGCTTGGGCTGCAGGCGGGTCAGCTCGATCAGGTCGTTGTCCTTGCCGGGGCGGGAGACGACGGCGTCGAGGCGGCGCACGGTGGGCACCGCGTCGGTGGCGAAGCCCCTGAGGGCGGCGGTGAAGGGCTGGAGCTTCTCGGCGACGGGGATCGAGGCGCTGACCAGCGGGTCGAGGTCATCGAGGGTCGCCCGCAGGTTGACCGCGGTCGTGTTGAAGTTGCGCATGAAGCCGGGCAGACGCTCGATCGTCCCCGCCAGGGCGGTGTTCTCATCGGCCAGAGCGCCCATCATCTGGTCGGTGTTGGCGATGAACTGCTCGAGGTCGCCGGAGCGCTCGGAGACCGCGCCGGCGAGAGAGGCGCCGTCGACGATCAGCCGCTCGAAGCGGCGCTCGTCGGCGGTCAGCTCGCCGAAGACGCGCCGCGAGGTCGAGAGGAACGGGTTCAGGTACTTGAAGCCGACGTTGGTCTGGGGCCCGACCCCCTCATAGGCGCGGGCAAAGCCCTTGATCAGCTTGCGGAAGTTGCCGACCGTGCGCTCGTCGAAGGTGTTGAAGAGCTGGTCCAGGTCGACCTCGGAGACGGTGTTGGAGAGCGGCAGGGTGTCGCCGTCGTCGAGCGGCTCGCCGGCCTCGTCCCCCTCGGGCATCGTCAGCTGGACGTAGCGGTTGGCGATCCCGGAGAGCGACTGGGAGCGGATCGTCGCGATCGTCTCCGAGGGCAGCGGAGCGTAGTCGCCGTCGATCTTCAGCTCGACCAGGGCGGTGTTGTCGGGGCCGAGGTCGATCGACTGGACGGTGCCCGCCCTGGCGCCGGCGACCTCGACCAGGTTCCCCTTGACGAGCTGCGAGGCGTTCTCGAAGTTGGCGGTGACGGTGTAGGAGTTGCCGCCGCCGAAGATCAGGACCGCAGCGACGATCAGCGCTGCCACGAGGGCGACGATGGCGGCGATCCGCCCCACTGCGTTTGACCTCGCCAAATCTCTCCTGAATCCCCTGAAATACCCCGTCGATGGGCCGTCCCGTCAGGCACGGCCGCGCAGCGAAACTAGCACCAGATTTCGGCGAGTGTCAAAGTAGAACCGCGCCCGAAATCACGGGCCCAGGCGTGATTCTTCCCCGCATATCGTGAGGTTCCATTTAGACGGTGTTAAGGAGGCCCGAAACCGCCGCGTTCGCGAGGCTGCGGAGCCGCTGTAGGATGCGCGCGGCAGGTACCAGGCTCGACCCCCAACGCCACCAGGAGCTCCCAGATGACCATCGCAATCATCCTCGTGGTCGCGATCATCGTGATCGTCGCCCTCGCCTACGTCATGATCCGCAACGGGCTGATCGCCTCCCGCAACCGAGTCGACGAGGCGTGGAGCGGGATCGACGTCCAGCTCAAGCGCCGCCACGACCTGGTGCCGAACCTCGTCGAGACCGTGAAGGGCTACGCGACCCACGAGCGCGAGGTCTTCGAGAAGGCCACGAAGGCGCGTGCCGAAGCGATGAGCGCCCGCGGCGTCGACCAGACCGCGGCGGCCGAGCAGCAGCTCACCGGCGCGATCACCGACCTCCGCGCGGTGGCCGAGAACTACCCCCAGCTCCGGGCCACGGAGAACTTCCAGCAGCTCACCCGCAACCTGGCCGAGCTCGAGGACGAGATCCAGGCCTCACGGCGGATCTACAACTCCAACGTCCAGTCCTACAACACGCGGATCCAGCAGTTCCCGTCCTCGATCGTCGCCAACCAGGGCGGGTTCACGGCGCGGGAGTTCTTCGAGATCCAGGACGCCTCCGAACGCGACCCGGTGGCGGTCAGCTTCAGCTAGGCGTGCGAGAGGGCGCCTCGGACGTGCTCCCTCGGGGCAGCCACCGGCCCGCCGGTCGGCCGCGTCAGTCGTCCGGCGCGTAGAGCCAGCGCCGCCAGTCGTCCGAAGCTGAGTCGAGGGCGCGCTCGGCGGCCGCGCTGGGGTCCTCGCCGCGGTCGAGGTCGAGGTGGAGCATGAGCACGCTCGAGTCCATGTCGAGGCTGGCGTCGACGCCGTCTGCCGAGAGCTTGCGAACCAGAACCTCAGCCTTCGACTGGGCGTCGGGCGAGACGCTGCGCTGCCAGACCGCGCGGGTGCTCATCGGTCCCGCTGCCGCTCGTACGCATTCCCGAGCCGCTCGAAGGCGACCGCCCGCGAATAGAGCTTGTAGAGCTTGAACGCGCCCGCGAAGTCCCTGTCGCACCAGCCATCGAGTACCTCATAGGCGCGCTCCCGCGGCAGCGTTCGTCCGTGGCCCGCGGGAGAACCGGTCGGCCCTCCGATGACCGACTCGATCTGGGCCACCGTGCCGAGCTTCTCAGCCACTCCAGCGGAACTCCAATCGTCGCAATCGGCAAGCCGCAACGGCACATCTATTCCGGGCCCGGCCACCGTGACGGGCGCCTCCCCTCCGGACTCCGAGCAGCCCGTCAGCAACGTCCCCGCGACGCCAAGAGCAATCGCCGCTGTCGCGAGGCGGCCTACGGCTGCGGCCGGGGCGGCGTCGCGAACCAGGGGCAGGTGGCGGGATCGTAATCTGGGTTGGCCGTGAACGATGAGAAGCAGGCGAGCAACTCGCTTTCGTTCTCGTCCAGGGCGGGGCCCCCGACACTCTCCCCCGGGTTCCTGCCGTTGTTGCAGTCCGGCAGGCTGGGCGGGTCCGTCGTGATCTGGTGGCCCGAAGCGGGGCGGTTCTGGTACCAGCAGTTCGCCCGGTTGTTCGGGAACTTGTCCCACCAGAAATCGACGCCGTTGGGCTTGTAGGAGCCATTCGGAGCGACGCCCATGAGGTTGTGGTGAAACTCGTTGCGGTGCGAGGTCGAGGAGTCGAAGAGGGTGGAGTTCGACTTGCAGCCCTTCTGCCTGTTCTCCTCCTGCGGGCCGCAGACGAAGGTGTCGGGGACCGCGAAGAGCATGACGCCGCGCCGCCAGTTGTTCCAGAAGCGATTCTGGCGCAGGGTGTTGTTGTTGCCGCCGGCGATCCAGAGCGCCGTTCCGACCGGCACCGGGATGGTCGGCTCTACGTCCGACTTCTCCGTGTAGGGGTTGAAGTTGTTCGAGTAGAAGTGGTTCTTCTCGATCAGGTCGGAGTCCTGCGGGTACCCCGGATGCCCGGCCGCCGTGAAGACGTCGGTGGTGAAGCCGAGCGCGTTGTCGTAGAAGTTGTTGTGGTGGATCCAGACCGCATTGGCGGCGGTCCCGGAGTAGCCGGCGGAGTTGTGGTGCATGTCGCAGCGCCGGACCTGGGTGTTCATCCGGTACTTCGTCCCCCTGCGCCGCTGCTCGCCGGTGTCGGGGGCCGAGCCGGGATAGATGCCGGCGTCGCCGGCGCCCTTCGCCTCGCAGTTCTGGATGATCCCGTGGTCGGAGGTGAAGGTCAGGACCCCGTACTCGCCGGGATAGAAGGCCTTGAACCGATCGAGGAAGAACCCGTCCGCCTCGTGGACGTAGATCGTGTGCTCGAGGGCGTGACGGAAGGTCATCTTGCGCAGGACGAACCCGTCGGCGCGGTCGGCCTTGATCCCGACGTCCTTCTTAGAGCCGACGCCGGAGGGGCCCCGGTTGCCGGCCTTGACGCGGCCGGCATCGACGACCACGTCGCTGGCGCTGACGCCGGAGCCCTCGATCTGGAAGTTGCAGCGGATGCAGGGCCCGAGGTCGGGGATCCCGTGCCGGTCCCAGCGCGGCTCGCGGGGCGGGTTGCCGTGGGGCTTGCGGCCCATGACCGCGATCAGATTCTGGTCGTTCGGGCAGTGGAACGTGTAGCGGTAGGAGTTGGCCTCCTTCTGCCCGCGGTCGTTGAGGATCTCGTACTTGTCGCACTTCGGGTCGTCGGTCGGCTGCTTGCGCGACCGCGGCTCCGTGTAGAGGCCGGGCATGACGACCACCCGGTCGTTGTTGCCGGAGTCGAACACGGCGGGCTGGATCTGGTGGTAGTCGCAGATCGCGAAGAGGCGCCGGTTGATTGCCCGGAGGCCCTTCGCCCGCTTCGCGGTCAGCTTGCGCATGACCGTCGGGCGGACCCTGAAGCCCTTCTTCCGGGACCGGCGGATCGACTTGTTCAGCCGCTTCAGCGAGCCCCGTTTGCAGACGACCCGCGTCTCGCCGCGAGCCTTGGGGTTCAATGCCGACGCCAGCGAGCGGACCTTCGGGACCTTGCCGCCGGCGGCCGGCTTGGCGCTGCGGTCGGGAGTGGGCTTCGGCCAGTAGGAGGCGCGTTCGATGTGCGCGGACACGGCGGCCGGGATGACCAGCGCGGCCATCACCGCGAACGCGATCGCGAGCCGCCTGCGGCTGCCGCGACCCGCGGCCGGCGTCTTTGTCCTCCTCAGCACGGACGCGCGAGTTTAACCAAGGTCGCCGGGCCCGGCGGAGGTTGCCTTCGCTCAAAGGCGCCCCGCCGCTGCTCGCCGGAGCCGGTCCGGGCTACGCTGACGGCGTCCGGACGACGAACGAGAGGTGATGCGCAATGGCTGAGACGCTCGAGCAGCTCGCGATGCAGGGCGATCCCGGGACGCTCGAGACCGAGGAGCAGGCCTCGAAGATCAGGCTGCTCGACCCCCAGCAGCTCTACGAGCTCTGGGAGCGGCAGCACTGGGCGTCCCACGACGTCGACTTCACCCGGGACAAGGACGACTGGGCGCGGATGAACGACGAGGAGCGCGACTACTTCACCTGGGGCTTCTCCGCCTTCTTCATCGGCGAGGAGCGCGTCGCCACCCAGTTCTCGGGGCTGGTCATGGCCTACGAGGACGAGTCCGAGGAATCCTTCCTGGCGACCCAGCAGGTCGACGAGATCCGCCACACGCAGTTCTTCGACCGTTTCTACCGCGACGTGATCGAGATCGAGGGCGATGACTGGGAGGCGCGGCTCGGCCGCGTCCGCGAGGAGGTCAACGAGTCCTTCGCCAAGCTGTTCGACGAGGCGCTCGTCGATGCCAACAGGCGGTTGATCGCCGACCCCGCCGACCTCGCCGCGAAGGTCGAGTTCGTGACCATGTACCACATGGTCATTGAGGGGACCCTTGCCCTGACCGGGCAGTGGACGATCACCGATTACCTGGAGCAGAACGAGCTCCTCCCCGGTTTCGTCGACGGATTCAAGAAGGTCGCCCGCGACGAGCACCGCCACGTCGCCTACGGCACGTGGTTCCTCAAGGAGAAGTGCGGCGGCGACCCGGAGCTGGCCGGCCGGATGCGGTCGACCCTGCACGAGTTGCTGCCGGTCGCGAGCGGCGTTCTCGTCCCGAAGGGGGCCGACCCCAACGACTGGGAGATGCTCGGGTACACCTCGGAGCAGGTGAACGGTTTCGCCTTCAAGGCGCTGACCCGGCGACTCAAGGCGATCGGCGTGCCGCTGTTCGCACCCGAGGGTGTGCCCGCTTGAGCATCGCCGGCCGGCAGCCGTGGACCTGCGACGGCGGCGGCTTCGTGGGCGACCTCCAAGGCTAGGACGCCGGATGGCCCGGGCGCGACACGACTACGACTGGATCGTCGTGGGATCCGGGTTCGGGGGCGCCGTGGCGGCGCTCCGGCTGGCCGAGAAGGGCTACCGGGTCGCCGTCCTCGAGTCGGGCAGCCGCTTCGAGGACGCGGACTTCGCCGAGACGACCTGGCGGATGCGGCGCTACTTCTGGATGCCGCGGCTCGGCATGCGCGGCATCTTCCGGCTGACCGTCTTCAAGCACGTGTTCATCGCCTCCGGCAGCGGCGTCGGCGGCGGCTCTCTCGGGTTCGCCAACACGCTCTACCGGGCCCGGCCGGCGTTCTTCAAAGACCCGCAGTGGGCGGAGCTCGCCGAGTGGGAGAGCGAGCTGGCGCCGCACTACGACACGGCGGAGCGGATGCTCGGCGTCGTCGAATACGAGGGGCTGGGGCCGGCCGACCGGTTGCTCCGCGAGTACGGCGAGGAGATCGGCGTCGGCGATACCTTCGCCCCGACCAGGGTCGGCGTCTATTTCGGGGAGCCGGGCAAGGCGGCCGACGACCCCTACTTCGGCGGCGAGGGACCCGAGCGGACCGGCTGCCTGCTCTGCGGCAACTGCATGGTCGGCTGCCGCTACGGAGCCAAGAACACACTGGCCAAGAACTACCTGTGGTTCGCGGAGCGTCTCGGAGCCCAGGTCTTCCCCGAGCGGCAGGTGACCGAGATCCGCCCGCTGGGCGCGCTCGACGGCTGCGATGGCTACCGCGTCGCCAGCGAGCGCTCCGGGAGCTGGGTCCGCAAGCGCCGGCGGACGCTCAATGCGCGCGGCGTCGTCGTCGCCGCCGGGGCCCTGGGGACGAACAAGCTCCTCGCGGAGTGCCGCCACAGCGGCGCCCTCCCGAACCTGTCCCCCCGCCTCGGCGAGGTGGTCCGGACCAACTCGGAGTCGATCCAGGCGGTGACCGCGCGCGACGACGCGCATGACTTCAGCCGCTCGATCGCGATCACCTCGAGCATCTATCCCGACCCCGACACCCACATCGAAGTCGTCACCTACGGCCGCGGCGGCGACGCGATCAGCCGCCTGTTCACGATCATGACCGGCGAGGGCACGCGGCTCACCCGCCCCTTCAAGTGGCTCGCGGCGCTGGCCCGCCACCCGCTGAAGACGGCGCGGCTGCTGGTGCCGCACGCGTGGTCGCGACGGACGATCATCCTCCTCGTCATGCAGTCGCTCGACACCGCGATGAGCCTGCGGGCGAAGCCGCGGCTGCTCGGGCGCGGGATCCGCCTCCAGACCGAGCAGGACCCCGATCGCCCCAGTCCCACCTTCATCCCCGCCGCCGACAAGGCGGCCCGCTGGTTCGCCCGGCGGACCGGTGGGATCGCCCAGAGCGGCATCACCGAGTCGGTCTTCAACATCCCGACGACCGCCCACATCCTCGGCGGGGCGGTGATCGGGGAGACCCCCGAGACGGGCGTCGTCGACGCGGCCAACCGCGTCCACGGCTACGAGGGGCTGCTCGTCTGCGACGGCGCGGCGATCCCCGCCAACCCCGGCGTCAACCCCAGCCTGACGATCACCGCCAAGGCCGAGCACGCCATGAGCCTGATCCCTCCCAGCCCGGGGGCCGAGCCGGGCCGGCTGCCGCCTGCGGCGCGCCCGGCGGCTAGCGGAGCGTCCGCCGCGCCAGGTCCGGCGACCCGAACGGAACCGAGCCCCGCGCGCTGACCCCGGCCTTGTCCAGGCCCGCCAGCGCCCGCTTCCCCGCCGGGGTGACCTTCACGCGGACCACCCTTGCCGCCCCGGCCGCGAGGTCGACGTTCGTCTTCGATCCGAGCCGCCGCCTCCCCTTGCGGGCGAGGATCGCGACGTCGTGGCTGTCGGTCAGGGCGCGAACGCGGACCTTGAGCTTGCCGCTGCCCCGCACGGAGCGGAGCGACTGGGCGGGGACCGCGACGTCGATCCGCGGCCGGGCGACGGGCGTGCCGGCGCCGGTGACCTGGAGGTCGGCCTCCATCCCCGCGTGGACCGTGCACTCGAAGCGGTAGGTGCCGCTGTCGAGGTACTGGACCCCGTCCACCGGGGTCGAGGAGCCGGCCACCGTTCGCGAGCGGAAGAGCGGCTTGCCGTCCGGCCCCTTCTTCTTCGCCGTGACGTTGTGGGAGGCGGTCGGATCCGGGTTCTGGAACGTGGCCCGCTCGCCGCGGTTGACCGTGTAGGCCGGCGCTGCGTACTGGTCGGCGCCGACCTGGGCGGTGATCGTGACGTCGGCGAAGGCGACACCGGTGCCGGTGGCGAGCGCCGCGAGCAGGGAGATCAGGGCGATCGGTAGCGGACGGGTCATGGCTGTGTCACTAGACACGGGGGAGGGCGCCGGGTTGCGGTCCCGGCGCCCTCGGAGCCGCTAGCCGTTGGCGGCCGAGTACCTCTCGCCCACGAACTCCCAGTTGACGACGTTCCAGAACGCGTCGATGTAATCGGGGCGCTTGTTCTGGTACTTGAGGTAGTAGGCGTGCTCCCAGACGTCGCAGCCGAGCAGCGGCGTCTGCCCGTCCATCACCGGTGAGTCCTGGTTCGCGGTCGAGGTGATCGCGAGACCGGACCCGTCGTGAACGAGCCAGGCCCAGCCGGAGCCGAACCGGGCGACCCCGGCGTCCTTGAACTCGCCCTTGAACGAGTCGAACGAGCCCCATTTCTCGGCGACCGCATCGCCGAGCTCCCCCCCGGGCTCACCGCCCCCGTCCGGGCTCAGCATCTGCCAGAACAGCGTGTGGTTGTAATGGCCGCCGCCGTTGTTGCGGACCGGCCCCCGCTTGTCCTCGGGCAGGCTCGAGAGGTCCCGCAGCACCTCCTCGACGTCCCTGTCCTCCCACTCGGTCCCGTCCAGAGCCGCGTTCGCCTTGTCGACGTAGGCCTGGTGGTGCTTGTCGTGATGGACCCGCATGGTCGCCTCGTCGATATGGGGCTCGAGCGCGTCGTAGTCGTAGGGCAGGTCGGGGACGGTGTAAGCCATCGGCAGCTCTCCTTGTTCGAAGTCCTTGCCTGGAACATAACCGGGGGGGACCGGCGGCGACGCGGCGGCGGCTCCTGCCGGAGTTTGGGCACGGCGGGCCGCCGGGAACCCGGCTTCGCGCATGCCGAGACTGCGTCGAGCCGACTGCTCCGCGCCGGGCCTGCGCCGGGTCCGGCGCGGCCGCGGCTTCAGCTACCGCGAGGAGGACGGGAGCCTGGTGGCGGACGCCGAGACGCTCGAGCGGATCGCGGAGCTCGCGATCCCGCCGGCCTGGCAGGACGTCTGGATCTGCCCGTTCGCCAACGGCCACATCCAGGCGACCGGGATCGACGCGGCGGGACGCAAGCAATACCTCTACCACCAGGCCTGGCGCGAGAGCCGCGACCGCCGCAAGTTCGAGGAGATGCTCGACTTCGCCCGCGCCCTGCCCCGCCTTCGCAAGCGGGTGATCGAAGACCTCGGCATCCGCGGGTTCCCCCGCGAGCGTGTCCTCGCCGGCGCGGTCCGCCTCCTCGACCTCGGCTTCTTCCGCGTCGGCAGCGACCAGTACACGGCCGAGAACGAGACCTACGGCCTGTCCACCCTGCGGCGCCGCCACGTCCACTTCGAGCGCGGCGCCGCGATCTTCGACTACAAGGCGAAGGGGGCCAAGCGTCACGTGCAGGAGCTGGCCGACCCCGACGTCGTCAAGCTCCTGCGCGGCCTCGACCGCCGCAAGGGCGGCGGCCACGAGCTGCTCGCCTTCCGCAACGGCGAGGCCTGGGTGGACGTCAAGGCGAGCGACATCAACACCTACCTGAAGGAGTCGGCCGGCGGTGACTTCTCGGCCAAGGACTTCCGGACCTGGAACGCCACCGTCCTGGCCGCGGTCGGGCTGGCGGTCCGCAGCGCCGAGGACCCGCCGAAGACCAAGGCGGCCCGCAAGCGCATCGCGAACGCCGTGGTCAAGGACGTCGCTCGCTATCTGTCCAACACGCCGGCGGTCTGCCGCGCCTCCTACATAGACCCGCGCGTGTTCGACAAGTTCGACTCGGGAAACCTCCTGCGGACCTCGCTGCGGCGGGTGATCGCCGACACGGGGCCCGACGAATTCGCCGACCGCGAGAAGATCGAGCGGGCCGTGATGCGCCTGCTCGACTGAGCGGTTTTCGCCCGAAGCCCCGCGGGTACCCGCCGGAGGTGCCAGACCACGCCGACAACGGGCGCAACGGGCGCCGGGTGCTCGTCGTCGCCAACGACACGATCGCCGGGGACGAGCTGGCGACCTCCCTGCGCGAGCGCGGCGGGCAGGAGGGGTCCATCCTGGTCGTGGCCCCGGCCCTGGTGAGCTCGGGCCTGCGCCACGAGATGGGAGACGTCGACGACGCTCGGGAGCCCGCCGAGGAGCGGCTGCGCTCGATCCTCGAGGACCTGCGCGGGAGAGGCCTCGAGGCGACCGGAGAGGTCGGCGACTCCGACCCCGTGATCGCGATCGGCGACGAGCTCCAGAAGTTCCCGGCCGACGAGATAGTCCTGATCCATCACCCCGAGGACGACGAGCTGTACGCCGAGAAGGGGCTCGTGGAACGAGTGAAGCGGGACTTCGGACAGCCGCTCACCGAACTCGTGGTCCCGGCCGGCGACGGCTCGCCCGCTCCGCTCGAGGAGCACCGGCGCCTCGGGGGCCCCGAGCGCGACGAGGACGCGCACGGCTGGTCGCAGAACCTGCCGAAGTTCCGCCGCCAGGACGTCGCGGCGATGCTCGTCGGAGGTATCGGGACGCTGATCCTCTTCATCCTCGCGGCCGACTGCGCCGCCGGGGGCAGAGATGGGATCCACGGGTTCGAGGAGTGCGCGGGCCTCACCCTGATCGCGGGGGCGATGTTCCTCCTCAACCTCGCCCACGTCGTCGGGCTCGTCCTGATCGAAAGCGTTCGCTATCGCGGGATCTGGGAGCGCTACCTCGCCCGGCTGACGATCGTCGCGACCTCGGTCGCCGTGGTGGCCGGCGTCGTCCTGAGGCTGCTCGTCTGATGCCCGAGACAGCGGCCGGTGGGCGGGCTGCGCCCGCCTGGGCGTACATCGCCCCGCTGGCCACGTATGCGTCCTGCCTCAGCGGCTTCCTGGTCTGGCTTCTGCGGTCGGGCCGCGCGATCCCCCAGCCGGGGGCGCGCGACGTCGTCATGATCGGCCTCGCGACGCACAAGGCGAGCCGCCTCCTGACGAAGGAGAAGGTGACGCGGCCCCTGCGCGAACCGTTCGCCGACGTCAAGGGCGAGGGCGAGCTGCCACGTGAGCTCTCCCAGGAGCCCCAGGGAACCGGCCTGCGCCGGGTGATCGGCGAGCTCCTGATCTGCCCCTACTGCCTGGCGCAGTGGGTCGGGACCGCGTTCTTCGCGGGTCTCGCGGTCGCGCCGCGGCTGACCAGGTTCATGGCGGCGCTGCTCTCCGCAGTCGCGATCGCCGACTTCCTCCAGCCCGCCTACCGGGCGGCGGAACGGCGAGGCGCCGGCTGACCCGCGAACGGCGCCGCGGTCCGTTTTTCGCCGAGGGCCGGGGGTAGCTGCCGGCGGATGCAGGCTCCCGCGATCAGCCGCGACAGCCTCCGCGACCTCTGCCGGGCCCGGGCCGAGGACGGCGCCGGGCTGTCGGTGGTGTTCGACCTCGACCCAGAGCGGTTCGCGACGCCGCCGGCCCGGCAGTCCGAGGTTCGCTCGGTCCTGGACGGCGCCCACAAGCGCGCGGTGGAGCGCGGTGCGCGCCGGCGGGTGGAGGAGCTGCTCGAGCAGGCCCGCGTGGCGCTCGCCGACTCCGGCGCCTACGACGGCGCGCACGGTCTCGCCCTCTTCGCGGGATTCGACGGAACGGGCGCGGAGCCGACGGTTCTGCGTCTGCCGGAGCCGCCGGCCGGCCCCGACGTCGAGGTCGACCACTTCCCGCTGGTCCGCCCGCTCGCCCGCTGCACGTCGGACACGCGCTGGGCGGTCGTCCTGGTCGGCCGCGAGGAGGGGCGCGTCCTCCTCGGCGACCGCTTTCGGCTCGTCGACGCCGAGAACCTGCGCGAGACCGCGCACGGCCGCCACGATCAGGGCGGCTGGTCCCAGGCCCGATACCAGCGCGCCGTCGACGAAGAAGCGCGCGAGCACTACGACCGGATCGCCGCGGAGCTCGACCGGCTGCTCGCCGCCGGCCGGTACGAGCGCCTTCTGATCGGCGGGACGGAGGAGAACGCCGCCGGCCTGCGCGAGCGCCTACCCGAGCCGGCGGGGGAGGTCATGACGGCCACCTTCGCGATCGACGTCGGCAGCGCCAATCCCGACCGCGTCCTCGAGGCGGCCGGCGGCTCGATGGCCGAATGGGAGGGTCGGGTCCTCGACGAGGCGATGGCCCGCCTCCGTGAGCAGCTGGGCACCGGCCAGGCCGGCGCGATGGGCCTCGAGCCGACACTCGAGGCCCTGACCGCCCAGCGCGTGGCACGGCTGTTCGTCCCCCCTTCCCTGGGCGCCCGCGGCACCCGCTGCCCCCGCTGCGACCGCCTCTCGAGCCTCGACGAGACCGAGTGCCCGCTCGACGGTGCCGAGCTCGTCGAGCGCGAGGAGATCCTCGACGACGCCGTCCGCAAGGCGTTCGCGGACTCGGCCGCGGTGTCGGTGCTCGAGACCGCAGCCGACCTGCCGGGCGGCATCGCAGCGCTGACCCACTACTGAGAGGAGGAGGAGATGCCCGAGCGAAACAAGCCAGGCCAGGACCCCGCGCACGGCGAACCCGAAACCGATCCCCACGAGGGCGACGAGGGCCGCGACCCCCATCATGCCCTGAACAACCCCGTGCGGGACCCGGATCCGACCGAGTGGCCGGACCCCTACGAGAAGCGGCCCGACCCTCGGGGGCCCCAGGAGGACGGCGAGGACCGGCCGGGGGGACCCTCGACGAGCGAGCCCCATCCCCCCCAAAGCTGGGAGCGCCAGCACCACCGTGGCGAGGGCAGTGGCTGAGCCCTAGGCGGCGGCGGGGAAGTCGCCGCCGTCGTGGCGCTCCACGAGCTCACCCCAATGGGCCTCGTGGAGCGCCCGGCGGCTGCTGTGTCCCGGTCCCCATAGCCGGGCCTCGGCGGGCATGTCCTTGTCCGCCGGCCCCTTGCGCCCGTCCCTCCTGGAAATCTCGACGATGACGGCCTCGCGCTCGAGCCGGGCGGAGGGCCCGGCGGCTGCGATCGGCACGACCGTCTCGCTCATGACGAAGCGCACTTACCCCCTGCCCCCGGGGACAAACACGTGCGCAGTTTCCGCCTCCGGCCGCGGGGGTAGCCGACGCCCATGCCGGCTCCGGCACCAGCACTGAGCGCCGGCGGACCGGTCGGAACCGGAGGCCCGTGGGGGACCCACGCCGACCTGCCTCCCCACCCGGCCCTGGCAGGAGAGATCCACGCCGATGTCGCGGTCGTGGGCGCCGGCATCACCGGGGTGACCACGGCGCTCCTGCTCCAGGAGTCCGGCGCCTCGGTCGCCCTGCTCGAGGCCGACCGGATCTGCTCCGGCGTCAGCTCACACACGACGGCGAAGGTGACGGCGCTCCAGGGAACCACCTACACCCGCCTGCTATCCCGTTTCGGTGTCGAGGGGGCGTCGATCTACGCGCGCTGGAACTCCGCCGCGGTCGACTGGATCGGGGAACAGGCGGAGAAGGGGGCCATCGAATGCTCTTTTCGGCGCCGCGCCGACTACACGTTCGCCGCCGATGCATCTCAGCGGGACACGGTCGAGGAACAGGCCGAGGCCGCTGCCGCCGCCGGCCTCCCCGTCGAGCTGGTCGACGACCTCGCGCTTCCATTCGACCATGCCGGAGCGGTGGCACTGCCGGGGCAGGCCGAGTTCGACCCCGTCGCCTACGTCGGTGGCCTAGCGCGCCGGTTCGAGGAGGCCGGTGGGCGGATCCACGAGCGCAGCCGGGTCCTGTCGGTGTCCGAGGGGAACCCCTGTCAGGTCCGGACGACCGGCGGCTCGGTCCTCGCCGGGCAGGTGGTCCTCGCGACGCTGATCCCGATCCTCGACCGCTCGCTGGCATTCGCGCGCGAGCACCCCGAGCGGTCGTACTGCATCGGCGTCTCGACGCCGGACGCCGCGCCGGAGGGAATGTTCATCAGCGCCGGCTCCCCCACCAGGTCCCTGCGGCGCTTTCCCGCCGCCGGGCGGGAGTTGCTGATCGTCGGGGGCGAGGGACACAAGACCGGCCAGACGGGGTCCCACCGCGAGCGCTACGCCCAGCTCGAGGAGTTCGCCCGGCGTCACTGGGACGTCGAGGCGGTGACCCACCGCTGGTCGGCTCAGGACTACGTCACCGCCGACGGCGGGCCGTATGTCGGCCCGGTGAACCCGCTGTCGAAGCGCCTCTATATGGCGACCGGCTTCGCCAAGTGGGGGATGACCAACGGAACCGCCGCCGCGCGGGCGCTGCACGAGGCCCTGAACGGGGCGACGCCCGAATGGTGCGAGGCGTTTGCCGCGAACCGCCTGAAGCCGCTTGCGTCGGCCGCCTCGCTGGTCAAGGAGAACGCGAACGCCGGAGCGGTCTTCTTCACGGATCGGATCCGCCGGCGTCCATCCCGCGGGCTGAGCGACCTCGCGCCCGGCGAGGGCGCGGTGGTTCGAGGCGACGGCGGCGCCGTCGCCGGCTACCGCGATCCCGATGGGCGCCTCCACGCCGTCTCCCCCACCTGCACCCACCTCGCCTGCCGCGTCCGCTTCAACGATGCCGAGCACACCTGGGATTGCCCCTGCCACGGCTCGCGATTCGCTCCCGACGGAAGCGTGCTCCAGGGGCCGGCGACGCGACCGCTCGAGCGCAAGCGGGTGCCGCCCGGCGAGCAGCGCGCCTAGACCTACGTCGTCTTCGGCGTGTCGGGTTCGTCGCGGGGCTCGAGCTGGAGCTCGCGCTCGGCCGGCAGGCCCTGCTCGAGCTCACGGTTCCGCTCCCGCTCGGCGTTCACCTCATGGCCGAGCAGCAGCGCGCAGTTCGAGATCCACAGCCAGACGAGGAGCGCGATCATCCCGCCCAGCGTGCCGTAGGTCTTGTCGTAGGAGCCGAACTGCGAGACGTAGAAGGCGAAGCCGACCGACGCGACGAGCCAGACGACGATCGCCAGGATCGCCCCAGGGGTGATCCACTTGAAGCCGGGCAGCTTGACGTTGGGCGTGGCGTAGTACAGGACGGCGATCATCGTGATCACCACCGCGAGCAGGACCGGCCACTTGGCGATGTCCCAGACCGTGATCGCGGTGTCGCCGACGCCGAGCGGCTCGGCCACCTGCTCGACCACCGGCCCGGTGAGCGTGAGCGCGAGCGCGACAAGCGCCAGCATGATCACCATCGCCAGCGTGACCAGGATCTGAAGCGGCCGCAGCTTCCAGAACGGCCGGCCCTCCGGTGTCTCGTAGATGACGTTGGAAGCCCTCGTGAAGGCTCCGATGTAGCCGGAGGCCGACCAGAGGGCGCCGGCCAGGCTGACGATCAGCAAGAGGCCGGCGGTCTGGCGATCCGAGGTGATCGACTCGATCGGGCCGCGGAACGTGTCGCCCGCCGACGACGGGCCGATGCTGGTCACGATGTCGGTGATCGTCTTGGCCGCCGGCTTGGGGTCGGCGAAGAGGCCGACCAGCGAGACGAGGGCGATCAGCGCCGGGAACAGCGACAGCAGCCCGTAGTAGGTCAGCGCGGCCGCCCAGTCGGTCATGTTGTCCTCCTGGAACTCCTGGACGGTTCGCTTGACCGTCGCCCAGCGGGACGTCCGGGAGTCGGTGCCCTTGGGCCTGTAGTCGGCCCGGTGATCCCGTGAGCGCTCGGCGGTGGCCGCCCCGCCCTCCACCTACGCGCCCTCGCGCTCGCCCCAGATGCCCCCTCGCGCCGGCGCCCGCTCTTGCTTCGGTGCGTCCGCCGGCTCCCCTGAGACCGCCTCCGCCTCGACCTCGTCCGGCCGCCGCTGGGTGCCGACATAGGCGAAGAACAGGACGATCGCCGGCAGCGCCACCAGCAACGCGAAGAGCGGCGGAGCCCAGAGGCCCAGCCCCGCGATCAGGAGCGCCAGAACGATCAGCGGAATGACGTACATGGCCTTCCGGGTACCCTCGGCCTCGCGGAGCAAAACCGCGGCCGGCTGCCGGTTTCCCGGCGGGGCCGCGCGGGTACCCTCCAGGGGCGGCGGCCGCCTGTGCCGCCCTGCGCTGCACGGCATCGACGGCTCCAGGGCAGCGGCCAGATCGACCCGTCCCGGAGATGTATGGAAGGCACGCACGAGCAGCAAGGAGCGTTCGGTCCCGCGGTGCCGGGACCGGGTGAGCGGCTAGCCGACGACAACGAGCTGCTGGCCCGCTACGCCCGCACCCGCGACCCCTCTGTCCGCGAGGAGCTGGTCGAGCGCTTCCTCCCGTTCGCCCGAACGCTGGCGCTGCGCTACCGAGGCGCCACGGAGTCGCCCGACGACCTGATCCAGGTGGCGAGCGTCGGCCTGATCAACGCGATCGACCGCTTCGACCCCGAGAGGGGCACCCCGTTCACCGCCTTCGCGTCCCCCACCATCCTGGGCGAGCTGAAGCGGCACTTCCGCGACCGTGTCTGGACCGTCCGCGTGCCGCGCAGCCTGCACGACCGCATGAGCGAGGTTGACTCCGCGGTCGCCGACCTGACGCGGGAGCTCCAGCGCTCACCCTCGGTCCGCGAGGTCGCCGAGCACCTGAACATCGAGGAGGACGCCGTGCTCGAGGTCCTCGAGGCCGGGCACAACCGCCGTCCGCTCTCGCTCGACCATCCCGGCGGGCGCGGCGACGACCCCGACGAGTCGACCCCGAACGAGTGGATTGGCGAGGAGGACTCGGGGTTCGAGCTGATCGAAGGCCGGATCGCGCTCGAGGAGGCGATCCCCCATCTCAGCGAGCGGGACCGGCTCGTCCTGCGGCTCCGATTCGTCGAGGACATGACGCAATCGCAGATCGCCGAGCGGATCGGCCACTCCCAGATGCACGTGTCGCGGATCCTCCGCAGCACCCTCCAGAAGATCCGCGAGTGGATCGAGCAGGAGGGGATCCGCGAGGCCGATCAGAGCGCCGAGGGCCAACCGAAGCCGGGCTGATCAGCCCGCGCCTGTGCCGATCCGGACCTCCAGGTAGTCCCCTTCGGGCCCCTCCTCGACCTCCACTTCCTCAGCCAGCCGCTCCAGGGTTCCGCCGCCCGTGCCCGGCACCTCGAAGCCATCGCGCACCTTCGCCGCCGTGCCGCCGGCCATCGGCCCGACCCGGATCGCCACTCCCCGGTCACGCTCCAGCAGGGACACCCGGACCCGCCCGTCGATGAAGCCCTCGGGCGCGCCGGCCGCGATCGCGTCGCTCAGGAGCATCGCGTCGGAGAGGCGGTCGATCGTCACCTCGCGGCGGGCTGCGAGCGCGCCCACCATCCGTCCGAGTACCGGGGCGACCAGCTCGGGACTGCTGACCGCGAGCGCGCTGGCTCCCTCGAGATGGGCGGGGTCATACGCGGGCGCCTCGGCGGCCGAGGACGGGGCGGCGGTGAGCAGGAGGCGCATGCTGATCCGGGTTCCCTGGTCGATGCCGCCGGCGATCTCGAACGAGTGCGAGAGCGCGGCGATCAGCGGCAGGCCCAGCTTCAGGCTGGGACGCTCGAGCTCGGCCCGCGGACGGATGCCGCCGCCGTAGTCGCGGACGACCACGGTCAGCCCCTCCTCGTCGGGCCGTGCCTCGACCTCCAGGGGACCGTCGTCCTCGTAGGCGTGGACGACGACGTTCATGCAGGCCTCGGTGACGACGGTCTTCAGGTCGCCGATCCGTTCGTCCTCCATCCCCAGTGACTCCGCCAGACCGGCGAGCGCGTGCCGCACCACGGCTACGTTCTCCGTCCGTGCCGGAAGGGTGATCTGAAGGACGTCGGGTTCGCTCATCGGGTCGGGCTGGCGGAACCGCTGCGAGCGATCGCACGGTCGTGGCGGCGACGCCCGTCACCTACCCGGGGGCTTCGCGCGCGAAACGGATTCGCCCCGTCCGCCCCCGGGTACCCGCCGCCCGATGACCCCGCGGACGGCGGAATCGGCAGCCGAGTACCTGCCCTCCAGCCGCGACCTGGAGGCGCTGCGCACGGCCGCGGCGGCCTGCCGCGGCTGCCCGCTGTACGCCGAGGCGACCCAGACGGTCTTCGGCGGCGGCGGCGAGGCGGCCCGGCTGATGCTGGTGGGCGAGCAGCCCGGTGATCGCGAGGACCGCGCCGGGGAGCCGTTCGTCGGCCCCGCCGGGCGGATCCTCGACCAGGCGCTCGAGGAGGCCGGCATCCGCCGCGACCTCGCGTACGTGACCAACGCGGTCAAGCACTTCAAGTGGCGGCCCCGGGGAACCCGGCGGATCCACGTCACGCCACGGGTCGGGGAGATCGAAGCGTGCAAACCCTGGCTCGAGGCCGAGGTGGACGCGGTCCGCCCCGAGGCGATAGTCGCGATGGGCGCAACGGCGGCGCGCGCGGTCTTCGGCCCTGGCGTCAAGGTCACCAAGGACCGAGGGCGGACGCTCGACACGCCACTCGCCCCGATCGGGGCGGTGACTCTCCATCCGTCGGCGGTCCTCCGGGTCCGCGAGAAGGCCGAGCGGGAGGACGCACTGGCGGCCCTCGTCGCCGACCTCGCGGCTGTCGACCGGGCGCTCCGCCGCTAGGCCGGAGGCCAATCGCGGAGCGCCGCGAGACGGTCCTCGTAGACCCTGATCCAGGCGAACAGGCCGTCCTCGGTCCGCATCCGCCAGGCCACCGGAAGATCACGCAGGCCGAGCTCCCGACTTCGCGCGAACACCCGTCCGATCGCGAGTGCCTGGTCTCCTCGGGCGGCGATCCGCCGCGGCGTGATCAGGAGGTCCTCCCAGACCCGTTCGACGTCGGCGAAGTAGTCGCGCATCCCCTCGCGGCCCTCGTAGACGCTCGGCCGGCCGGCGAATTCGGCGGTGGCCGCCTCGAATCGGACTCCCTCGGCGCACAGCGACGCCACCTCCTCCACGTCGCGCCGGTTGAAGGCGCGAAAGAGGTCGGAGACCGCACGCTCGAGCTGTTCCGCCACCCGCCTGGCTTCTAGCACGGAACGCGGGTCAGACGGTGGCGCCGGTCTCGGCCTCGAACGATCGCAGTGCCGCCAGGCTCTGCGCCGAAAGCGGATCGGGATCGCGCATGATCGCGACGATCGCGGCATCGTCTCGGAGCTGACCCCCGGTGAAGGCCTCGAGGGAGAGCTCGACCCGGCGAACCGTCTCGGCCGGGCTGGCCAGGCCGGCGAGCTGTCCGCGCAGGCGGTCCTCGCCGAATCGCTCGCCACCGGCCTCTGCCTCGGTGACGCCGTCGGTGAACGCCACCAACAGGTCACCTGGCTCGAGCGCGACGCTCGCCGATTCCCAGCCGGCGCCGTCGAAAGCCCCCAGCACCGGGCCGTGGCACGGCAACTGGCGCACGGCGCCCTCCTCGATCAGGAGCGGTGGAGGATGCCCCGCGGAGATCACCTCCGCCTCCCCCGGCGACGCTGCGCGCAGGGCGACGAGGGCAACGGTGCAGAGCGAGAGATCGCTCCGGGCCAGGAGAGCCCGGTTGAGCGCGGCCAGCGCCGTTCGCGGGTCGCCGGTGAGGGCGGCGGCGGTGCGGAGGGTGTGGCGCGCCAGGGCGGTGATCGACGCCGCGCCCGCGCCCCGTCCGGTGACGTCGCCGATCGCCACGATCCACCCCTGCTCGAACGGGAACACCTCGTAGAAGTCCCCGCCGACCTCGTTCTGCTCCCCCGCCGGCCGGTAGAGGGCTGCCACCGACCAACCGGGGATCTCGGGGATCGGCGAGGGCAGCAGACCGTGCTGGAGCGTCTCGGCGATCTCTGACCGCTCGGTTGCGAGTCGCGCGTTCTCGAGGGCCACCGCGGCACGGTCGGCGATCCGGCCCGCCAGCTCGACGTCGAAGTCGTCGAACGGGCGGCGGTCGGTGTCGTTGATCAGGTTGAGCGTGCCCCGCATCTCGCCCCCGAGCCGCAACGGCATGACCATCAGCGATCCGAGGCCCAGCTCCTCGAGCCGCCGCAGGTGATCCGGGCTTCGGGCCATTGCCTCGAGCTGAGGCGTGATGTCCCGGGCCACCAGGGGGCGCCGGGTGCGAAGTACCTCGGCCACCGGCGAGTCATCGGCGGTGTGAAGGGGGTACTCGGCTCCGAGCCGGCGGATCGCGGCGATCCGCTCCGGGTCGCGATGCGCGAGCGCCAGCTCCTCGATCGACCCGTCCGGGGCGACCACGTGCACGCTGCACCAGTCGGCGAGCTGCGGGATTGCCAGTGCGGCGATGCCCTTGAGGGTCTCCTCGTAGTCGTTCGAGCTGAGCAGCTCGCCGGTCCGCGCCAACATCGTCTGCGCGAACTCGGCCTGCTTCAGGTCGCTGACGTCCTCGAATGCGGTGGCGGTCCAGACCGTGGCTCCGTCGGCCCCGGGCACCGCCCGCGACCTGGCCCGCAGCCAGGTCTCGCGACCGGACTCGCGCGGGATTGCGCGGAAGGTGACCGGCCCGGCTTCGGAGCTCTGACGGCGAGCCTCGGCGAACCGCTCGAGGTCGAGGGGGTTCCCGTCCTCGTCGTAGAGGTCGACCTCATCGGCAAGCCGCTGGAA
>Ga0126309_10000127_pt1 | contig 25637 bp, 29 predicted proteins | sample Plot56_FD_92541 | JGI IMG/M metagenome (GOLD analysis project Ga0126309, IMG submission 92541) | Serpentine soil microbial communities from UC McLaughlin Reserve, CA, USA - Plot56 | ecosystem: Environmental > Terrestrial > Soil > Grasslands | place: USA: UC McLaughlin Reserve, Lake County...
CGGGAAGGTGACAGCCGTGTTCCATTATCGGGCGCTCGGGCTTTCCGGCTGCCGGGCGGAAGACTGGCTGGCGCGGCCCTAGCCGATCGCCTGGGCGTTCGCCGCGCTCATGCGCCCCGGGAGCTGGAGCCGGGCCGAGCTGAAGCTGAAATGCCTGCGGCGCATCGCCACTTCGGACGTCGTGGGATTGCGCAAGCAGGTCCTGGTCGATTGGGTCGAGACCTATGTACAATTAGCGGAACAGGATGCCGCTGAGTTCCAGCATCTGCTGAACCTGCAAGGCAACGAGGAGATCAAGGCCATGGAGCTGACCTGGCTGGGACAAGCCGAGGCACGAGGGATTGAGCAGGGAATTGAGAGAGGGATCAAGAAGGGGATCGCCCAAGGGGCCGAGACCGCGACGCGGGAGGCGGTGGGGCGGATGCGGCGGGTGGTGCTTCGGCAGATCGAGCAGCGGTTCGGCGCAGTCCCCGTGAAGGTGCGGCGGAAGATCGAGGCGATCGACTCGCTGGAGCCTCTGGCCGATCTCGCCGAAAGGGTCCTTGTCGTCGAGTCCGTCGGCGCGTTGGGCCTGGGCTGAACGCAGGACCGAGCTCGACTGGCAGCCGCGGACGCTGGACGAGGGCTGCCGGGGACGGTGGAGTACCTGCTGCGGACGTGAGGCTGATACCATCCGCCCGATGCACACGATCTTCAAGGACTTCACGTTCGCGGCGGCGCACGCGATCCGCGGGCACACCCGGGGGTGCCAGAATCTGCATGGGCACAACTACCGCGTACGGGTCCACCTGCGGGCCGCGGAGCTCGACGAGCTCGGGATGGTGATGGACTTCGCCGATTTGAAGGCGATGATGCAGGAGATCCTGCAGCCGTTCGACCACCACGTGATCAACGAGATCCCGCCGTTCGACCAGCGCAACACCACCGCCGAGCTGATCAGCCGGTACGTCTTCGAGGAGGTGGCGCGGCGGCTGAAGGAACAGGCGCGGGTGCGCGTCGCGCGGGTCGAGATCTGGGAAACCGAAACTTCGTGCGCGGTCTACGAACCCTGAGCTTGTGACGAAATTGTCGTAGAATCTCCTCCGCATTCCCCGGCGCCGGAAACCTTTCCCCCGAGGGATCGTACGTGTGGGCTGCTCAGCTCCGGGGAGGAGCTGGCAGCTCTGGGGCGCCGGCCCTTTTTTTCAGGTTAGACCCCAGGTTAGACCAAGGACAGAACCGACGATGGCTTCCGACAAGGCTACGCTTGACGGCCTGCGCATCAATCGCAGCGCCGCTCCCGAAGGTGGCAGAGGGCGACTCGCCTGGATTCTGGGCGCGCTCCTCCTGCTCTTGATCTCGGCCGGCGTGTTCGCCTGGCTCCGTCTGCCACGGTCGATCGAGGTGCGCGTCGCCGCCGTGCGCGAGCGCCCCGGCACGGCCGCCGGCACGGTGCTCAACGCATCGGGCTACGTCACCGCCCGCCGGCAGGCCACGGTCTCCTCGAAGGTCACCGGCAAGGTGACGGAGGTGCTCGTCGAGGAGGGCATGGTGGTGCGCGAGGGGCAGGTCCTGGCCCGGCTGGACGATTCGATCCTCCGCAAGGAGCTCTCCCTCGCCGCAGCGCGCCTCGCGGCGCAGCGCCGCGCCACGGACGAGACGCGGGTCCGCCTGCATGAAGCCGAGGTCAACCTGCGGCGGGCCCGGAGCCTGCGTGAGCAGGGGGTGGCCCCGCAGTCCGACCTGGATGCCACCGAGGCCCAGGTCGGCTCCTTGAAGGCGCGGCTGGACCTCGGCCGCGAAGAGGTGTCGGTGTCCGAGCAGCAGCTCGCGCTCAACCGCCAGTATCTGGAGGACACGGTGATCCGCGCGCCGTTCTCCGGAGTGGCCGTCAGCAAGGACGCCCAGCCGGGCGAGATGATCTCGCCGGTGTCGGCCGGCGGCGGCTTCACCCGCACCGGCATCTGCACGATCGTCGACATGTCGTCCCTGGAAGTCGAGGTCGACGTCAACGAGAGCTACATCCAGCGGGTGCGGCCGGGGCAGAAGGCGATCGCGACCCTGGACGCCTATCCCGACTGGCAGATCCCGGCGCGGGTCATCATGCCCGTGCCGACGGCCGACCGGCAGAAAGCCACGGTCCGCGTGCGTCTGGCCTTCGACCAGCTCGATCCGCGCATCCTCCCCGACATGGGGGTCAAGGTGGCGTTCCTCGACGAGGAGGGGGCGGCGGGAGAGCGGCCCAAGGCCGCCCTGGTCGTGCCGCGCCGCGCTCTGCGCAAGGACGGCGGCAGCGACGTGGTGTTCGTGGTGAAGGGCGAAGAGGTCGAGCGGCGGGCGGTGGGGGTCGGCCCCGCGCCCGGCGACGAGGCCGTGATCACGTCGGGGCTCTCCGCCGGGGAGCGGGTGGTGGTCGAGGCGCCGACGGAGCTGGTGGACGGTGCCAAGGTCGCCGTCCTGGACAAATAGGAGAGAAGACGAATGGAGACATCAGGCACGCTGGTCCGGGTCCGGGACGTCCACAAGATCTATCGCCGCGGCAGCGAGCGGCTGGACATCCTCAACGGGATCGACCTCGACATCCCGCGCGGTGACTTCCTCGCGCTCATGGGGCCGTCGGGCTCGGGGAAGACGACCTTGCTCAACCTGCTCGGCGGTCTCGACCGGCCGACCTCCGGGAGCATCGAGGTGGAAGGGCAGCGCATCGACCAGCTCTCCGACGGCAAGCTGACCGAGTGGCGGTCGCGCCACGTCGGCTTCGTGTTCCAGTTCTACAACCTGCTGCCGGTGCTCACCGCGGCGCGCAACGTGGAGCTCCCGCTGCTGCTGACTCACCTGAGCAAGGCGAAGCGGCGGGATCACGTGGCCACGGCCCTCCAGGTCGTCGGCCTCGCCGACCGCGCCGAGCACTACCCGCGGCAGCTCTCGGGCGGCCAGGAGCAGCGGGTCGGCATCGCCCGCGCCATCGTGACCGATCCGACCCTGCTCCTTTGCGACGAGCCCACGGGCGATCTCGACCGCAAGTCGGGCGACGAGATCCTCGACCTCCTCCAGGCGCTCAACCGCGAGCAGGGCAAGACGATCGTCATGGTCACCCACGACCCGCACGCGGCGGCGCGCGCCCGGCGGATCCTGCATCTGGACAAGGGCAACCTCGTTCTGGAGCCGGTGGCATGAAATACCTCCACCTGATCTGGAAAAACCTCTGGCGGCGGAAGCTCCGCACGCTGTTCACCCTGCTGTCGATCCTCGCCAGCTTCGCCACCTTCGCCGTCCTGTCGGCGGTGGACGTGGGCTTCAGCAGCGGCGTCGACGTGGCCGGAGCGGACCGCCTGCTCACCATCCACAAGGTGTCGCTGATCCAGCCGCTGCCCATCTCCTACCTGGAGCGGATCAAGCAGGTGCAGGGGGTCGAGGCGGTGACCTACGCCAACTGGTTCGGCGGGATTTATCAGGACCCCAAGAACTTCTTCGGCCAGATGGCGGTCGATCCGGAGACCTTCCTCGGCCTCTATCCCGAGTACCTGCTGCCGGAGGATCAAAAGAAGGACTGGCTGGCGAACCGCTCCGGAGTGATCATCGGGCGGCAGCTGGCCGACCGCTTCGGCTTCAAGGTGGGGGACAAGATCCCGATCCAGGCCACCATCTACCGCAAGCGGGACGGCACGAGCCTGTGGGAGTTCACGGTCTCCGGCATCTACGACGGGGCCAAGAAGGGGACCGACACCTCCAGCATGTACTTCCGCTATGACTACCTGAACGAGGGGATGGGCGGGCGGCTCGGTTTCGTCGGCTGGTACATTCTGCGGATCGCCGACCCGGCGCAGGCGGCCGCGGTCGCCGAACGGATCGACACGCTGTTCGCCAACTCGCCGGCGGAGACCAAGACGCAGACCGAGAAGGCGTTCGCCCAGTCGTTCGCCGACCAGGTCGGGAACGTCGGGGCGATCGTCCGCGCGGTCCTGGTGGCGGTCTTCTTCACCATGCTGCTGGTGGCGGGCAACACCATGGCGCAGGCGGTGCGCGAGCGCACCGGCGAGCTCGCCGTGTTGAAGACGCTGGGCTTCTCGCACGCCAAGGTGCTCGGGCTGGTGCTGGCCGAGTCGTGCGTCATCGCTCTCCTCGGCGGCGGCCTCGGGCTGCTCCTCGGCGAGGGGCTGATCATTCCGGCGGTGGGCAAGGCGCTGGGCGGTTTCATGCCCGTGTTCTTCCTGCCGACCAAAGACCTCATTCTGGGGGTGGCGCTGATCTTCGTCTTCGGGCTCCTCGCCGGGCTGCCGCCGGCGACTCAGGCCATGCGGCTGCGCATCGTCGATGCGCTGCGGAGGGTTTGATCATGCTCAACTGGCTCTCTCAGGTGGCGGCTGTGACCTGGGTCAATCTGCGCACGATCGTGGAGCGCCGCGGCTCCTCGCTGGCGACGGTCGTCGGAGTGGCGGGTGTCGTGATCGTCTTCGTCGCCGTGTTCTCCATCGCGGAAGGGGTCCGCCATGCCTTGACCTCCAACGCCACGTCGGACACCGCCGTCGTCCTCCGCTCGGGAAGCGACAGCGAGATGATGAGCGGCCTGGGGCGCGACGACACGCGGATCATCGCCGAGGCGCCCGGCGTGCGCCGCTCGCCGGCGGGCCCGATGGCCTCGGCGGAGCTCTACGTGATCGTCGACGTTCCCAAGCGCTCCACCGGGACCGACGCCAACGTGCCGCTGCGCGGCGTACAACCGGCCGCGTTCGAGGTGCGCGACGAGATCCAGATCCTCGAAGGCCGGCGCTTCGAGCCGGGGCGCAACGAGGTTCTGGTGGGCCGCGCGGCGGCCTCGCAGTTCGCCGGGCTCGATCTGGGCAACCGCCTGCGCTGGGGGCAGAACGAGTGGACCGTGGTGGGGATCTTCTCGGCCGGGGGCGGCCTCGCCGAATCGGAGATCTGGTGCGATGCCGGGGTGCTCCAGCCCGCCTATCGGCGCGGAAACTCCTTCCAGTCGGTGTACGCGAAGCTCGAGTCGCCCGACGCGTTCCAGAAGTTCAAGGACGCGCTGACCGCCGACCCTCGCCTGGACGTCAAGGTCATCCAGGAGTCCGAGTACTACGCCGCGCAGTCCGAGGGGCTGACGACCCTCATCCGTGCGCTCGGCATCGTGATCACCCTCTTGATGGGGGTCGGGGCGATCTTCGGGGCCTTGAACACCATGTACGCGGCGGTGGCGACGCGCACGCGGGAGATCGCCACCCTGCGCGCCCTCGGATTCCGCGCCGGGCCGGTGGTGCTGTCGGTGATGACCGAGTCGCTGCTGCTCGCTCTCCTCGGCGGCGTCGTGGGAGCGGCGATCGCCTATTTCGGGTTCAACGGCTTCCAGACCTCGACCCTGAACTGGGCGACGTTCAGCCAGCTCTCCTTCTCGTTCACCGTCACGCCGGTGCTGATGGGCGTGGGTCTTGCGTGCGCGGTGCTGATGGGATTGATCGGTGGCCTCTTCCCGGCGATCCGGGCGGCACTCTTGCCGGTGGCGACGGCGTTGCGGGAGCTCTGAGGCGCGGATACAATCGCGGCGGCGTTCCAGCCCCCGGGGGGCTCGGTTCGACCTTCTAGGAGACCCGTAATGTCTCAGCAGACGACAGACGTGGTGGCGGAGCCGGCGACCACTGCAGAGCAGCACACGGCCAAGCTCATCCTCGACGGCAAGGAGCTCGCGCTCCCCGTCGTGGTCGGCTCCGAGGGTGAGGTGGGGCTCGACATCATGCAGCTCCGCGCCAAGACCGGCGCGATTACGCTCGATCAGGGCTACGGCAACACCGGAGCCTGCGAGAGCAGCATCACGTTCATCGACGGGGAGCAGGGCATCCTGCGCTACCGGGGTTACCCCATCGAGGAGCTGGCCGAGAAGGCGGACTTCGTCGAGGTCTGCCATCTCCTGATCTACGGCCAGCTGCCGAAGAAGAACGAGCTGGCGGAGTTCTACTCCCGCGTGACCCGCCACACCCTGCTCCACGAGGACATGAAGAAGTTCTTCGAGGGGTATCCGGGCGGCGCCCATCCCATGGCCATGCTCTCGGCCATGATCGCCTCCCTCTCGGCCTACTACGAGGAGGACGACGATCTCGATCTGAACATCGTCCGTCTCCTGGCCAAGGCGAGCACCATCGCGGCGTTCTCGTACAAGAAGAACGTCGGACAGCCGTTCATGTACCCGTGCAACAAGCTTTCCTACTGCGCGAACTTCCTGCGGATGCTGCACGCGGTGCCGGCGGAGCCCTATGAGGTGAACCCGGTCTTCGCGCGGGCGTTGAACGTGCTGCTCATCCTGCACGCGGATCACGAGCAGAACTGCAGCACGTCCACGGTGCGCATGGTGGGGAGCAGCCAGGCGAACCTGTTCGCCTCGATCGCCGCCGGCATCTGCGCGCTCTGGGGGCCGCTCCACGGCGGCGCCAACCAGGCGGTCATCGAGATGCTGGAGCAGATCCGGCAGGACGGCAGCGACTACAAGAAATACGTGAACCTGGCGAAGGAGAAGGACTCCGGCTTCCGCCTGATGGGCTTCGGGCACCGGGTCTACAAGAACTTCGACCCGCGGGCGCGGATCGTCAAGAAGATCGCGGACGAGGTCCTCGGCCAGCTCGGCCTCCAGGATCCGCTCCTGGACATCGCGAAGGCGCTGGAAGAGGTGGCGCTGAACGACGAGTTCTTCATCTCGCGCAAGCTCTACCCCAACGTCGACTTCTACAGCGGCGTGATCTACCGGGCGATGGGCATCCCGACCAACATGTTCACGGTGATGTTCGCCCTCGGCCGCCTGCCCGGCTGGATCGCTCACTGGCGCGAGATGCGGGAAGACCCCAAGACCCGCATCAACCGCCCCCGCCAGATCTACACCGGTGCGACCGAGCGGCCGTACCTGCCGGTCGATCAGCGGTAGGCCCCATCCTTGGAGGGAGGAGGCCTACTCCCGGCTCACCATCCGGTGCAGCTTGTCGTAGATCTTGTCGCGGAACCCGTCGACCCGGCTCAGCAGCTTGGGCCAGCGCTGGAGGGCCTTGCGCATCCATTGATGGGCGAGCTCGCTCGCTACCGAGAGGATTGCCGCTCCCAGCAGGATCGTGACCACGCCCTGGATGCCGGGGAGCACCAGGCCGGCCACGCCGACCAGCAGCACCACCCAGCCGACCAGCAGGACCACGACCCGCAGCCAGAGCGGGAGCGGGCGTTGGAGCCGCCGCTGCCGGACGAGCGTGTCTTCACCGATCGTCATGGGGATCTTTCTATCGGCCAGGGCCGGCGGCGCCGTCGCCGGTTCGGTCTCGATCTCTTCGCAGGTTCCTTGGGCCATCCGCTGCTCCTGCGCCGAGGGAAATCATAGAGCCCGCGGCGACAACTCCCAAGCTTTGCAGATCCCATACCCGGCTTCGAAATCCTCCCGGTTGACAAACCGGACCACGGCGGTCCAGAATACATCCACCTTCTTGAGAAATGATCTCAACAAGGCGGAACGACCCAGAACCGAGGACGAAGGATCGGACATGTCAGACGCTCGCGAGAGACAGAAGTTCCTCCAGTTCCTGCGGGACCGGGGGCAGCGCGTGACCTCGGAGCGTCTCGCCCTCTTCGACGAGATCTTCGCACAGCACGGCCACATTGACGCCGAGGAGCTGCTCGGATTGATGAAATCCCGTGCGCTCAAGATCTCGCGCGCCACGGTCTACCGCAATCTCGACCTGCTGGTGGAGTGCGGCCTGGCCCGCAAGCAGCGGCTCGGGCGCAACCGCTATCTCTACGAGCACGTCCATCCCGGCCAGCGGCACGACCATCTCGTGTGCACCGTCTGCGGCCGCGTGGTGGAGTTCGTCAGCCCCGGGATCGCCGCCCTGCAGGTGGAGATCTGCCGTGCCCATGGGTTCTCCCCGACCCTCCACACCCTGCAGATCAGCGGGCTCTGCAACGCGTGCGCGGAGAGGCGCGCCGCGGCGGCGGACGCGCGTCCTTCGCGGGAGGAGGCGGTCCATGTTTGAGGCCCTGGTCGTCACGCTGCGCGAGGGGGTCGAGGCGGCTCTCGTCGTCGGGATCATCGTCGCGTTCCTGCGCAAGGAGGGGTACGACCGGCATCTCGGCACGGTGTGGGCGGCGATCGGCGCGGCGACCGTGGCGAGCCTGCTCGGCGCCTGGGCGCTCTACCGGTTGGCGGTCAACGAGGAGGTCTTCGAGGGGCTCCTCTACCTCGGCTCGGCAGTCATCGTCGGCTCGACGATGGTCTGGATGTGGCGGCACTCCCACGCGCTCTCCGGCGAGATGAAGGGATCGCTCGCGCGCATCCTGGCCCGCGAGCGGACGTCGTCCGTGGCCGCCGGCCTGTTCGCCTTCACCTTCCTCATGGTCTTCCGCGAAGGGGTCGAGACGGTGCTCTTCCTCTCCGCCCTGTCGCTGACCACGAACGGCCTGATGGCCAGCCTCGGGGTGGTGATCGGGCTCGGCGCGGCGGTCGTCTTCGGCGTCCTCTTCGTGCGCGGCAGCCTGCGGATCGATCTCGGACGGTTCTTCAAGATCACCGGGATCGCGCTCGGCATCTTCGTCGTGCAGCTCCTGGTGAACGGCTATCACGAGCTCTCCGAGGCGGGCTGGCTGCCGGCCAACGAGACGACCATGGCGACGATCGGCCCGCTGGTCCGCAACGAGGTCTTCTTCATCGCCGCGGTGATCCTCCTGCCGCTCCTGATGCTGCTGATCCCGGGCCGCGACGGCGGCGGGACGCAGGCAGCCGCCGCCGGAGCGGAGGCGCGGCTCGAGCGGGCGCAGGCGGCCCGGCAGGCGCGCGCCCGGGTGCTCGGGGCGGTCCTCGGGATCTTCATCCTGGCCGTCCTCGGGCTCGGCTTCGTGTACGCCCAGCCGCCCGCGTCTCTCTCGCCGGCCGAGCCGGTGACCCTCGCCGCGGACGGCCGGGTGCACATTCCGCTGTCCAGCTTCCAGGGGACTGCGCTCCGCCGCTTCTCCGCGACGGTGGACGGCCAGGCCGTGCGCTTCATCGCCGTGCCGATCGAGGAGGGCGGGGAGATCGCCACGGCGTTCGACGCGTGCGACATCTGCGGCCCCCGCGGCTATTACCAGGACGGAACCTCGATCGCCTGCCTGCACTGCGGCTCCGCCATCTACCCGCCGAGCATCGGGCAGTCGGGGGGCTGCAACCCGGCGCCGCTGACCGCCCGGGTGGAGGGGGGCGAGCTGGTCATCGCCAAGGCCGACCTGGCAGCCGGTGCGCCGCGGTTCGCGGGGGAATAATGTACGCGCGCCTCCTGCTCGAATCGCTACGCCGTGGGACCCGCCGGAAGCTGCTGGCGGTGACCGCCGTGGCGTTGGGCACCCTGGGGGCGACCGCGCTCAGCACGGTGATGCTCGCCTCGGGAGACCGGATGGCCGCCGAGATGAGCTCCTATGGCGCCAACCTGGAGCTCGTGCCGGCCGAAGGGCGCGAGACGCTCGCCGCCGCCGACCTCCCGCGCATCCGGAAGATCTTCTGGCGCAACAACATCGTGGCGCTCGCGCCGTTCCACTCGCTGCGCGTCCGCATGGCGCCGGGCGCGGTGGTGGCGCCTTTGGTGGGCACCTGGTTCGATCACGAGCTGGAGGCGGGGTGGCACACCGGCCTGCCGCGCGTCCGCCCGACCCTGCGGATCGCGGGGCGCTGGCCCGCGGAGCAGGCCTCCGAAGTCGCTCTCGGCCGGCGTCTGGCTGAGCGGCTGGGGGTGAAGACAGGCGACGAGATGGCCGTGGAGCTCGGCGCGGCCTCCGCGTCGTTCCGGATCGTCGGCCTGGTCGAGAGCGGCGGCGACGAGGAGGAGCAGGCCTTCGCGCCGCTCGCCGCGGTGCAGCGCCTCGCCGGCCAGCCGGGCCGCTTCACCCGCGCCGAGATCTTCGCCCTGACCAACCCCGAGGCGCGGAACGCCCGCGACCCGCGGCGGATGAGCCCCGAGGAGTACGAGGCCTGGTACTGCACGGCCTACCCCTCGTCCGTGGCCTGGCAGATCAACGAAGCCGTGCGGGGAGGCTCGACGCGGGTGAACTACGGGATCACGGGGGCGACCGCCGACATCCTCGGCCGGTTCCAGGGGGTGCTCGTCGCTCTCGCCCTGGTCTCGCTGGTGGGAGGGGCCGTGGGCGTCACCGCCGCGATGACGGCCACGGTCCTGGAGCGGCGGCTGGAGGCCGGGCTCCTGGTGGCCCTCGGCGCGCCGCGCTATCAGGTGGTCCTCTTCTTTCTGAGCGAGGCCGCGCTGCTCGGTCTGCTCGGCGGGCTCGCCGGAGGGGCCGCCGGCCTGCTCGGCGGACGGCTGCTCGGCAGCGGTGCCCTGGGCGTCGCCGTCCCCTGGATGCCGCAGCTCCTGCCGTTCGCGGCGCTGCTCGGCCTGACCGTCGCCGCGCTCGCGAGCTGTGCCCCGGTCGTCCGGGCGCTGGAGCTCTATCCCGCCGACATCCTCAAGAGGGCCACGGCCTGATGCTCGCCCGTCTCGTGACCGCCAGCCTGCGGCGCCGGTTCCGGCAGCTCGCTCTGATCCTCGCCGCCGTCACCGTGGCCGCGGCAACCGTGGCCGCGTTGGCCGGATTCTCGGAGCGGGCGCGCGGGCAGCTGGGCGAGAGCCTGTCGGCCTTCGGCCCCAATCTGGTGGTCCGTTCCCAGGTCGGCGGCCCGGGCGGCCTCTCTCCCGAGCTGGTGGCGCGGGTGCGAGCCATTCCCGGCGTGCGCACCGCGGTTGGGATGAAGGCCCCGGGGCGCCCGGCCGCGGCGCGGATCGACCGCATCGAGGTGCGCGCCGAGCCCGCCCATCTCCAGCAGGTGGCCCGCTCGATCGAGGAGCGGGTGGAGGGAGTCGAGGCGCGGCCGATCCTCAAGGTGAGCGAGTCGGATGCGCGGGTGACGCGGCGTCTCACCCTGCTGCTCCTCGCGGTGAGCGGCGTCTCCCTCCTCCTGGCTCTGCTGTCGGTCGGCGCCGCCACCACGGCCCTGGTGGGAGAGCGCCGGGTGGAGATCGGCCTCCTGCTGGCCCTGGGCTTCACCGGGCGGCGGGTGAGCACGATGTTCGCCGCCGAGCTGCTGGCCGCCGCGGTGCTGGCGGGGCTGGCGGGCGAGCTCCTCGGCGAGCTGGCGGCGAGCGGCCTGGCGCAGCGGATCCTGGGCGCCTCCGGCGGGCTGGCCCTGACCTGGAGCGGCTTCGCCGCGGCGGCCTCGGCCGCGGTCCTGGTGGTGGGCGTCTCGATGGTCTTCGCGCTGCGGCGGGTCGAACGGCTCGACGCGGCCCGGGTCTTGCGGGGAGAGTAGCGTGCCCTTCGTCGAGATCGCCGGGCTCAGCCGCCGGTTCGGCACGCTCCGTGCCCTGGACGACCTCACGCTCACCGTCGGAGAGGGGGAGTGGGTGGCCGTCACCGGCCCCTCGGGCTCGGGCAAGACGACGCTCCTCAACATCCTGTCCGGGCTCGACCATCCGACCTCCGGCAGCGTGCGCGTCGGCGGCACCGACCTGTCCGGCCTCTCGGCGCGCGACCTCGCGGGGTATCGCCAACGGACGGTCGGCCTCGTCTTCCAGCAGTTCCATCTGATTCCCTATCTCACCTCCCTGGAGAACGTCATGCTGGCCCAGTACGTCCACAGCATGACGGATCGGGGCGAGGCCGAGGAGGCGCTGCGGCGCGTCGGTCTCGGGGAGCGGCTGGGCCATCTGCCCAGCCAGCTCTCGGGCGGCGAGCAGCAGCGCGTCTGCATCGCGCGGGCGCTGATCAACCAGCCGCCGCTCATCCTGGCCGACGAGCCCACCGGCAACCTCGACGCGGTGAACGAGGCCGTGGTGATGAGCCTGCTCACCGACCTGCACCAGCGCGGGCACACGCTGATCCTGGTGACGCACGACGCGTCGATCGCCGCGCGGGCCGACCGCGAGATCCGCCTGGAGCACGGCCGCCTGGCCACCGCCCATGAGCCCGGCGAGGGGGAGCTGCAGGCCGTGCTCGCCGATCTCTGGCGCCTGCTGGAGGAGGAGGGGACCGGCGTCTCCATCGCCCGCCGCGGTGTCGCCGAGCTGATCGCCGACGGCTTTCTCCAGTTCGCCGACGGCCGGATCGTCTTCACCGATCGCGGCCGCGCGCAGGCGGCGTCGGCCGTGCGGCGCATCCGGCTCTCCGAGGTCCTGCTGGTGCGCACGCTCGCCTCGACCGCGGACTGCGGCCGGGCGCTCCCGGTGGCCGCTGGCTTCGAGGATCAGGTCTGCGCGTTCCTGGATCATCCGGACCGCTGCCCGCACGGGCGGCCGATCCCCGCCGGGGCCGAGTGTGGCTGCGACGCCGGTACGGCGTCCACCCGGACGACCGCGGAGGTGGGCGCGTGAGCCCGCGTGGAGCCTGGGGGCTCGTGCTCCCGCTCCTCCTGGCCGTCACCGCGGGACCGGAGCGGGCCGAGCGCCGGCTGTCGCTCATGGGCACCTCGCTGGACGTCACGGTCGAGGCCGCCGACCGCGCCACGGCCCTGGCAGCGAGCGAGCGGGCGGTGACCGCGCTGGAGGCGGCCGAGGCGCGCCTCTCGACCTGGCGGGACGACACGGAGCTGGCCCGGCTCAACCGGGCGCCGGTGGGAGAGCCGGTGACCCTGTCGGCCGAGCTCGCCGCCGAGCTCGCCGCGGCCCGCCGGTGCTGGGAGGAGACGGGCGGCGCGTTCGATCCGGCCGTCGGGCCGCTGGTCCGCGCCTGGGGGCTCCGCCAGGGGGGCCGGCGGCCGACGGAGGACGAGCTGCGCGCCGCGGTGGCAGCAGGTAGTTTGGACGGTTTGCGTCTCGACGGCCGGACCGCCGTGCGCGAGCGGGCCGATCTGATCCTGGAGGAGGGTGGCTGGGGCAAGGGAGCCGGCCTGGCCGGCGCGCTGGCCGCGCTCGCCGCGGTCCCCGGCGTACGACAGGCCACTCTCGACCTCGGCGGGCAGGTCGCCGTCTTTTCCCGTGGCGGCACGCCCTGGCGGGTGCCGGTGGCCGACCCGCGGCACCGCGACCGGCAGGTCGTGGCGCTGCTCATCGATCGCGGATCGGTCTCGACCTCGGGCAACAGCGAGCGGGGGATCGTGGTCGAAGGCGAGCGCCTGGGCCACATCCTGGACCCGCGCACCGGCCGGCCGGCCCCCGACTTCGGGAGCATGACCGTCTGGGCATCCGACCCGCTGATGGCCGACTGCCTGTCGACCGGTCTCTACGTGATGGGCCCCGAGGCGGCGCTCGCCTGGGCGGCGGACCATCCCGGCATCGAGGTCGTGGCGCTCCGTCCGGCCGGCGGCAAGCTGGAGGCGCTGGCCACGCCGGGCCTGGAAGGAAAGATCTTTGCGCTGGCGGACGGCGTCAGCATTCGTGTTCGGAGAGGTTGAAGCGGAAGGAGAACCGAGGACGGCGGGTCGCGGTGCCACCCGAAGGGCCCGCCGTCCTCTAAACCGCGCGGCCCCATGAGGGGGATCGCGCCGTCTGAGGAGACTTTACATGAGATTGACTCGATGGAGGATCGTGTTCCTGTGTGCGCTGCTGCTCGGCCTGGGCATCCCGGCCTTCGCGCAGACGGATGACCGGATCGAGGAGCTGGAGCGCGAGGTCGCGGCCCTGAAAGCCCAGATCGCCGGGATGAAGGCGGAGGAGGGGGGCGCGGCGCCGGAGGGGGACCGCCTCTCGGAGCTGGAGCGCAAGGTCGAGGTGCTCGCCCAGGAGATCGAGACGCTCCGGATCGGCGAGGCGGCCGTCGCGCCCGACACCAGCTCCTATGGCTTCGGGCCGGCGGCGTCCAAGATCTACCGCACCGAGCGGGGGATCTCGATCGGCGGCTACGGCGAGCTGATCTACAAGAACGTGCAGGAGGACGAGGACGAAGACGAGGAGCGGGTGCCTCTGTTCGCCGCGGATGAAGACGAAGAAGAGGAAGAGGAGGAAGGAGGGGGCGACTCGTTCGACCTGCTGCGCGCCGTCCTCTACTTCGGCTACAAGTTCAACGACAAGTGGCTGTTCAACTCGGAGGTCGAGTACGAGCACGCCGGCCATGAAGTCGGCGTGGAGTTCGCCTATCTCGACTACCTCTGGCGGCCGCAGGCCAACGTCCGGGCCGGCCTGGTCCTGATCCCCATGGGCTTCGTCAACGAGCTCCACGAGCCGACGGTGTTCCTCGGCGCCAACCGGCCCGACGTCGAGCGGCTGATCCTCCCTTCGACCTGGCGGGAGAACGGCGTCGGCCTCTTCGGCGACGCCGGGCCGTTCACCTACCGGACCTACGTCGTCAACGGCTTCGACGCCTCCGGGTTCAGCGCCGGCGGCCTGCGCGGCGGCCGGCAGGAGGGCGCCGAGGCTACGGCCGAGGACCTCGCCTGGGTCGGCCGCGTCGACTTCACGGGCGTGCCCGGCCTGCTGGTGGGCGGCTCGGCCTATCTCGGCGACTCGGGGCAGGAGCTGGGTCCCGCGGTCGGGACCGAGATCGTCGAGGGACACCTGGAGTGGAAGTGGCGGGGGCTCGAATTCCGCGCCCTGGGCGTCGAGGCGAGCCTGGACGACGTGGCGGACCTGAACCGCGCGCTCGAGCTGGACGGCGCCGAGTCGATCGGCGAAAAGATGACGGGCTACTACCTGCAGCTCGGCTACGACGTGCTGGCCGGCCGCGGCGAGCGCTCGTTGATTCCCTATGCCCGGTGGGAGACCTACAACACCCAGGACGAGGTGCCGGCCGGCTTCCTGGCCGATCCCGAGAACGACGTGGAGAGCCTCACCCTGGGCATCGCGTACAAGCCGATCGATCAGATCATCCTGAAGGTCGATCACCAGAATTACGACAACGCCGAAGGGACCGGAGTCGATCAGTTCAATGTCCTGCTCGGGTGGATTTTCTAGGAGGGGGTTTTCCAGGAGGGCTCAGGCAGCTCTCCTGATGGTGATCCTGGTGGCGGCTCCGGCCGCCGCCAAGGTCTTCCTCACCGTCGACGAGGCGCTGAAGCTCGCGTTTCCGGGCAGCCAGGTGGAGCGGAAGACGGCCTATCTGACCGCGGAGCAGACGCGGCGCGCCCGCGAGCTCTCCGGCGTCGAGGTGCCCAGCGCTCTCGTCACCTACTACGTGGCCCGCCGCGCCGGCAAGCCGGCCGGGACCGCGTACTTCGACACGCACCGCGTGCGCACGCTCCCGGAGACGCTGATGGTCGTGGTCGATCCGCAGGGGCGGGTGGCCCGCATCGAGGTGATCGCCTTCCGCGAGCCGGAGGAGTACATGCCGCGGGGCGCCTGGTACGAGCAGTTCCGCGGCCACGGCCTGGACCGCGAGCTCCAGCTCAAGCAGGGCATCCACCCGGTGTCGGGCGCCAGCCTGACCGCCCGCGCCACCACCGAGGCGGTCCGCCGGGTGCTGGCGCTGCACCAGGTGATCGGAAGCCCGAAATGAGCCCCTTCGAGCGCCGGCTCCTCCACCTGGCGACGCTCCTCGTCGGAGGCACGGGGCTCGTCTACGTCTGGATGCTGTACTTCGTCCGGCCGGAGGACCCGTACGCCGTGGTCAACCATCCGTGGCAGCCGCAGACGCAGCATCTGCACGTCCTCGTCGCGCCGCTCCTCGTGTTCGGCGCCGGCGTGATCTGGCGGCGGCACGTCTGGGCCCAATGGCAGCGGCGGGTGCCCCAGGGGCTCGCGAGCGGCGTGGCCCTGGCGCTCACGCTCCTCCCCATGATCGTCTCGGGATATCTGATCCAGACCGCGACGGACGACACCTGGCGGAAGGTCTGGGTCGGGGTCCACCTGACGGCCTCCGGCCTGTGGCTGGCCGGATATCTCGTCCACCAGGCGGTCCAGCTCCGAGCCCGGAGGGGCTCTACCGTTTCGGCACCAGCCCCCACAGGTATTCGATCGCCAGAGGCTCGCCGTTCCCATTCCCCTGCAGCCAGAGCACGGAAGGGCGCGGGGTGAGGGCGCCGAGCCGGAGCTGGCCTTCGCTCGGCCCGGCGATCGCGAGGGTCACCGCCAGGGCCTGGGCATCCAGGGCCTGCTGCGTGACGACAGCTGCGGAGAGGGTGCCCTGGGACGGCCGTCCCGTCCGCTGGCTCACATAGGGAGGGAGCGGATCGCCGTTCGCGGCCGTCCGCGGGCGGTCGGTGGCGGACGCGACGGCGAGCGACTGATCGCGCAGGAAGACGCGCCCCATCGGCACGGCCATCCCCGGCAGCCGCGGCAACTGGATATGCCAGCCCCGATCCTCCAGCCCCTTGCCGAAGCCGCGATAGATTCTGCCGATCTGCACGAACCCGTTGGCCACGCCGCGCTGCCGCAGGACCTCGACAGCCCGGTCCACCGCCAGCCCCTCCGCGAAACCCCAGAGGTCGACGGCGCTGCCCGCCGCGAGCTCGGCGGTCCCGGCTGCCGTGTCGACCGTGAGGTTGCGGCAGGCCGTGGCGTTCACCGCCCGTTGCAGCGCCTCCCAGTCCTCCGCCGGGCTCACCGCCGCGGGCGCCCGGAGGCTCCAGAGCCGATAGAGATCGCGCCCCAGCGGACCGTGGACCCGCTCGGACCAGAAGCAGACCTCGATCCCGCGGACCAGCGCGGGCACCAGGCGCGCATCGACGGGCGAGGGCCCGGCGCCGGCCCGCGCGTTCAGGGCGGCCAGACTGCCGGTCATCGCCTCCGCGGGCGCGTCCGGATCGGTCAGCCGCTCGATCTCCGCCACCTCGGCGAGAGCTGCGTGGATCGCCTCCTGGGAGGCCTCCCGGGAAAAATCCCGGACCTCGATCTCCACCGTCTCGCCGAAGGCCGGTGCCGCGAGACGGAGTGGCTCGGTGACGGCGGGTGCAGAGGGGACGGGATCGGCCGGAGCGCCGATCAGGAGCGCGAGCAGGAGGTACAGCATGGAGAGATGATAGCGCCTCTCCGCGGCTCAGGGCGTGGTCAGGAATCCGGCGAGCACCGCGCGGAAGGTCTCCCGCATGTCCTCCCGGCCGTAGCCGGCCGGGTAGTCCGCCCGCTCCGCCAGGAGACGGTCGCGCAGGAGCCCCTCGAAGGCGCCGATCAGCGCCGAACGGACCGCCTCCGGATGGAGGTCCTCCCGGAGCTGCCCCGCCTCCCGCATCTCGCGCAGGATGGTGTCGACGACCGTGACCATCCGGGTGAAGCCGCGGGTCAGCACGACCACGTGGCCGTGGCGCCGGATGCGCCGCCCTTCGAGCAGGAAGAGAACCCGCATCTCCGGGTCGCTTTCGAGGGCCTGGAACATCAGGTCGATCACGTCCGTGAGCTTCTCGCGGGGCGTCCGGCTCGACGCGAGGACCGGCTGGACGGCCGGCGCCAGCCCCTTCCAGGCCTGCTCGAAGATCGCTTCGAGGAGTCCTTCCTTGCTGCCGAAGTGCTTGATGAGCTGGGACTCGCTCGTCCCGGCGTTCCGGGCGATCTGGGAGGTCGTGGTGTTCTCGTAGCCGCCTTCGGCGAACAAGGCGCGGGCGGACAGCAGAATCCGGTCGTGGGAGGACAGCTCGGGGGCGCTCATGAGAGAACCTTTGCCTGCGAGGATAGTAGTGTCACTATCAGCAGTCAAGGCCGAACGAGAAGCCCGCTTTTTAAAAGTTGATGTATTCGAGCTCGGCTCGCGCCAGGTCGGCGTGCGGAGCCGCGCTGCGCAGAGGCGGGTGCTTGACGTGCAGCACCGTCCAGGCGCCGAAGACGGCGGCGAACATCCGGTAGCGGGCCTGGAAGCCGGGCACGAGGCCGCGCTTCTTCTCTTTGACCAGATGCTTCAAGTTGTGCATCACCACGGTGGTGACGCACTGGCCGAGCTGCCGGCAGGACCAGTTGAGGCCGGTCTCGACGGCGAACCCCCGGAGGTGGGTCTCCGGGACCGCCTCGAAGATCTCCCGGCGCAGGCAGCGGATGCCGGAGAGGAGCGGCCCGGTGCGGGCCTGGATGTGGTCGAGCACCCAGCCGCGGTGGCGGATCCCCACGTTCATGTCGGACGTGCTGGCGAGGACCGGCTCGATCAGGCGCTCCAGCAGATCCACCGTGAGATTGAGGATGTCGCCGTCCACGAAGAGAAGGACGGGCGCGTCCGTGTGCTCGACGCCCACGGCCATGGCCATTCCTTTGCCCTGGTTCTCGCGGAGGTGGATGGTGCGGACGCCGAGATCGCGGGCGATCTCGACCGTGCGGTCGTCGGAGCCGTCCGAGACGACGAAGATCTCGTCGATGCTGGGCGTCGCCTTGAGCACCGCGATGACTTCGGCGATGGTTTCCTGCTCGTTGTAGGCCGGGACGATCGCCGCCACGCGCTCGCGTCCGGAGCCCCGGGGTCCGCTCCTCTTCAATCGATCTTCCCCTCCTCCCGGGCTTCGGCCCCAGGCAACAGCGTTCCCTGTGCCACGATGCGGGCGTCTCCGCTCAGAAACCAACGGCCGCTCCGCGGATCGGATGCGACCTCGAGCTCGAATCCGCCGCGGGTGACGACCCGGAGCGGGAGCCGGGCCTGCGCGTGAGCCAAGCCGACGGCGGCGCCGGCCACGATGCCGGTCCCGCAGGAGAGCGTCTCGTCTTCCACTCCGCGCTCATAGGTCCTGATCTCCATCCGATCCTCGGCCGTGAAGCGCACGAAGTTGACGTTGGTCCCGCCGTCCCCGAACACCGGGTGGCGGCGGAGGGCCGCACCCAGAGTCACGACCGGCGCCGTCTCCAGGCTCTCCGGCCAGACCAGGACGAAGTGAGGGACCCCGACCCGCGCAAACAGTCCTGCACGAGCGATGCCGTCAACCTCCGGCGCCATCTCCCGAGGGACCTCCGGAGCCGGAGCTTCCAACCGGATGCGGGTTTCGTCAAGCCGGCGGGCGGTGAAGCTGCCGGCCCCGGTTTCGATCCGCAGCTCGCCTTCGGCCCAGCCCAGGTGGTAGGCGAGCTGCGCAGCGCAGCGGGTGCCGTTCAGGCACAGGGCCGCGGGGTAGCCGTCGGAGTTCAGATACTCCATGGTCACGCCGCCGTCCGCGCGGCGGAGGACGAACAGACCGTCGGCGCCGAGAGAGATCCCCCGCCGGCACCAGGCGCGGACGCGCTCCGGCGGGGGGAAGGACGCGGGCTCGGCGAGCGCCAGGAAATCGTTCCCGCTCCCCGAGACCTTGAAGAACGCGGTCATGGGACCGCGGCGCGGACGTCCGGGCTCGGCGCGCTCTCGTTCCCCGCCTGGTCGACCGCCGTGACGTGGTACCAGTACGGCCGGCTCGCTTCCACCCCGGTGTCCACGTATTCGGGAGTCGCCAACGGCTGTTCCGTGAGGCGGCGGAACTCTCCGCCCTCCTCGCGCCGGTACACGTGGAAGCCGGCGAAATCCGCGGCCTCGCTGGCGCGCCAGACGATCCGGACGCGGCCGGGCTCGGCCAGGGCGACCAGGTCGCCCGGCACCGGCGGCGGGAACCGGTCGACGTACTTGACCTCGTGCTCGCTGGTGATCGCGCTCTCGATGATCGGATTGGGCTGGATGATGGAGGTCACCGCGTAGATGTAGCTCTGGCCGAAGCGGGCGGTCGTGTCGAGCCAGCTCCGCTGCTCCGCGCCCGGCACCAGTTGGACCGGTGCCCCGTACGCCCTTTCCTGAGCGCCGCGCCGGTACACGCCATAGCCGAGGACTCCCTCGACGGGCGTCCATTCGACGAAGATGCCATCCGGCCGGGCCGTGGCCGAGACGTCCGCCGGAGCCGCCGGGGGCTTCTTGGGGACCAGCGCGGCGATATTGGAGAGGTCCGAGCGGTCGCCGTTCTTGCCTACCGTGCGGACGCCGTAGTAGCGCGCCCGCGCCGGATCTTCCAGGGGATCGGGGAGCGGCAGGGCGATGATCAGGCGGTCGCCGAACGTGACCGCGCCGACGTCCCCCTCCGCCAGCGTCTGCTGGAGCTTGGCGGAGGAGGTGAAGACCCGCGCATCGAGCGGCGGCGGGGCCCCCTCCCGCGGCGCGGGCTGGAGCGACTCGTAGACCTCGATCGAGCGGAGGCCGTCGAGGGCCGTGCCCGCCGCGGTGGTCTTGGGATAGGTGAAGTCGAGGAGGAGGCGCGTCCCCTGCTGGTGCGCCTTGAGGTCCTGGGCGGCGGCGGGCACGGCCCGCAGGGGAGGCTGCGGATTGCCCTGCTTGCCGCAGCCGGCGCACACACCGAGGACGACCCCCAGGCCTGCGAGCAGGGAGAAAAGCCTCCGGACGTTAAAGGACATAGCGCGAGAGGTCCTGGTTCTTGACGATGTCGGCGAGCGCGCGGAGCACGTACTCGGCATCGACCCGGACCGAGACTCCGGCCATGTCCGGGGCGTCGTAGGAGACCTCGTCCAGCAGGCGCTCCAAGAGAGTCGAGAGGCGGCGGGCGCCGATGTTCTCGGTGGTGGCATTGACCTCGACCGCCAGGCGGGCGATCTCGGCCACGGCATCCGCGGTGAACTCCAGCGTGACCCCCTCGGTCGAGAGGAGGGCCGAGTACTGCTTGGTCAGAGCGGTCTCGGGCTCCGTCAAGATGCGCACGAAGTCCTGCTCGGTCAGCGTGTCGAGCTCGACCCGGATCGGAAAGCGGCCCTGCAGCTCCGGGATCAGGTCGGACGGCTTGCTGACGTGGAACGCTCCGGCGGCGATGAAGAGGATGTGGTCCGTCTTCACCATCCCGTACTTGGTCGACACGTTCGTCCCCTCGACGATCGGCAGCAGGTCGCGCTGCACGCCCTCGCGGGAGATGTCGGGACCGCGGGTGCCTTCGCGGCCGGCGATCTTGTCGATCTCGTCGAGGAAGATCATCCCGCCCTGCTCGACCTTGTGCCGAGCCTCGCGGGCCACCTGGGTGCGGTCGATGAGCTTCTCGGCCTCCTGCTGCTGCAGGATCTCGCGCGCCTCGACGACCGTCACCTGCTGCTTCTTCTTACGGCCGAAGAGGCCGGGCAGCATGTCCTTGATATTGAGCCCGACCTCTTCGACCCCCTGCGGGGTGAACATTTCGAGGCTCGGATAGGACGACTCGTCGACCTCGATCTCCACCCGCCGGTTGTCGAGAGCGCCGGTGCGCAGCTTGGCGCGGAACTTCTCGCGGGTGGCGGCCAGGTCGTCCTCTTCCTCCTGCTCTTCCTTGCGCAGGTAGCTGGAGATGGGGCGGGGCGGCACCAGGAGCTGGAGCAGGCGGTCCTCGGCGCGGGCCGCGGCGGCCTCGCGCACCGAGTCGCGCTTCTCCTCCTTGACCATGGTCACCGCGATCTCCACCAGGTCGCGCACCATCGACTCGACGTCGCGGCCGACGTAGCCGACCTCGGTGAACTTGCTGGCCTCGACCTTGAGAAACGGGGCTTTGGCGAGGCGGGCGAGGCGGCGGGCGATCTCGGTCTTGCCGACGCCGGTCGAGCCGATCATCAGGATGTTCTTGGGAGCGATCTCCTCGGCGAGATCGGGCGGGAGCTGCTGCCGCCGCCAGCGGTTGCGGAGCGCGATCGCCACCGCCCGCTTGGCCTGATGCTGGCCGACGACGAACTTGTCGAGCTCCGCGACGATCTGCCGCGGCGTCATGTTTTCGATCTGGAGCCCGACGGGGATGTCCCCGGAGAGTTGAGTCACCATTGTCTTCAGAGCTCCTCGACGGTCAACCGGTCATTCGTATAGATGCAGATCTCGGCCGCGATCTTCATCGCCTCGCGCACGATCTCGCTGGCGGACTTGTCGGTATGGCGCATCAGGGCGCGCGCCGCCGCGAGAGCATAGTTGGCGCCGGACCCGATCGAGAGGATGGGCTCGTCCTCGTCCGGCTGCATCAGCTCTCCGCCGCCGGAAACGAAGAAGCTCTTGGTCTTGTCGGTGACGAGGATCATCGCCTGCAGCTGGCGCAGGGCGCGGTCGGTCCGCCAGTCCTTGGCGAGCTCGACGACGGCTCGTTCGAGGTTGTCGTTGAACTCCTCGAGCTTGGCTTCCAGGCGGGTGAAAAGGGCGAGAGCGTCGGCGCCGCCGCCGGCGAAGCCCACGAGGATATTGCCTTTGCTGGCCCGCCGTACCTTGCGCGCGCCGTTCTTGACGATGGTGTTCTGGTTCATCGTGACCTGGCCGTCGCTCGCCATGCAAACGGAGCCGTTCCGGCGGACGAGCAGGACGGTGGTCGAGGAAAATTTGTCCATGGGCTCGCGATTGTAGCAGGCCCTCACTCAGGGAGGAGGGAATCACTACTTCCGCGCCCGGGGGTGCGCATCCCGGTAGACCGCCAGCAATCTCTCCACATCCAGGTGGGTGTATTTCTGCGTCGTGGAGAGCGAGCTGTGCCCGAGAAGCTCCTGGATCGTCCGCAGGTCCGCCCCCGCTTCCAGCAGGTGGGTCGCGAAGGTATGGCGCATCGTGTGCGGATGGACTCCGCGCGCCACGGCCGCCTGGTCCACCCAGCGGTCGATGATGTTGCGCACCGAGCGGTCGCTGAGGCGTCCGCCCCGGAAGTTGAGGAAGACCGGCTCGCTCTCGTCGCCGGTATCCGACGCCCCCGCCGATCCATGCCGCAGGCTCTCCCAGACCTCCAGCCAGTGGCGCAGGGCGTCGGCGGCCGGCCGGCCGAAGGGGACCATGCGCTCCTTGTTCCCCTTGCCGACCACCCGCAGCACCCGCGCCGAGAGGTCGATCGCCTGCCAATCGAGGCTCACCAGCTCGCTCACCCGCAGGCCGGCGGCGTAGAGCAGCTCGAGGATCGCCCGGTCGCGCCGCGCCAGCCGCTCGTCCGTGACCACCGCCGCCGACGGAGCTTCCAGGAGATTCTCGACCTCGCCGGGCCGCAGGTGCCGGGGAAGGGTCTTGGGGATCTTGGGAGTCCGCACCGACTGCGCCGGATTGGCCGTCAGCATCCCCTCGCGGCAGGCGAAGCGGAACAGGCTGCGCACCGCCGAGAGCATCTGCGCCTGACTGCTCTTGGCGAGACCGTCGCGGGTGAGAGCCGCCAGGAACGAGCGTACGGCCGTGGCGTCCACCTCCCCGGGGCGGACCGCGTCCGCGTCCTTCCCCAGGTAATCGCGGCCGAGGAAATCGGCGAAGCGGATCAGGGCCTCTTCGTACTTGCGGAGCGTGTTCGGCGACGCATGGCGCTCGCCGTCCAGGTGCTCCAGGTACTGATGGATCAGGCGACGCATACGGGATGGGCGATCCGGTGGCGCTCGGCCCAGGCCTGGAGGTCGACGCGGGCGCGCTCGGCGAACGCGGCGCGGCGGTCCCCCTTGCGGACCCGCTCCGGCAGCTCCTCGAAAAGACCGTAGTTGATGTTGGCCGGCTGGAAGTGCTTGGGATCGGACTCGGTCAGATGGCGGGCCAGAGCGCCGAGCGCGGTCGTCGCCGGGAACGGCTCGGGAGTCCGCCCCTGCCGCTCCAGACCCAGATACAGTCCCACTGCCAATCCCGTCGCCGCCGATTCCAGGTACCCCTCGACGCCGGTGATCTGCCCGGCGAGACGGACCTGCGGCGCGCTCTTCACCCGGTAGAGCTTGTCCAGATGGGTGGGCGCGTTGATGAACGTGTTGCGGTGGATCTGCCCGAAGCGCACGAACCGGGCCTCCGCCAGGCCGGGGATCATCCGCAGCACGCGCTGCTGATCCCCCCACTTCATCCGCGACTGGAAGCCGACCAGGTTGAGCTGGCTCTTCGCGAGGTTCTCCTGCCGCATCTGGACCACCGCCCAGGGGCGGCGGCCGTCCGGACCTCGGAGCCCCACGGGCTTCATGGGACCGTAGCGGAGGGTGTCCACGCCGCGGCGGGCCAGCTCCTCGATCGGCAGGCACCCCTCGAAAAAGATCTCCCTCTCCCCGTGGGGAGAGGGCTGGGGAGAGGGGCTTGGGGACAACACCGCCTTCTCGAACTCGTGCGGAGCGACCACCTCGGCCTCCTGGACCGCCTGATGGAAGGCGAGATACTGCTCCTTGTCCATCGGAGCATTGAGATAGTCGTCCCCCGCGCCCTTGTCGTAGCGCGACTGCCAGAAGAGCTTCGAGATGTCGAGGCTCTCCGCCTCCACGATCGGGGCGATGGCGTCATAGAAATAAAGGTAGTCGCTCCCCAGCATCTCCCGCAGCCGCTCCGACATCGCCGCGGAGGTGAGAGGCCCGGTGCCCAGGACCAGGTCCCCCTCGGGAAGCTCGGTGACCTCCTCGCGCCGCAGCTCGATCCGGGGATGCGAAGCAATCTTCGCCGTCACCCGTTCCGCGAAGCGGTCGCGGTCCACCGCCAGGGCACCCCCAGCCGGCACGGTCGTCTCGCGCGCGGTCCCGATGATCAGAGAGCCGAACGTCTCCATCTCCCGCTTGAGCAGACCGGCGGCGTGGAACGGATCATCGCTGCGCAGCGAGTTGCTGCACACCAGCTCCGCCAAGTCCCCCGTCTTGTGCGCCGGAGTCGGCCGCACGGGCCGCATCTCATGGAGCACCACGTCCACCCCGCTCTCCGCGAGCTGCCACGCGCACTCCGACCCCGCGAAGCCGCCGCCGACGATGTGGACTGGTTCGGGCATAGGGGGATTATAGGGGTATGATGAAGAAGTCATCGATGACGGAGGTGCTTTGTGCCCAAGGTGACAGTCTCTCCGAAATTCCAGATCGTCATTCCTCAAGAGGTCCGGGAGGCGCTGTCCATCCAGCCCGGGGAGAAGCTCGAGGTATTTCAGCATGACAACCGGATCGAGCTGATTCCGGTGCGCCCCATCCATGAGATGCGCGGTTTTCTCCGAGGCATGGACACGACGATCGAGCGGGAGCCCGACCGTTTGTGAACGTGGTCGATTCCAGCGGCTGGCTGGAGTACCTGGCGGACGCTCCCGGAGCTGATTTCTTCGCCCCAGCCCTCGAAGATACCGACAATCTCATCGTCCCGCAGATCTGTATGCTCGAAGTGGCCCGGGTGGTCTATCGGGAACGCGGAGAGCAGGCAGCCCTTCAGGCCCTTGCCCTGATGCGGCAGGGGCAGACGGCGACCTTGTCGACCGCCGTCATGCTCGAAGCCGCCCGTCTTGGGAAGGAGCACAAGCTTCCTCTGGCGGACAGTGTGGTGCTGGCGACCGGCAGACTGCACGAAGCGATTGTCTGGACCCAGGACTCTGATTTCGAAGGGCTCGAGGGTGTCCGCTACACACCGAAGCTCAAGGCACCTCCCTCTGCCTAGTCGCAGGCCGATGACAGGAGAGTTCCATGTTTTGTACAATATCTTGACTGTTGGATAACTGCTGAAGGGAGATCTCGATGAAGTCATTCTGGACCGTCGCTGCACTCGCCCTGCTCGTTCTTGTCGGGTCGTTCACGCCGCTCAGCGCCGCGGAGCCTGCCTCGGCCACACCGGCGACTGTTGCCGCGCCTGCTCCCGCTCCGGAATCTCTCTCCCTCGTCTTCACCGCCGCGCCCCTGCCCGGGAGGTGCCCGAGCTTCTTCTGCCCCATCTACCCCGAGTACGGCTGCTCTTGCGACTGGATCACGTGCCCCGACGGCTCAGTATCCTGCGGACAGTGGAACGGCACGTCGCTCAGCTCCCCAGCCAGTGCTCAGACCGCCGTCTCTCCCTTCTGATCCTGGACTCTCTGGTTCCCCCCTCTCCCGGGTGGGTGTGAGATTGGATGAGAAGGCCAGCCTCCCTGCGCAGTCCTATGATGGCTGCAAGGGATAACGGGCTCGAGGCCCAGAAAGGAGACTGGCCATGGGAGATATTAG
>Ga0126309_10000128_pt1 | contig 25623 bp, 12 predicted proteins | sample Plot56_FD_92541 | JGI IMG/M metagenome (GOLD analysis project Ga0126309, IMG submission 92541) | Serpentine soil microbial communities from UC McLaughlin Reserve, CA, USA - Plot56 | ecosystem: Environmental > Terrestrial > Soil > Grasslands | place: USA: UC McLaughlin Reserve, Lake County...
CTCCCGCCCTGCCGGGATGATGGCAGGACACTGACATTGTTGTGCCTGCCCGGCGTGCCGGTGAGGAGTCGACAGCGATGAGGCATCTTCTGTCTTTGAGCCAGTTGGATCCTGGGCAACTGGCGTTTCTCGTGCGACGGTCGGCGGATCTTGCCGCTGGGCATGATCGAGAGAGGAAGCCTCTCACCGGAAAGACTGTGGGCATCTACTTCCGGCGTTCTTCGACGCGGACCCGGACCTCCTTCACCGTCGGAGCGCAGAAGCTGGGCGCGCAGACCGTCGTCTTCGGACCTCAGGACCTGCAGGTGGCGACCGGAGAGACCCTGGAGGATACCGGGCGGGTGCTTTCGAGCTACCTGGAAGCTCTCGTGGTCCGCACCAACGATGTGCAGTCGGAGATGGAAGCCCTCGCCCGTCAGGACAAAATGGCGGTCATCAATGCGATGAGCGCGGAGGAGCACCCCACGCAGGCCGTGGCCGATCTGTCGACCATGCTCGAGGCCCGGGGCACCCTCGATGGAGTCCACCTTCTTTATCTCGGAGAAGGCAACAACAGCTTGTCGGCGCTCGCGTTTGCGTTTGCATTGACCCCTCATTCCCGCCTGACCGCCGTCACGCCGGAGAACTACGGCCTGCCGGAGCCGGTGCTGAGCCGTGCGAGAGACATCGGTCGGGACAACGGCTCGATCATCGAGCAGCACCACGACGTCAACGATCTGCCCAAGAACGTCGACGTGGTCTACGCGACCCGCTGGCAGACCATGGGGACCTCCAAACCCGATCCTGACTGGCGCACCAAATTCCTTCCCTACACCGTGGACTCCCGCATCATGGAGCGAGTCTCGAAGTCCTACGGCACGATCTTCCTGCACGACCTGCCGGCGGTGCGCGGCGACGACGTCACCGACGAGGTGCTCGATGGTCCCCAGAGCCGCGCCTGGCGGCAAGCGCAGCACAAGATGTACGGCGCGATGTCGGTCCTCGAGTGGTGCCTGAGCGAGACCTGACGGAAACCTCGCCGATACGCCGCGGCGGGTGGCCGGGTCACGCGATCCTCGACCGCGCCAGCGACGACACGCGCTACCTCACCCGAAACACCTCGACCGGCTCGCTCACCAGGCAGTCCTTGGGGAGCTGATGGAGCTGATCGCCCTCATGCAGACGCTCCTCGTCCTTGCAAGCCAGGGCATAGATCTTGAAGTACTCTTCCGTGCCTTTGTTCTCTTGGCCGAGATAGACGAGACCGGAGAACGAGCCGTCGCCGCGGACTCCTCGAATGGCAGGTTGGATCCAGGTCATCGGGCTCACCAGCACGGGCTCGACGCCCAGAAACGGAGTCAGGCCATCCGGTACTCGTCCTTCCACCCGGATCTTGTAACAGGCCTTCGGAGCTGCAGGGCAGAGCGGATCATTTTCCTCTCCGATGCGTTGCCTGTCCTGCGGGACGAGGACTTCCGGCGCGGAGCCCTTCTGCTGAAGGCCGCTGTCCTGGGCGGTCGCGGTGGGTGTGCAGGCTCCGAGAAGGCACAGCAGGATGGCACAGAGGCCGTTCAGGAAGGTTCGACTCATTGACAATCTCCTTTCAGATCACGTTCTTTGGCCGCTACGGAGACCGGACCCAACCAATAAACGGGATGGCCCCGGTGGTCTTCGGAGAAGAGCTGGTCGATCTGCTCTTTTCCGACGAGGAAGTCCCGGTCGGACGTGAGCCCGACGTAGACTTGAAAGCTGTCGGGTGCTCCATACTCGACCGGAAGGCGAAGATCCCCACCCGGCTCCGCGGGAGTCGTGAAATCGGGTTGCTGGTGAAAGTAGGTTCCGGCCCTCTCGGCATACAGCACGGCCGTCGCGTAAAAACCAGGCTGGTGGATGCTGACTCTGGCGACTCCCGAACCGACACATAGAGTGTCGCCTGCTTGCGGCTCGAGGATCTCGCCGATCGGGCCGCAGCGGACCAGCGGAAAGTCTCTGAATCCTTCGGCCGTAAGCAACTGCGCCCCTTGGCGATCTCTGCTTCTTATCTTCACCGTCACCTGCACCAAGGAGGACAGCTCGGCCACGGAGATCACGGTCGGCTTGCTGCTGACTTCCTCGCAGTGCAGGCGATCCAGAATGGCACCTGTGAAGAAACCGTTTCGCCTCTCAAGGTCGGGCCAGGCAGGCTTTCCGGGGCCGGTTGCGAGAAGTACCGCATAGCCCCGTCGGCGCGCGAGGGCCCTCTCCACACCGAGCGGTGCGACCGAACGGGAGTCGGACCCGGCCGGCCCAGCCGCCCGCCTCGGCTCGGCGGGGGTGAAAGCCGTCCGGCACGTGTCCTGGATCAGCAGAGTCTGGCCTCCCGACTGAATCTGGGTGATCGCGAAAATCTCCTCCTCCCCGAGAGCGGTGTCTCGTGCATCGAGAGATGAGTCCTGCGCCAGGAAGTATTGATCTCCGTCGAAATACCCGTGCGTGGCAAGGAAGACATACAGGACGCCATCGGAATCCACCAGCTTGGCCTGCTCTTCCAGAGCTGTTGTGATCGCAACCTTCGTCGCCGGCCCCGTGAGCGCATCGGCGTTCATAAGCTCCGCGAGGCGCTCGACGGAGCCTCCGCTCGGCTCACCGGACAGCAGCAGACGCACCCGGCTCACCGGCAAGAGCCTGTGCTCGATGGACAGGGCGTAGGCAAGGTCGATGGCGTCATTGACGGCGTAAAGCACCTCCTTTTCATGGTCCAGATAGCGAAATGTCTCCACGCCGATGAAAACTCCAGCCGACTGCCTGGGCAAAGTCGCTTCGCGTTCCGAGGAGAGCGGAACCTTAGGCTCCGGCCTCTTGGATGCTTCGGTACTGCCTGGTGGTTTTCCGCAGCCGGTCATCCAGCACAACGCCAGGGCGACAGAGAGCCTGTGGATTGTCGGCATTGCGGCACCTAAGGCTCGAGGTGGCTCGTCTTCCTCACCGTGATCGTGACAGGAGGACAGACTGCCGCGGGCATGTCGATGGAATCATAAATTCTGGTCGCCTCGGCCTGGATCAGAGAGGCTCGCAGGATCTGGTGCTCTTTCTCCTCGAACACCGCCACGGCAAGCTCGAAGTATTCGCCGACATTGGCAGGGCTGCCGAGCCGTGCTCTGACTCTCCAGCGGTGGTTCTCGGCATTGACCCGGCCCTCGTCTTGCGGCCACCACTTCCCGAGCGTGTGATGGCTTTCCGGCCGGGCAAAGACCCACAGGTGACTGTCGGGTGGAAGCGCCGCGGTGCCCTGCACGTAGATCGTGAATCCGACCTCCTGCTCGTCGGAGGGCTCGTCGATCCGGATGACGCAGCCGGCAGCGTCATCCGGGGCGGCGGCCTGGGCAGCGATGGCGAGAAGGGCGGCCAGGATGACCAGCAAGATCTTTGGATTCATGAGTGAGCTCTCCTTGTTGGGGCTGGAGGCACGATCAGTTGTTGCTTGTCTTTCGGACAACCCGGAGAACAGGCGGACAGGCCGCATCCGGCATTTCGATCGGAGGGTAGTTACCTGTTTCTCTACCCTTCCGGAGAAAGTCTCGAAGCTGCCGATGCTGCCCGGGAGTGAATACCGCCACAGCCACGTCGAAGTCGTCGCCAACGTCCTGTGGACCGCCGAGGACAGCTCTCACGTTCCATTTCCCGTTCTCGGGGCTCACCCTGCCCTCGTTCTGTGGCCACCACTCATCCGATCCCCGGAAGCTTTCATGGCGTGCAAAGACCCAGACGTGATGGTCTGGCGGGAGCTCCGCGGTGCCCTCCACGTCGACGTGGCTTCCCGCTTCCTGCCCAGGATTCGGCTTGATCACCTGAACGACGCACGGGGTGCCGCTGCTCTGGGCGCAGACCGGTGCGGAAATGGCAAGCAGGAGCAGGAGAGCACTGGGGAATCGTGAGCTCTTGGTATGCATGGATCGGTCCTCCTTCAGTTGGAATGGGTTTGGGCTTGCGCCAGCAGCGGCTGGAGGAGCTGTTCGTAGATCCGTACGCCTTCGGCCCGCTGGCTGGTCTCTTCCAGCTTCCGTGCCCTGGCCACCAGGCCTTGATTCAGGCTCGCGAGCACCTCGTCTGGAAGACTTTGGAACGCCTGTCGATAGAACCAGAAGCTCTTTTCGAGATTGTCCTGACCCCCGACCGCCGCGTAGCTCGCGGCATCCCGGAGCTTCTTCAGGACGTCCGAAGGAACGGGACCGGGAGTCGAAGCCCTCTCAAAGGAGAGGCGCCTGGCACAGGAAGGCAAGGCGAAGTCGACGAACCCGCCTCCTGCCCGAAGCTCCGGTCTTTGCCAGCCATCGCTCCGCTCTGCCACCTCATCGATGACGACGGAGGCTACGTCTGCAAAGTGCTGGTTCTCGCCCGGCCCTGTGCCTTTGCAGTGCAACGCATCCACAATGGCTCCGGTAAACAGACCGTTCCTGGCACTGGGCTGAGCGAATTGCCCGATACTGGCAGCGGAAAAGACTAGATAACCGGGATGTGCGGCAAGAGTTTCGAAGAGCTTTTCCGGCATGGCCGAGCGGCGGTCGGGCTGAGCCCCTGCGCGCATCTCGATCTGCGGCCGGCACGCATCCACGATCAACAACCGGAGGCCGCCCAACCCCGTCTCGGTCGCTTGGAGGAGCTTGTCGGCTGTAACGCCTGTGTGAAATTGGAGGATGGAGTCCTCGGCCATGAGGAGATGCTCTGCACCCAGCGAATACCCGTGGGTCGCTATCGAGACGACGAGGATCCCTCCCCGGCGGACCAGCCTGCTCTGTTCCTGAATCAACGTGTAGATGTCCGCCTGCCGCGCGGTCTCTCGCTTCGCACCTGCCTTGACCAGAGTGTCGAGACGCTCGCGCGAGCCTTCGCCGGGCTCTCCGGCGAGGAGAAGGAGAATCCGATTGGGGGGCAGGAGACCGCGCTCGATCGAAAGCGAGTAGGCGAGATCGATCGCGTCATTGACCGCAAAGCGGACATTCGAGAGGGAGAAGTCATGAGAGAACTTCTCGACTCCGATGAAGACTCCCGCCGACTGCTGGGGTAACGGAATGTCGCGCTCGGTCCTGGGCTGGGCGCTGGCGCAGTGGGCCATGGAGAAAATCAAGAGACCGGCGCAGAGACCGTTCTTCCATGGCACTTGTCGCACTGGGCTGATCATCGCCATATCCCTTCCTGTCAGAAGAAGACACGGTCGCCTTCACAAAGTGTCGAGGTGTTTCACCGGGCTGGCGGCACCGAGGTGAACACTTTGCGCTCCACCGACCAGAGGGCCGGCGTGAGGACCGGCGCGGCCGACCGGTCCGTGCCGCCGGTGATGGAAAGCAGCTCCTCCAAAGGAGTCCCCCCCAAGGGGCCGCGAGGCCGCACACCTTGCCATTCGAGGATCCAGGGATTGGGAATCTGCTCGGCGCTGCTCAGCAGGAAGTAGGTGTCGACTCCGTACGGCGGGGTGACGCGGAACGTCCCCGCGGGAGACAGGGCGACCTCCGCCGCGGCGCCGGGGGAGACGGGAAAGCGGTTTCCCACCGGACCGCTCCTCGGGAAGAGAAGGATGCTGTTGCCGGAGCTGTCGATGACAAAGACGTAGAAGTACCGCGGCTCGATCTGGGCCAGAGGCGGTGTCTGCCGCGCCTGGAGAAAGAGGCTGTAGTCCTCCTGGCCGGTGAGACTGCCGTCCATGACGGGGGCGCCGCCGGCTCTCGGCCGGAGGGCGAGCTCGTAGGGCGAGCCCGCGCCGGGGGGCGTTTCGAGATGCATCCAGGCGTGGATCTTCCGCAGCCGGAGGACGGATTCTCGGAGGCCGGTTGGATCGGCCGGGGGATGCCATCGCGTCCGGACCGGAAGGCCGCTCCGCTCCCGGTCGGCTGCTGCGGCTCCGGGGCGCAGCCAGGCGTACTCGGGCTCTTGGGCGGCGAGCCGGCCGGCCAGGACGTAGTCAGCCTCCTCCGGCCGCTCGGTGGTCACGATCCCGGCTGCGTCGGTCGCGGGCCCCAGGTGGAGCGCGCTCACCAGGGCGGCGGGCGCGGGGAGCTGGACGAACAGGATGGGAGGCTTTTTCCCTGCTGTTTCTTTGATCCGTGCCAGCACGGACGCGGCGTCCGCCGTTCCGAGGGAGGCCACCTGCTGGCCGGTCAGCAGCTCCCAGCTCCGCCCGCGCCAGCGGAGAACGTGGGTCGGGGCCTGCTGGGTCGGGTCGTCACTCCAGCGGACTCCCTGGCGCGGCGCTTCCCGGGCCAGCTCCCGGGCCAGCGTGATGGCGGCGCTCACGTCACCGGCTGTGGCCATCCAGACCCGGAGAGGAGCACCGGGGAGCGCCGTCCATCGGACGATCTCGGCGAGCGCTCCCGGTTGCAGGGGGGCCAGCGCGGTGCGCTCCGGTCCCGGCACGATGCGGCTTTCGCTGCGGCTGAAGTCGTGGACCGCCGTCACCTCGATCCGTACCGCCGGGTTCGGCGGGAGAGCGCGAAGCTGGCTGCCCACGGTGAGGCCGTTGGCCAGGCCCCCCTGAAGAACCACGGTCCCATCGCGTTGGATGCTCTCGACCGCGACCACCGCGCGTCCGGGGCGCTGCCCGGCGCGCTCTCCGAGGAAGGGAGCCCGGCGTGCCTCGGCGATGCCGGCCAGGACGGGCTCCTGATAGCGCTTTTCCGCCTGCAGACGCGCCCTGGCGCGCAGGTAGGTCTCTTCCGCCGGCTCGCCGGACACGGAGTCCCGCAAGGCCCGCACCAGGGCCAGAGAAAAGGCACCGTGCGGCTGTTGCTGCTCATCCCAGGTTTCCCAGGCCAGGTCATGGTCCTGGGCCGCCGAGAGCACCAGGGCACCGCGCTCTTCCGGTGAGGGAGCGGCCGGCGATCCATCGTGCAGAGGGCGGGGATCCGGCTCCACGCTGCGGAAGCGGGCGCCGACGAGGAGGCCCCGCGCGCCGGAGCCGCTGTGGCAGCTGTCGAGCGCGATGGTGAGATGCGCGCGCCGGTCGAGGAGGCGGTTGAACCGCGCGCGCAGCTCCTTGTCCCGGATGTCCAGCGCCCCCCGGAGCGTGTCCGCCGGGACGATGGTTTCGTCTTGCCGGTCCGGCTCGTCGGACCCCGGATTCGTGGCCTGCGAGCCGTGTCCGGAAAAGTAGAAGAAGGCGATGTCCCCCGGGCCGGAGGGCTCGGTCAGATGTTGATCGATGGCCTGGAGAATGGCCTCGCGGGTCGCCGCCTGATCGGTCAGGACGCGAATGTCCTGCGGCGCGAAGCCATAGAGAGCGCGGAGCATCTGCCGCACCGACTGGACGTCGTTGACCGCTCCGCTCAGGTTCGGCACCGAGAGCCGCCCGGGCGGGGCTCCCGGAGGCGCCGGAGGGAGATGGGAGGCCGAATAGTCGTTGATGCCGACGAGGAGGGCGCGGCGCCGGGCGGTGGAGGCCGGCCGGACCTCCGCCGGTCTCTCCTCCTGCGGCGGGTCGAGGGTTGCCGGAGAGTCGTGCGAGTCCGGCCGGGGCTCAGGGCACCGTGCGCTGCAGGCAAGGAGGCTCAGACAGAGGGCGCAACAGATTCTCCGCGACCGCACGAAAAAACTCATCGATGGCTCCTCCTCGAAAAGATCGGTCCTGCGGACCGTTCTGTCCTGGAAGACACGCTGAAGATCGGGAAGTGTCAGCGCACGCCGGCGGGGAGCTGGATCGTATAGGTGGCCAGGAGATGGCGGTGGCCGTTTCGTACGCCGTAGAGCTCGAGCCGGTGCGGAGCTCCGGATTTCAGGAAGGCTCGCGGCGCCCAGATCTCGAAAACGTTGCCCGCGGGCCGGGGCGTCGAGGTGCTCCAGGTCTCCGTTTCGGCGCTCCCAAGCACCTCCACGGTCCGGAGGTGGTATTCGGGGTACGGTGGATGGTCGGCCACGGCCAACGTCAGGAGGAAGGACTCCGCATCTGTGGGGAGGGCCATCGGAGTTTCTTCCGCGCCGCGCGCGCCGTCCGGCAGGAGCAGGTGATGCTCGGGATGGAGGCGAGGCTCGGCGAGCTGACGAGTGAGCGTCTCCATGTCCGTCCGCGCCTGGACCACGAGGAGCCCGAGCACGCCGGCCAGCCCGAGGGCTGCCAGGGTGGACAGGCGCCAGCGGAAGAGGGCGCTTGCGAAGAGCGCGCTCAGGTCGAGCCAGCGCAGCCGTCGGGGCGGCGCCGGTGGCACGAGAGTCGGGGCAGGAGCGGGAACCGGCGGCTCGGCGGCCAGACGCGCCTCGAGCGCCGCCCAATCCTGCTCCAGCACGTCGTCCGGGAGGAAATCGGGATCGCCGGGCCGGATCTCCTCGGGAAAGGGCATCGCCACCGCCCGCGCGAGCGCGGGATAGCAGCAGAGCAGCTCCCGGATGCGAGAGGCCTCCTCCCCCTTGAGCTCGCCGCGAGAGAAAGCGAGGAGCTCGTCGTCCGTGGGTGGATCGCCGAGTCTCTGGCGTCCCTCCGCGAGGAGCTCCCGGTCAGCGGCTTCCCAATCAGTTCTCTTGATCACGGTCACACCTCCGGGCGCCCGTTGGGCCGATCGAATCCTACCGGCTCTTCCCCGAGCTTCGCGCGCAGCAAATTCCTGGCATCGTTGAGACGCCCTTTGACCGCATCCATCGTGATTCCCAGAATCGTCTCGATTTCGCGATACGAGAGGCCGCGACGTCGCAGCTGAAAACACATCCGGGTTTTGGGAGGCAACCCTTCGATGGCCTGCTTCAACTGTTGGGTCCGGCGCCTGCTCTCCTCCCGCTCGATCAACTCGTCCTCCTGGGTGGGGGCAGGCTGACCTGTCCATGGATCGAGGGCCACGGAGTCAGGAAGATAGGGCAACGTATCCAGGGAGACCTCGAGCCTCGACCGCTTCTGGGTCTTGCCCTCTCGGATTGCGTTCAGGGCCACGCGGCGTGCGATCGTCTCGAGATAGGACCATTCGGCTTCGCCCCGATAGCTCTCCATGCCTTTATAGACACGAACGAAAACCTCCTGTGTCAGATCCCGGGCTTCTTCGAGCGGAAAGCCGAGGCGGACGAAGAATCCGACGATATTGCGGGAAAACCGCCGAAAAAGATGCTCCAATTGGGACACCGTCCTGGTTGCGGATCTCGAGTGCTCCGGCAAACCCTCCGGTAAACAGGTTCTCATGGATATGATCCTCCCGAGCCCGGTCAGGACTCGTCGAGCCCTCGTGCATCTCCCCTCCAGGAGGGATAGACACCATGAGTGAGGGTTTGTGTCGGCTCCGGGCACTCCGCGGGAGGTCAGACATGCAGAGGCTCCTCCCTGTCAGATCCTGGGCTGCGGTGGCCGCCCTGGGCGCCCTGCTGGCGACCTGTCAGCCGGAGCATCCCTCGGCGCTTCCGAAACTCCCCCGGGAGGCTTGTCTCGAAAGAAATCTCCGGACCCTCGCCCGCCGGCGCTGGGTCGAGCCCCGCCTGAGCGGCGGTTTCGCCTGGCAGCCGTGCGAGCGCGGCTTGGCCGCCGTTCGAGGTCTGGGCGAGGTGCGCTGCCCGGCCGGACACCTGGCGGACGCGGCGGTGTCTTTCTCGGAGGAGGGCTGCGACTGGGCTGGCCGCGAGCACAGCGAGGCGCTGAGGAGCCTGGTGCGAGCGGAGATCTCCGGCGCGGCGGACGCGGCCCGGCAAGCCGAGGAGGCCATGGAGATGCTGGAATCGCTGACTGCCCGGATGCCTGCGGACTCCCGCCTGCTGAGCGATCTGGCAGCCGCCTATCTCCTGCGAGCCCGCAGGATGGACCAGCCGGCCGACCTGCTGCGCTCCCTCGACGCGGCGCAGCGAGCCGTCGATCGGGGCACGGGCCTGCCGGAGGCGCGCTTCAACCTCGCCCTGGCCCAGGAGGCTCTCCAACTTCCCTCGGAAGCGGTCAGATCCTGGGAGCGGTACCGCGAGCGGGATGCCACGTCGGGCTGGGCCGGCGAGGCGGACGAGCGCCGGAGCACGCTGGAGAGGAGATTGGCGCGCGCCGCGGCGGCCGTCCGGCCCCTCAACCGGCAGATCCTCGCGCAGCGCATCCGGCCTTTTCCCGCGGCCATCCAGCGCTATCTCGAAGAAGAAGCGCTGCCCGGCTGGGCGCGCGAGCGGTCGCAGGGCCGAGTCGTCGAGGCGCAACGGCATCTCGCCGAGATCCAGGCCGTGGCCCGCGAGCTGGCGCAGCGGACCGGCGATCCCTACCTGGACGACGCGGTCCGGCAGGCGGTCCTCGCCGCGGGCTCTGCCGGAGAGCCGCCGCAGCTCCGGGATCTCCTGCAAGGCCATTTGGTCTTCGGCCAGGCCCGCCTCGCCCAGCAGGCCCAGGAATGGGACGCGGCGGAGGACCTCTACCGGCAGGCCGGGAGATCCTTCTCGCGGGCCGGCAGCCCGCTGCGGATCGCGGCGGATCTCGGTCTGACCATCGCTCTCTTCCAGAAGCCAGGGGAGGTCCCGTTGTCGCAGGTGCTCGCCCGGCTGGCGCCCCTGGAGGGGGAGGCGCGGGCGCACGGATACCGGCATCTGCTGGGGCGCATCCTGTGGATCCGCGCGCTCTGCCTTTCTTTCCAGGGCCGTCCGGTGGAAGCGCTCGCGCTCTACGACGAAGCGATCCAGGGCTTCAGCCAGATCGGCGATCGCGAGAACGTCGCCAATCTCCGGGTCCGGAAGGCGGGGCTCTTCCGAGTCCTCGGCGAGAGCGAGCTCGCCTGGCGGGAGGTCTTCCAGGCGTTGCCGGATCTCCCGCGGATCGTCGATCTCCAGTCCCGGCACCACCTCCTCGGCGAAGCGGCGGCGGCGACTCTCGCGCTCGGCCATGCTCGCATCGCTCTCCTGTATCAGGACCAGGCCGTCGCCATGATCGATCAGGCCCTGCGGGATGCCCGCCTGGCGGGGCGGGGCGAGGAGGTCCGGGGATTGCGGCTCAACCTGGCCGTCAGCCTGCGCGCCCGCGGGGCGATCCGCGCCCATGCCGGGCGCTACGGCCTGGCGAAGACCGACGTCGATCAAGCCATGGGGTTGGCGCAGGAGCCTTCCGACGAGAACATCCGCCGCCTGCTCCAGGCGCGGATTCTGGAAGTCCGGGGAATGACGCTCGCGGCATCCGACCCGCGGCGGGCGATCGAATCCCTGACCGAGGCCCTCCAGCTCTCCCCCTCCGACGAATACCGGGCCTTCCGGGCGTCCCTCCATTTTCAGATCGCGTTTGCCCGGCGCACGCTGCGGCAGGACGCCGAGGCCGAGGGGAGCCTGCGGGCCGGGATCGAGGAGCTGCGGACCGAGGAGCGGACGATTCTCGCCGGCCGCCGGCGGGGACAGGGAGAGGAGCTCTGGACGGCCTATTTCTCCCGCCCGCAGGAAGGATACCGGCTGCTGATCCGATTCCTGGCGGATCATGGACGCAAGGACGCGGCGTTCGAGCAGGCGGAGAAGGCACGCGCCTTCGAGCCGCTGGACCTCGTGCTCCGGCTCCCCTTCGCTCCCAAGGCATTCCAGCGGCTGGCCAGGAAGGGCGAGCCGCTGCCGCTCACCGAAATCCAGAAGCACCTGCCGCCGGGCACCGTTCTGATCGAATATTGCGTGCTCGACGATCGACTGGTCATCTGGATCCTCTGGCGCGACGGGCTCGAGCTGTTGATGCGCGCCGTGGACCGCTCCGCTCTCGAGCAGTGGGCCCGCGCGCTCAAGACGAGCGCTCTCCAGCGCAGCGCCCGTGGTTTCGAGAAGGGGCTGGCGCGACCGTATCCCGACCTGATCGACGCGCCGCTTTCGGTGATCGAAACATCTCTCGGCGGACGGGAGAAGATCGAGAGGCTCGTCTTCATTCCGGACGGGCCTCTCCACGGCCTGCCGCTGGCCGCTCTCCGGAATGCGGAGACAGGGCGCTACCTGATCGAAGATTTCCCGGTCGCAGTCGCGCCCAGCGCCACGCTCTACGTCTATTCCCTGCTCCGGGATCGCGAGCTGTCCCCGGAGAAAGCTCCATCCGTCCTCCTGGTGGGGAACCCGGCCTTTCGGAGATCGGAGCTGACGAAGGACCTCGCGCCCCTCGCCCACGCCGCCGAGGAGGTGCGGAGCATTCAGCCGTTCTATCCCGGCGCGGTGGTCCTCACCGGCCGCGAGGCCACGGCCGATCGGTTTTTCGAGCTGGCGGGGAAGAGCACCGTCGTGCATTTCGCGGGTCATGCCGTGGCCAATCCCCGGTTCCCCTTCCGCTCCTTCTTTCCCTTCGCCCCCTCGCCGGGCGACGCGGGGGAGGTCTACGCCGAGGAGCTGTTGAGCCGGCTGGAGCTGCGCAAGACCCGTCTCGTCGTGCTGGCCGCCTGCGACACCGCCGGCGGCCCGCCGGTCGGGCCGGAGGGCCTCGCCGCGCTCGTCCGACCGCTGATCACCGCGGGCGCGCCGGCGGTGATGGGCAGCCTCTGGAAAGTGAACGATCCATTCACCAAGGAGCTCCAGGTGGAGTTTCACCGCCACTACGCCGCGGGAGAGGACGCCGCCAGAGCCCTGCGCAATGCCCAATTGGATTTCCTGAAGAGGGGAGGGGGATACGGCGCGGCGATCTCCTGGGCTCCGTTCCAGGTGATCGGCCATGCCTCTCCGCCCTTTCCCGCAAACCACGCAAGGAGGGATGAGCCATGACCTTCATTCTGCGCATCTTTTTCATGGGACTGGTCGCCTTCGTCCCCAATCGCGACGGAACGGAGCTGACGGTCCTGCTCGTCGAGACCCGGCCGGGGCAGGTCGCCTCGAACGGCTCCGCGATCGCGCTCCATCACCCGATGCTCCTGGCCCGCGCCGCGGAATGCCGGGGAGACTGCGGGACCGCCGCGGGGGTCGATCCCCATCTCCTGTTTCCGGAAGACGGCGCCGCCGCCGCCAGCTATCTGGCCGCGGCTCTCGAGCACGGTGCCGCCTGGAGGCTCGACGGCTCGGATCTGTCGATCGTCGACGCCGGGGCTCGGGAGCATGGACCGCTCGAGATGCAGCTCGGCGACATCGCCGACCTGGGGCGGATCGCTCCGGGCTTCGGTGTCGTGAAGCCGGACCTGCTCGCACCCCGGCCTCCCCAAAACCTGATCGCCGCCCGGTTCCGGCTCCGCTCCGGGAAGGTCAGGCCGTACCGTTTCGTGCGGGAGGACGGCAAGGTCCTGCCCATCGAGTTCAAACCCTTGCAGGGCGGTCCGGTGGCGGTGGGCGCGCCCCGGGCCCTTGCGGACTGGATCGTGGCCGAGATCACGGTGCCCGGTGACTCGATCGAGATCGTGGAGAGCCGGTTCGGCGGCACCGGGAGACGGACGGTCCGCCTCTCCCCCCAGGACGGATTCGTGGAGCTCGCGGTCATGAACATCCCCGATCCCCCGCCAAAAGAGAGCGCCCATGCGGCCCACGCGGCCGACACACACTTCGAGCTCTACTACAACCTGGCCCGGACGCCTCCGCCTGCCGGGCAACGGCCGGTGCCCCACGTCGCCAACGGCCGGGGCGTCCTCCTCCAGGACGAGACGCTGCGCTCCCGGCTTCTCGAAGGGCTCAAGCTGAATGGTCCGAAAGGCTTTTACGAGAGGATCATCTGTCCTGTGGCCCAGCTCTCCACAGGCGAGGCTCCCTGAGCCCGGGAGGCCGCCGCCGGGCGGCGCCGCGATCCGGCTCCAGGAGACCGGAGTTGGCCGGACTGTAACAACTTCTTCCGACGATCGCCCAACTCTTCAACAACTTCTTTGCTGGCACAGGCGCTCGGCCCCATTCCGGGGTGGGACTGCCTGCCGGAAAGGATGAAACCATGAGTCGGAAAAAGCTTCTCCTCAGGAGCTGGACGCTCTGGCTGACGCTTTTGGTGCTCGCGGTCGTCGTATTTCCGCTGGCGGAGTCCCAGGAGCCGGAGCGTGCGGCAGCCCGCATCGTCGGGGGGGCCGAGGTCCATGGGTCGGTGGTCGCCAGCCTGGACCTCGCCGCGTCCCAAGGCAAAGCCGGGGATCTGTATCTGCCGGATATCACGGTCTATCTCAAGAAGATCGAGAACGGCAAGAAGAGCCCGGCGGTCAAGACGCTCCGCAACGGCTTTTATGCCGTGCCGACGCAGCCGGCGGGCCGGTATCAGCTCTGCGTCGAGGCGGCAGGGTATACCCCCTCGTGCGCGACGCAGGTCACGATCGCCGGCCGCACCGTCTATCTTCCGCCGGTCCGGATCACGCCCAAGCGCGGATTCATCGTCGGGCGCGTGCGGATGAAGGACGGGGCCGTCTGCGCCTTCGAGGATCAGGTGTTCGGAGTCCGCATCGATGCTCTGGTGCGTGCCACTCCCGCGGGTGGGGCGAAGGTGCCGGCGGTGCGCGCCAACAATACGGGCCGGTTTCTCCTGCCGGGGGTGCCGCTGGGCGGCGTCAACGTGGTGGCCCGGTGCGAGGGGGCCTCGGCGCAGCAGTCGCTGTCGCTCGCGAGCGGTGTGGCGGTCGCCAACCTCAGTCTCCCCAACGTGGCTCCGGGCGCGGTGACGGTCACGGCGCAATCGGCGGGAAAGGGCGTCCGGCTGGTGGCCCCCGGGACGACGGTCACCGTCGCGGCGGAGGCCCGAGATGATCAGCCTCTCAAGTTTTCCTGGGATGTGAGCGACGGCACGCTGTCGGCGCGCACCGGCCGCTCGGTCGATTGGACCCTCCCGGCGCGGCCCGGAATCTATTCCATTTACGTCCTGGCCCAGGACGGCCAGGGCGGCGTGACCCGTTCCCGCCGCGACATCTCGACGCACAAGGGCGTGTTCTTCACCGGGACCGTGGTCGCCGGCAGCGGCGTCGGCGCGGTCCGCGACGCCGCGGTCGAGGTCAACGGCCAGACGGCGCGTACCAACGCCGCCGGTCTGTTTTCGCTCAGCGTGCCCGGGGATGCCTCCCGCTATGTGCTCACGATCCGCAAGGAGGGTTTCCAGATCCTTTCCAAAGTTTTCGACGCGCCGGTCATCGGCAGGACGTATCGCCTGATCGAAGCGGAGAAGTTCGTCTTCGAAGCCGGGGAGGGCATCCGGATGACCGAGCGGGAAGGCTGCCAGCGGCGGCGCGCCTCGGCCGACCGGCAGGGGAAGGAGGGAAGGCCGCTCGGAGTCTCGCCGTGCGGGGCCGAGGTGATCATTCCGCCGGGCGCGCTGGTCGACGGCCGCGGCAACCCGGTGACCGGCAGGGTGAACGGCTATGTGGCCTCGATCGATCTGCGCGATCCCGAGGGCGGCTTTCCCGGCGAGTACGCGGGTGTGCGCCGGGGCGGCGACGAGGTGGGTCTCAACAGCCTCGGCGCGGTCGACGTGCAGCTGACCGATGCGACCGGCCAGCCGCTCAATCTGGCGTCGGGCAGCACCGCGGTGGTGCGGATCCCGGCCGACCCGCTGCAGCTCGGCATGCCGGGGATGCCTTCCTCGCCCCCGGCCACGGTGCCGATCTGGTTCTATGACCCGCGGAGCGGAATCTGGAAGCAGGAGGGGGAGGCCCAACTCCACGGGAGCTTCTACGAGGCCAAGGTCAAGCACTTCTCGACGATCAATGCCGACCTGGAGTTCACCAACCCCGCCTGTGTGCGGGTGATCACCGACACGGCGCGCTTGCAGCTCCCGTATCAGCTCCGCGTCAGCGTCCCGGCCAATGCACCGGTCAAGGTCAAAACCGAGACGATCGCCGACGCGCTGAGCGTGATCGTGCGGCTGCCTCCGAACACGCCGATCAAGCTGGAGGCGCTCGACAGCCAGGGCCACGTGATCCAGACGGCGACCAAGACGCACAATACCGGCGCGACGAGCAGCCCGGCGTTCCCCCTCTATTCCTATGTCGAATGTACGTCCGAGGTGACGATGACCGTCGACGTGCCGAGCGACGGCGGGCTTCTCGAGTTCGTCGGTCTCAGCACGGCCGCGGAAGCCGACGAGTACTATGCCCGGATCGATCCCGTCGCCACCGCCGGCGGCGGGACGATCGCCAGCTCCGGGACGGCCGTGACCGGCACCGGGACCAGCTTCCTGGCCTTCTTCAAAGCGGGCCACCTCCTCCGGCCGAACGCCGGCGCGCCGCGTCTCATCACCCAGGTGATCTCGAACACCCAGCTCACGGTCGAATCGGCTTTCGCTCCCGACGTTCCAGCCGGGACCGCGTATGAAAAGGTGGGCGCGAAGCCGACACTGGACGACTGGAAGGCGGCCAACGGCTTCGTCGGCCCGCCCGATCAGGACGCGATCTATCTCAACGCGGCGGACCTGGGGTTGGGGCGGTGGATGAACATGAAGAAAAAGGTGAATGGAGACATCGCCTACTACGTGTCCAACTACGGCGTCCCGCCGGCGTTCGGCTCGGCCGACATCGCCGCGCTCGCCAAGCTGAATGGCGATCCGAGCCTCGGGCTGATCGCCACGGTGGCGATGGAGTACACCGCGAAGCCCGGAGATCCGGTCACCAGCCGCTATACGAAGTTCTACGTCTACAACAAAGACGGGAACCGGGTGAACAAGGCGGACCTCGACGGCGTCGGAAACAAATACATTCCGAAGCTCTGCGTGATCTGCCATGCCGGCAACGGAACGCCGAGCGGCGACGCCAAGGGGGACCTCCAGGCGAAGTTCATCCCGTTCGATCCGGAGTCGTTCGGCTATTCCGGGCTCCCCGGCTTCTCGCGGACCGACCAGGAGACGCAGTTCAAGGAGCTCAACCGGGGAGTCCGCGACAACACCAACGTCACCGCCGCGGTGCAGGAGCTGATCAATGGCTGGTACGGCGGCCCGGCGCTGCCGCTGACGACGCACCAGTCGAGCTTCGTGCCTCCTCGTTGGACGGCTCCGGTGGACAAGTCGAGCCTGTACAGCCAGGTGGTCAAGACCTCCTGCCGCTCGTGCCATACCACGCGGGACGATCCCCTGAGCTGGGCCGCGTGGGACGATCCGAACCCGTTCGACGGCTTCAAGGAGTACGGTGGGACGATCTATTACCGCGTGTGCGATTCGCGCGAAATGCCGAACGCGAAAGTCACGTTCCGCAACTTCTGGCTCAGCAGCTCGCCGCATCAGCCCGCGGCGCTCGGCAACGGCGGCCTGGACTCCTGGGCGCCGGCCGATCTGTGTCCCGTGCCGTAGCGTCGACCCCCGCCTCCTCCGTCACCGCGGCGGAGGGGGCTCTGCCGCTCCGGACCTGGACGATTCGTCGTGTTTCCGAAAATCCGAGGTCGGGGGAATACGCGCGCAGACGAGCTGTGTTAGCGGCCTTGCACCCCAAGAGAGGGGCGATCGAGGAAACAAGCGGTACCTCGGTCTGTCATCGTTGCAAGAAGAAGTAGCGCATTGAGGCGGTAGAAGCTCGGCTGCATGGCAGGCGAGAAGTCCTCCTGAAGGCCTGTACTGCACAGCAGTCCCGGTGGTTTTTCCCCGCGGTACCCAAGCTTTGCGAAGTCGGCTGGATGTGAGCGCCTAACACGTGTGCTCCTGGCGGAGGTGTGTCCAGGAAATGAGGCAGGCAGATTTGAGCCGATCGCAGTTCTCCATCGCAGATTCATCCCTCGTCCATCTGCTGCAAGCCCGGGCCGGGGAATCGCCCGATCTCCCGGGGTACACGTTTCTCGGAAATGGCGAGTCGGAGACGGCCCGGCTCACCTATGCGGAGCTCGACGCCCGCGCGCGGGCGCTCGGCGCCTGGCTGCAGCACACCGTCGCTCCCGGGGAGCGGGCCCTCCTCCTTTTTCCGCCCGGTCTGGACTTCGTCGCCGCGTTCTTCGGCTGCCTCTACGCCGGGGTGACCGCGGTCCCCGCGTATCCGCCGGGCGGCCGGGACGTCTCCCGCCTCCGCACGCTCGCGCGCGACGCCGAGCCGCGGGTCGTTCTGACGACGTCGGCGATCCTGGCGCGGATCGAGACCCAGGGCGCCAAGACTGACCTCCCCCCGATGCTCTGGCAGGCCGTGGACGGCCTCGATATCCTCGACATGGGGTGGCAGGACGCGTGGCGGGACCCCGGGGCGGCGGCGGACACCACCGCCTTCCTCCAGTACACCTCCGGCTCGACGGGCGATCCCAAGGGGGTGGTGGTCTCCCACGGCAACCTCCTGCACAACCAGGAGGCGATCCGGACTGCTTTCGGGCAGGGGCCGGAGTCGGTGATCGTCGGCTGGCTCCCGCTCTACCACGACATGGGGCTGATCGGAAACGTGTTGCAGCCGCTCTACGCCGGCGGCCGCTGCGTGCTGATGGCGCCGGCGGCCTTCCTGCAACGGCCGCGGCGGTGGCTGGAGGCGATCTCGCGCTATCGCGCCACCACGAGCGGCGGCCCCAACTTCGCCTACGACCTGTGCGTGACCAAGATCTCTCCCGAGCAGCGGGAGGATCTCGATTTGTCAAGCTGGACGGTGGCGTTCAACGGCGCCGAGCCGGTGCGGGCGGAGACGATCGAGCGCTTCTCCCAGGCGTTCGCGGGGAGCGGCTTCCGCCGCGAAGCGTTCATGCCCTGCTACGGGCTGGCCGAGGCCACGCTCCTGGTGAGCGCGGCGCGGCGCGCGGGAGGGCCGGAGGTGCGCGACTTCAGCGCCCGCGGCCTGGCCGGGAACCGGGCGGAGGAAAGCGCCGGGGACGGCGACGCGGCCCGCATGGTGGGCTCCGGCAGCGCCGCGGCGGGGCAGCGGGTCGCGGTGGTCGATCCGGCCACGCGCGAGGAATGCGCTCCGGGCGCGGTCGGCGAGATCTGGGTGGCGGGCCCCTCCGTGGCCCGAGGGTACTTCCGCCGGCCGGAGGTGACCGCGGAGCTGTTCGCGGCCCGTCTGGAGGGCGGAGAGGGTCCATTCCTGCGCACCGGCGATCTCGGGTTCGTGCGCGACGGCGAGCTGTTCGTCACCGGCCGCCTCAAGGACCTGGTGATCCTCCGCGGCCGCAACCTCTATCCGCAGGACGTGGAGCGGACGGTGGAGCGCAGCCATCCGGCCCTGCGCCCGGGCTGCGGCGCCGCGTTCTCGATCGACGCGGAGGGGGAGGAGCGCCTCGTCGTCGTCCAGGAGCTCGAGCGGGGCCGGCGGGACGAGGTGGAGGCCGCCCTGGAGGCGATCCGCCGCGCCGTGGCCGAGGAGCACGAGGCGGCGCTCTACGACGTGGTCCTGCTGAGCGTCGGCCGGCTCCCCAAGACGACCAGCGGCAAGATCCAGCGGCGGGCCTGCCGCGCCGGCTATCTGGCCGGCGACCTCGCCGGAGTCGTGGCCACCGCCCGCGCTCTGGCGGACCGCGAGGCGCCCGGCGAGGCCGGCGCGGTTGGGGCTGCGGCCGGACGCGAGGAGCTGCTGCGCCGGGAGCCGGCGGAGCGCCGCGCCGCGCTGCTGCGCGAGCTGCGCGCCGAGGTGGCGCGGCTCCTCAAGATCGCTCCCGAGCGGGTCGACATCGACCTGCCTCTCCCGTCGCTCGGCTTCGATTCGCTGGCGGCGATCGAGCTGGCCGGCGGCCTCGCCGAGCGCCTGGGCGTCGCGCTCGATCTCTCCGAGCTCTTGGCGGGCACCAGCCTGGCCGGGCTCGTGGACGCGGTGCTGGCGGCCCTGGCAGAGGAGCCCGCCCGCGACGCCGCGCCTGCGCTCACGGCGGGCGGACCGGTCGCCGAGCTTCCGCTCTCCTACAGCCAGCGGGCGCTCTGGTTCCTGGAGCGCCTGGCCCCGACCGGCGGGGCCTATCACATCGTGGTGGCGGCCCGCGTCCTGGCTCCGCTCGATGGCGAGGCGCTGCGCCGGTCCCTCGTCGCGTTGACCGAGCGCCATCCCGCCCTCCGCGCCACGTTCGCCGAGGGTCCGGACGGCCCGCTCCAGCGCATTCGTCCGGAGGGGGCGGAGGTGGAGGTGGACCTCCTCACCCTGGAGGCGGACGAGGGCGAGCCTCTCCAGGCTCTTCTGGAGCAGGAGTCCTACCGGCCGTTCGATCTCGCGGCGGGTCCTCTTCTGCGGGCGCGGCGGATCGCGTCCGGAGCGGAGGAGGTCCTGCTCCTGGTGGCCCACCATCTCGTGGCGGACTTCTGGTCGCTGGCGGTCCTCGCCGGCGAGCTGGGGCGGCACTACGCGGCCGAGACGGGCGGCGCGCCCGTGCGCCTGGAGCCGCTGCCGCTCCTCTACAGCGACTACGTGCGCTGGCAGGAGGAGCAGTTGGCGGGCCGCGAGGGGGAGCGCCTGTGGAGCTTCTGGAGCCGCGCCCTGGGCGGCGCGCTGCCCGACCTGAGCCTGCCGGCGGACCGGCCGCGGCCGCCCCTCCAGACCTATCGCGGCGCTTCGCGCGGGCTGTGGCTGCCGCCGGAGCTCGCCGGCGCGGTCCGCCGCCTCGCCCGCGAGCGGGGCGCCACTCTCTACGGCACGCTGCTCGCCTCCTACTTCGCCCTGCTGCACCGCTACAGCGGGCAGGAGGACCTGATCGTCGGCTCGCCCACGGCGGGCCGCGGCGCGCCGGCGCTGGCCGGCCTGGTGGGCTATTTCGTCAACCCGGTCGCGGTGCGCGGCGCGGTCTCCGGAGAAGCGCCGTTCGGCGAGCTGCTGGAGCGCGTGCGCGACACGGTGGGGGAGGTCCTGGACCACCAGGCCTATCCGCTCGCCCTGCTCGCCGAGCGCCTGCAACCGGTGCGCGATCCGAGCCGGTCGCCGTTCTTCCAGGTGATGTTCGTGCTGCAGCGGTCGCCCCGCGGCGGCGAGGAGCTGGGCGCGTTTGCCCTCCACGAGCCGGGCGTCCGCCTGGAGCTCGGCGGCATCGCGCTGGAGCCGCTGCGGATGGAGCGGCGCCGCGTGCAGTTCGACCTCACGCTGATCGCGGCCGAGGTCGGCGAGGCGCTCGGCCTGGCGCTGGAGCACAACGCCGACCTCTTCGACGGCGTCACGGCCGAGCGGATGCTCGGACATCTCCGCCGGCTGCTGGAGGGCGCGACGGCTGCGCCGGGCCTGCCGGTCGCCGACCTGCCGCTGCTCACCGCGCCCGAGCTGGACCAGGTGCGGCTGGCCTGGAACGACACAGCGACCAGTTATCCGGAAGACGTCTTGATCCACCGGCTCATCGAAGCGCAGGTGGACCGCTCGCCCGAGGCCGTGGCTGTCTCCTTCGAGGGCGAGAGCCTCACCTACGCGGAGCTGGAGCGCCGGTCCAACCGGCTCGCCCGGCACCTCATCGCCCTGGGCGTGGGGCCCGACGCCAAGGTGGGGGTCTGCCTGGAGCGCGGTCTCGATCTGGTCGTGAGCCTGCTCGCCGCGCTCAAGGCCGGCGGCGCGTACGTGCCGCTGGAGCCCACCGATCCGGCGGAGCGCCTGGCCGGCTCCCTGGAGGATGCGCGGGTGGAGGTGGTGCTCAGCGAGGAGCGGCACGCCGGCCGCCTGCCGGACGGCGCCGCGCGGATCGTCCTCCTCGACCGCGAGCGCGAGGCGATCGCCCGCCGCAGCCCGGCGCGGCCGGACGTGCGGCTCGCGCCGGACAGCCTCGCCTACACCCTGTTCACCTCGGGCTCGACCGGCCGGCCCAAGGGGGCGATGAACACCCACCGGGGCATCGCCAACCGGCTGCTCTGGATGCAGGAGGCCTACGGCCTGACGCCGGACGACCGGGTGCTCCAGAAGACGCCGTTCACCTTCGACGTCTCGGTGTGGGAATTCTTCTGGCCGCTCCTGACCGGCGCCCGCCTGGTGGTGGCCCGTCCCGGCGGCCACCGCGACAGCGCCTACCTCGCCCGCGTCATCGCCGAGGCCGGGGTGACCACGGTGCACTTCGTCCCCTCGGTCCTCGGGGTCTTCCTGGAGGAGCCGGAGGTGGCGGCCTGCGCGTCGCTGCGGCGGGTGATCTGCAGTGGCGAGGCGCTGACTCCGGAGCTGGTGCGGCGCGCGCTCGTCCGTCTGGGCGCCGAGCTGCACAACCTGTACGGACCGACCGAGGCGGCGGTCGACGTCACGGCGTGGGCCTGCCCGCGCGACGGCGCGGCCGGGCTGCGCACGATCCCCATCGGCCGGCCGATCTCCAACACGCAGATCTATCTGCTCGACCGCCGGTTCCGCCCGGTGCCCGCCGGGGTGCCGGGAGAGCTCTACATCGGCGGCGTCCAGCTGGCGCGCGGCTATGCCGGTCGGCCCGACCTGACGGCGGAGCGGTTCGTACCCGATCCGATGGGGACGGAGCCGGGGGCGCGGCTCTACCGCACGGGCGACCTCGCCCGCTTCCTGGCGGACGGCGAGATCGAGTACCTGGGCCGCTCCGACCACCAGGTCAAGATCCGCGGCGTGCGCATCGAGCTCGGCGAGATCGAGGCGGCGCTGGCACTCGATCCGCGGGTCCGCGGGGCCGCCGTGGTCGTGCGCAATGATCTCGAGCGGGGATTGGTGGCCTACGTGGCCGCGGCTCCCAACGACCGGCCGGCGCCCGAGGAGCTGCGCGAGCACCTGCGCAGGCGGCTGCCCGAGGTGATGATCCCTGCGGACTGGATCGTCCTCGACGCCCTGCCGCTGACCTCCAGCGGCAAGGTCGACCGGAAGGCCCTGCCGGCGCCGGACCGCGCGGTCCGGCCGAAGCGCGCGTTCGCGGCGCCGCGCACGCCCACCGAGGAGCTCCTCGCCGGGATCTGGTCCCGGCTCACCGGCCGCGGACCGATCAGTGCGGACGACGACTTTTTCGCGCTCGGCGGACACTCGCTGCTCGCCACCCGGGCGATGTCGCGGGTGCGCGACCTGTGGGGGATCGAGCTGCCGGTGCACGTGCTGTTCGAGAGTCCGACGCTGGCCGGCCTGGCGCGGCGGATCGACGAGGCGGCGGGCGCCGGGCGGCGGCCGATGGCGCCGGCCCTGGAGCCGGTGCCCCGCGACCGCGAGCTGCCGCTGTCGTTCGCCCAGCAGCGCCTCTGGTTCCTCGACCGGCGGGAGCCGGGGAGCGCGGCCTACAACGTCCCGGGCGCGGTGCGCCTCTGCGGGCGCCTCGATCCGGCCGCCCTGGCGGCGAGCTGGAGCGCTCTGGTGGGCCGTCACGAGGCGCTGCGCACGGTCTTCCCGGACCGCGACGGCCGCCCCTGGCAGCGCATCCTGCCGCCCGCCGCCCAGCCGCTGCCGCTGGTCGATCTCGGCGCTCTGCCGCCGGCGCCGCGCGCGGAGGAGCTGGAGCGGCTCGCCCGCGCCGAGGCCCGCCGGCCGTTCGATCTGGAGGCGGGGCCGCTGGTGCGCACGCTCCTCGTCCGCTGCGTCGCCGAGGAGCACGTCAACCTGGTGAGCATGCACCACGTCGCGGCCGACGGCTGGGCCCTGGGAGTCGCGGTGCGCGACCTGGCGGCGCTCTACGCGGCGTGCGTCGCGGGCGCGCCGCCGCTCCTCCCCGAGCTGCCGGTGCAGGTCGCCGACTTCGCGGTGTGGCAGCGCCGCTGGCTGGAAGGGGGCGCGCTGGAGGCGCAGGCCGCGTACTGGCGGCAGCGGCTCACTCCCGCGCCCGAGCCGTTGCAGCTCCCCACGGACCGGCCACGCCCGGCGCTGCCCGGCTCCCGCGGCGGCCGGTGGGACGTGGAGATCGAGGCGCCGCTGCGCGAGGCGCTCGCCGACCTCGGCCGGCGCGAGGGCGGGACGCTCTTCATGACGCTCCTCGCCGGCTTCCAGGCGCTCCTCGGGCGCGCCGCGCGGCAGGACGACGTGGCGGTGGGCGCGCCGGTCGCCAACCGCACCCGCTCGGAGATCGAGGGGCTGATCGGCTGCTTCGTCAACACGCTGGTCCTCCGCGCCGACCTGGGCGGCGGGCCGACGTTCCGCGAGCTTCTCGTGCAAGTGCGCACGGCGACCCTGGAGGCCTACGCGCACCAGGACATCCCGTTCGAGCGCCTGGTCGACGAGCTGCGCCTCGACCGCGGCCAGGGGGAGACGCCGCTGTTCCGCGCGATGCTCGCGCTCCAGGACGAGGCGCTCCCCGAGGTGGAGCTCCCCGGGCTCACCCTGGAGCCGGTCGAGGTCGACAGCGGAGCTACGAAGCTCGACCTCGTCCTCCGCCTGACCGCCGCTGCCGGCCGTTCCGGCGGGCTTGCGGGCGGCTTCCAGTACGCCGCCGAGCTGTTCGACCGGCCGACCATCGGCCGCCTCGCCGGACATCTGCGGGCGCTGCTCGCGGCGGCCGCGGCCGACCCCGGGCTCCGCGTGCAGGAGCTGCCGCTCCTCGACGAAGCCGAGCGGCAGCAGCTCCTGGTCGAGTGGTGTGACACCGGGCGAGGCTTCGACTTCGACTGCGTCCACCGCCTCGTCGAGGCGCAGGTCGGGCGCACGCCCAATGCGATCGCGGCGGTCTTCGACGGCGACGCGTGGACCTACCGCGAGCTCGACGCGCGGGCCGACCGGCTGGCGCGCCGGCTGCGCGAGCTGGGCGCCGGGCCGGGCGCCATCGTGGGCGTCTGCCTGGAGCGCTCGCTGGAGATGGTCGCGGCGCTCCTCGCCGTGCTCAAGGCCGGCGGCGCCTACCTGCCGCTCGATCCCGACTATCCCGAGGACCGGCTGGCCTTCCTGGTCGAGGACGCGGGCGTGCGGGTGCTCGTGGCGCGGCCGGGGACGCCGGCGGCGGAAGCCCTGCGCGACCGCGTCGAGCACCTCGTGGAGCCCGCGGCCGGCCCGATGGGAACAGAGGAGGCGGGCGGCGCTCCTTTGGCCACCCTGGACGACGCGGCTTACGTCATCTACACCTCCGGCTCCACCGGCAAGCCCAAGGGGGTCCTGGTGGCGCACCGCGCGATCGCCAACCGGCTGCTCGACGCGCAGCGCATCTACCGCCTGGACGCCGGCCACCGCCTGCTCCAGGGCTCGGCGTTCAGCTTCGACTTCTCGGTCTGGGAGATCTTCGCGCCGCTCATCGCCGGCGCGCGGCTCGTCCTGATGCGGCCCGGCGGGCACCGCGACGCCGCCTACCTGGTCGAGGTCTGCGCCGGGCAGGGGGTCACTCACGCCCACTTCGTCCCCTCGCTCCTCCAGGTCTTCCTGGAGCAGGAGGGGGTGGAGCGCTGCCGCTCTCTGGAGGCCGTGTACAGCGGCGGCGAGGCGCTCTCCCCGGCGCTCCACCGGCGCTTCTTCGAGCGCCTGCCCGGAGCGCTCTACAACCAGTACGGCCCCACCGAGGCCGCGGTCGACGTGACCTGGTGGGAAAGCCGCGAAGGGGTGGCGGGGCACGTGGTGCCGATCGGCCGGCCGTTCGCCAACGTGCGGCTGTACGTGCTCGACCCGGAGCTGCGGCCGGTGCCGGTGGGGGTGCACGGCGAGCTGCACATCGCGGGCGCGCAGCTCGCCCGCGGCTATCTGGGGCGGCCGGACGTGACGGCCCGGCACTTCATCCCCGATCCCTTCGGTGAGGCGGGGAGGCGGCTGTACCGCACCGGCGACCTGGTGCGCTTCCTGCCGGACGGCAACGTCGACTATCTCGGCCGCGTCGACCACCAGGTCAAGGTGCGCGGCTTCCGCATCGAGCTGGGGGAGATCGAGGCGGTGCTCGCGCAGCATCCTGGAGTGCGCGAAGCCGCGGCCGCGGCGGTGGAGATCTCCGCCGGCGACCGGCGCCTCGCCGCCTGGATCGTGCCGGCGGGGGAGCAGGCCCCCGCGGCCGACGAGCTGCGCGCGTTCCTCGGCGAGCGGCTCCCCGAGTTCATGGTGCCGGGCCTCTTCGTCACCCTCGCGGCCCTGCCGCGCACCGGCTCCGGCAAGCTCGACCGCCGCGCCCTGCCCGCGC
>Ga0126309_10000129_pt1 | contig 25495 bp, 11 predicted proteins | sample Plot56_FD_92541 | JGI IMG/M metagenome (GOLD analysis project Ga0126309, IMG submission 92541) | Serpentine soil microbial communities from UC McLaughlin Reserve, CA, USA - Plot56 | ecosystem: Environmental > Terrestrial > Soil > Grasslands | place: USA: UC McLaughlin Reserve, Lake County...
ACGTTCCGCAGCTCCGCGAGCTCGGCCACGATGTGGTAGGGCTCGGCCCGGCGGTGCGGGTTGTTGGTGATGGCGAGGATCGACTTGATGACCTCGGAGTCCGGCTCGGCGCTCTCCGGCGCCAGGATGACGATGGACCGCGCCTCGTGCGGGTTGACGATCTCCAGGTCGTTCAAGTCGAGAGGGCTGCCGGTGCGGCAGATGATGCGGGTCTTGCCGGTGTCGGGCACCTTCTCGGCGATCTCGTCCTCCATCTCGATCTTGTCCCGGTCGGCGAGGATCACGACGCGCGGCTTGTGGCGGTTCTCATTGGCGAGGACGAGCTCGGAGAGGATGGTGAAGATCTTGGGCGACCAGCCGAGGATCAGCGTGTGGTCGCGCTCGATGACGAACGAGCGGCCCTTGCGGAGCTCGTCCAGCTTGCCTTCGATGCCGTTGTTGATGACGCCGATGAGCGAGCTGACGATGAAGATGCCGCCCAAGGTCACGAACAGCATGGCGAGACGAAACCCCGTCCCCTCGTCGCCGCCCAAGGTGCCCGAGTCCATGGCGCGCATCAGGCTGAGCCACATGGCTTCGCCGAAGCCGGGCGCCGCGTCCTCGCCGCCGGGAACGATGCGGAAAACGATCACCGCCAGGGCGGCCACCATGATCAGGGCCAGCGTCGCCAGGGCGAGATAGCCGATGAGGGCGATGGCCCCCTTGGACATGCTGTTGTCGAACGCATACCTCAGCCGATGGGTGAGTCGGATCTCGCTCATGGATGCTCCTCGATGTAAGAAATTAGGGCAGGAAGAGGATAGCACAGGAGGGGGGCCAGGGAAGGGAGCTGACGCATCGAAAGGCAACCTCCCCGTCTTGACATGCAACCATCGAGTTGCATATTCTGGGACCGTGCGATGGAAGGCAACGACGTCGACGCTGTATTCAAAGCACTCTCTGATCTGAGCCGCCGGCAGTTGCTCGACCGGCTGTTCGCCCAGAACGGGCAGACGTTGGGAGAGCTGTGCCGGCAGATGGACATGACACGGCAAGCGGTGTCCAAGCACCTGGCGGTGCTCGAGGAGGCGCGTCTCGTGGTGACGGTGCGGCAGGGCCGGGAGAAGCTGCACTACCTCAATCCGGTCCCGATCGGCGAGATCTACGAGCGATGGATCGACAAATACGAGCGCCACCGGGTGCGGGCACTGAACGAGCTCAAGAGCGCCCTCGAGGAGATCCGGGTGGAGTAGGGGATCACACTGGTGTCAAGCACTGCCCGCCGAGCTTCGTTAGGACCTAAGGGGAAAAGAGTTGCCATTTCGAGCCGAATCTTCCGGCCAACCCTCAATCTCCTGTTCCGTAGGAAGGCGGAAGCTATCACAGTCGGCGCATGGGTCGGCCCCGGCCTGGGCGAAGAGTCTATGTTTTTCATAAATACTCCTGGCGATCTCTTCAATAACCCGCGCAAATTTGGTTTGCTCGAAAAACTTTCGTGATGCAACCGTGAAGCTGCTGAAGTCGTAGAGCTGACGGTTTTTGATTTCCTCAGGCAGGTAATCTACGCCTCTCAAAACCATAGGCATGATCAAGCCACTATGTCTATCCTCGACGCCCAAGAGGTTCAGCCTCTTTTGCTCGAGGATCGTCAGAGCTTTGTATTCTCGGACGCAAAAAGAGCTTCTGAAATAAAGAGGCGTCAGTCCTTTAACCAGAGCAATGCCTGCTCGTGGGTCGGAAGGCTAAATCCACTGCAATGACCACACGGATACTCGTTGACTTTGATCAGCTCCCAGTAGCGCTCGGCAATATAATTAGCAATGTTTCTTACTTCCAGGAAGTAGTCTTCTGGCCGCTGTAAATCTGCATCATTCTGCAGGAAGTCTTCAAAATCGTAGAAATGTCTCTGATTTTTTATCTCGGAGGGGAGGCGGTCCTTGCTGCGAATGACGATCGGAATGATAAAGCCGTGCTCCGAATCATTTTGATGGCCCATCATGTCCAGGCGCGCCTGCTCGATATCGAGCATAGCCTTGTATTCTCGAGCGCAATACGTATGTGTCGAGCTGAAATAATTTGGCGCGAGAAGGCAAATCATGCAGACGCTTTGACAGAGAGCGAGAGCCAGCTTTTTGTTGAAGAAATCGCCGCCCTGCAGCCTCGGAAGTCGGGCCTCTGCGCGGAACAGGTTCAGGCCCAGGAGCCCGAGACAAGACCCGAGACGCCGCTTTCCCGCCCGGTTGTTCGGGGATGCAGGCGGGAACCGGCAGGAGAATTTCGCTAACTCCTTGAGAGGAGCGTGGCACATCTGGGCGGTCCCTGTCATCCGCTGGTCGGCCTCCCGTCCCCGTCGTCCCCCGCCTCTCGACGCCCGCCCCTGTGGCGTCGCCATCGAGAGCCGGGGAAGGCTTATACTCCGACAGTGCGCGAACAGGACGACCTCCGGCCTGAATACGACATGAATTCCTTGCGCGTGGTGTCCCGGGGGCCGGGACGCAAGCAACCCCGAGGAGAAAGCCCCGATGAAGACCCTTGCCCTCGAAATTCCGGAACGGCTGGTCGAGGAATTGGAGAGCCTCGTCCGTGCGGGCTGGTTCGCCAACGAAGAGGAGGCGATCCGCCTGGCTCTGGCCGAGTTCCTCCAGCGGAACAAGTTCCGGCTCCAAGAGGAGCACCAGCTGGAGGACATCCGCTGGGTCCTGGGTGTCAAGAATGCCGCCCCTGCGGACACGCAGCTTCCCGTCCCGAGGAGATCCCAATGACCAGATCCAGAAGCCTCTTCCGTTGCGCCGCCCCGTTCCTGATCGCCACGCTCGTCCTCGCCGCCCTGCCAGCCCGCGCGCAGGGGACGCCCACGGCCGACCAGATCGCCGATCAGGTCCAGCAGGCGCTCGGGGGCAAGGAGGCGTGGGATCAGACCCGCTTCATCCGTTTCTCCTTCGCCGGCCGCCGCACCCACACTTGGGACAAGTGGACCGGCCGCCATCGCCTCGCAGGGCAATCCCAGGACGGGAAGTCCTACGTGGTGCTCTCCAACCTCAACACCAAGGAAGGGGATGCCTGGGTCGACGGCCAAAAGGTCGACGGGGATCAGAAAAAGGAGTGGCTCGAGCGGGCCTACGGCGCATGGGTGAACGACACCTATTGGCTGCTCATGCCCTACAAGCTGCGCGATCCGGGGGTGAACCTCACCTATGAAGGGAAGGCGGAGATCGACGGCACGAGCTACGACAAGCTCCACCTGACCTTTGGCCAGGTGGGCCTGACGCCCGGCGACCGCTACTGGGCCTACATCAATCCCACCACGCACCTGATGGACCGCTGGGAGTACGTCCTTCAGGACCAGCCGGCGGACGCCAAGCCCACGCAGTGGAAGTGGGAAGGGTGGCAGCGCTACGGCAAGATCATGCTGGCGCCGACGCGCACGCAGACCGAGGGCGACCGCAAGCTGGAGCTCGGCAACATCGCGGTGCTCGACAGCGTGCCGGACTCGGTCTTCACCTCGCCGGGCCCGGTCGCGCCGTGACGGGTGAGCTCCGCGCCATCTGGCGCAAACGGGCCAAGCGCGGCCCCATGGACCCGCAGACCTCCGCTATCCTGGTCGCCGGCCGCGGCCTCGAAGGCAACGCGAACCAGGGCGGGCGGCGGCAGGTCACGTTGATCGAGGAGGAGCGTTGGGCCGAGGCGACGGCCGAGATCGGCGCGGAGGGGCTCCCACCTTGGTCCCGCCGCGCCAACCTGATGATCGCGGGCCTCCGCCTGGCGGGGACCCGCGGTCAAATCCTCCGCATCGGCTCCACGCGGCTCCAGATCTGGAGCGAGTGCCCGCCCTGCGAGCGGATGGACGAGGCCCGGCCCGGTCTCAAAGCCGCCCTGAGACCGGATTGGCGCGGGGGCGCCTGCGCGCTGGTGCTGGAGGGGGGAGAGATCCGCGTGGGCAACGCTGTCGCCTGGGAGGATCCCTAACCGGCGTTGATCACGAACGGCAGCGCCGGCATCCGCTCAATGCATCCGACGTCCAGGCTCTCCGCGGACGCGGCGTTGATGAACTGCTCGATCACCCCGACCACGCAGCCCGAGCTCGCGGCCCCTACCACGCCGTGGTCCCGGTGCGGCACCACGACCAGGCGGCCTTGCGTCAGATTCCGGACCACCTGCTCGCCATTGGCCGGTGGCGTCGTGGGATCGTGCTCGCCGGAAAGCGCGAGGACCGGCACATCGGAGACCACGGGCTGGAGGAATTCGGGCCCGAGCCGCGCCGCCGGCCACTCCTTGCAGGCCGCGATCTACCGGCGGATGCGGAAGTCGCCCAGGAAGGTCCCCGCGACCGCGGCCGGGATCTCCTCTTCGCGGATGAACGCCACGTCCTCGGCGCAGGTGACCGAGAGATAGAGGCCACGGGACCCCTGCGTGGTGCTGGAGCCGAAGACGTACGCCATGGTGCCCAGGAATTCAAAGTCCCCGGCGGCGGCCGTGTGCAGGGCCAGGGGGAGGCGCGCGCGGCCGAAGTCGCCGTAGAGATGAAGACACCGAGGGCGGCGAGAGCAACGGCTCCCCGAATTCTCATGACCGGGCTCCTTTCGGGAACGACGACGACTTGGCGTACTACAGAACTAGCACACCACCATGTCAAGCCCGGGGAATTTCAATCCCTGGCGGTCCGCGTCATCACCAGGTCCGGAGAGCCGGACTCCGTCAGGACCAGGCCGATAATCCGGCCCTCTCTCTCCTGGAACACCGCGGCACGGGATACGGAGAAGCCCTCGATCCGGAAGCGGGTCGGCGAGGTGGCGACCAGCAGGGCCTTGTTGCCCTGGAGCTCGACCCGCAGCCGGTTCCGCACGACGTCCACCCGGACCGTCAGCCCCAGCTCGGCGTTCTCGTAGGTCCCGGCGAGCCGCTCGAGGTTGGCCGGCGTCAGCGTCACCGCGGGATCGCCCAGGCGCAGCTCGAAATCCGGCCGCCGCATGCGGGTCACACACGAGGTGTCGAGCCCCTGGACGGTCCCCGCCTCGATGAACGCGGCCATCACGCCGAACAGGCAGTCGTTCCCCTGCATCCCTTCCGTGCTGTGGCCGGCGTCGGCGACGATCAGGTGGCGCCCGTTCTTCAGGGTCCGCACGACCTTCTCCCCATTGGCCGGCGGCGTGACCGGGTCCCGCTCGCCGGAAACCAGCAGGGCCGGCACGTCGGAGACGACCGGCGTCTGGATCTCCTTGCCGAGATCGCGAGTGGGCCACCCCTCGCACGCGGCCTTCTGCTGCCGGATGCGGAAATCGCCCAGCGTGGTCCCCGCCACGGCCGCCGCGACCTCCTCGTCGCGGATGAAGGCCACGTCCTCGGCGCAGGTCACCGACTGGTAGAAGCCGTCGGCGGTCGAGGTCATGAACGTCCCGTAGAGACGGGCCGTCTGAGCCAGGGGCGCGAAGTCTCCCGCGGCCGCCTGGTGGACCAGCAACGGCAGGAGCGCGGCGCCCGACGGCGAATAGGTCATGTAGCGTAGCGTCTGGGCGACGGCCGCGCGCCCCATCCGCAGCTCGAACGGCTCTCCGGTGGCAGGGTCGAGGAGCTCGACCCGCACCGTCTCGGCGGTCACCCGGCGCAGCACGGCGTCCAGCTCCTGGCGCAGCTGCGGGAAGGCTCCATGGCAGGCTGCGTCCCCTTCGCACTCGGCGATCAGGCCGTCCAGCGCGTTCTGGGCGGAGCGGGCCACCCCCAACGGATAGCGGTCGTCCGGGGGGACCACGCCGAGCAGAGTGATGGTGCGCACGCTCTGCGGATGGCGCCGCAGGTAGGTCAGCGCGGCGCGCGTGCCATACGAGCCGCCCATCAGGTTGGCCTTGCCATACCCGAGCGCGGTGCGCACCTCCTCGACGTCGTCCATGGCGGCGTCGCTGGTGTACCAGGAGAGATCGACTTCTTTCTTCAGACGGTCCCGGCAGGCGCGGACCTTGTCGGTGGGCAGGAAATTGTCGAGAAATCCTTGGACGCCCTGCCTGCCCTGCAGCTCCGGGCAGAACAGCCCTCCGGAGGCGCCGGTGCCGCGGACGTCGACCAGCAGCACGTCGCGCTTCTGGCGCAGCGACGCGAGCTGCTGCGCGAAGAAGAGTCCCTCCTCGATCGACGAATCTCCCGGGCCTCCGGCGAAATAGACGTAAGGATCGGGCAGGCGCTGCGTGTCCTTGGCCGGGAGCACCACGACCTGGAGCGGGATCTTCCGACCGGTCCGGGCCGCGCGGTTCTCGAAGACTTCATAGGTGCCGCAGCGCGCATCCGGCGGCAGGCCTTCCTTCTTGCAGGGGGCGAGCTCCAAACCGCGGGGCGCCTCCGCGGCCAAGGCTGGCGCGGCCACCCCGAAACCGGCGCTCGCGAGGATCGCTAGAACAATGGGACGGATCTTCATGACGGACTCCTCTCAGAAAGGCTTCAAGAGACCTTCGGCTCCATCCGGGCGATACGGAGCGCGGGCGGAGAAGTTTCGGCGCGCATCCGGCGGAGCCTCGATTCCCTCGATTCGAGTGGTAGAATGCTTGCGGAGGAAATGGCACACATGAGCACAGCGCCTGTCCCGATCTCGGGATCAAGCCCGGAGTCTGCTCCGGAAGCAGCGTCCAGCGCACCACCAGCGCCGCCGCATCCCATTCATACACCGCATTTCCGCAATCTGTGGATCGGCGCTTCTATCTCGCTGCTCGGCGATCAGTTCTATCTCGTGGCGCTGCCGTGGCTCGTGCTGCAACTGACGGGGTCGAGCCTGGCCCTGGGGACGATTCTGATGGCCGCGGCGATTCCCCGCGCAGCGCTGATGCTGCTGGGCGGAGCGGTGACGGACCGTTTTTCGGCCCGGCGCGTGCTGACCGCGACGGCGGCGGCCCGCGCGATCTTCGTCGGCACGGTGGCGACGTTGGTCTGGCTCGGCAGCATCCAGCTCTGGGAGCTTTACTTGCTGACGATCGCGTTTGGCATCGCCGACGCTTTTTCGCAGCCTGCCGCGGGAGCGTTGATTCCTTCGCTCGTCCAACCGCAGCAGCTGCAGCGCGCGAATTCCATGTTCCAGAGCTCCTCGGTCTTGACGCAGATGATCGGACCCGCTCCCGCGGGACTGATGATCAAAAGCTTTGGGATCGCTTCCGCGCTCTTTGTCGATGCGTTGAGCTTTCTCGCGGTCATTGCGGCGCTGCTCAGGATCCCGGATCCTCCCAAGGCTCCGGAGCCCGCTCCCGGCGCGCCGGCCCGTCCGAGCATCCTGCGCTCCATCGGAGCCGGCCTGCAAGCGGTGCGGAAAGACTTGCAGCTCCTGTCCCTGATCGTGATTTACGCTGCCATCAACCTCTGCATCGCGGGGCCGATCGGCGTCGGTTTGGCGACCGTGGCTAAATTTCGCTTCGGATCGGAAGCTGCCTTCGGAATCCTGCTCTCGTGCTTCAGCGGCGGCCTCCTGCCCGGCATCCTGCTCGGCGGCCTGGTGAAGCGGCCCCGCCGGCGCGGTCTGCAATTCATCGTCATGAGCGCGCTGACGGGCCTCGAGCTGATCGGCATCGGCCTGGCCCTGAAGCCCGTGGCGGTCGGAGCGTTGCTGGCGCTGATGGGTTTGGGCGTCGGATTCGTCAACGTGCAGGTCAACGTCTGGATCCAGACGCGGGTGGAGCGTGCGATGCTGGGCCGGGTCATGAGCGTGCTGATGGTTTGCGCCGTGGGATTGGTTCCTTTGTCCTATGCGGTCGCCGGCTTCGTCGCGCAATGGAATCTCAACGGTTTGTTCATCGCGGCGGGAGCGCTCCTCGCAGTGACCAGCTTGGTGATGGCCATCCCCGGCAAAGGCGCCCGCTCGATCGATTAGACGAGATCAACGATTGGTTCGCACATTATTTCCTCATGAAAGGAGTCGACTGTTTATGTTCCGTAAGATTTCGCCACTGGCCCTGATCGTGCTGTTGATGGCATGCCGGGGAGAGACGCAGCTGTTCAAGCACGGGGGCGACCCCTTGCCGCCTGATCCCGCCCCCCAGGCGTCCGATCTGAACGCCGATCAGCTGCTCGCCAAGTACGCCGCGGCGCGCGGCGGCGAGCCGAAGCTCAAGAGCCTTCAGACCGTGAAGATGACAGGGACCTGGCAGGCGAGCTCCGCGGTTCCGATCACCGTCTTCATCGCTCCCGGACGCTACTCCCGGCGGATCGCCGATAGCTCGCAGGTCACCATGTGGAACGTCGTGGACGGTCCGACCAACTGGGAGCTCAACCCGCGCAACGGCATCGTCAAGCCGAAGCCGATGTCCGAGAAGTCCGCCGCCCGCTTCCGCCGCCTCGCCGACCCGCAGGGGGCGCTCGTCGATGCCAAGGCGAAGGGAAACAAAGTCGAGGTGGTGGGAAAACAGCCCTTGAAGGGGGCGCAGGTCTACAAGCTCAAGCTGACCAGCCCCGACAGCTCGGTGAGCTATTACTATCTCGACGCGAAGAGCTTCCTCCTGCGCCGCACTCTGGGCACGCAGTATGTCCCCCAGCTGGACAAGAACATCGACATCGAGGTGATCTACGAGGGCTACCGGGACGTGGGCGGCGTGCAGTTCCCCTTCCAGGAGACGGCGAACGCGCCGGAAGCCAACTTCTCGCAGACGATCTCCTGGGACAAGATCGTGCTCAATCAGCCCGTGGACGAAGCGGCCTTCAAAGCTCCGAAAAGCTGAGGACGCGGCGAAGAGATCAGCTCTGCTGCTCCGGCTCACCCGCGGCGGCGAGCCGGAGCAGCTGCCGGCTCAACACCTCCGCCGCGCCTTCCATGATCCGATCCGCAATGACGTCGACGTGGCGGCTCCGCCATGACTCCAGAGGCGTCCCCTTGACCCATTGATTGAAGGCGCCCAGAGCCGGCTCGCAAGGCACCTGGTAATTGGCTCTCTGCGCCTTCACGCCGGAGAGCGCCAGGCGCATCGCGTGCCGGCAATACCAGCGGAAGACCATCGCCATCCGGTGCCGTGGATCGCGCTCCGCCGTCCCGATCTCTTCATAGACCTGCTCGAAGCTGCGGCCGAAATAATCTCTCTCGATCCTGGCGCGGATGGGCGCATCGATCTCGTCCCAGGAGCCATGGCGGCGCCAGAGCTCGTACAGGCGGTTGGCGCGCGCGGCGAAGAGCACGTCTTTCTTCAAGACCTGGACCTTGGCCCCCAGCTCGAAGAGATCGCCCGCCGGCGCGGATTCCGTATCCTGCACGTTGATCGTCTGCAGGATCTCTTTGACGTCGTCGCTGGTACCCGCTTCGACCGTGCACTGGTTGACGGAGCCCGTGAGAATGAACTCCGCGCCGAGCAGGAACGCCGAGGCCGCGGCCTCCGGAGTCCCGATCCCCCCCATACAGCCGACCCGGACCGGAGTGTCATAGCCGCGGCGCCGGCAGACGTCGTCGCGCAGGCGGATCAACGCCGGGAGGAGCACGGCGGCTCCCCCGATCCCGGCGTCAGCGTCCACACAGACGTCATCGACCGTGGGAATCCGCACGGCCCACTGCGCCTCGTCCCCGGAAATCAGGCCGGCGCTCGACAGCTCGGCCACGACACCTTCGGGAGGAGGATCGAAAAACGCCGCCGCCACGTCCGGCCGGGAGACCCGCGCGATCACCTTGTGGGCGGCCGGGCCGGCCAGCCGGAAGCGGATCAACGCGGGGCTCGGAGCGACGAAACCGGACGCTTCGAGGAATCGCACGCCGTGCCGCAGGCAGAGATCGACGACCGCCATCTCGGCTTGCGGATCATCCGGACAGGACGTCAGTTGCACCCCGAACGGCTCCCCCGCGTCGAGCGATCGACGGATGGTTTGGATGCTCTGATCGATCTCGGCGAGACCGAGGCCGCCGGCGCCGAAGAACCCGAGGTAGCCGGCTCTCCCCATCCGGACCACCAGATCCTGCGATGCGATTCCGTGCTCCATCGCACCCGCCACGCAGGCCCGGCGAACCTTGTAATCCCGCCGGAACGACTCGGCGCCGAGACGGTCGGCGAGAGCGGCAGCGGCCGTCACGGGCGGCTTGGTTCGCTTGCGGATGGACCGGACCAGCTTCGTCAACACCTCGCCCGGCCCCACCTCCTCGAACTCGTCGACTCCGCGGCCCAGGAGATAGCGGATGCTCTCCGTCCACCGCACCGGCTGCCGCATCTGCCGCAAGAGGTTCTCCTTGATCTCATGAATCTCACCGCTGGCGTAGGGGAGCGCCGAGACGTTCGAAATCACCGGGATCTTCGGCGGCCGGAGCTCCGCGCCATCCAACGCCTCTCCCAGCGGCGGCACCAGGGCCTCCATGTACCGGGAGTGAAACGCGGCGCTCACGTTCTTGAGCGGAATGTAGGTGGCTCCGGCGTCGACCAGGAGATCTTCCGCGCGAGCGATCTCGTCGAGCGGTCCCGACAGCACCACTTGACTCGGCGTGTTGTAGTTGGCCACGTCGAGGCCGGGCAGACCGTTCCCGCGCAGAATCTCTTCGACGGTTTCCGCGTCGCATCCGAGGACGGCGGCCATGCCTCCTCCCGAGGCCCCGCTCATCAGCTCCCCGCGGCGCTGGACGAGCCGCAGGCCGGTGGCGAAATCGAACGCCTCGGCGGCCAGGAGAGCGTTGTATTCCCCAAGGCTGTGGCCGGCCAGGAAATCGGGCGGCGGCGCACCGCTGTCGCACCGGCTCCTGTAGCTCAGCGCATTCACGGTATACAGGGCGGGCTGCGTGAGCTGCGTCTGGTGGAGCCGCCCCTCGGGGTCCTGGAGACAAAGCTCCGCCACGGAATAGCCGAGGATCTCATCGGCCAGCGCCGTGATCTCGGGGTAGCGCGCGAACAGGCCCGCGCCCATGCCAACCGCCTGCGCCCCCTGGCCGGGAAAGACGCAGGCCTTCACGAGACCTCGGCGGCCGCGGGCTGTTCGATCAGCGCCAGCAGCCTCTCCGCCAGTTGTGCGGCGTTCGCCTCGGACAGCATCGAATGGTGCCCTCCGTGGACCGCGGAATAGCGCACGGGCTGCTCCGCGACGCGCGCGTACCGCTCCAGCACCTCGGGAAGCCGATTCCCCGCCATCGCCCCGTCCTCCGCATAGAGCAGCGTGAGCGGTGCGTTGACGCGGCCGGACGGCCGGTACTGACGCTGCAGCTCCAGTTGACTCAGGAAAACCTCGCGGAATCCCGGCGGCTCCTCCTCGCTCTCCGGAAGATCGGTCTGCATCGGCAGCATCTTCGCGTCACCGGCGCTCCAGGAGTCGAAGAAGCTGTCCAGCAGGATGACGCTCACGCTGTCGCCGCGCGCCTCCAGCCACCGCGCCAGCTCGAAGGCAATACAACCGCCGAACGAGTGGCCCAGCAGGTGATAGGGCCCTTGCGCCTGCCGCCTCTGGACCGCGGAGCCGTAGCTTTCCACGATCTCGTCCAGGCTCGTCTGCGGCGGCGAGATCCCGTCGAGGCCGCGGGCTTCGAGGACGTTCAACTCCATCTTTCCGGCCAGGGCGCGCGCCAGGGGCGCCATCGCGACGCTGAACATCCCCGCACCCGGCAGACAGAACAGCCGTGGAAGGTCCGCGTCGCCGGAGAGGGCCACCAGGGGCTCCCAGGCGCCCGGCGCCTCGGTGGCAGGGCCCTCGAGGACCGCCGCGAGGCGGCGCACCGTGGAGCTTTCGAAGAGGCGCCGCGGGCTGAGACGGATCCCGAGCTGCGCATGGATCCTCGACACCAGCTTGATCACCAGCAACGAATGCCCGCCGAGATCGAAGAAGCTGTCCTCGACTCCCACGCTTTCCACCCCCAGCACCTCCGCCCAGATCTCGCAGAGCCGGCGCTCCAGCTCCGTTTCGGGGGCGACGTGCTCGCTGCGCTGATAATTCTTTCCTTCCGGCGCCGGCAGCGCACGGCGGTCCACTTTCCCGTTCGCCGTCAGCGGCAGCGCCTCCAGCACCACGAACCCCGAGGGGACCATGTACTCCGGCAGGCGTCCGCGCAGGTGCTCGCTCAGCCCGGCCGCCTCGACGCGCCCCACCACGTAGGCCACCAGCCGTTTGTCTCCGGGTTGATCCTCCCGCGCCAGCACGACGGCATCCTGCACGCCGGGGTACGCGGCCAACGACGCCTCGACCTCCCCTAACTCGATACGGAAGCCGCGGATCTTGACCTGGTGGTCGAGGCGGCCCAGGAAGTCCAGCGCGCCGCCCGCCAGCCAGCGCACCAGGTCGCCACTCCGGTACAGCCGGGCGCCCGGTTTCCCGGAGAATGGATCGGGGAGGAACCGCTCCGCCGTCAGATCCGGACGGCCGACATAGCCGCGGCCGACCCCCGGACCACCCAGGTAGAGCTCACCCGGCACTCCGGCAGGCAATGGCCACAGCCCGGGGTCGAGCACGTAGGCCGACGCGTTCAAAATCGAGCGGCCGATGGAGGGTTTGTCCGTCCCCGGCCGGCACTCCTGGTACGTTCCCCAGACCGTGGCCTCGGTGGGGCCGTAGCAGTTGAAGAACCGGCGACCGGGCGACCAGAGCGCCACGAGCTCGGCCGCGCACGCCTCGCCCGCAACCACCAGCGTCGCGAGGGCTGGGAGGTCCGCGGGCTCCAGCACGGCGAGGGCGGAGGGGGAGAGCGTGGCGTGCGTGACGGCGCTCCGGCGCATCACCTCCACCAGGCCGGAGCCCGGCATCAGCTCCTCGCGCACCGCCAGGCACAAGCAGGCGCCGTTGGCGAGCGCCATGGTGCAGTCGAAGACCGAGGCGTCGAAGCTCAGCGAGGCGAACTGCAGGACCCGGCTGTCCGGCGAGACCCTGAAGGCGTCGCGCTGCGCCGCCACGAGGTTGCTCAGGCCGCGGTGGGGGATGGCAACCCCCTTGGGCCGGCCGGTGGAACCCGACGTGTAGATGACATAGGCCAAGTCGTCACCGCAGATACCGCCATCCAGGTTGTCGCCGGGCTCGCGGGCGATCTCGCTCCACTCCGCGTCGAGGTCCACGGTGGGCACCAGATCCCGCAGGCCGCTCGCCTGACCCGCGAGGCTCAGCAGGACCGCGGACTGCGAATCGGCGCGCATCCAGGCGAGGCGGTCGTCGGGATAGGACGGATCGAGAGGAACGTACACGCCCCCGGCCTTGAGGATCGCGAGCAGACCGACGGCCACCTCGACCGAGCGCTCCATGCAGAGGGCGACCGGCACACCGCGGCCGATCCCCAGGCGGCCCAGGAACCGGGCGAGCTGATTGGCCCGGCGGTTCAGGTCGCCGTAGGTCATCTCGGCGCCCTCGAACCAGAGAGCCGGAGACGTGGGCGCCACGGCGGCCCAGGCCTCGAACTGGCGATGGAACGGAACGCCATCCTCCGCGCCCGCCGCATCGTTCCATTCCACCAGCATCTGCTCGCGCTCCGCGGCGGTCAGCAGCGGTAGCTCGCGTACCCCTTCCTCCGGGCTCGCCAGCAGACCCGCCAACAACACGCCGAAGCTCGACGCCATCCGCGCGATCGTGGTGCCGTCGAACAGCTCCTTTTTGTACAGCCAGGTCAGGACCAGCCCATCCTCCAGCTCCCGCGCGCTGAGCTCCAGATCGAACTTCACGATCCCGCGGCTCCCCCCCACCGCCTCGCGGCCGGGCTCGCCGAGCGCGCCCGCCGGATCCACGTTCTGCAATGCGAACAAAACCTGGAACAACGGGCTGTGGCTCAGGCTGCGCTCGGGCCGCAGCTCCTCCACCAACATCTCGAACGGTACGTGTTGATGGGCGTACGCATCCAGGATCGTCCGCCGGCTCCTCTCCAACAGCTCCGCGAAGCTCGGATCGCCCGACAGTTCGCTGCGCAGCACCAGGGTGTTGACGAAGAACCCGATCAGCGGCTCCAGGTCGCGATGGACGCGTCCCGCGATCGGCGAGCCCACCACGACGTCCGGCTCCTGGCTGAAGCGGCTCAGAAGGACCGCGAAGGCAGACTGGAGGAGCATGAACGACGTCACTCCGGACTCCCGGCAACGGGCCGTTATGCGGTCTCGCACCGCCCGGTCCAGACGCTGCACCTGCTCGCCACCGACGAAACCCTGCCGCGCCGGCCGGGGCTGGTCCAGCGGAAGACCATGGACGAGCGGCAGACCGGCCAGCTGGCTCCTCCAGTAGCCCAGCTCCGCCTCCAGGATCTCCCCCTGCAACCACCGGCGCTGCCAGCAGGCGTAGTCCGCGTACTGCACGGAGAGCGGCGGGAGGGGGTTCTCCTCGCCCTTCCGGTACGCCTCGTAAAGGATTCCGAGCTCCCGCATCAGGATGCCCATGGACCAGCCGTCCGACGCGATGTGGTGCATGTTGAACGACACCACGTGCTCGCCGTCCGCAAGCTTCAGCAGACCGGCGCGCAGCAGCAGGTCGCAGCTCAGATCAAACGGCTTGCGCGCATCCTCCCGCACCAGGCGCCAGGCCTCGCGCTCCCTCTCGTCCGCTCCCAGCCGGCTCAGGTCCCGCTCCTCCAGGTGAAATTCGATCCCTTGCCGGATCACCTGCACCACCTCGCCGTCGACCTCGCGAAAAACCGTTCGCAACGACTCGTGGCGCTCCACGATCGTCTGCAGAGCCAGGGCGAACGCCCCCCGATCCAGATCACCCCGCACGGACACCGCACCCGGCAGGTTGTAGTGGCTGCTCCCGCCTTCCAGGCGATCGATGAACCAGAGACGCTGCTGCGCGTACGAAAGCGGCAGATTCTGTCTCTCGGCCACGACCTCGATCTCCGGCAGGACCCACCCGCCGCCGAGTTGCGGCAACCTCTCGCACAGACCCGCGACCGTGGGATTCTCGAACAGGTCGCGCAGCGGGAGCTCCCGGCCCAGGTCCGAACGCACCCGGCTCACCACGCGCGTCGCCAGCAGCGAGTGGCCTCCGAGATCGAAGAAGCTATCCTCGATCCCCACCCGCTCCACGCCGAGCACCTCCTGCCAGATCTCGCACAGCCGGCGTTCGAGCTCCGTGCGCGGCGCCACGTAGCCGCCCCGCTGGTAATCCCCTTCCTCCGGCACCGGCAAGGCTCTGCGGTCCACCTTGCCGTTCGCCGTCAGCGGCAGCGCCTCCAGCACCACGAAGACCGCCGGGATCATGTAGTCCGGCAACAGCCGCTGCAACGCGCTCTTGAGCGCGCCGGCTTCCGAAGGATCGCCGGACGGCACCACGTAGGCCACCAGCCGCTTCGTGCCGAACGCGTCCGGGCGCGCCACGACCACCGCGTCCCGCACCCACGCCTGCGCCTGGATCTGCGCCTCGATTTCTCCGAGCTCGATGCGGAACCCGCGCACCTTGACCTGATCGTCCAAGCGGCCCAGCGACTCCAGCGTCCCGTCACCGCGCCAGCGCGCGCGGTCGCCGGTTCGGTAGAGCCGCGACCCGGCGGCCGGTCCATAGGGGTTGGCGGTGAAGCGCTCCGCCGTCAGGGCCGGACGCCGGAGATAGCCCCGCGCGACGCCCGCGCCGCCGATGTGCAGCTCGCCGACACCACCGTGCGGCACCAGCTCGAGCTCGGAGCTCAGCACGTAGGCTTCCACGTTCGGCAAGGGACGGCCGATGTGCGGATCGACGGCGCCCTCCAGCGCCGTGCCGGTGCTGTCCACCGTGCACTCCGTGGGTCCGTAGACGTTCAACGCCGAGGTCCCGTGCGACCGCAGGTGCGCGCACACCCGCGTCCAGAGCGGGCCGTTGATCGCTTCGCCGCCGATCAACAGATGCGGCAGGCCCACCTGCTCCCGTTCCGCCTCGGCCAGCAACAGCTCCAGCAGAGACGGCGTGCAGTCCAGGAGATCGATCCCCTGGCTCCGGACGTAGGCCAGCAGAGCGCCCGGCGATTGTCGCACCGGCTGCGCGAGGACGTGCAGCTCGACGCCGAGCGCCAGCTGCGTCAGCCCCTTGACCGAGCCGTCGAAGACCACCGGCACGTTCCAGGCCCAGCGATAGCCCGGCTCCAGCCCCGTCGCCGCAAGCATCCGGCGCAATCCGAACGTCAGATTGATCAGGCTCCGGTGCTCGACCAGGACGCCCTTCGGCTGCCCCGTCGAGCCGGAGGTATAGATCACGTACGCGAGGTGGCCCGGCCCCGATCCACGCCGCGGCGGATTGCCGTGCGCGAAACCCGGCTGATCCAGCGACAACGTCCGGCGGCCGGCGAAGCAGCCCAGCTCCGCCAGCTGGCTCTGCGTCAGCACCACCTCGACCCCAGAGTCCTCCAGCAGATAGCCGAGGCGCGCCTCCGGGGACTCCGGATCGAGCGGCACGTACGCCGCACCGGCCTTGAGAGTGCCCAGGATGCCGACCAGGATGTCCAGCGAGCGCTCGACGCAGAGGCCCACCAGCGTCTCCGCACCAACCCCCCGGGCGATCAGCGCGTGCGCCAGGCGGTTCGACCGCTCGTTCAGCTCGCGGTAGGTCAGACTCCCGTCCTCGGAGACCACCGCCAGAGCGTCCGGCGACCGCTCCACCTGCGCTTCGAACAGCTCATGGAGGCAGAGATCCCGCGGGTACGGCATGTCATCGCCGTGCGCCACGGAGAGCAGGAGGAGGCGTTCCGGCGAGGTCAGCAGCGGCAGTGAAAGAATCCTTTCGTCCGGCCAGCTGAGAATGCTTTCCAGCAGCTCGCCGAAGCTCGCCGCCATCCGCTCGATCGTTTCGGCGTTGAACAGCTCCCGCTTGTACAACCACCGCAGGTGGAGACCCTCGGGGAGCTCCTCCACGTTGAGCTCCAGATCGAATTTCACGACACCAATGTCTTGCGCGACCGGCTCGAACCGCGCATCGCCGAGCCCCTCCTCACCGCGCGCCGTGTTCTGCAGCACCAGGAGGACCTGGAACAAGGGGCTGTGACTCAGGCTGCGCTCCGGCTTGAGCTCCTCGACCAGCATCTCGAACGGCACGTGCTGGTGGGCATACGCGTCCAGGGTCGCCTGCTGGCTCGCTCCCAGCAGATCGGCAAACCGGGGGTTTCCGGACAGATCGCTGCGCAGCACCAGGGTATTGACGAAGAAACCGATCAGCGGCTCCAGATCGCGATGGACGCGGCCCGCGATCGGCGAGCCCATCACGACGTCCGTCTCCTGACTGTAGCGGCTGAGGAGCACCGAGAACGCCGCCTGCAGGAACATGAACAGTGTCACTCCCGACTCCCGGCACTCGACAGCGATCCGCTCCCGCAGCTCTCCTCCCACGTTTTGGAGCCAATGACTGCCTTCGAAGCCCTGCCGCGCCGGCCGCGGCCGGTCGATCGGCAGGCCGTGGACCGGCGGCAGCCCGGCGAGCTGCCGTCTCCAATAGGCCAGCTGGCTTTCGAGGACCTCTCCGCGCAGCCACTGCCTCTGCCATTGCGCGTAATCCGCATACTGCACCCGCAGAGGCGGCAAAGGATTCTCCTGTCCCGCCCGATACGCCGCATACAGCGTCCGGAGCTCGCGCATCAGCACGTCCATCGACCAGCCGTCCGACGCGATGTGGTGCATGTTGAACAGCACCACGTGCTCCTCGGCCGCGAGCGTCAGCAGCGTCACGCGCAACAGGAGATCGCGGCTCAGATCGAACGGCCGCCGCGCATCGTCCAGGGCCAGGCGGCGGACCTCCCTTTCTTTCTCCTCCGCGCCGAGCCCGCTCAGATCACTTTCCTGCACGTGGATCTCGACGTCCGCACGGATCACCTGCACGGCCTCGCCCCGCATCTCGCGGAAGGTCGTCCGCAGCGACTCGTGGCGCTCCACGACCGTCCGCAGCGCGCGGGCGAACGCGGCTTTTTCGAGGCCGCCGTGCATCCGCACCGCGCCTGGAATGTTGTACTGGCTGCTCGCGCCCTCCAGCCGGTCGATGAACCAGAGGCGTTGCTGCGCGTAGGAGAGCGGCAGATCCTCGCGCTCCGCGGCGATCTCAATGTCCGGCAAGATCCATCCGCCACTGAGCTCGGGCAGCCGCTCACAGAGACCGCCGATCGTCGGATGCTCGAACAACGCGCGCAGCGGCAGCTCGCGTCCCAACGCCGAGCGCACCCGGCTCACCACGCGGGTCGCCAGCAACGAGTGCCCGCCGAGATCGAAGAAGCTGTCCTCGATCCCCACGCGCTCGACTCCCAGGACCTCCGCCCAGATTTCGCACAGCCGGCGCTCCAGCTCCGTGCGCGGCGCGGCGTACCCGGCCCGCTGGTAATCCCCTTCCTGCGGTGCCGGCAGCGCCGCGCGGTCTACCTTCCCGTTCTCCGTCAGCGGCAGCGCTTCAAGGACCACGAAGATCGACGGCACCATGTGCTCCGGCAGCTTCGAGGCCACGTGCTCGCGCAGCTTCCCCACCTTCGGCGCCCGGCCTTCCCGGCCCACGACGTAGGCCACCAGCCGCTTCTCCCCGGGCCGGTCCTCGCGCGCCACGACGACCGCTTCCCGGACCGATTCCTGCGCGTGGAGCTGCGCCTCGATCTCTCCAACCTCGACGCGGAACCCGCGGATTTTGACCTGACCATCCAGCCGGCCCAGGAACTCCAACAGCCCGTCGCTCCGCCAGCGGACCAGGTCGCCCGTCCGGTAGAGCCGCGACCCGGGAGCCTCCGCGTACGGATCGGGAACGAACCGCTCCGCCGTGAGCTCCGGACGGTTCAGGTAGCCCCGGGCCACGCCATCCCCGAGAGCGCAGAGCTCACCGACCGCTCCGCGGGCGGCCAGCGTCGAGCCTGCCTGGAGCACGTAGACCCCGGTGCCGTGGATCGGCCGTCCCAGCGGCACCGGATGATGGGGATCGAATCCGCGCGGGATCGGATAGCAGCTGGTAAACGTGGTGTTTTCGGTCGGACCATAGCCGTCGATGACCTCGACGTCCGCCAGGGCCGCGTAGACCCGCGCCACGGCGAACGGGTCCACGACGTCGCCGCCGGTCAGCACCCAGCGCAACCGGCTCGCGCGGGGAACCTGATAGCTCCACTGCTCGAACAGGCCCGCGGTCAGCCACATGGTGTTGACGCCGTGCCGCTCGATCTGAGCGTTCAGGCGGCCGATTTCCGGAACTCTCTCGGGGTACAGGACCAAGCGCCCGCCATTCAGCAGCGCGCCCCAGATCTCCAGGGTCGCGGCGTCGAACGAGACGGACGAGGCCTGGAGCATCACCGTCTCCGTGGTCAGCGGCACGTAGTCGGAATGGATCACGAGACGGACCACGCTCCGATGCTCGACCATCACGCCTTTCGGCTGGCCCGTCGAGCCGGAGGTATAGATCATGTAAGCGAGGCCCGTCGCCCCGCGCGGCTCCAGGTTGCCGCCGGAGGTCTCCGCCAGCGAGGCCGCGAACTTCGGATCGTCCAGCGCCACGGTGCGATACCCCGTGAAGCAGCCGAGCCCCGCGAGCCGGCTCTGCGTCAGGACCACGTCGGCCGCCGCATCGCGCAGCATGTACGCGAGGCGCGCCTCCGGATACTCCGGATCGAGCGGAACGTACGCCCCGCCCGCCTTCAGGATCCCCAGGATGCCGACCAGCATCTCCAGCGAGCGGTCCATGCACAGACCCACCAGCGTCTCCGCGCCGACACCCTGACCGATCAGATATTGCGCGAGGTGGCTCGATCGGTCGTTCAGCTTCCTGTAGGTCAGCCGCCGGTTCTCCAGCACCACGGCGACGGCTTCCGGCGACCTCTCAGCCTGCGCCTCGAACAGCTCATCGATGCGGAGATCCCGCGGGTACAGCGTGTCCCGGCCGGTCCACGCGGACAGCAGCTCGCGACGCTCCGCCTCGGGCAGCAGCGGCAGCTCGTCGACCCTCTCCTGCGGCCTCTCCAAAAGGTTTTCCAGCAACACACCGAAGCTCGCGGCCATGCGCTCGATCGTGCGGGCGTCGAACAGCTTGTTTTTGTAGAACCAGCTCAGGCTCAGACCGTCCGCGAGCTCCAGCATGTTGAGCTCCAGATCGAACTTGACGATCCCGCTCCCCTCTCCCTCCGCTTCGAGCCGCGCGTCCCCGAGCCCTTCCGCTGCCTGCTCCGCGTTCTGCAAAACGATCAGGATCTGGAACAACGGGCTGTGGCTCAGGCTGCGCTCCGGCCGCAGCTCCTCGACCAGCATCTCGAACGGCACGTGCTGATGCGCGTACGCGTCCAGGATCATCTGCTTGCTCGATTCCAGCAGCTCCGCGAATCCGGAGTGCCGGGACAGGTCGCTGCGCAGCACCAGAGTGTTGACGAAGAAACCGATCAGCGGCTCCACGTCGCGGTGCACGCGCCCGGCGATCGGCGAGCCCACCACGACGTCCGTCTCCGTGCCGTACCGGCTCAGCAGAGCCGAGAACGCCGCCTGGAGGAGCATGAACCGCGTCACTCCGGACTCGCGGCAACGGGCCGCGATCCGGTCGCTCAGCTCCCGGTCCAATCGCTGCGCATGCACTCTCCCGTCAAAGCCCTGGCGCTCGGGGCGCGGCCTGTCCAGCGGCAGACCATGAACCGGCGGCAATCCGGCCAGTTGATCCCGCCAATAGCTCAGCTGAGCCTCCAGGACCTCGCCCCGTAGCCACTGCCGCTGCCAGCACGCGTAGTCGGCATACTGCACGGAGAGCGGCGGGAGCGGGTTCTCCTCTCCCGCCCGGTATGCCGCGTAGAGCGTCCCGAGCTCGCGGATCAGCACAAACATCGACAACCCGTCCGATGCGATGTGGTGCATGTTGAGCAGGACCACGTGCTCCTCGTCCGACAGCCGCAGCAGCCCCACACGCAGCATCAGGTCACGGCCCAGATCGAACGGCCTCCGCGCATCCTCCAACGTCTGGCGCCGGACCTCCCGCTCCTTCTCTTCCGCATCCAGTCCGCTCAGATCCCGCGCCTCCAGACGGAGATCGACGTTGTCGCGGATGACCTGCCGCGGCTCACCCCGGACCTCGCGGAAGACCGTGCGCAGGGACTCGTGGCGCTCGACGATCGTCCGCAACGCACGCCTCAGCGCCACAGGATCGAGATCGCCGCGCACGCGCGTCGCGCTCGGAATGTTGTAGTGGCTGCTCCCGCCCTCCAGACGATCGATGAACCAGAGGCGCTGCTGCGCAAAGGACAGGGGCAGCTCCATCCTCTCCGCCAGGACCGAGATCTCCGGCAAGCCCCATCCCTCGCCCAGCTCCGGCAAGCGCTCACACAAACCAGCGATCGTCGGATGCTCGAACAGCGCGCGCAGCGGGATCTCCCGTCCCAGGACCGAACGCACCCGGCTCACCACCTGCGTCGCCAGCAGCGAATGACCGCCCAGATCGAAGAAGCTCTCCTCGATCCCCACCCGCTCCAATCCCAGGAGCTCCTCCCAGATCGCGCACAACCGGCGCTCGACGTCCGTGCGCGGCGCCACGTACGCGTCGCACTGCAGATCTCCCAGGTCCGGCGCCGGCAGGGCACCGCGGTCCACCTTTCCATTCGCGGTCAGCGGCAGCCACTCCAGAGCGACGAAGAACGCGGGCACCATGTGCTCCGGCAGCCGGGCCGCGAGATGCCGCAGCAGCGTCGCCGCCTCCTCCGGAGCGCGCCCGTCCTGGCCCACCACGTAGGCGACCAGCCGCTTGTCTCCCGGCCGGTCCTCGCGCGCCACGACGAGCGCGTCCCGCACCGACGGCTCCGACCGCAGCTGCGCCTCGATCTCTCCCAGCTCCACGCGGAAACCCCGGATCTTCACCTGATGGTCCCGCCGGCCCAGGAATTCGAGCGTCCCGTCGACCCGCCAGCGCGCCAGATCCCCCGTCCGGTACAGCCGCGACCCGGCGACCTCCGGCACGGGGTCGGCGATGAACCGTTCCGCCGTCAGGTCCGGACGGTTCAGATAGCCTCGGGCCACCCCGTCGCCGAACGCGCAGAGCTCCCCCACGGCCCCCAGGGCCGCCAGCGTCCGGTTCTCCTGCAGCACATACACCCCGGTGCCGTTGATCGGACGCCCCAACGGCAGCGCATGGCGCGGATCGAGATCACGCGGGATCGAATAGCAACTGGTGAAGGTGGTGTTCTCCGTCGGCCCATAGCCGTTGATGACCTCGATGCCGGGAAACGCCGCGTACACCCGTGCGACGGCGGACGGATCCACGACGTCGCCGCCGGAGAGCACCCACTGCAATCGAGTCGTCTGCGGGAGCTGGTGGCTCCACTGCTCGAACAGACCGGCGGTCAACCACGCCGTATTGACACCGCGCCGCTCGATCTCGGCGTTCAGCCTCCCGATCTCCGGCACCCTCTCCGGATAGAGCACCAGACGGCCGCCATTCAGGAGCGCTCCCCAGATCTCCAGGGTCGCGGCGTCGAACGAGACGGACGAGGCCTGGAGCATCACCGTCTCCGCATCGAGCGGCAGGAAGTCGGGATGGATGACGAGACGGGCCACGCTCCGGTGCTCGACCATCGCGCCCTTCGGCTGTCCCGTCGAGCCGGAGGTGTAGATCACGTAGGCGAGGTCGCTCGACCGGCCGCGCAATCCCGGATTGCCGCCGGCGGGCTCGGCGGTCAGAGCAGGATCGTCCAGCGGCAGCGTGCGGCATCCGGCGAAGCACTCCAGCCCGGACAGCCGGCGCTGCGCCAGCACCACCTCGACCCCTGAGTCCTCCACCATCGACCGGAGGCGCGCCTCCGGATACTCCGGATCGAGCGGCACGTACGCTCCGCCCGCCTTCAGGATGCCCAGGATGCCGGCCACCATCTCCAGCGAGCGCTCGGCGCACAGCCCCACCAACGTCTCCGTCCCCACACTCTGGGCGATCAGAGCGTGCGCCAGACGGTTCGCCCGCTGGTTCAGCTCCGCGTAGGTCAGCCGCTCCTCCTCGAGCACCACGGCCACCGCCTCCGGCGACCGCTCCACCTGGGCTTCGAACAGCTCATGGATGCGCCGGTCCCGCGGGTAGGGCATCTCTCGAACGTTCCAGGCGGAGAGCTGGCGCCGCTCCGCCTCGGTCAACAGCGGCAACGTCTGCACCCGCTCCTGCGGCCTCTCCAGGAGGCTCTCCACCAGCACGGCGAAGCTCGACACCATCCGCGCGATCGTTCCGCCGTCGAAGAGCTCCTTCTTGTACCACCAGCTCAGCTCCAGTCCCTCGTCGAGCTCCTGCGCGTAGACCTCCAGATCGAATTTCATGATGCCGCTGGCCCCACCCACCGGCTCGAGGCGCGAGCCCCCGAGCTCCAGCTCGCCGCGCTCCGTGTTCTGCAGCACGAACAAGATCTGGAACAGCGGACTGTGGCTCAGGCTGCGCCCGGGCTTGAGCTCCTCCACCAGCATCTCGAACGGTACGTGCTGGTTTGCATACGCTTCCAGGATCCTCTGCTTGCTCGACTCCAGAAGCTCCGTGAACCGCGGGTCGGGAGACAGATCGCTGCGCAACACCAGCGTGTTGACGAAGAAACCGATCAACGGCTCCAGGTCGCGATGCACGCGTCCGGCGATCGGCGAGCCCACCGCGACGTCCGTCTCCTGGCTGTAGCGGCTCAGCAGCACCGCGAACGCCGCCTGCAGGACCATGAACAACGTCGCGCCAGACTCGCGGCAGACGGCCGCGATGCCGTCCCTCTGCCGTCCCGCGATCCACTGCGCGTGCTCGCCGCCTTCGAAGCCCTGCTGCGCCGGCCGCGGCCGGTCCAGCGGCAAGCTGTGCACGGCCGGCAACCCGGTCAATTGACGGCGCCAATAACTCAACTGATCTTCCAGGACCTCGCCCTGCAACCACTGGCGCTGCCATTGCGCATAGTCCGCATACTGCACGCGCAGCGGCGGGAGCGGGCTCTCTTCTCCGGCCCGGTACGCCGCGTAGAGCGTTCCGAGCTCCCGCATCAGCACACCCATCGACCATCCGTCCGACGCGATGTGGTGCATGTTGAACAACACCACGTGCTCTGCGCCGGACAGCTTCAGCAGCTCCACCCGCAACAGCAGATCGCGGCTCAGGTCGAACGGCCGCCGCGCATCCTCGCGCGCCAGGCGCTCGACCTCCCGCTCCCTCTCCCCGGCTCCGAGCCCGCTCAGATCCCTCACCGCCAGGCGGACGTCGACCTCGTCGCGGATGACCTGGTGCACGGCGCCGCCGTCTTCCCGGAAAACCGTGCGCAGCGACTCGTGGCGCTGGATGATCGTCCGCAGCGCGGCGGCCAGCGTGTCCCTGTCCAGCTCCCCCCGCACCCGCGCCGCGCCCGCGATGTTGTATTGGCTGGTCCCGCCTTCCAGGCGATCGATGAACCAGAGGCGCTGTTGCGCATAGGACAGCGGCAGCCGCTCTCTCTCCGCCACGACCTCGATCGGCGGCAGGACCCATCCCCCACTGAGCTCCGGCAACCTCTCGCACAATCCCCCGATCGTCGGATGCTCGAACAGCGCGCGGAGCGGCAACTCCCGTCCCAGAGCCGAGCGCACCCGGCTCACCACGCGCGTCGCCAGCAGCGAGTGCCCGCCCAGGTCGAAAAAGCCGTCTTCGATCCCCACGCGCTCGACGCCCAGCAGCTCTTCCCAGATCTCGCACAACCGGCGCTCCAGCTCCGTGCGCGGCGGCACGTACCCGTCCCGCGGAGAATCCCCCGCCTCCGGCGCCGGCAGCGCCCGCCGGTCCACCTTGCCGTTGGGGGTCAGCGGCAGCACATCGAGCAGGACGACGTGCGCCGGCACCATGTAGTCGGGGAGCTTCGCCTTGAGCGCGTCCCGCAGCACAGCGCCCGAGAGGCCGGCACCGGGCTCCGCCACGGCGTAGGCCACGAACCCCCTCCCGGTGGGGAGATCCTCGCGGAGCACCACCGCCGCCTCGGCCACACCGGGATGCTCCGCGAGCGCCTGCTCGATCTCCGCCGGCTCGATGCGGAAGCCCCGCAGCTTGACCTGTTGATCGCCGCGACCCCGGAACTCGATGTTGCCGTCCGGCAGGAAGCGCACCCGATCCCCTGTCCGGTAGAGACGCTCGCCCGGGAGGCAGGGGCTCTCGACGAACCGCTCCCGCGTCAGCTCGGGAGCGTTCAGGTATTCCCGCGCCAGACCGTCGCCGCCGAGGCACAGCTCACCCACGACGCCCAGCGGCACCGGCTGCAACTGCGCGTCCAGCACGTAGGCCCGGGTGTTGGCGATCGGGCGTCCGATCGGCACGGTCACGGCCCCCTCCGCCACCTCCGTGACGAGGAACCACGAGCTGAACGTGGTGTTCTCCGTCGGGCCGTAGACGTGCAGCAGGCGCGCCGGAGGCCCGGCGCGCAGCACGCGGCGCACCGCGCCGGGGTCGACCGCTTCGCCGCCGAAGAGCACATGACGGAGCAAACCGAACGCCTCCGGCGCCTGCTGCGCCACCTGGTTGAAGAGAGCCGTGGTGAGGAAGAGCGCGCTGATCCTTCGCTCCACGAGGAAGGCAGCGAGGTCGCGCGGAGAGAGGACGACGTCCCGAGGGACGCCGACCAGAGCCGCGCCGTTCAGCAACGCGCCCCAGATCTCGAAGGTCGCCGCGTCGAACGAAAGGTTTGCCAGTTGGGCCACCCGGTCCGCGGCGCTCAGGCGGATGTAATCGGTATTCCTCACCAGACGCACCACCGCTCGCTGCGGGACGGCGGCCCCCTTCGGCCGGC
>Ga0126309_10000130_pt1 | contig 25494 bp, 8 predicted proteins | sample Plot56_FD_92541 | JGI IMG/M metagenome (GOLD analysis project Ga0126309, IMG submission 92541) | Serpentine soil microbial communities from UC McLaughlin Reserve, CA, USA - Plot56 | ecosystem: Environmental > Terrestrial > Soil > Grasslands | place: USA: UC McLaughlin Reserve, Lake County...
AAGGCGCCGGCCAGGCTTCCGGTGCTCACGAGAGTGGTCAGGCCCGAGTCGGTGGCCATGGCCGCGAGGCGCTCCAGCGGTTGCGCCGGATCGAGGGGGAGCCACGCGGCTCCCGCCTTGAGGATGCCGAGGAGCGCCACGATCGCGTCGGCCGACCTCTCCAGGCCGAGGCCGACCGGCTCGCCGGGGCGCACGCCGAGGGAGATCAGATGCCAGGCCAGGCGGTTGGTCTGGGCGTCGAGCTCGCGATAGGTGAGCGCGACATCGCCCGCGCGCAGAGCCGTGGCCTGCGGCGTGCGCCGCGCCTGCTCCGCGAAGCGCTCGTGAAGCAACGGGCTCCCGGCGAGCGGCGCGGCCGGAGGAATCCAGTCGACGAGGAGCTGCTCATGCTCCTCGGGCGTGAGGAGCGGCAGGTGGGCGACTGCGGACTCGGCATCGGCGGCGGCTCCGGTGAGGAGGATCTCCCAATGCCGCGCCAGGCGAGCCACCGTCGCGGCGTCGAACAGCTCGGCCGCGTACTCCAGCGAGCCGGCCAGCTCGTCTCCTTCCCGTTCCAACGTCAACGCCAGGTCGATCTTGGGCGCGCCGAGGTCGACGGGCACCAGATCCAGCTCGAGGCCCGGCAGCTCCAGGTGGGGGCGCGGCGTGTTCTGGAGCGCGAAGAGGACCTGGAACAGCGGCGTCTGCGAGAGCGCCCGGTCCGGCCGCAGCTCGGCGACCAGCTTCTCGAAAGGGAGGTCCTGGTGCTCGTAGGCGCCCAGGGTGCCGGTGCGCACGCTCTCCAGGAGACCGGCGAAGCCCTCCTCGGGCATCAGCACAGTGCGCAGGGCCAAGGTGTTCACGAAGCAGCCGATCACCCCTTCGATCTCCACGCGGTGGCGGTTGGCGATCGGCGCGCCGATCACGAAGTCGCGCTGCCCGGACCAGCGGGAGAGGACGGCCCGCCATCCGGCGAGGAGGATCATGAACAGGGTGGCCCCGCGGTGGCGTCCCAGCGCCTCCAGATCGCGCACCAGGCCGGCCGGGAGGCGGAAGCGGGCCATGCCGCTCCGGCGCACCGGCCAAGCCGGGCGCGGCCGGTCGGACGGCAGGTGCAGCACGGGAGCCGCGGCCAGGCGCTCGCGCCACCAGTCGAGGAGGACCCGCAGGGTGTCGCCCTGGAGCCACTGCCGCTGCCAGACCGCGAAGTCGGCCACCTGCACCGCCGGAGCCGGCAGATCCGGCCGCTCCCCGGCCACGAACGCGGGATAGAGCGCGGCCACGTCGCGGAGCAGCACGCCGAGCGACCAGCCGTCCGAGACGATGTGGTGCATGGTGACGGCGAGCAGGTGTTCCTCCGGCGCGATGCGCACGAGGACCGCCCGCAGGACCGGCCCGCGCTGGAGATCGAACGGCCGCTGCCCCTCCGCCACCGCGGCTTTGGAAGCTTCTTCGGCGCGGAGATCGGCGGGCAGGCCGGCGAGATCGACCAGCGGCAGATCGAAGCCGAATCCGGGAGCGATGTGCTGCACAGGCGCGCCGTCCACGAAGGCGAAGGTGGTGCGCAGGGCTTCGTGGCGGCGGAGGATCTCGCGGAGCGTCGCATCCAGTGCGCCGGCATCGAGACATCCGGCGATCCGCAACGCCCCGGCCATGTTGTAAGCCGCCCCCTCGGGATCGACCTGGTGGAGGAACCAGAGGCGCTCCTGCGCGAACGACAGCGGGAAGTCGCCGCCGCGCGGCAGGGGGACCAGCGGCGGCGCCACGGGAGCCGTGCCGCGCCGCCGCGCCGCCTCGACCCGCTCGGCCAGGCCCGCCACGGTGGGCGCCTCGAAGAGCGCCCGCAGGGGGAGCTCGACGCCGAGGAGCGAGCGCACGCGCGCGACGAGCTGGGTGACCAGCAGGGAGTGGCCCCCGCGATCGAAGAAGTCGTCGTGGATGCCGACCGCCGGGACCCCGAGGAGCTCGCACCAGAGCCCGGCCAGCAGCTCCTCCACCGGGTCGCGGGGGGCGGCCGTGACGGCAGTCGGCGCCTCCTCCACCAACCCGCCCTCTTCGACCATGCGGACCAGGGCACGCCGGTCGGTCTTGCCACTCGGCGTGAGCGGCAGGGCGTCCAGGACCGTCAGGGACGAAGGGAGATACCAGGCCGGCAAATGCGCTGCCAGACACTCGCGCAGCGCCGCGGCGGTGACGGTGGCGCCCGGCCGCGGGGCTGCGAAGGCGACGAGCTGGAGCGCGCCGCCCGGCCCGGGCAGGGCCAGCGCCGCCGCGGTCTTCACGTCCGGATGCGCCAGCAGGTTGGCCTCGACCTCGCCCAGCTCGATCCGGTAGCCGCGGATCTTGACCTGGTGGTCGAACCGGCCGAGGAACTCAAACTGCCCGTCCGGCCGCCAGCGCACCTTGTCGCCGGTGCGGTACAGGCGCCCGCCGGGCGTGCCGCTGAATGGATCGGGCACGAAGCGCTCGGCCGTCAAATCCGGCCGCCGCCAGTAGCCCCGCACGAGGCCGCCGCCCCCGATGAACAGCTCACCCGGCACCCCCACCGGCAACAGCTCGATCCGCCGCCGGTCGGCCACATATCCCTGCGATCCCGCGATCGGCCGGCCGATCAGCGGCTCCCGCGTCTCCCCCGCCGGCACGAGCGCCGCCGTCGAGTAGATCGTGTCCTCGGTCGGGCCATAGAGGTTCCACAGCTCCCGATTCACGCCGTCGGCGTAGAACCGGTCGGCCAGCGACCGCCGCAGCGGCTCGCCCGCCAGGCCGACGACCCGCACGGACGGCGGCAGAGGCCCGGCCTCCAGCAAAGCCGTCAACGCCGAAGGCACCGTATCGACGAACGTCACCTGGTCGCGCGCCGGCAGGCTCGGGAGAGCCAGCGCATCCTCCGCTACGATCACGGTCCCGCCGATGGAAAGCGGCGCGAAGATCTCCATGACCGATGGATCGAAGTTGACCGAGGTGGAGAACAGCACGCCGGTGAGCACGTCGCGGTACTGCTCCACCGTCCACTCGACCATGCGGACGGCGGTCTCGTGCTCGACGGCGACGCCTTTGGGGCGGCCGGTGGAGCCGGAGGTATAGATGATGTAGGCGAGGGAGCCCTCACCCCCGGCCCCTCTCCCGCGAGCGGGAGAGGGGAGAGGGTTAGAAGGGTTCTGTGCTTGCTGGGTGATGACTAACCTACACCCCTCTCCCTCTTGCGGGAGAGGGGCCGGGGGTGAGGGCTCCCCCCCGATCACCCACTCCGCCCCTCCATCCTCCAGCATGAATCGCCGCCGCTCCTCCGGATACGCCAGATCGATCGGCAGGTAGGCCGCGCCCGATTCCAGGACACCGAGGAGCGCCACGATCAGGTCCGCGGTGCGTGGCAGGCTCACGGCGACCACGGTCTCCGGGCCGGCGCCGAGGGCGCGCAGGCGGGCGGCCAAGCGGGCGGCGCGCTCGACCAGCTCGCGGTAGGTGAGCTTCTCGTCGCGGTCGATCACTGCCACGGCGCCGGGCGTGCGCTCGGCCTGGCGCTGGACGAGGTCTTCGAGGCGGCCGGTGACGGCGGAGATAAGGCCGTTCCAGCCGGTGACGAGCTGCTCGCGTTCAGCGTCGCCCAAGAGGGGGAGGCTCCCGAGCGGCCGGGCGGGATCGGCCACGGCGGCTTCGACGAGCACGGACCAGGCGCCCAGGAGGCGGTCGGCGGTGGCGGGCTCGAAGAGGTCGAGAGCGGCTTCCAGGTCGGCGATCAGCGTCCCCTCCTCCTCGCGGAGGTAGAGGCTCATGTCGAACTTGGCCGTGTCCGTGGCGATCCCCCGCGGCGTGAGCACGGCGCCGGGCAGATCGAGGCGAGCCGGCAGCGGCGGCGTCTGCGAGAAGAGGACGGGGAAGATCGGATTGCGGCCGAGGCCGCGCTCGGGATGGAGGCGCTCGACCACGGCTTCGAACGGCACGTCGGCGTGGCGGAAAGCGTCGAGCGCCGCGCGGCGCGTCCGGCCCAGGAGCTCGTTGAACGCGGGCTCGCCGGCGCAGGAGATCCGCACGGCCAGCGTGTCCACCAGGAAGCCGATCAGCGGCTCCAGCTCGGCGCGCCCGCGGCGGCTCACCGGCGTGCCGAGAACGAGATCCTCCTGGTCCGAGATCCGCGAGAGGAAGGCCGCGAAGGAGGCGAGCAGGGCCATGAACGGCGTGGCCCGCTCGCGCCGCGCGAGGGCGGAGACCTCCGCCGTCAATCCGGGCAGATCGCGGCTGCGCAGGACGCCGCGCGACGTGGCCACCGCCGGCCGCAGGTGGTCCGCTGGAAGCTCCAGGACCGGCGCGCCCGCGAGGGTCCGCTGCCAGAACGCGAGCTGCGGCTCCAGGGCACCCGAGGCCAGCATCTCCCGCTCGTGGACCGCCACGTCCGCCGGCTGGATGGAGAGGACCGGAAGGATTGCGGGACGGCCCTCCATTGCGGCGCCGTACAGCTCCGTCAGCTCGCCGAACCAGACGCCCAGCGATCCGCCGTCCGCCACGATGTGATAGACCACCCACAGCAGCCGGTGCTCGGTCTCTGCCAGACGCACCAGCGTGACGCGCGAGAGAGGCCCGCGCTGGAGATCGAACGGCCGGCGCGCCTCCGCCGCGGCGATGCGCTCCGCCTCCTCATCCCGCAAGGTGGACGCAAGAGCCGACAGATCGATCAAAGGGTGCGGGAGAGGCCGGGATAGAAGGCTCTGCACCGGCCGGCCGTCCACCTCCGGGAACCGGGTCCGCAGCGCCTCGTGCCGTCCTTCGATTGCCGTCAGAGCCGCGAGCAGGGCGGGGACGGACAGCGCGCCGCTCCAGCGCAGCTCCACCGGCACGTTGTAGGTGGCGGTGCCGGGCTGGAGGCGGTCGAGGAACCAGAGGCTCTCCTGCGCGATCGAGGCGGGCGGCGCGGGGTGGCGCGGCGCCGGGCGGATCGCCTCCGCTCCGCCGGCCGAGCGCAGCGCCTCGGCCATGCCCGCCACGGTGGGGGTCTGGAACAGGCGGCGCAGCGCGAGGTCGGCCCCGAACGTCTGGCGGATGCGCGCGACGATGCGGGCGCCGAGGAGCGAATGGCCGCCGAGGGCGAAGAAGTCGTCGTGGATGCCCACCCGCTCGCGCTCCAGCTCCGCGGCCCACAGCTCCGCCAGCGCCTCCTCGACCGGATCGCGGGGCGCCGCCGACTCCCCCTCCGGCTCGGTCTCGGCCGCCTGCGCCAGGAGCGCCCGGCGGTCGACCTTGCCGTTCGGCGTGAGCGGCAGCGCCGGGAGCGTCACGAACGCGGACGGGACCATGTAGGGCGGGAGCGTCACCGCCAAATGCTCGCGCAGCTCCCGGACCGTGGGGGCCTCGTCCGCGCCATCGCCAGACGGCACGACGAAGGCGACGAGGCGCGGGCCGACAGCGGGATCCTCCACGGCCAGCACGGCCGCGTCGCGCACACCGGCATGGAGCGTCAGTGTGCGCTCGATCTCGCCGGGCTCGATGCGGAAGCCGCGGATCTTGACCTGCGCATCGATGCGCCGCAGGAACTCCAGCTCTCCGTCTGAACGCCAGCGCGCCAGGTCGCCGGTGCGGTAGAGGCGGCTGCCCGGCGGGCCGAACGGATCGGGGACGAACCTCTCGGCCGTCTGGTCGGGCCTTCCGAGATAGCCGCGGGCCAGGCCGGGGCCTCCCAGGCAGAGCTCGCCCGGCGCGCCCGCGGGGACCGGCCGGAGGAGGGAGTCGAGGAGGACGGCCCGCGTGCCCGGAATCGGGCGGCCGATGGAGGGTCCCCCACCCCGTCCCTCCCCCGCGACCATCCCGGCCGTGGCCAGCACCGTGGCCTCGGTCGGACCGTAGGCGTTCCACACTTCGAACGGCAGGCCGGCCGGCGGCCTCTGCCGCATCCGCTCGCCCGCGGCCAGCAGATGGCGCAGGCGCGACGGCCGCCGCAGCGCCGGGCCGAGCCCCACGACGGCTTCGTAGAGGGACGTGGTGAGGCACCCGTGCGTCACTCCCGCCGCGGTCATCCGGTCCCAGAGGAGCGCGGGAGAGCTGCGGACCTCGTCGTCGTCCGGCAGCCAGACGCAGGCTCCGTTCGCGAGCGGCACCCAGAGGTCCAGCACCGACACGTCGAACGCCTGGCCCGAGAGGTGGGAGACCACGTCCGCGGGGCCGATCCCATGGCGTTCTTCGTGGCGCTCGACGAAGGCGCGCAGGGAGTCGTGGGAGATCTGCACGCCTTTCGGCTGACCGGTCGATCCGGAGGTGTAGATGACGTAGGCCAGGCTGCCGGGAGCGAGCTCCACGGGCGGCGCCTCGCTCCGCTCCTCCCACGGATCGTCCAGAAGCAGGACCTCCGTGGAGAGGACCGGCAGGCGCCCGGCCAGAGCCCGGTCGGTCAGCAGCACGCGCGCGCCGGAGTCCGCGACGAGGCGCGCGGTCCGCTCGGCCGGCGAGGCCGGATCGATCGGCACGTAGGCGCCGCCGGATTCCAGGATGGCGAGCAGGCCGACGACCGTCTCGGGCCGGCGCTCGCCGAAGACCGCCACCGTCGTCTCCGGACCGACTCCCAGAGAGCGCAGCCGCCACGCCAGGCCATGCGCCCGGCGGGCGAGCTCGCCGTAGGTCACCGAGCGCTCGCCTTGGCGGAGCGCCGGAGCCTCGGGAGCCTCGGCGGCCCGGGCCGCGACGCGCCTGGGGATGAGCGGCCGGACCGACGGCACCTCCGTGCCGGCCCACTCATGGAGGACCTGCACGCGCTCGGCCTCGCTCCACGGGGCGGCCTCTCCGGCCGGAAGCCCCGGCGCCGCGGTGAGTGCCGCGGCCAGGTTGCGGAGCCATCCGCTCATGCGGACTGCGGTGGTCTCCTCGAACAAATCGAGGTCGTAGACGAGCGACGCCCGCAGCGCGCCGCCGACCTCGGCCGCGACCAGCGTCAGGTCGAGCTGCGCGGGCAGGACGGGCAGGGCGAGGGATTCGAGCGCGAGCCCGCCGCCGAGCTCGAGGCGGACGCCCGTCTCGTTGAGAGCGAACGCGGCGAGCGCCTCTTCCTCGCGCCGCGGCGCCTTCTGGAAGACGAACGCCGTCTGGAACAGCGGAGTCCGTCCTGGATCGCGCTCAGGCTGGAGCCGCTCCACGAGAGCCGGGAACGGGACCTCCTGCGCGAACGCGTCGAGGACGGACCGCCGCGCCCGGTCGAGGAGCGCATCGAAGGCCGGATCGTCGTCCAGGTGCGAAGGGAGGACGACAGTGTTGACGAAGTAGCCGATCTCCCCCGCGAGAGCCGCGCGGTTCCGTCCCGAGGTCGGAGCGCCGACGAGCAGCCGCTCCTGCCCCGACGCGCGGTGGAGCATCGCCTGGTAAACCGCGAGCAGCGCCGCGAACAGCGTCGTGCCCCGCTCGCGCGCCAGCCCCCGCAGCCGCTCCGCGGTCTCCCGGTCCAGCGCGAACGGCACCGTCGCCGCCCGATGCCGAGGCTGGGCAGGGCGCGGATGGTCGGTCGGGAGATCGAGAACGAACGGATACCCACCCAGGCGCTCCTGCCAAAACGCCAAATCTCCCTTCGTCTGATTCCGATTCCCCCTCTCCCGCTCCGCGGGGGAGGGGGCCAGGGGGTGAGGGGAGCCCAGCTCCCGTACCATCACCGCCACCGACCAGAAGTCCGCGATCAGGTGATGGAGGACCAGCAGCAACGTCCGCGCGCCGTCCGCACTCTCGGACACGCGGACGCGCAGCAGAGGCCCGTTCTCCAGATCGAACGGCCGGAAGACCTCCTCCTCGATCCGCCCCTCCTGCGCTGGCTCCACCTGGAAGTCGATCTCCGCGGTGGTGTGGATCTCGCGGACGGGCTCGCCGTCGCGCACGTGGAACGTGGTGCGCAGGGCGGGGTGGCGGTCCACCAGGGACTGGAAGGCCCGGTTGAGGGCGGGCAGGTCGGCGTTGGCGGACAGGCGCGCGGTGCCGGCGATGTGGTAGGCGGGGCTGGTGGGTTCCAGTTGCTGAAGGAACCACAGGGCCCGTTCGCCGGGTGACAACGTCCGCGACCCGCGGCGCCGGGTCAGATCCGACCGATCGGTCCGATCCGTCGGATCGGTCGGATCGGTCGGATCCGACCCGGCGCCGCGGGCGGCTAGGCCTGCGACCAGGGATTCGAGGCTGGGGCTCTCGAGGAGAATCGACAAGGGCAGGTCGATGCCGTAGGTGGTTTCGATTTCGTGGGCCAGCTCGACGGCGCTGAGGGAATCGATGCCGTGGCGGGCCAAGGGCTCCTGGGGATCGATGTCCGCGGTGCGCAGCCCCAGCTTGGCGGCGACTCGGGATTGCAGCCAGGGGGCGAGGTCCTGGGGATCTTCCGCGATCGCTTCCGGGATCTCCTCATCCGTCGCCGCGGCCCGCCAGGCGGCGACGGGCTGGAGGCTCCCTTCGAGGAACAGGCGGCGGCAGAGCTGGCGCTGGACCTTGCCGCTGGTCGTCTTGGGCACGGTGCCGGCCTTCACCAGGACGACGGCGGAGAGCGGAATCTCGTGCTCCTCGGCAAGCGCCTGGCGCAGGGCTCCGAGTGCCTCTTCGGCCTCGGCGGTACGCCGCGGATCGATCTCCTGGACCAGCGCGGCGCTCTCGCTGCCGGTCCCCTCGACGGAAAACGCGGCTCCCGCACCGCCGCGCAGGGCGGGATGGCTCGCCGCGGTCGTCCTCTCCAGATCCTGCGGGTAGTGGTTGCGTCCGCGGACGATGATCAGGTCCTTGATGCGGCCGGTGACGAACAGCTCGCCGCCGCGCAGGAACCCGAGGTCTCCAGTGCGCAGGAAACGGGCTCCAGGGCGGCCGGCGAGCTCGGCGCGGAACGTGGCTTCGGATTGCTCCGGCCGGTTCCAATACCCCTGCGCCACGCTCCCGCCCGACACCCAGATCTCCCCGACCTCCTCCGGACCCCGCTCCTCCCCCGTCGCGGGATCGGCGATGGCGATCTCCAGGCCGAGCCCCGCGGGTCCGCAACCCACCAGCGGGCTCCCCTCCTCCGCCTCCTCCACCCGGTGCTCCGCGAGGCCGCGGAACGAGCGCACCGTGGGCGGCTGCGGGCGGCTCCTCCCAGAGACGATCAGCGTGGCCTCGGCCAGGCCGTAACAGGGGAAGAACGCCTCGGGGCGGAATCCCTCGGGGCCGAACGCCTCGACGAACGCTTCGAGCGTGTGGGCGCGCACCGGCTCGGCGCCGTCGAAAGCCACCCGCCAGCTCGACAGGTCCAATCCCTCCAACTGCTCCGGCGTCACCTTGCGCGCGCAGAGGTCGTAGGCGAAATCCGGCGCGCCGCTGGTGTGCGCGCGCCATTTCGCGATCGCCCGCAACCAGCGCACCGGCCGTTGCAGAAACGCCACCGGCGCCATCAGCACGCAGGCGGCGCCCACCCAGAGCGGTTGCAGCACGCCGCCGATCAACCCCATGTCGTGGTAGATCGGCAGCCAGCTCACGAACGTCGACTGCTCGTCGTGCGCGCAGGCCTCGCGGATGACCTCCTCGTTGTGCGCCAGGTTGCCGTGCGAGACCATGACCCCCTTGGGGTCCGACGTGGAGCCCGACGTGTACTGGAGGAACGCGATCGTCTCCGGCCCGATCTCCGGCGCCTGCCACGAATCGGCCAGAGCGTCCGGGATCGATTCCGTCACGATCACCGCGCACTCCGCGAGCCCCGGCAGCTCATCGCGCAAAGAGGCCACGCGAGCCGCCAGAGCCTCCGTGGTCAGAACATAGCGAGGCGCGCAACCCTCCAGGATCGCCTTGAGCCGCGGCTGCCCGCGCCCCGGCCGCGAAGGAGCGGGAGGGTACGACGGCACCGCGATGACACCCGCATACAGGCATCCGAAGAAAGCCGCCACGAACTCCAGACACGGCGGAAACAATAGGAGCGCCCGAGCAGCCTCCCCCTCTCCCGGGTCCAACGCCGCCGCGATCGCCCGCGCCTTCGCATCCAGCTCCCCGACCGTCAGCCGCCCGCTCTCGTCCTCCCCGTTCTGGAGAAACACGTAGGCCAGGCGGTCCGGCTCGGCGAGGGCGCGTTCCCGCAGGCGATGCACGAAGGTGGGGGCAGCACTCAACACAGCTCAGCTCCGCGCGAGAAATTCAATCCGTCCATCCGGCAGCCAACGTCCCCTCGCACCCGAAGCGGTCTCGCCGATCACGCCGATCGGCACCGGCCGGCCAGAGCGGTCGAGCAGCTCCATGCCCGCGGCGTCCGACCATTCGCGGATCGCGTGCCGCTCGCCTTCGGAGAGGAGCGGCAGGTCCCAGATCCGCGCATCGGGATCGGCCAGCACGCTGCCCAGCAGGATCCGGAACGCCTGCTTGAACCGGTCGATCGTCGTGGGATTCCAGAGGCTCGTGTTGTACTCCCACAAGCAGGAAATCCCGTGCTCCCCGTCCCAGAACAGCGCAACCTGGGTGTCGAATTGCGTCCGCCGGGCGTCCACCCGGTAGAGGCGCACGTCCAGGCCCGGCACGACCGAGCCGGCGATCTTCGGCGGGTAGAGGAACAGGAACACCATCTGGGTGAACGGAAGAAAGCTCGGCGTCGCTTCAGGCCCCTCGAGAGCATCCGGCCCGTGCGCGGCCTCGACGATCAGCCCGTACGGAAGATCATTGTGCGCCTGCGCCGCGATCACCGCGTCGCGCACCCGCCGGAGCGCCTCGTGGAACGTCGGGTTGCCCGAGAGGTCGACCGGCATCGGGACCTGGTTCAGGTAGAACCCCAGAAGCCCGTCGACCAGCGCCTCGCGGTAGGTCATCGGCGTGCCCACGGAGAGCCGCTCCTGGCCGGAGAGGCGGACGAGGAGGACGTCGAACACGGTGAGCGCCGCCGCGAACATGGTCACGCCCTCGCGCTGCGCGAGCGCCTTCAGGCCGTCCACCTGCGACCGCGCGATCTCGAACGGCCGGCGCTCGCCCTCGAAGCGCTGCGCCGGCCGGCGGGAGCGGTCGAGCGGGATCTCCAGCGGATCGGGGACGCCGGCCAGCCGCTCGCGCCACCAGGCCTGGCGCTCTTCGACCAGCGCCGCGTCACCCAGCCGCTCGCGCTGCCAGACCGCGAAGTCCGCCTGCTGGAAGGGCGGCGGCGGCAGCTCGGGGGGCCTGCCCGTGGCGAAAGCGGCGTAGCAGGCGATCAGCTCGGCCTCCATGTTGAAGATCGACAGGTGGTCGTTGATCGTGTGGTGGAGGGCGAACGGGCGGATGAAGTCGTCGTCCTCGACCTGCACCAGGAACATGCGGAAGAGCGGCAGCCGCTCGAGGTCGAACGGCGCGCGCAGGGCCTCGGTCACGTCGCGGTCCGCCTCGGCCTCCCGCCGCTCGTGCGGCAGGCCGCGCAAGTCGATCACCGGCACGCGGAAGCGCAGGCTGGGCACTACGTCCTGCACGGGCCGGCCGTCCACCGCGCGGAAGGTCGTGCGCAGGCTCTCATGGCGGCGCACCACCTCGTTCACGGCATGCGCGAACGCGGGCACGCTGAGCCGGCCGCGGAAGCGGTTCCCCGCCACGATGTTGTAGAGCGGGCTCGACGGATTGCGCCGCTGGTTGCGCCAGAGCCGCTCCTGGTCGAACGAAAGCGGCCAGGGACCGGGCTGTGGCCGGTGGGGCACGACCGGCGCCGGCTCCGCAGATGGCGCCGGCACCGGTGCAGGCTCGGGATGCGACTCCTTCTTCTTGAGCGCCAGCTCGAACAGCGCCCGCTGGGCCGGCGTGAGCGACGCGAGCCGCCCGGACAGGTCCGTCACGCCGCCGTCTCTCCCAACGTCTGCAGCTCCTGCGCGAGCCGCGCCTCGGCCTCGTCCGCCGACAGCGACTCGATCTCGGCGAGCAGGCGCTCCAGCTCCGCCTCGTCGGCGACCGGCCGCGACGCCTCGACGCGGCGGGCCAGCTCGGCGATGGTCGGCGTCTCCAGGAGGGCCGCCATTGGCAGGTCGGTGCCCAGGACGGCGTTGGCGCGGGTGACGATCTGGATCGCCAGGAGCGAGTTGCCCGCCAGCTCGAAGAAGTTGTCCTCGACGCCGACGCGGTCGAGGCCGAAGCACTCGCGCCAGACGCGGGCCAGCACCTGCTCGGCCTCGGTCTGCGGCTCGACGTACGGCGCGGCCAGCTCGGGCCGGGGGTGCGCCGCGCCCGGGGCCGCGCTCTCGCCTAGAGTGCCGGTGTCCAAGGTATCGAAGTGGGCGGACAGGGCCTCCAGGTCCTGCGTCGACACCGTGACCTGCGGCAAGCCGCTCGCCGCGATCCGATCGAGGCTCGCCAGGAGCTCGGGGCCGGTGAGGCCATAGGTCGCGAGCGCCGTGCGGAGCTGCTCGGCCACGACGGGATCGGGCGCGTTCACCGCCTGCCAGCGGAAGAAGCCCCAATCGATCGTCTGCGCCGGCAGCCCCTCGGCCGCGCGGCGCCAGGCGAGCGCGTCGAGGAACGAGGCCACGGCGCTGATCGCCGCCTGCCCGAAGCCGCCGGTCGTCGCCGCGCTGGAGCCGAAGAGGAGGAACGCGTCGAGCGGCAGGTCGCGCGTCGCCGTGGCGAGCGCCAGGGTGCCGCGCACCTTGGGCGCCAGGGCGTGCGCGGCGGTCTCGCGCGTCGTCCACAGGAGGAGCCCCCCCGTGGGATCGGGCTCGGCCTGGATGACGCCGTGGAGAGTGCCGAAGCGCTCGCGCACCCGGGCCACCGCCCACTCGGCGCGGCCGGGCCGCGTCAGGTCGACCGGCACGAGGAGCACCTCGGCGCCGGAAGCTTCCAGGGCCAGGATGCGGTGCAGGCGCAGGGCCTCCTCGTCGTGCTCGTCACGGGCGCCGATCCATTCGCCCCAGCGTTCGCGCGGCGGCGCATCCTCCGGAGCCATGAGGGCGAGCCGGGCGCCGGCCGTGCGGAACAGGTGCTCGGCCACGGTCACTCCGGCCTCGCCGAGCCCGCCCGCGACCAGCCAGGCGCCGTGGCGCCGCAGCGCCGCGCCGGGCTCGGCCGCCGGCAGGGCGACCTTGCGGAAGCGGCGCACCCAGCGGTGGCGTCCGCGCAAAGCGGCCACCAGCTCCTGGTCCCGCTGCGCGAGCTCGGCCGCGAGCCGCGCGGCGAAGGCCACCGGCTCGTCCGCGGGGAGGTCGACGACGCCGCACGTGACGTGCGCCACCTCCTGGGGAATGACGCGGCAGACGCCCAGGAGCGTCGCCTTGGCCGGCAGCACGGTCTCGTCGCCGGTCACGTCGAACAGGCCGTTCGAAACGACGGTCAGGCGGAGAGGGGTCTGCAATCCCTGCTCGCCGAGCGTCTGGGCGAGCGCGAGCAGGCTGTAGAAGCCCTCCTCCTGAACCTCCAGCGATGGCTCGACGCCCGCCGGAGTCAGGCTGCCCAGGTGGACGATCCGCGCGGGCATCTCGCCGCGGGACTTGAGGTCGCGGAACAGGGCGCGCAGGTCCTCCGGGAGAGGGGGAGCCGTCACGACTGTCGCGCCGCGCGCCTGGAGCTCCACGGCGAGGCGCTCGCCGACGCCCAGGGAATCCAGCAGCAGGAGCCACGGGCCGGCCGGCTCCTCCGCCGTGGCGACCGCGGGCACGCGCTCCCAGACCGGAGAGGAGAACCAGTCGTCCTGCGGCAGGCGCTTGCCGCCGTCCGCTGCACCAGCGCGGGCGGCCGAACCGGCCTCGATGAAAAAGCGGCGCCGCTCGAATGGATAGGTCGGCAGCGGAACGCGGCGCCGGCTCTCGCCTGCCACGAACGCCGTCCAGTCGGGTGCCACGCCGGCGAGCCAGAGGCGGCCCAGGGCGTCCAAAAGGAACGCCTGATCCGAGACCTCTTCGCGGCGGTCGCGGAGCGTCGCGATCTCGACCAGCCCGGCGGGGCGCCGCGCGTGCTGCCGGACGAGCGTCGAGAGACTGCGGCCGGGGCCGACCTCGACGAGCACGCGCGGGCCGTCCGCCGCCATCAGGGCCGCCAGCCCGTCGGCGAAGCGGACGGTCGAGGCCAGGTGCCGCGCCCAGTACCCGGGATCGGTCGCCTCGGCGTCGGTGATCCAGGTCCCGGTGACGTTCGAAACGAACGGGATCGACGGCGGCGCGAGAGCGATGCCGCGCGCCAGCCGCGCCAGCTCGGCCACCGCCGGCTCCATCATCCGCGAGTGGAAGGCGTGGACCGTGCGGAGACGCCGCGTGGCCACGCCGCGCGACGAAAGCTGCCAGGCGAACAGCTCGATGGCGCCGGCCGGGCCGCCGACCACGGTCAGCGCCGGGCCGTCCGCCGCCGCGACCGAGAGCTCGGCGCCGAGGAGTGGCTCGACCTCGTCCGCGGGGAGAGGCACCGCGAGCATCGCCCCTTCCGGCAGAGCGTCGACGAGACGCGCCCGCTCGGCGACGAGGGTGAGGGCATCCTCCAGCGAGAAGACCCCGGCCAGACAGGCCGCCACGTACTCGCCCAGGCTGTAGCCGATCATCGCCGCCGGACGGATCCCCCACTCCAGGAGGAGCGTTGCCAGCGCGTACTCCACCGAGAAGAGAGCCGGATGGGCGATGCGCGTCCGCGAGAGCAGGCTCTCGTCGCTGTTCTGTTCCTCACCCGCGACCAGACGGCGCAGGTCGCGGCGGGCGCTGGCGCCCGGAGCGCCCGAAGGCGGCTCGGGGGCCTCCGCCGGCCAGAGGGCCTCGCGCAGGTCGAGCCCCAGGCGGGGTTGCAGGATCTCGGCGCAGCGGTCGAGGGCCTCGCGGAAGACCGGCTCGGTCCGGTACAGCTCCGCGGCCATGCCCACGTAGTGGTCGCCGAGGCCGGGGAACAGGAACGCCACGCCTGGCGCCTCAGCCCCTGGATCTCCCGCGTCGCCGGTCGCCCGGCGCGACGGCTCGTCTCCCGCGAGAAGCCGCAGGGCCTCTTCCTTGTCGCGGCAGACCAGCGCGCGGCGGTGGCGGAACGGCTTGCGCCCCACCCGCAGCGTGTGCGCCGCGTCCGCCAGATCGGTCCCGGCGTGCTCGGGATCGGCGAGCCACGCCGCGAGGTTGGCGGTCGCCGCGTCGAGCGCCTTCAAGCTGCGCGCCGAGAGCGTCAGGAGCTGCCAGGGGCGCGACGGCGCCGCGGCCGGAGCCGGCGGCGCCTCCTCCAGAACGATGTGCGCGTTCGTGCCGCCGATCCCCAGCGACGAGACCGCGGCCCGCCGCGGCGTCTCCCCCGCCGGCCAGTCGCGCACGTCCGTTGGCACGTAGAACGGGCTCTGGTCGAGAGACAGCGTCGGATTCGGCGTCTCGTAGTTCAGGCTCGGCGGGATCTGCCCGTGCTCCAGCGCCAGGACGGTCTTGATCAGCCCCGAGACTCCCGCGGCGGCGTCGGTATGGCCGATATTCGTCTTGATCGAGCCGAGCGCGCAGAAGCCGCGGCGGTTGGTCGACGCGCGCCAGGCCCGCGTCAATGCCGCCACCTCGATCGGATCGCCGATCGGCGTGCCGCTGCCGTGCGCCTCGACGAGCCCGATCGTCTCCGGCTCGACGCGGGCCACCACCAGGGCCTCCGAGATCACCTCGGCCTGACTGTCGATGCTGGGGGCCGAGTAGCCCGCCTTGCTCGCGCCGTCGTTGTTGATGGCCGAGCCGCGGATCACCGCGTGGATCGTGTCGCCGTCGGCGAGCGCATCCTCCAGCCGCTTGAGCATCACGAGAGCCACGCCGTTGCCTTCCACCAACCCTTGAGCCTTGGCGTCGAACGCGCGGCAATGGCCGTCGGGCGAGCCGATCCCGCCTTCCTCATAGAGGTACCCGGCCGTCTGCGGGAAGCTCACACCCACGCCTCCGGCGAGCGCCATCTCGCACTCGCCGCTCAGGAGCGATTGGCAGGCGAGGTGTATGGCCACGAGAGACGTCGAGCAGGCCGTCTGCACGGCGATGCTGGGCCCGCGCAGGTTCAGCTTGTAGGAGGTCTGCGTGGTCAGGAAGTCCTTGTCGTTGAGCATCTTGACCTGCAGCCCGCCGACCTCGGCAAGGAGCTCGGGACGCGGCAGCAGATGGAACGCGAAATAGCTGGTCGACGCGGCGCCGGCGAACACGCCGACGCGGCCGGAGAAGGCGTGCGGATCGTACCCCGCGTTTTCGCAGGCCTGCCAGGCGGTCTCCAGGAACACGCGCTGCTGGGGGTCCATGACCTCGGCATCGCGCGGGGTGATCCCGAAGAATTCCGCGTCGAACGTCTCGACGCCTTCGAGGATGCCGCGGGACCTGACGTAGCGCGGATCGGCGATCAGCTCCGGCGCAACGCCGGCCGCCGCGAGCTCCTCGTCGGAGAAACGGGTGATGGCCTCGACGCCATCCCGCAGGACCGGCCACAGGGAGTCCACATCCGGGGCTCCAGGGAAGCGTCCCGCCATCCCGATGATCGCAATCTGATCGAGCGTGTCCATGCAATGCCTCTCTTGATCTCTTAGGTGCCGGGCGAGACCTTCAGCGCCCCCGGATCTGGAACGAGAAAGAGTAGCATGCCCCCTCAGGCACGCCCGAGCCCCTTGTAGGAGAAGTGCGTGCGGGGGGCGAAAGGGGGTCGGGAGGTTACTTCCACATCCTCGGATCGAACGAGAACGGCTCCGGATTCCGCAGAAGGATTTGGGAGAATTCTGGATGTGAGGGATTGAGGAGGAAGTTGCGCTCCCGGGGTATAACCACAGATGGAACGGACAGGACCGCTGTCCGCCCTGAGCGGACCCAAGCCGTCCCCAGTTCCTTCAGAGCGTCCGGAGCGGGATAGGCGCGCCAATCCGCTGGCAGGACCGCAGAGTCCAGCTCTTCAATGGAGACGCTCGAGGGGATCTCGGCCGCAAGGGTGACGAGATCGGCCGGAGCTTCCGAAGCTTCGAGGTGGACGAAAAGCTCCAGAGCCGCGAGTGATAGGGTGGCGGCACAGTAAACGACAGGCACACCCTGATGATTCCAGCGGCCTCCGTAGAGACGCGCCCCCTCACCATCAAACGCCCGGTCGGCAAACCGTGCCCGGGTGAGTCGCCAGGCAGTCCGTGCAGACGAGGACCGCTTTCCGTGCTGTGTTCGGCTGATCAACTGAAGACGCCGTGCTCGATTCGCCCAAGCACCTCTTCCACCTGCTGAGCCCCTGGATCTGTATCCAGCAGACTCAGGGGTGTTTGCCCACCGAGAGCCCGATTCGGTGCTTGGAGCCAACGAGAGGCCTTCTCCTCGCTCCCGAGCACATCGGCGGTCTCGACGACGATCCGGACCAAGCGGAACAGTCGATCCGAATCGGCCGGCCGGAGACGCCGCTCCTTTGCGCGCCGAGCAGGGGTCGGAGGGGCGAGATCGAGAGCCGATGCGACCTTATCCGGGTCCAAAGAGAACCTTGAGGTCACAGTCTCTAACACGGAAAAGGGCAATCCTTCTCGAATCTGCTGTTTCAGGTTCTCGGACGTTGGTGGCTCTCCAGCTTCGAGCCCCCCGAGAACATCGACGATAACGGCTGAGCCTCTCATCATTTCTTTTCCGATGTCGCCCTCACCACCTGAGCCAGATTATAGCGCCTGGTGGCGCGTCAATCGTACTTGCTGTTCACCCACTCCACCCCGTGGGAGAGGGGCCGGGGGTGAGGGTTCAGGCGGGCGCCTACCCCGCCGGCTGCGGGTTCAGCACCTCGAGCGCCAGCTTCCATGAATCTCCCGGCTCCCGCTTCCAGATCCGCACGTACGAGCCCGACTCCAGCTTGCCACCCTTCCGCTCGTACGAGCCGTACACGTAGCCGAGATCGCCGGCCTTGGCGCTGCCGCCACCGATCGGCTTCGAGGTGAAGGCCCCCTTCTCCTCCGAGAGGCGCAGCGCGGCCGCCTCCTTGCCCACGAAGGGAGCGTGATCCTGGCGCATCAGGCGGACGTCCTCCGCGAGAATCGCCTTGTAGGTCTCCTCCAGCCCCTTCTCCGTCCCCACCCCGAGCGCGCGGTCGGCGTCGAGGAGCGCCCCTTCCGCTTCCTTGGGGTCCACCGGAGCGTCGAATTTCTCCAGCTTGGCGGGATCGAGCGGCCCGGGCTCACCGCCCCGCTTCGGCGCATCGGGCATCGAGGCGCCCAGGTCCGTCACGAAGCGCCAGGTGCCGTCCGCCTGTTTGCGCCAGACGGTGGAGAAATACCCGTAGAGCTTTTTCCCGTCCTTCAGGCTGATGACATAGGGCCCCGTGTTCCAGCCGAGGTCGGCCGAGCGGGAGATGTCCGAGTACGTCGGCCACCACTCCAGCTTGAAATCCGGAGCGGGCCGCTTCTGCCAGGCCTCCTTGCCCGGGACCGGATCGGGAGTGAAGAGCACGCCGTCGTCCGCGATGAAGGCGAGGAACGCCTCCTTGGCGTTCGAGTCCATCGACTTCTTGGAAAACGCGCGCTCGGCGTTGATGAGGCTCTGATATTCGGCAGGGAGATCCAACGGCCTCTGGGCGTCCTCCTGGGCTCCGGCGATGCCGGAGAACAGGGCGAGGGCCACGGCTCCGAGAACGAAGGCTCTGGTCATGTAGGTAACTCCTGTTGATGGCCCTCGGCGGGCTCCGGGGCCGACATTACCTCTCTTCGCGCTTCACTGGAACCGCCGATCCGTCCGGATAGAGCGCCACAACCTGCCCGTCGCGCCAGACGTAGACCGGGCGGCCGTTGCGCCAATGCTCGGCGATCGCGGCCTCGACGGCCTTCCTAAGAGCCTGCGTTGCCTTGCTGAAGATTTCTGGGGGTCCTTGGCCGGTACAGCATCGGGAAGGCTCTTCGAGTTGTCCAACAGCAGCGACAGGTCGACCACTGGCGCATAGATCTGGGGGAAGTTCCGGAGTCCCCTCGTGTACCGTCGCCGAACCACCTCCTCGGGGATGAAGTGGCCGCCCGCGCGGACTCGCTCCTCGATGCGCCTCAAAGCCAGGTCAGGCCCGGGAATCCAGAGGAAGAAGATGTGGAGGCGGTATCCCTGCTCACGAAGCCTCTGGAGGACAGGCAACCAACTCTTCCCCGCCAGCGTCGTCTCGAACCCGAAGTCGATGCGCGCCTCGGCGAGAGCCTCGATGCGCTCCAGCATGAGCTTGCCGGCTTGGATGGCGAGGCTCTCCGGGTTGAACGGGGAGAGCCCCGCCGCGATCAGGTCCGCGTTGACGAACTCGCGGCAGTCTGCGTACTCCGGCAGGAACAGGCGGGCGAACGTGCTCTTCCCCGCCCCGTTCGGCCCCGCCACGACGTAGAGGTTCGGCTGCCGGCTCCACATGCCCGCAGCATACCGTGGTCCGGCCGGCCTACCCCCGCGTCTGCAGCTCCAACTGCACCAGCCGCATGAAGTCCTGCGCGTTGGTCACCACTCCGAACGCCTGGTGGGTGCCGCGGTCCTTCAGCTTGTTCACCACGAACTCCGTCTGGTCCACGCAGATCGTGGTGACCTCGGAAATCGAGCCGTCCGGCCGGTGGCAGAAGGTCGGCAGCATGTTGCCCACGGCGATCGCGTGGAGCGCGGTGGCGACCATGACCACCATGGTCGCCTGGGTGGTCAGCTCGCGCATCGCCTCCTGCGCGTCGAGCGCCGATGCGATGGTCTCCGGCATCGGGCCGTCGTCGCGGATCGACCCGCCCAGCACGTAGGGCGTGCCGGTCAGCGTCAGCGCGTGCATGACGCCGCTCGTCAGCTGGCCGGCCTCGACCAGCGCCTTGATCGAGCCGGCCTTCTTCACCTCATTGATCGCCCGCATGTGCGTGGAGTGACCGCCGGCGACTCCCAGGCCGTCGGCGCGCATGCCGAGAGTGGTGCCGTAGAGCGCGGCCTCCACGTCGTGCACCGCCACCGCGTTGCCGGTGATCACGCCATGGCAGAAGCCGTTGTGGATCATCCACTCCATGGCCACGCGCCCGCGGGCGTGCACCAAGGCCGGGCCGATCACCCAGAGGATGAAGCCGTCCCCGCCCCGGTTCCGCACGAACTCCCGGAAGATGGCGTCGTAGTTGACCGGCTTCTCGCGGCTGACCTCCGAGGCCATGAAGCTGAACGCCTCGGGGACGTGGGTCTCGTCCACCTCGTCCATGAAGCCGCGGTCCCAGACCAGGACCCCTTCGGAGCCGTCCTCCTTGACGGCCACGGCCACCAGGTCTCCCTTGCGGACCAGGCGGAACTCCTTGACAACGAGCCGCTCGCTCGCCGGGTCCCAGACCAGATGGGAATCCATCCGCGGCCGTTCCGGCATACGCCAGCGCCCGCCGACTTTCACATAGGCCGGATGATTGGTGGTGGACATGAAGCCATCCGGCAGGACCGTGTCCGCCGGGGCAGGCTCGAAGCGGCACTCGGGCGCAGCCGCGAGGCGCGGATGAGAGAAGTCAGGTTCGCGGTACATGGCGGGCCGGGATGGTAGCCGAGGTGGGCGCAGCCTTCAAGGGCAGAGGAACAGGCCCTCACTTTGCCGGGCGGGCCAGGCTGCGGACGTAGGCCGCAACGTCCCGGATCTGCTGGTCCTGGAGGAGGTTCTTGAAGGAGTACATCTGCGGCGAGAGGCCCAGGGTCTGGCCGCCGTCGCGGATCACCAGGTAGATCTCCCAGTCGCTCCGCTTGGCCATCACCGTGCGGTCGGTGAGGTCCTGCGGCTTGGGGTTGAGGCCCGGCGCCATGTCTCCGTTGCCTTTGCCGGCCCGGCCGTGGCAGAGGGCGCAGCTGCGGTCGAAGGTGGCCTTGCCTCGCGCGGGGTCGCCATTGAGCTTGAAACCCTGCGGCTCCGGCGGCACCGTGGCGGCCGCCAGGGAGATGGCCAGGCCAAGGGCGAGGGTGTAGACGAAGAAGTGTTTGGTGCTCACGGGGGGAATCTTACCCTGCGATCTGCAACGCCGCCGTCACCCGGTCGCGGCCCGAGGTCTTGGACTGGTAGAGGGCCGCGTCGGCGGCGCGCAGCACGGACTGCCCCGAGAGCCCCTGGTCCGGGAAGATGGCCACGCCGAGGGAGACGGTGATCGGCCCCAGGACGCGGTCCTGGTAGGGCACCTTCAGCTCCTTCACCACGTCTCGCAGCTCTTCCGCCCGGTCACGCGTCACCTCCAGCGTCGACTCGGGGAGCAGGAGGGCGAACTCCTCGCCCCCCCAGCGGCAGGCCACGTCCTCTCCCCGCACGTTCCGGCGCAGGAGCTCGCCCAGGCTCCGCAGCAGCACGTCCCCCGCCTCGTGGCCGTAGCTGTCGTTGACGATCTTGAAGCGGTCGAGGTCGAGCATGATCACGCCGAGCGGCAGGCCGCGCCGCCGGGCGCGGCGGATCTCCCGCTCCAGCGACTCCTCGAAATAGCGGCGGTTGAACAGGCCGGTGAGCGGATCGCGGATCGACTGGTGGCGCAGCGTCTCCCGCAAGGTCAGGTTGGCCAGCGCCATGGCGGTGTGCTCGGAGACGGCCGAGGCGAGCCGGCGCCGCGCTTCATTCAGGGGGGAGACGCCGCCCGCCGCGGCGACTCCCGGATCGATCCGCAGATGGAGGACGCCGAGCGCCTCGCCCTGCGCCATCATGGGCACGCAGAGGTAGCGGGGCGGATCCTGATCCCCCACGTGCCGGCAGATGAGGTCGGCGGCCGGGTCTTCCACGCAGTGGTCGCGCCCCAGGCGGAGCCCCCAGCAGTCCTCGGGACGGAAGAAGTCGGCGTCCGGCCATGGCCCCGCCTCTCCCCAGGAGGCGACCAGCTCCAGGTCGGTCCGCGAGGCGCTCAGCCGGTACACCGCTCCGGAGAGGTCCGGGAAGAGCTTGCGCCCCTGGCGCGAGATCACCTGGTAGGCCTCCTCGATCGAGTCGCAGGTCTGCAGCAGGCCGCCCAGCTCGCTCAGCAGGACGATCTCCCGGTTGCGCTGCTCCCGCTCCAGCTCGCCCCCGAGCCAGAGGGTCATCAGCTTCAGGAACTCCAGGTCGGCCGGCTTGAACGGGGTGGCGCGCGGATCGGGCGCCGCGAAGCTCAGCGTGCCGAAGATGCGGCCGGCGACCCGCACCGGCGCCCCGATGTAGGACTCCATGCCCCAGGCCGAGAACGCCGGATGGACGCTCCGCGGCGAGCTCCGCGCCTGCTCGAAGGAGACGATCGAACGGTCCTCCAGCGTCTCGCGGTCGCGGGTGCTCGACAGCTCGAGGACGACGCCGCGGACGATCGAGTTGTCGGGCGAGCGCACCGCCATCACCTCGTAGCGCTCGCCATGGACGTGCGCGAGGATGCCGATCTCCAGGCCGAAGCGCTGGCAGCCCAGCTCCAGGAGGGCCTGGATCCGCCCCTCGAAGGTCAGGTTGGGCGCCGAGGCGATGTTGTAGAGGCTCAGGATGCCCGACTCGCTCTCGCGCAGCGCCTCCTCGGCCTGCTCGCGGTCGGTGACGGCCTGCTTGAGCGCCGTGATGTCGACGATGGTCCCCTCCAGGATGGAGAGGGAGCGGTCCGCGGCGTGCAGCAGGCTCTCGCACATCAGGCCCCAGAACGGCTCGCCGTCGGCCTTGCAGAAGAGAACCTCGACGTGGAGCAGGGACCCCTCTTCGAACAGCCGCGCGATCAGAGCCGTGCGGTCCGCGGGATCGACATAGAGGACCGGGGCCGGCTGGGCCAGGATGGCCTCGCGGTTCGGATAGCCGAACATGCGGGCGAAGGCCTCGTTGCAGTCGAGGAGCCGGCCGTCGACGGTGCTGCGGTAGACGCCGCCCGGATTGCGCTCGAAGAGGAGGCGGTAGCGCTCTTCCTCACGGCGCAGCGCCTCCTCGGCGCGGGCGCGCTCGGTGACTTCGGTATTGAGCTGGGAGAGGGCCCGCTTCGCCGTCAGCCTCCGCTCGCGCGCCACGGCGCCCAGATGGCCGCTGAGGGCCAGGAGCCAGACGATGGTGAGCCCCGCCGCCAGGAGGAGAGGCGCAACCCGCTCCGCCCCCAGGAAAATCTGGAGGGCCAGAAGCAGCGCCGTCAGGACGAGAGCTCCCGCCAACGGGTACGCCCGCAGGGTGCGCTCGCGCCTCGGACGACCCACCGGCGGCGGTCGGTGGGTCACAGAGCTGGAGATCTCCAATGGATGACTCCGGAGCTCCCGGGGCCGGTAGGCCTCCCGGCATTCCCAGGGTTCTCCCTGATTCTAGGCTCTTTTCTCTTTTGCCGAAAGTCCTGTCCAGACTCTAGAATCCGATGTCGGGAGGTCCTCATGCACCGAGCCGCCGTCCTGTTCCTGCTGGCCGCCGTCCTGCCTTTCCCGTCCCAGGCCACGTATTCGATCGTGGCGCGCGATCCGGTCACCGGCGATTTCGGGGTCGCGGTCCAGAGCCACTGGTTCCAGGTCGGTCCCTCGGTCCCCTGGGCCGAGGCGGGCGCCGGCGCGGTGGCGACGCAGTCGTTCACCCGGATCGAGTACGGACCGAAGGGGCTGCAGCTCATGAAGGAGGGGAAGTCGGCCCGCGAGGCGCTCGATGCGCTCCTCGCGCAGGACCCTCAGAAGGACGTCCGCCAGGTGGCCATGGTGGATGCCCAGGGGCGGGTGGCGGCCTGGACCGGGCCGAAGTGCATCGCCGCCGCCGGCCATCAGATGGGCGCCGGTTTCTCGGTCCAGGCGAATCTCATGGACAAGCCAACCGTCTGGCCCGCCATGGCCCGGGCCTTCGAAGCGGCCAAGGGGGATCTGGCGGACCGGATGCTGGCGGCGCTGGAGGCGGCGGAGGCCGAGGGGGGAGACATCCGCGGCCGGCAGAGCGCGGCGCTGATCGTGGTGCGCGCCCGTTCGACGGGCGAGCCCTGGAACGACCGCCTGGTGAACCTGCGGGTGGACGACAACCCGGCACCTCTCGTGGAGCTTCGCCGGCTGCTCGCGCTGCACCGCGCCTATGACGAGATGAACCAGGGGGACGAGGCGGTCGCGGTCAACCAGATCCCGAAGGCCGTGGAGCACTACACGCGCGCCGCGCAGCTCGCCCCCGGGATCGCCGAGCTGCCCTTCTGGCAGGCGGTGACGCTCTTCTCGGTGGGCAAGGAGGAGGAGGCGCTCAAGCTCTTCCGCGAGGTCTTCGCGCGGGACGAGCGCTGGGCGCGGCTGGTGCCGCGGCTGCCGGCGGCGGGGTTGTTGCCGGAGGATGCGAAGAAGATCGAGCGGATTCTGGCAGTGGCGCCGAAGTAGGCCCTGACCCCGGAAGGGAGAGCAGCAGATCATCGGACGGATCGGTCCGATCGGTCGGATCGGTCGGATGATTTCCCCCTTCCCCCGGCCTCTACCACCCCTCCTCCTCGAACAACGGCATCGCTGCCTGGCCGGGCTGCAAGAGATCTCCGGCCAGCGCCGCCACGCCCATCGCGCCCTTGTAGAGGCTGTCCGGCGTTTCCGAATCCGGGTGCGCGGCGGCGCGGGCAGCGCGATTGGCGAGAACTCGAGCGCGCGCCAGCCACTCCTCTCCTCCTCCTTTGCGCCAGAAGCTCAGCAGGGCGTAGGAGCGGCCGGCCAAGCCACAGCAGAGGCTGAGGACGGCGTCGGAGGACTCCCAGGTGTTCCAGGCGGTCCTCTCGGCCAGGTCTTGCCAGCGCGGCTCCTTCAGCATCTCGGCGGCGAGGGTCCAGAGGAAGAGGTAGCCGGCGCTGCCGTTGCACCAGCCGGGCATCGCGCTCGCTCCCTCCACGTCGTGCCAGCGCCAGCGCACGCCGCGCCCCCAGGGGCGGGCGCAGGCCGCCAGGTCGTTCATTCTTTCGGCGAAGCGCGCGGGGAGATCGGCTCCGGAGGAGCGGCTCCAGCGCAGGGCGGCGTAGAGATGGCCGGCCCAGCCGTGGGCCAGCCCCAGGTTCACCGAGCTGTCGTCGTCGCGGATCGGCGGCTGCGCATCGAGCTCGTCCCACAGCGTCTGCCGCTGGCTCTCTCCCCAGGTGGTCAACTCGCGGCGCGTCCCCCCCTCGTCGAGGACGTCGAGCAGGAGCGAGCCGCCGAGGAGGAGGCCGGAGCGGCCGAGGGTCACGTCCTGGTTCGGCCCGGGGTCCGCGCAGGACTTCAGGAAGGCGGCGACGGACTCGTCCCGCAGCCCCTCGAAGCTCTGGGCCTGGGCGATCAGCGCGCGCGTCGCGTGGATGCCGGGAGCGGTGTGGTAGAGGGCCGTCGGGCCGATCAGCTCTTCGCCGATCTGGATCTCGGGGTTGTAGTAGGCCCCATCGGTGCCGAGGAGCGCCGCGGCCCGCTCCGCCCAGAGATCCGCGAGCGCCAGGAGCTCGCCGTCCGCGCGCCCCTGGGCGATCCGGTAGAGCGCGCAGGCGATGCCCGCGGCGCCATAGTTGACCGAGGCGGTGGGGCGGGTCTCTACGCCGCTCTCGAAGACGCTCCCTCCCGGACGGACACGCTCCAAGACCCGCTCCAGGAGCCCCTCGGCGTCGGCCAGGTCGTTCGGCCGCGGACGGGGGACCGGCCGCGGCGGTGCGATCCCGGCGAGGGCCGCGGCGAAGCCGGCCATCGAGGGGAAGCGCTCGGCCGGGTCCTTGGCGAGGGCGCGGCGCAGCACCGGCTCCACCTCGGGCCAGGCATCGACGCCGCGCTCGGCGAAGGGGAGGGGCGGCTCCTCCGCGATCTGGCGGAGCATCTCGTCCTTATCGAGCGA
>Ga0126309_10000131_pt1 | contig 25428 bp, 23 predicted proteins | sample Plot56_FD_92541 | JGI IMG/M metagenome (GOLD analysis project Ga0126309, IMG submission 92541) | Serpentine soil microbial communities from UC McLaughlin Reserve, CA, USA - Plot56 | ecosystem: Environmental > Terrestrial > Soil > Grasslands | place: USA: UC McLaughlin Reserve, Lake County...
CAGGTGCGGCAGGGCGAGCTGATCGCCGAGATCGATCCGCGCGACGTGCGCAATGCGTTCGAGCAGGCCGAGGCCGACGTCGAGGTGGCGCGGGCCGAGGTGAGCACGGCGGCGGCGCAGCGCAAGCGCATCGAGAACCTGGCGGGCGCCGGCGTGCTGAGCACGCAGGATCTGGAGAACATTCAGCTCACCGAGACCAATGCCCGCGCCCAGCTCCTCAAGGCCGAGACCAACCTCCGGCTGGCGCGCGAGAAGACGGGCGACGTGACCATCCGCTCTCCCATCTCCGGCACGGTGATCGAAAAGACGGTGGAGCAGGGGCAGATCATCGCCTCGGCGAGCGGCAACGTTTCGGGGGGGACCACTCTGGTCAAGATGGCCGACCTCGGGACCGTACGGACCCGCGCCCTGGTCGACGAGATCGACATCGGCCGCATCGCTCCGGGCCAGCCGGCGGCGGTGACCGTGGAGGCTTATCCCGGCCGCACCTTCCGGGGCACCGTCACGAAGATCGAGCCGCAGGCCGTGGTCGAGCAGAACGTCACGATGTTCCCGGTGCTCATCCAGCTGGACAACCCGGAAGGTCTCTTGAAGCCCGGGATGAACGCCGAGGTGTCGATCGACATCGCGAGCCGTAAGAACGTGACGGCAGTGCCGAACGGCGCCGTGGTGTCGCTGCGCGAGGCGCCTACGGCCGGAGCGGTGCTGGGGCTCAAAGAGGCGGACGTCCGGTCGCGCCTGGCGGCCCTGCGGCAGCGGCGCGGCCCGGAAGGCCCTCGCGGTCCACGTCCGAATCGAGGGGGGCCGGCGGTCGATCCCACGGCGGGAGCCCGTCCCGGCGTCGTGTTCGTACACGGGGCGAACGGGCCCGAGCCGCGGGTGGTGATCCTCGGCCTCTCCGATTGGGACTACACCGAGGTCGTGGGCGGCCTGAAGCCCGGGACGGATGTCTACATGATCTCGGTGGCGCGCCTGCAGCAACAGCAGGAGCAGTTCTCGTCGCGGATGCGCGAGCGCGCCGGCGGCGGTATGTTCGGCGGCGGCCCGCAGCGTTCGGGCGGTGGGCAAGGAGGCGCGCAGGGGGGCGGCCGGCGGGGCGGCCAGTGAGCGGAGGAGGGAGAGCCCATGCTGCTCGGTGAGATCTTCCGCGTCGCCCTGGAGGCGGTCCGCGCCAACAAGCTCCGCTCGTTCCTGACCGCGCTCGGCATCATCATCGGCATCGCCGCGGTGATCGCCATGGTCGCGCTCGGCGAAGGGGCGCAGCGCATGGTCCAGGAGCGGCTCCAGGGTCTGGGGACCAACGTGCTCACCGTACGTCCGGGCCAGGAGCTGTTCGGCGGCGTCGACCGCGGGGACGCGCGGCTCACGCCCGACGACGCCCAGGCGCTGACCGCCGATCCTCAGGCGATCCTCCGGGTGAGCCCGCAGATGCAGCAGCGGCTCCAGGTCGAGTACCAGGGAGCGAACGGCAACATCAACGTGGAGGGGGTCTGGCCCGCCTTCTTCGAGATCCAGAGCCACCAGCTCGCCGTCGGCCGGATCTTCAACGAAGCCGAAGAGCGTGGACGCCGCCGCATCGCCGTGCTCGGCGCCCTGGTCGGCGATTCCCTGCGGACCCAAACGACGGCCCTGGTGGGGCAGACGATCCGCGTCCGGGGCATCCCGTTCGAGGTGATCGGAGTGCTCCAGTCGAAGGGATCGACCGGCTTCCAGAACCCCGACGACGAGGTCTACATCCCGCTCTCGACCGCGCAGCTCCGCGTCTTCGGCACCGACCGGGTCGGATCGATCCAGGTCCAGGCCCTGAGCGAGAAAGACATCGAGCCGGCGATCGCCGAGATCGACAGGGTGCTGCGGCGGGCGCACCGCCTGCGCATGGCGCAACCGAGCGACTTCTCGATCCGCAACCAGACGACCCTGCTGGAAACCTTCCGCTCGACGAGCCGCACGTTCTCCTTCCTCCTCGCCGGCATCGCCATGGTGTCGCTCCTGGTCGGAGGCATCGGCATCATGAACATCATGCTCGTCTCGGTGACCGAGAGGACGCGCGAGATCGGCGTCCGCAAAGCCCTCGGAGCGCGGCGGCGGGACATCCTGCTGCAGTTCCTCATCGAGGCGCTGGTGCTTTGCCTGGCGGGAGGAGCCATCGGCGTGATGGTCGGGGTGGGAGGGGCGGTGGCCATGCAGCGGATGGCCGGCTGGAACACCGCAGTCTCCGTAGAAGCCATCGTGATCGCCTTTTTCTTCTCGGCCGCGGTGGGCGTCTTCTTCGGCCTCTGGCCGGCGCGGCGGGCGGCGGGGTTGGATCCGATCGAGGCGTTGCGGTATGAGTGAGCGCGCCCCCGGGCGCTCTGGCCCTTGACCTGCGCTAAGCTTCAAAGCATGGCTGCGGATTCGTTACCTGAATGGGAAAAGCTGCTGGCCGCCGAGCGCCATTTGCAGGCGCTGGTTCCAGGGGCGGTCCTGGTTGGCGGTACGGCGGCGGCCCTCCATGCCGGACATCGGATCAGCTTGGACGGTGATCACGTTCTCTCCGATCTGGCGGAGAGGTTCGATCAGGTCATGGCCGATCTGGAGGCAGCCGCCGGTTGGCAGACGGCTCGCGCTCGGCGGCCGGTTCTGCTCCTCGGCCGCCTCGATGGCGTGCTCACAGGCATTCGCCAGCAACGGCGCATTCGCCCGCTGGAGACGGAGGAGATTGCCGGCCTGCGCGTGCCGACGTTGGCCGAGATGGCGCGGATCAAGGCCTGGCTTCTCGCGACGCGCCTCACGACGCGGGACTATCTCGACACCGTGGTCCTCCTTGAGCGCTTGGGAGAAACGGGTGCGCAATCCGCCATGCGGCCGCTCGACGAGCTTTATCCCCAGCCCAGCGGTGCGTCCGTCTTGGCCGAAGTGGTCGAGCGGCTCGGAGCGGCGCAGCCGGTCGATGCAATGGAGATCGACCTTGCGAGCTACAAGGGCCTGAAGGCTCCCTGGAACGACTGGCGGTATCTCACTGATCGCGGGCGCTTCTGGGCACGGATCCTGGGAGCCGCGCTGCTCAGCCCCCAGGAGAACGAGCCATGAGCGAATCGGTCTCTTTCACGTCGCAGGCGCTCTGGAACCGGAACCGGCTCGTCCTGGAGAGCGACGAAGTCCTAGCGCAGATCCTTGACCGCGGCAATCTCGCCGACTGGCGCGAGATCTATCGCCTGGCCGCCCGGCCCGGCCAAGAGGGCGCGGACCTCAGGCGCCGCATACTCCACCTCTGCCGGACCGTGCCGCTCTCCTTCCCTCATCTGTTCCTGGCCGCGATGGGGGCGCTGGGTGAAAGGCTGGACCCGTACCCGGATGTGCCCGCACCTCGGGATGACATCGCGTAGAACCCTCTCCGGTTCACGCTACAATCCCAGGCGGTTTTCCTGAAATCCCACAAGGAGGGTTCATGAGCCGCCGCCTGTCTACGACTGCCGCATCCGTCTGTCTGCTCCTGCTGCTTCCAGCTCTGGCCGCCGCGAAGCCGGCTCCGGCCAAGAAGCCGGTCGCCAAGAATCAGGTCAAAGTGAGCGCCAACAAGGAGGCCGCCATGGCCTCGATCGACACGCATCGCTCCGAGCTGACGGGGCTCTCCGACCAGATCTGGCGCTTTGCCGAGACGGCTCTGCGCGAGACGCGGTCATCCAAGACGCTGGCCGACTGGGCTGAGGGCCAGGGCTTCCGCGTCGAGCGCGGCGTGGCCGGGATGCCGACGGCGTTCATCGCGAGCTTCGGCGAGGGTCAGCCGGTGATCGGCATTCTCGGCGAGTTCGACGCTCTCCCCGGGATCTCTCAGAAGGCGCAACCCGGCAAGGAGGCGCTGGAGCCGGGCGCGGCCGGCCATGGCTGCGGGCACAATCTGTTCGGCGCCGCGAGCCTCGGCGCCGCGACCGCGGTCAAGGAGCTGATCCAGGCCGGCAAGCTCAAGGGCTCCATCCGCTTCTACGGCACGCCGGCGGAGGAGTCGGTCGGCGGCAAGCTCTACATGGTCCGCGAGGGGCTGTTCAAGGACGTGGACACGGTGCTCGCCTGGCACCCGTCGGGCGAGGTCCGCGCCGATACGCGGAGCACCCAGGCGCTGGTCGACTTCATCGTCGAGTTCCGGGGCAAGGCGGCCCACGCCGCGTTCGATCCCTGGAACGGACGCAGCGCTCTCGACGCGGTCGAGCTGTTCACGCACGGGCTCAACCTCATGCGCGAGCACGTCAAGCCGTCGGTCCGCATGCACTATGTGATCAAGGACGGCGGCGACGTGCCCAACGTCGTCCCCGAGCACGCGAAGATCTGGTGCTGGCTGCGCGACTCGGAGCATGCCTCGGTCGACGATCTGCTGGTGCGGGCGCGGAAGATCGCCGAGGGGGCGGCCCTGGCGGCGGGCGTCGAGGGGGAGGTCCGCGTCCAGTCCGGCGACTACGAGATGCTGGTCAACCGGACCGGGGCGCGCCTCCTCCACGCGAACCTGGAGTGGCTCGGGCCGGTCCCCTTCACGGAGAAGGACCAGGAGTTCGCGCGGCAGCTCCAGAAGTCGGCGGACGTCGAGGAGAAGGGGCTGGACGGCTCGATCCAGCCTCTGGATGAGAACCCCGGTCCGCCCGAGGGGGGATCGACGGACGTGGCGGACGTGAGTTGGAACGTGCCGACCCTGCACCTTTCGGTGTCCACCGCCCCGAACAACACCGCCTGGCACGCTTGGCCGGTCGTCGCCTGCGCCGGCACGACCGTGGGCCACGCGGGGATGATCTACGCCTCGAAGGCTCTGGCGGCCACGGCCGTGGACCTCTTCGAGAGCCCGGAGCAGCGCGCGGCGATCCGCAAGGAGTTCGCGGAGAAGACAAAGGGGAAAACGTACAAGGGGTACATCCCGGAGGGGCCTCCGCCGGTGCCGGTGCAGTAGGCCCTCACCCCCGGCCCCTCTCCCACAAGTGGGAGAGGGGTGTGGGTTAGAGGGTCCGAGGAGCCGGGGAATTCTTCGCTAACCTACACCCCTCTCCCGCTCGCGGGAGAGGGGCCGGGGGTGAGGGCTCCTACTCCCGCCACCCCAGAATCTCATCCACCATCTGCTGCGACAGCGGGTGATACCCCGGGCGGGCCTGCTCGTAGATCCGCAGCGCCAGCTCGGCTCCCGCGGGGGTTTTGGCGAGCTCGGTGAAGAGGGGCTTCAGGAACTTGCGGCGGCCCATGCCGGCGAGGAAGTGCTCCAGCGCCGGATTCGCCGGCTCGTAGTTGCCGCGGATCGCGCGCAGGAGCCAGGCGTTCAGGATCTCCGAGTTCCCCGACTGGGTGAAGCGGAAGGCGGCGTCCAAGTCCGCCAGCTTGTCCGCTCCCAGCGGCTCCGGCAGGTTGCGGATGAAGTGCAACCAGTGGTGGGTGGTCCAATTCGGCGTCTGGAGCTGCGCGGCCGGGGCTCCCTGCGCGAAGGCCTTCACCTGTTGATCCACCTGGGCCAGGGCGGTCGAGCGGATCTTCGCTTCGTTGGACGGCACGCCCGGGCCGTAGATCCACTTCTCGATCTGCAGCTTCTCGGCGAGCCCCGGCTGATCCTTCAACAGGTTGTCCTGCAGGTAGGCCACGAAGCGCGCCGTGTCCATCGACTGGAAGGCGTGCGACTCGAACCAGGAGCGCAGGAACGGGTCGAACCGCTGGCGGCCGACCGCCTCCTCGATCGTCCGCAGGAAGAGGGCGCCCTTCTCGTACGCGACGTCGCCGGTCGCCTCGTCCGGATCGCGCCCCGCCAGGTTCAGGAAGAGGTGGGTGTCCGGGCTGTCGGCGCCGAGCTCGTCGATGGCGGCCTGCAGGTCCTGCCGGCCGAGGACGGCCAACATGTCCGTGTATTCCTTGCCGTAGAGGGCCTCCATGATGCGGCGCTCGAAGTAGGTGGTGAAACCCTCGTTCAGCCAGAAGTCGTTCCAGGTGGCGTTGGTCACCAGGTTGCCGGACCACGAATGCGCGAGCTCATGGGCGATGAGCGAGACGAGCGAGCGGTCGCGCGCGAGGATCGTCGGCGTGGTGAAGGTCAGCCGCGGATTTTCCATGCCGCCGTAGGGGAAGCTCGGCGGCAGGATGATCATGTCGTAGCGCCCCCAGCGGTAGGGGCCGTAGAGCCGCTCGGCGGCCTCGATCATCTTCGGGGTGTCGGCGAGCTCCCAGGCCGCGAGGTCGATGACGCCCGGCTCGGCGTAGACGCCGCTGCGTTGCCCGAGCGGCCGGAACTCGAGCTCGCCCACGGCCAAGGCGAGCAGATAGGACGGGATCGGCTGCTCCATCTTGAAGTGGTAGACGCCGTCCGCGCTGTCTTCGGTCGGATTCTCGGCGCTCATCAGCGCGAGCAGGCCGCGGGGCACCCGGATCGTGGCCTCGTAGGTCATGCGCACACCGGGCGTGTCCTGACAGGGGACCCAGGTGCGGGCGAGGATCGACTCCGACTGGGTCAGCAGGAACGGGGTGGTCTTCGCGGCGGTCTGCGCCGGCTCCAGCCACTGGAGGGCCGCGGCCTCGGGGCGCGTGGAGTAGTCCACGTTCACCCACTGCGTCTGCGGCGTGATCTCGATCTCCAGGGCGCGGCCGAGGAGCGGGACCGGGTCGCGCAGCGTGAAGCGGGTCGCCTGGCCGGAGTCGAGCGTGACCCGCCGGACGTCCAAGTCGCGGGTGTCGAGGATCAGGCGGTCGGCGCCCGTCTTGTTCTTGATGCGCAGGCTGGCGCGGCCGGTGAGCTTCTTCTGGGGGAAGTCGACCGTCAAGTCGAGCTTCAGGTGCTCGACGGCGACCTCGTCCGGCTGGGCGAACGAATGGGGGTCCTGGGAGGTCTCCTGGACCATGCGCACGGCCGCGGCCGCCACCGGCTGTGGCTTCGGCGCCGGCGCCGCGCAGGCGGCGAGGAGGGGAAGGAGGCCGAGGAGGAGGACAGCGTGAAGTCGGGTCAATTGTCTGGTCAAATCGCCGGATCTCCCTGGTCGAGGGCACGGTGCAGGCGCTGGACGATCGCGAACACTTCGGGCCGGGTGAGCTTCGAGCCGGGGCCGGCGGTCTCGATGCGGTCGAGCGTGGCATAGGCCAAGTGGATCGGCAGGGCGTTGAAGGCGACCAGGCCCCGTTCGGCCCCGGCCCGCTGCAAGGTGAGCGCGTAGGCCGCGGCCTCGGCGAGATCGCGCCGGGCGAGGGCCAGGATCTGGGCGCGGTCCACGCCCTCCGGCAGATAGAGCCTCCCCTGGGTGGCGTCCGAGGCCGAGTCCTTGAGGATGTTCACCAGCTGGAGCCCTTCGCCGAAGGCGCGGGACCGCCCGCGCAGCTCCGCGGCGACCGGCGCCAGCACCGGATGCTCCAGCAGGAACAGCTCGGTCAGCAGCTCGCCCACGATCCCGGCGACCACGTAGCAGTAGTCCTGGAGGTCCGCCAGGCCGGCCAGCCGCAGCTCGCCTGCGGGAGTGACCCGCGCGACGAAGCCGGCCATCCCCCGCGCCGTGCGCGCGGTGTGCTCGCGGATCAGCTCCACGGCCTCCGGCGCGAGCGCGAAGAAGGCTTCGAGGACCGCCGGAACCTCGGCCAGCAGGTCGCGGTAGGCCGGCTGCTCGCAGGGGACCTCCTCGGTCCAGCGGCGCGACAGCTCGGCGGTGGCCGCCGGATCGAACCGCTCCAGCAGATGGGCGAACTGCTCCAGAGCCTCGACGCGCCGCTCCCGCGGCCAGGCGGCCGCGTCCTCGAACGTGTCGGCGATGCGGAAGAGGAGGTAGGAGAGCGTGACCTCGCGCCGGATCGGATCGGGGAGGAGCGGGATGGCGAGCGCGAAGGTGCGGCTCGTCGCGATCAGCAGCTGCTCCAGATCCACGTCGCCGCTCTCCTGGGGCCTCGATTCAGCAGTCACCACGGGGCTCAGGATACCAGCACTTCGGTCCCCTCGACCTCCTCGCCGCGGAGGGCGCGCTCCAGGGCGCCGGGGACGAGGCCGTTCAAGATCAGCGAGGGGATGCCCTGCCGGGCGAGGCCGAGGGCCGTCTCGACGCGGTGCAGCATGCCGCCGGTCACGTCGACGCCGGCCGGCGCGCCGATCGCCTTGGCGGCCGTGGCGAACGTCTCCGCCGAGATCCGCGGGATGGTGCGGCCGGCGCCGTCCCAGACCCCGTCCGTCTCGCCGAGCCAGAGGACGCGGCGGACGCGGAGGCCGCTCTCCGGCAGCCGCCGCGCGAGCAGCTCGAACATCCGCTCGGTCGAGCAGATGGAGACGCCCCATTCGCGGTCGGTGACCACGTCGCCATAGACGACCGGCAGCAGACCTTGCCCGAGGGCGAGGCGGAGCGGCTCGTCCGCCAAGGCGGCGGGAACGCCCGCGGCGGAGACCACGCAGCTCGACGGCGCGATGGAGAAGGGGAGGGCCCCGGCCGCGGCCAGAGCGGCGGTGACGATCCGGTGCAGCGCGGCGGCGCGCTCCTGGGTGAGCGCGACACCGGGGAGCTGATCCGCGGTCTGGATCCCCTGCGCCAACCGAAAGCGGCGGGCGGCCACGTGGCCGAACGAGCCGCTCCCATGACCGAGGATCAAACGCCCGAGGATCAGCCCTCCCGCGGACCCGGCGGCCCGCGCGATCTCTCCGGCCAGCCGCTCGATCACCTCCATCCGCGGCGACTCCGGACGGGTCTTGTCGGTGATCAGGCTGCCGCCGAGCTTGACGAGAAGGACGTCCTGCACGCTAGAAGAGGTGCTGGGTCTCGGTGTCCGGTCCATCGCCCACGCCGTCGCGGATGACGAAGCCGACCGCGGGGAGGTCCTCCAGCCGCTCGGCGATCTCGTCCTCCGAGTCCGGATCGCAGATCACGTGCACGTTGGCGCCGGCGTCCAGGGTGGCATATGCCGAGAGGCCCTCCTGGCGCAGCTCGCGGACGGCGCGGAGGACGGCGACGGTGCCGGGGCTCCAGTAGAAGATCGGTGGCTTGGAGGACATGGCGACCAGGTGGAGATCGATCGCCTCCTCCTCGATGAGCGGGCCGAGCAGATCGAGATCCGCTTCCTCGATGGCGTGGCGGACCTGCTCCAGGCGTTTCGGGAGGAGCTCCTGGCGCTTGGTGTAGTAGGGGCTGGTGGGCGCGCGCTGGTGCCCTTCCCGCGAGGAGACGATCTTGGGGCCGATCTCGACCACCGCGATCACGTCGCGCAGCTCCCAGTGGATGGCCGGCGCGAGCTGCATCGCGTGGCTGCGCGACTCTTCGGTCGACCCGGGCCGGATGTCCGACGGCCACTCCACGTAGCCGCCCAGCACGGAGCGGGCGGCCGAGCCCGAGCCGCTGCGCCGGGCCAGGCGCGACAGATCCTCCATGGGAGCGTCGCTCTTGCCGAGGACGCCGGCCGCGGCGAGCGTCAGGGCCGCGAAGCCCGACGCCGAAGAGGCGAGGCCGGCGGCCGAGGGGAACGTGTTGCGCGTCGCTACCCGGAAGTGCTCCTTGCGGCCTGCCCACCCCCGGATGTTGTCGAGCTGCTTGACGACGCGCCGGACGAACTCGGGCGCGGGGGTTCCGAAGCCGCCGTCGGGCTCGCTGATCCAGACTTCATCGCGCTCCCCGTCGAGGACGTCGACCGTACATTGGGTCACGCACTCTTCCAGAGTCATCGAAATGGACGGGTTCATCGGCAGCGCCTGCTCCAGGTCGCGGGCGCCCCAGTACTTGATGAACGCGATGTTGGCCGGCGCGGAGACGGTGGTCTTGCTCATCCGAGATCCTCCCGACGAAACCCCGGTGCTCCGAGGTGGACAGGGTGAAAGGGATAGGGGCGTAGAAATTGCCAACGGGCGACCCGTTCGGGATCAGGATGATAAACCAGGAGAGATCCGGCACCAGGGCCCGAGAGCGAGCCGGCGCCGGAGATCTTGGCAGCTCCTCCTTCAGTTTCCACCCGGCGCGCCAGGGCACGAACCTCCCCGGGGACCACACCGAGATCCTCGAGGCAGGCCTCATGCTCGCGAATCTGATGCAAAGTACGGTCCGGGTCTCCGTCTCTGCTCTCCAGCTGCATCCGCAGCGCGCGGGTCGCCGCTTCCATCCGGTCGAGCGTGCGCTCGTGCCGTGCGGGATCGCGCTCGCGCAGGGCACGGACCGCGGCCACCACCGCGCCGGTCGGCTCGGCGGGCGTCCCCGTATCGTAGACCCGCAGCCGGCGGAGGAGGTCCGAGCGCACGGCCACGGGCTCGGTCTCCATCTCCCCCGACGCCAGCCGCCGCGCCCACACCACGCCCCCCTGGAGGACCGTGGCGCCGTCCACGCCCGAGGGGAGGCCGTGCTGCCGGCGCTCCACCTCCAGCGCGAGGCGGGCGAGGCGCTCCGGGTCGGTCCCCTCCGCGGAGGCGAACGCCAGGACCGCGGCGACCACCGCCGTGGCCGTGGCCGCCGAGCTGCCGAATCCCGAGCCGATGGGGAGGCCGGAGTCGATGCGCAAAGAGGCTCCTGCGAGACCGGAGGCCGCCGCGCCGAGCGCTTCGACGGCCTCCCCGAGGGCGATTTTGACAACGTGGGCTGGATCTTTGCCACGCACCTCCTGGAACGCCGCCGGAGCCGGGTGCTCGGCATAGCGGTCCCAGCGCTCGTGGGTGGCGCGGGCGTAGGCGCGCAGAGCCTCCCAGGAGGTCGCCTCCCGATGGGCCAGGCCGGGGAGGTCCAGGTGGACCTCCCCGGCCTCATCAGGGGGGAGAGGAGAGAGCCGGGCGGTGAGGCGGAGGTCGATCGCCGCGACCAGGGCGGGCCGCCCATAGACCGCGGCGTGCTCGCCCATCAGGATCAGCTTGCCAGGAGCGGAGACCTCGACCGGGCGGCGCGCCGGCATCATGCGTCGGTGCGGCCGCGCGTCAGGCGAGATGCGGCCGCTCCGGGGGTTCCGGATGGTCTGAGACGTGGACGCCGCGCGCCAGCTTCTCGTGCGCCCGCGCCAAATCTTGCGAGGTGAACGCGGCCATCAGCGACAGCTCGCCGGCCAGGACGACGGCCCCGAGGATCTCGGCCAGGCGCGTCACGGCCTCGCCCGGCCGCTCCGGATCGGGCGACACGCCGAGCATGGCGAGCGCCTCCCGCTGCGTGTCGAGCTGCGTGCCGCCGCCCACGGCCCCGAGCGGGACGTCGGGCATGAAGACCGAGGCGAAGACCCCGTCCGGCCCCCGCGGCTCGATGCAGGTGATGCCCATCGAGCCCTCGACCACGTGCGCCGGATCCTGGCCCGTCGCGATGAAGAAGGCCGCCAGAACGTTGGCGAAGTGGGCGTTGTAGCCCATCGAGCCGGCCGCGATCGAGCCGAGCAGGTTCTTGCGGTACTGCACCTCGACGAGGTCGCGCGCGTTCGTCTTGAGCGAGTGGTGGAGGACCGGCGCCTCCAGGAGGACCTCGGCGTAGATCCGCTTGCCGCGCCCCTCCTGCCAGTTGATCGCCGCCGGCTTCTTGTCCACGCAGTAGTTGCCCGACAGGCCGATGCACGGCACGCCGGTCCCCGGCTCGATGAGCTCGTTGACCACGCGGTCGCAGGCGATCGTCACCATGTTCATGCCCATGGCATCGCCCGAGTCGAAGCGGAAGCGGAGGAAGACGGTCGAGCCGAAGGCGTAGGGGCGCACCTCCAGCAGCCGCAGGTGCCGGCTGGTGGCCTCGGTGTGCCGCCGGATCTCCTCCATGTTCTCCGTGATCCACTGCACGAACCACTGGGTCTGCACGATGCCCGAGGTGCGGAAGACCGGGGCGCGGGTCATCCCCACGTCCTCGATCCGCACCACGGCGCCGCCCGCCTCGCGGATGGCCGTGCAGCCGCGGTTGGTGCTCGCGATGAGAGCCGCCTCGGTGGTCGCGAGAGGCACGTAGAAGTCGCCGTCGGCGACCTTGCCGCGGACGCGCAGCGGGCCGACGACTCCCATCGGGATCTGGGCCACGCCGATGAAGTTCTCGCAATGGCGCTGCGAGGCGCGCCGGACGTCCAGCGAGTGGTGGGCGATGTTGGGGAGCGGCGTCTCGGTCATCCGCTCCAGCGCCTCGCGCCGGATCTCCGCGGCCTCTTCGGCCGGCAGGTCTTTGGGTAGCTGGTGGAAGCGGCGTTCCCCACGCACCAGCGAGTCGACGAGCTCGTCGCGCGTCGAGCCGGCCGGGGGAAGCGGATTGGCGTTCGTCTTGGTCATCTCAGGTCCCTTTGCGGATCTCGGCGTGGCGCAGCTCCGCGACCGTTCTCATCCCGAGGCAGAACATGCAGATTCTCAATTCCTGGACGAACCGGCGGACCCGGTCCGCGACCTTCTCCGGCGATTCCAGGGCCGGAGCCAGGAAGGGGTAAGCCATGCCGACCAGGTCGGCGCCCAGGGCGATCGCCTTGGCGGCATCCAGGCCGTTGCGGATGCCGCCGCTGGCGATCACCGTCACGTCCGGCACCTGCCGGACCTCCTGGATCGAACGCGGAGTGGGGAGCCCCCAGCCCGCGAAGATCTCGCCGATCTCCGTGTCTCCGGCGCGCGCGGCTTCGATCCGCGCCCAGCTCGTGCCCCCCACGCCCGCCGTGTCGAGGATGCGCACTCCCTGCCCGGCGAGCGACCGCGCGGCCCGCGCCGAAAGGCCGGAGCCGACCTCTTTGGCGACCACCGGCACGCCGAGCTCGCGGACGACCTCGCCGATCTTCGGCAGAAGCCCCGCGAAGTTGCACTGCCCCTCGGGCTGGATGGCCTCCTGCAGCGGGTTCAGGTGCAACACCAGAGCGTCGGCCTGGATCATGTCGACCACCTGCCGGCACTCGCGCACGCCCATGCCGTAGTTGAGCTGGACGGCGCCGAGGTTGGCGAGCAGGGGGACCGACGGAGCGACGTCGCGGACGCGGAAGGTATCAGCTTTGGCAGGGTCTTCCAACGCCTTGCGCTGCGATCCCACGCCGACCGCGACGCCGGTCGTCTCGGCGCCCGCCGCGAGGTTCCGGTTGATCGCGCCCGCAGCCTCCGTGCCGCCGGTCATACAGGAGATCAGGAGCGGGGCGGCGAGGCGGCGGCCGAGGAATTCGACGGAGGTGTCGATCTCCGCCATGTCGATCTCGGGCAGCGCCTCGTGACCGAAGCGGTACTCGTCGAAGGCGCTCGTCCCGAGCTGCATGCGCTCGTCCAAAGCCAGGCGGATGTGCTCGGCTTTTCGATCGCGATCCAGGTCGACCGCCGGATCGAGCAGGGCGGTCAACTCTCGCGCTCCCAGAGGTAGTCGACGAGGCCGGCGAGGAACAGCCGGCCGTCGGGCCGCAGATCGAGCCCGTCGAGGGTCTCCCGCGCGGAGCGCAGGCGCTCGGCCACCATCGCGGTGACCCGGGCCCGCGCGCCGGTCTCTTCGAGGAGACGCTGCGCGCGGGCGATCACGTCGGCCGGCAGGTCGGGATTGCCGAGCGCCGCTTCCAGGAAGTGCCGCTGCTCGGGCGTGGCCGCGGCGAGGGCGTGGAAGATCAGGAAGGTGAACTTCCCTTCCCGGAGGTCTTCGCCCACGGGCTTCCCGACGGTGCCCAGATCGCCGAACATGCCGAGCAGGTCGTCCTGGAGCTGGAAGGCCTCGCCGACGTCGGTGCCGTAGCGCGAGAGCGCCGCGAGGACCGGCTCCGGCGCCCGCGCCAGCAGAGCGCCGAGCTGGATCGGGCGCTCCGCCGTATAGCAACCGGACTTGAGCCGCAGCACCCGCAGCAGCTCCTCCTCGCGGGCCGCGCGCCGCTGCGCCACCAGCAGCTCGAGATACTGGCCGCCGATGACCTCCTCGCTCATCGCGGAGAAGCGGCGGGTCAGCTCACCCGGCAGCTGCGCTCCGGTGAACAGCTCGACGGCCCAGGTGTGGGCGAGATCGCCGAGCAGGATCGCTACGGAGCGGCCGAAGTCCTGGGCGTCGCCGTGGAAGCCGCGCGCCAGGTGCGACTGCCGGAAGCGCTCGTGCGCGGACGGCTGGCCGCGGCGCACCTCCGCGTGGTCCATGATGTCGTCGTGGATCAACAGATAGGTGTGGAGGAGCTCGGTGGCGAGCGCGACGGGCAGCGCCTCCTCGTCCTCCTGGCCGCCGCAGGCGCGGTAGGTGTAGTAGACCAGCGCCGGGCGCAGGCGCTTGCCGCCCTGGGTGACCAGCTCGCCGACGCCGTCGATCAGGTCGTGCATCTCCCGGGAGCCGGACGCCGCCTGGCGCTTGGCGGCCAGCCACGCCTCGAGCTCGCGGTCGAGCTTCTCCCGAAAGCCGTCGAGAAGGCCGGTGAAATCCCCAGGAGCCGCTTGCGGGCGGACCATGGACGATGCCGCTGAGGGTCCCATGCAGTGTCTGGTTGTCCCGTTCTTCTCTCGTTGTCCGAAGTCTAACCCGCGAGAGTCTACTCCGCGCGCGAGCCTGCGTGCCGTCTCCGAAGGCGGATTGTAGCCGAAAGGACTTTGCCATGCAAAGTACGATAGGCTGACCCCCATGAGCCTGGATCTCTTTCACGTCGATGCCTTCACCGAAAGGCCGTTCGGCGGCAATCCCGCGGCGGTCTGCCTGCTGCCGGAGGCGCGTCCGGCGGAGTGGATGCAGCTGGTGGCGCGGGAGATGAGCCTGTCCGAGACGGCGTTCCTGCATCCGGCCGAGGACGGGGAATGGAACCTGCGCTGGTTCACCCCCGCGATCGAGGTGGAGCTCTGCGGGCACGCGACCCTGGCGAGCGCCCACGTGCTCTGGGAGACCGGCCGGCTGGCGCCCACGGAGGTGGCCCGGTTCCACACGCTCTCCGGCCTGCTGACGGCGGAGCAGCGGGACGGCGCCATCGAGCTCGACTTCCCGGCGCGGACCGCCGCGGAGGTGGAGCCGCCTCCGGGTCTCGCCGACGCGCTCGGCGTCACGCCGATCTACGCCGGCAAGAGCCGGTACGATTACCTCATCGAAGCGCCGTCGGAGGAGGCGGTCCGCGCCGCGGCCCCGGACTTCGGGTGCCTGCGGACCCTCCCGGTGCGCGGCGTGATCCTCACGGCCGCGGCCGCCGCGGGGCCGTACGACTTCATCTCGCGCTTCTTCGCGCCGGGCTCGGGCGTCGACGAGGACCCGGTGACCGGCTCGGCCCACTGCACGCTCGGTCCCTTCTGGGCGGCGCGGCTGGGCAAGACCTCCTTCATGGCCTGGCAGGCCTCCGCACGGGGAGGCGCGGTGCGGGTGCGGGTCGAAGGCGACCGGGTGAAGCTGGGAGGGCAGGCGGTGACGGCGCTGCGCGGGCAGCTCCTGGTCTGAGCGGACCGGCGCGTTTGGCAGAGCGGCCCGCACTCCTTTGTATGGAGGATCGCGGATGATCGACGTGCAGGACGCTGGAACCAAGAGGACCGCGCTCCGCGAGCCGCGGCTCTCCCGCGCCGTCCTCGGGATGGGCAGCTCCGGTCTCCGCGAGGTGATGGAGATCGCCTCCCGCCCGGGCGTCCTCTCCTTCGCCGTCGGCCTCCCTGCCACCGATCTGTTCCCCCGCGAGGCCCTCGCCGCAGGGACGGCGCACGCCCTGCGGACCGAGCCGGCGGCGCTCCAGTACACCCTGCCTCTGCGGGAGCTCAAAGAAGAGATCGTCCGCATCATGGCCTTGCGCGGAGTCCGCTGCCGGCCGGAGCAGGTCTTCCTGACCTCGGGCGCGCAGCAGGCCATGGACCTCCTGTCCCACCTCCTCCTCGATCCCGGAGGGCAGGTCGTGCTGGAAGAGGCGATCTACGACGGCATCCGGATCGCGGTGCGGCGCTTCGAGCCGCGGATTCTGACCGTGCCGACCTCCGGGGACTGTGGGATCGACGTCGACGCGGTCGCCGCCCTGCTCTCCGGCGGCGCCCGTCCTGCCTTCCTGTATCTGATCCCCGAGAGCCACAACCCGCTGGGCGCGAGCCTCCCGTTGGAGTCGCGCCAGCGGCTCGCGCAGCTCGCCCGGGATTACCGCATGCCGCTCCTCGAAGACGACACCTACGGCCTTCTGGGGGATGCCGAGCGCACCCTCCCGGCTCTGCGGGCGTTCGAGGAGGACTGGGTTTATTACATCGGCTCGTTCGCGAAGATCCTGGCGCCGGCGCTGCGGGTCGGCTGGACCGTGGTGCCGGAGTCGCTGATCCCGCGGCTCTCCATGCTCAAGCACGCGGCGGACGTCGACACCGCGTCGATCGGCCACCGCGCCGTCGCGGCGTACCTCGCGGCCGGGCACCTGCCGGGGCATCTGGAGACGCTGCGCCGCGAGTACCGCCGCCGCCGGGACGCGATGCTCGCCGCGCTCGCCGCCCACATGCCGGCCGGAACGCGGTGGAACCGTCCGGAGGCAGGCTTCTACCTCTGGGTCGAGCTGCCGCGGTCCTGGGACGCGACGGCTCTCCTCCGCGTCGCCGCGGAGAGCGAGCAGGTGGCCTTCGCCCCGGGGGAGGCCTTCGCGGCCACGGATGCCGCGAGCATCCGGCACTGCCTGCGCCTGAGCTTCGGGAACTGTTCACCGGAGCGGATCGAAGAGGGAGCCCGGCGCCTCGGCCGCGCCCTCTCGCGCTTCACTCCCGCGGCCTAGGGCCGCCGAGACCTCACCCCCCGACCCCCTCTCCCATCGCCCCGCCTTCCCCCGGGAGAGGGGGCGCCACCACCCGAAAAGCCTGCGAGCTCGCGAGGGTGGGGGTTTCCCCCTCTCCCGGTCGGTGGGGGGGCGATGGGAGAGGGGGCCAGGGGGTGAGGACTACGGAGCTGGCTCCACCACTCAGTCCTGAAGTGCTCTCAGGACACGGGCCCGCCGCTCTCCGGTCCTTGGGCATTGCGGCGCCAGACGGCGATGAGGTGATGGAACGCCTCGATCAGCCGCTGGAGCGCCTCTTCCTCGTCGGCTCCCACCGGCCCATGCAGGCCGAGGAGCTTGCGGACGTCGAGGCCCGCGAGTCCCACGTCCGCGCCGATCCGCCAACCCGCCTCGGACTCCCGGTTGCGGGGAACCGTGGGCTTGCCGTTGATGATCTGCAGCGCGTTGTGGAGGTCGTAGAGGTCGCACCCGAGAGTGTCCAGCAGCTTCTCCAGCGTATCGAGAGAGGGCTTCTGCCGCCCCGTCTCGTAGGCCGAGAGCATGCCTTTGGTGATGCCGGCGGCGTCGGCGACCTGGTACTGCTTCCTGCCATGCCGGTCACGCAGCCAACGCAAGGCGTGGCCGAGGCCGGTCAGAACAGATGTACGCACGGCTCCTGTCTCCTGGAAGGGTCCCGGCGGGCGAAAAGCCGCGGACCGGGAGGGGTGTAGGCATTCATCTTCATGGGTGGAAGTGTAGGCGAAAAGAAGGCGTAAATCAAGCGGCACGGAGCGTAAGTTTTCATCTGATACCATCCCCGCCCATGACCGGATCTCCCCCTACGCTCGCGGACGTCGAACAGGCCCGCCGGAGGCTGTCGGGACACGTGCGCCGGACCCCCCTGGTGCGCGCCGAGCCCCTGCTGCGCGCTGTCCCCGCGTCCCATCTCACGCTCAAGCTCGAGCTGCTCCAGGTCACCGGCTCCTTCAAGGCCCGCGGCGCCACCAACAAGGTCCTCACCCTGGCCCCCGAAGAGCTCGGCCGCGGCCTGGTGACGGCGTCCGGCGGCAACCATGGCCTCGGGGTGGCCTACGCCGGCCACCTCGCCGGTGCGCCCGTCACGATCTACCTGCCGTCCAACGTTCCGCCCGCCAAGGCCGAGAAGCTCGAGAGCTGGGGCGCCCGCGTGATCTGGGAGGGGAGCGTGTGGGACGAGGCCGACCTCGCGGCGCGCGAAACCGCCCGCGCCACCGGCGCGCGCTACGTCCACGCGTTCGCCGATCCGGCGGTCATCGCCGGCCAAGGCACCATCGGCCTGGAGATCCTGGAGGACGATCCGGAGACCGGCGTGCTGCTGGTCGCGATCGGCGGCGGCGGCCTGATCTCGGGAGTCGCGACCGCCGTCAAGGCGCTGCGCCCCGAGATCCGCGTGATCGGAGTGGAGCCGGTCGGCGCTCCCACCCTCCACGCGAGCCTCCGCGCCGGGCGCGTCGTCGAGCTCGAACGGATCACCACCGCGGCCAACACCCTCGCCCCGCGGAGCAGCGCCGACCTCAACTTCGAGATCATCCGCCGCACCGTGGACGAGATCGTCCTGGTCGACGACGAAGAGATGCGGGAGGCGGCGCGCTGGCTCTGGTTCGAGATGGGCCTCGCGGCCGAGCTGTCGGGCGCCGCGGCCATGGCGGCCCTCCTCGCCGGCCGCGTCGCCGCGGACGGCCAGCGGGTCTGTGCCTTGATCTGCGGAGCCGGAACCGACGGGCTCCGCTCCTGAGTCGTCCGGAATGTGGACCGGAATGCTGGCCGGGATGGTGGCCTCCTCTCAGAACCGCGAAAACGGAAATCGCAACTTACCACTTTTACGCGGCGGAAGCTCCACCTTTCCGGTCCAGGATGCCGGATTGCACCGCCGAATTGCCGGCAGAGGACAATCTTTTTAATAAGAGTGGGTAAAGTGGCCTATGGATGCAGCCACGTCGTGCCCTGCAGGCGCTCGGCGAACGAGAAGCCCACCTCGGACACGCAACCCGACGCGCCCTTCCAGCAGACCGTCGGAGCCGGCTGGCTCCATTTCTGGTTGCCGTAGACCGGACGGATGACGGACGCGTCGACGCGCGCCACGGCGGAGGAGCAGTGCAGCTCTCCGGCGGCCGCGCAGGCGGGGAGGACGCGCAGGCGCGCTTCGCCCAGCGTCCCGTCGTTCGCCAGGTCGATCTGTATCTCAAAGGACACGCGGCCGAGATCCTGGCTGGGCTGAACCGGGAGAACGTCGACCCGGTAGGAGGCGCGGACGCCTCCCGAGATCGGCTCGGCCGCAGCGCCGCGGTAGATGCTGACCAGCTTGTGCACGCGCCCTCCGGAGCTCTCCGGGTCCCAGGCCGTGAAGCGCAGCGTGCGGGCCAGCACGGAAAAGACGTGCAGGTCGGCGGGCGTGAACGCATGCGCGCACTGCTTGAAGATCGCCTGCAGGCCGCGTCCCACCTTGCCGTCCGCGGCGGTGCCCCCTTCCTCATCCGTGAGGTTGTTGATGATGAGCAGAGAGAAGGGATCCTCGTTGTGCAGCGGGTCGTTGGTCGGATCGACGATCACCGCCATGGCGTGGGGATCTTCCAGCTTGGAGAGGTCGGAGCTCGGCCGGTCGCGGATCAGGTACATTGTGTTGAGCCGCGGGCGCGTCGGATTGCGCAGGAGCTTCGAATCGCTCGGCTCGACGGCGAACGCGATCTGGCGCTCCGGGCCGGCCGGATTGCCTTCGACGTCGTGTTGCTCCATCAGGCCGAGGCCCGCCAGGTTGCCTTCCCCCGAGCCGTAGCTGAACAGGAACATGGCGGCCCGGTCGTCATAACCGGGACCGAAAAGAATGGCGGAGCGGCCGAGGATCGCGCGAAGCTGGCCGGCTTCGCAGTCGACCTGCGCGTCGGTCAGCGGGTGGACCGGCTGGGCCGCCGCCGGAGAATTAAAGAGGGCGAGACCAGCGAAGAGAAGGAAACCCGTCGCTGCACTTCCTGGGGAGTAACTCAAGGGAAACCTCCTCGGCCGCTGGGGCCGGTCTGCCGGCCTCGCCGCACGCTTCGGTCTAGAGCAAGGATCGAGCCAGCCTGAGACCTGAGGGGGACGGACGGGATCGAACGTTCCCTCGCGCAGCCGATGTCCCACCTGGCGGGGTGGCAGGCACCGTACCTGTTGACCGCGTCGGCGCCCGCGGCACCAAGGACGATCGACGCGGATCGACGGTGGATCAAATAGAATCCCGCGCGACGCTGGGGCGCAACCGCCGCAGCGTGCTCAAGCTCAAGAGGGGGATCGCGATGGAAATTTCTACGGTCGGCGTCATCGGCGCCGGCGTGATGGGTGTCGGTGTTGCGCAGAACCTGGCCCAGACCGGCCACCAGGCGATCCTGGTGGACGTCTCCGACGAGGTGCTGTCTCGCGCCCGCGACGAGATCCGCAAGAACCTGCGCTTCCAGGGCATGTTCCAGAAGGGAGCGGGAGGCACCCCCCAGGGGAGTAAACCCGAGCCGGCCGACACGGTGCTCGGCCGCATTCGATTCACCACGCGTCTCGAAGACCTCTCCGAGGTGGACTTCGTGGTCGAGAACGTCCCGGAGAAGTGGGACATCAAGAGCCAGATCTACCCGCGGATCGACGTCATCTGCCCGCAGCGCGCGGTCTTCGCGGTCAACACGTCCTGCTTCTCGATCACCAGAGTCGGCGCGCTGACCAAGCGCCCGGACCGGATCATCGGCATGCACTTCATGAACCCGGTGCCGATGAAGCCGATGGTCGAGGCGATCCGCGGCTATCACACCAGCGAGGAGACGATCGCGACCGCCCACCAGTTCCTCCGCCAGATGGGCAAGGACTGGATCCTGGTCAACGACTACCCGGGCTTCGTCTCCAACCGCGTGCTGATGCTGACGATCAACGAAGCCGTCTTCCTGGTGCAGGACGGCGTCGCCACGGCGGAGCAGGTCGACCAGCTCTTCAAGACCTGCTTCGGGCACAAGATGGGCCCGCTGGAGACCGCCGACTTGATCGGGCTCGACACGATCCTCTACTCGATCGAGGTCCTGCACGAGTCCTACAACGACAGCAAGTATCGTCCCGCTCCGCTGCTCAAGAAGATGGTCGACGCCGGCCTCCACGGGCGGAAGAATGGAAAAGGCTTCTACGACTACAGCGCCTCGCTGTAACGAATGGATGGATCGACCATGGACCAGACGCAAAGCCTGACCGAGAATCAGAACAAGATCAAGGAATTCCTGTCGCGCTTCTTCAAGAACCACGACCTGCAGCCGGAGGAGGACATCTTCGCGCTCGGCTTCGTGAACTCGCTCCTCGCGATGCAGCTCGTCGCGTTCGTCGAGAAGGAGTTCTCGGTCCGCGTCGAGGATGAGGACCTGGACCTCGACAACTTCCGCTCGATCCAGGCCATCTCCAACCTGGTCGCGAAGAAGAGCGGCGCAGCGGCGCCCGCGGCCTCATGAAGCTCGAGCTCACGCCCGAGCAGCGGGCCGCCCGCGCGGAGGTCCGTGCCTTCGCCGAGGCCGAGCTGGCCCCCTTCGCGGGCCAGTGGGACCGCGACGAGGCGCTGCCGCCCGAGCTCATCCGGAAGCTCGCGGACCGCGGCTGGCTGGGGACCATCGTGCCGCCCGAGTACGGCGGCCCCGGCCTCGACCTGATCACCTACGGCCTGCTCACCGAGGAGATCGGCCGCGGCTGCTCGTCGACCCGGTCGCTCCTGACCGTGCACGACATGGCCTGCCAGGCGATCCTGCGGTGGGGGAGCCGCGCGCAGCGCGAGCACTGGCTGCCCAAGCTGGTGAAAGGGGAGGTCATCGGTGCCTTCGCCCTGTCCGAGCCGCAGGCCGGCTCCGACGCCAAGGGCGTGCAGACCACGGCGGAGAAGGACGGCGACGGCTACGTGATCAACGGCCGCAAGAAGTGGATCACCTTCGCGCAAATCGCCGACCTGTTCGTGGTCTTCCTGCAATGCGAGGGAAAGCCGACCGCGTTCCTGATGGAACGCACGACACCCGGCCTGAGCTTCGAGCCGATCAAAGGCCTTCTGGGTACCCGCGCCTCGATGCTCGCCGAGATGACGTTCGACAACTGCAAGGTGCCCGCGGAGAACATGGTCGGCCGTCCCGGCTTCGGCGTGTCGCACGTGGTCGCCGCGGCTCTGGAGCAGGGGCGCTACAGCGTCGCCTGCGGCTCGGTCGGCATCGCCCAGGCCTGCCTCGACGCCTGCCTGAGCTACGCCCGCGAGCGCGAGCAGTTCGGCAAGCCGATCTTCGACCACCAGCTCGTGCGGGCCATGCTCACCGACATGATCGTCCAGGTGCGGTCCGCCCGCCTCATGTGCCTGCGCGCCGGCTATCTGCGGCAGATGAACGACCCGAACGCGTTCATGGAGACCATGGCGGCCAAGTACCTCGCCTCGACCGTCGCCGCCAAGGCCGCGACCGACGCGGTGCAGATCCATGGGGCGAATGGCTGCACCGACGACTTCCCGGTTTCCCGCTACTTCCGCGACGCCAAAGTGATGGAGATCATCGAGGGGAGCACCCAGATCCAGCAGATGACGATCGCCCGCTTCGACTTCCAGGAGCTTTGAAACAATGATCGCCGAGGCAGAGATCCAGAAGAAAAAGAAGGACAAGCAGACCATCAAGTGCGTGGTGTGGGACCTCGACAACACCGTCTGGGACGGCATCCTCCTCGAAGACCGGGAGGTCGTGCTCCGCCCGCACGTCGTCGAGATCCTGAAGACGCTCGACGAGCGCGGCATCCTGCACTCCGTGGCGAGCCGGAACGACCACGACCTCGCCATGGCGAAGCTGCAGGAATTCGGGATCGCCGACTACTTCCTCTATCCGCAGATCAACTGGAGCCCGAAGTCCGGCTCCGTCACGCAGATCGCCAAGGACATCAACATCGGCTTGGACGCCATCGCGTTCGTCGACGACCAGCCGTTCGAGCGCGAGGAGGTGGCGTTCACCCACGAGAAGGTGCTGTGCATCGACTCGGCGCTCCTCGACGACATGCTCGACCGTCCCGAGCTCAAGCCGCGCTTCATCACCGAGGACTCGCGCCTGCGCCGCCAGATGTACATGGCCGACATCCGGCGCAACCAGGCCGAGGAAGAGTACGTCGGAGCGAAGGAGGAGTTCCTCGCGACGCTCGACATGGTGTTCACCATCCACCCGGCGCGCGCCGAGGACCTGAAGCGCGCCGAGGAGCTGACGGTGCGCACGAACCAGCTCAACACGACCGGCTACACCTACTCCTACGAGGAGCTCGACGAGCTCTCCAGGTCGCCGCGCCACAAGCTGCTGGTCTCGGAGCTGGAGGACAAGCACGGCTCCTACGGCAAGATCGGCCTCACCCTGATCGAGGCCGATCCGGACGTCTGGACCATCAAGCTCCTCCTGATGTCCTGCCGCGTCATGTCGAAAGGCGTGGGCATGGTGACCATCCATCACCTGGCGCGCCAGGCCAAGGAAGCCGGCGTCAAGCTGCGCGCCGAGTTCGTCTCGACCGACCGCAACCGCCAGATGCTCATCACCTACAAGTTCGCCGGCTTCAAAGAGGTCGGCCGGAACGGCGACGTGATGATCATGGAGAACAACTACTCGGCGATCCAGCCGGTGCCGCCGTACGTCAAGCTGATCGTGGAGTAGGGGCGTCTCTACAGTGGGGCCGGCTGCGTCAGCCGGCCGCTCCGAGATCGGAGACATTCCGCCCAAGACCGCCGTCCCAACCGCCGGTCGGCGCGCAAGCCGCCCCGGCAGCGGCGCCTTTCGTGCTGTGCGGTGCGACATTCCGCCTGGGATGCGCGGCATCTCCACCGGGAGCGGAGCTGCTGCCGCCAGGGCGCACGGCCTTCGCGCCTCGGCGCGCCCCATTCGCCCCACGGAGCACATCATTCCGATTTCGGCGCGCCCCATCGGCCCCGCGGAGCGCATCATTCCGACCTCGGTGCGCCCCATTTGCCCCGCGGAGCGCATCACTTCGATCTCGGAGCGCACCATTGGCTTCGTGGTCTACATCATTCGCGCCCCGGTGCGCATCACTCCGACTTCGGCGCGCATCATTCCGATCTCGGAGCGCATCATTGGCTCCGTGGCGGGAATGATGGGCTCCACGGAGCCAATGACTCCGACCTCGGGGCCAATGGCGCGCTCCGAGGTCGGAATGATGCGCGCCGGGGGAGAAGCGCCACCGAGCCCGGCGGAAATGTCTCTGCGTGGGCTCGGAATGTGTCCTGCCCCAGGGCGCGGAACGTAGATTCCAGTCGGAAAGTTGTCAAAGACAATGGAGACGAGGGTCATCCGTACGGGAATTTCGCACGTCGATCTCGCTCCAGGTGAAACTCTGACGCCAATGTCTCAGGCGCCGGGCGGAATGTCAACCATCCGCGGGCCGATCGGGCACGGCCGTCAACCGGCCTTCGGGCCGGTCGTCTCCGCGATCTTCGCGGCCAGCCTTTCCAGATGGGCGGCCTGTTCCGGATCGCGCTCCGTGGCCTCCGCGGCGAGTGTGGTGAGCTTCCGCTGAAGGGCCGGGTTCTGGTACTCCTCGCCCATCTCGATCAGGAGAAACTGCGACGTCTCGGGGTATTTCTCCAGAAGCTCCCACAGCTCATCCGGGTCGTCCTCTTCGACGCCGTCGTGCACCGGCAGCGCGAGCAGCTCCTCGTAGGCTCTCGTGAGCTCGTCCCGCAGTTTCGCCGTCAACGTGTGCAGAGCCGCTTCGAGCCCCCCGCCGCGCCACCGGCTGGACCGGCGCAAGGCGTCGTAGTGCGCCAGGAGCTCCTCGGCCTCGGGGAGGGTGAGGCCGGCCAGCCCGGCCATTCCTTTTAGATGCTCGGGGCTCGCCGAGGTCTGGTCCATCTCGATCTGGCCGATCAGGGACGGGTGGACCCCGATCGTCTCCGCGGTCCGCTCCTGCGTGGCGCCGGACAGCGCCCGGAGCATTCGGGCCATCACGTTCTCTCGTCGCATGATCCCTCCACCGAGGGGAAAGCTGAATTTTTCACCCTCAGACGCGTTTCACGGCACTATAACCCATGACAGGCGCGGCCCGGCCGAGCCATGGAGGCTCACCTTCCGGAGCCGCGCCGGGAGAGCACCTCTATGCGCCGCACGTTCGTTCTCGTGGTCGTAACCGCGTCCCTCCTGGGCTCGCCGCAACTGTTCGATCCGCTCTGGACGCTCGTCTCCTCGCTCTGGAGCGGATCGACGGTCGATGCAGGCTGCGGATTCGATCCCTATGGCGGATGCCGGACCGCCCCACAGCCGCAGCCCGAGGCGGGGTGCGGATGGGATCCGTACGGCTGTCCGCAAGGGTCATGAGTCGCTGAACTGGAGGCCCTGGTCGTAGCGAGCGCGGTAGAGGTAGCGCAGGACGCGACGAGCCATCTCCGCGGTGGCGACCTCACGTTCCGCCGCCTCTTTGAAGAGCCGCAGGGCGGCCAGGGCCTCCCGATGGACTCCCTTGGAGCTGAAGACCTTCGCTAGTTCCTCAGACAGCCTCTTGACCTCGGAGGTGCGAGTCTCATCCAGGAGCAGAGCCGCTTCTTCCAAGAGAGATAAGGCAACATCGAAGAACATTCCCTCGGTCTCGAATTTCCGGCGTGCTTCCCTGAGAAACATCCGGGCTTCAGCGTTTCTCCCCTGTCCGGCGGCTATGCGGCCTTCCAGCCAGATTGCGCGATCTAGGTCGATCACATCACCCATCTCAGCGGCTGAAGGCCGAACCTCTTCCACGAGCCTTATCGCATCCGTGTAGCGGCCGAGGTGGCAAAAATTCGCGGCTAGGAGCCTGCGCGCCAGGAAATCGGGAAGAGCGAAATCTTTCCTCGCGGCACTACCGCCGGGGCGGCAGTGCCATGAGGAGATCAATCTTCCGGTTTTCGCTGGCGGAGGTTGGCAGTAC